>Ga0157370_10006719_pt1 | contig 12623 bp, 8 predicted proteins | sample C35metaG_FD_113463 | JGI IMG/M metagenome (GOLD analysis project Ga0157370, IMG submission 113463) | Corn rhizosphere microbial communities from Kellogg Biological Station, Michigan, USA - C3-5 metaG | ecosystem: Host-associated > Plants > Roots > Rhizosphere > Soil | place: USA: Michigan...
ATAGGGAGATCGCTGAAAAAACAAAGCACAGCAGTACAAGAAAAATTAGGCACCATACTTTCCACGATTGACGAAACATTGGGTGGAATAAGGATTATTAAAGCCTTCAATGTTGAAGCCAAACAATTCAATAAATTAAAATCACAAAATGACGAGCTATTCATTAAAAAGAACCGTGCAAACAGGAGAAGAGACTCTGCTTCACCGGTAAGTGAAGTGCTTGGTGTGTTTGCCGTTGTTTGTGTTTTGTGGTTTGGCGGCAGGCTTGTATTAGGTAATACTTTTTTAAACCCCGGTGATTTTATTACGTATATATTTATTTTTTCACAGATCATCCCATCGCTTAAAAATCTTTCTTCTGCATCTTATAATATCCGCAAAGGATCCGCCAGCATTGAGCGGATAGAAAAACTTATAGCGGAAGATTCAGTAATCAAAGAAATCAGTAACCCGGTAATAATGCCGGAATTCAAAAAAAATATTGAGTTTAGAAATGTGTCTTTCTATTACGATGATAAAAAAGTGCTGGATGATATAAATCTTACTATTGAAAAAGGAAAAACGATTGCACTGGTGGGTTCTTCGGGGTCCGGTAAAAGCACCCTGGTGGATTTAATTCCCCGGTTTCACGACGTGAGCTATGGCGAATTATTGATTGATGGAATTAATATTAAAGAATATTCATTGCAATCATTGCGCAGCCACATGGGCATTGTAACACAGGAACCAATTTTGTTTAATGATACTATTGCCAATAACATTGCATTAAGTGTGGACACAGCAAGTGCAGATCAAATTATGACGGCTGCAAAAATTTCTAATGCGCATAATTTTATTACACAAAAAGAAAATGGCTACGACACTAACATCGGCGAAAGAGGAAACAAACTCAGTGGTGGCGAAAAGCAACGCGTTACCATTGCAAGGGCATTATTAAAAAACCCCGAAATACTGATTCTTGATGAAGCCACTTCATCGCTCGATACGGAGAGTGAGCGCCTTGTTCAGGATGCCATCAATCATTTGATGACAAACCGTACCAGCATTGTAATAGCTCATCGCCTTAGTACTATCCGGCATGCAGACGAGATCATTGTATTGAATAAAGGAAAAATTGTAGAACGCGGTACACATGTAAGTCTTATGACCATAGACGGAGTTTACAAAAGGCTGATAACACTGCAGGAAGTAAGATGACTTCCGGTAATTTTCAGCAATAAAAAAAGGAACGATACAATCGTTCCTTTCATATCATTTATTCAGAAAACTTATTTTGCAATTCCCATTTTCGCTTCTATGGATAAAGTAGCATGCGGCACTGCTTTTAACCTTGCTTTATCTATCAGCTTGCCTGTTACTCTGCAAATGCCATAGGTTTTGTTTTCAATACGCATCAATGCCTTTTCAAGATGGTCAATAAAAGTGATCTGGCGACTGGCCATCTGGCTCAGTTGTTCTCTTTCCATGCTTAGGCTGCCATCTTCCATCGTCATATAGCGATTGTCGGTTTCATCACCTCCCATTTCATCTTTGCGGGTAATTAACCCTTGCAGGTATGCCAACTCTTTTTTTGCGCTTTCAAGTTTTTTTGTTATCAAATCTTTGAACTCATTCAACTCAGCATCGCTGTAGCGCATTGTGGGTCCATGGTTTTCTTCTGGTGTTTGATCTAAAATTGATTTCACAAAAGGAGGTTCATACTTACGAGACCGTTCAGTGCTCGTTTTGGGCATTACAAAGGGCTTTTCATTTTTCTTTGATTCAGTTTTTTTAATTGCATTTTTCAGTGCTTTCTTCAACTCCTTTTTGTGATCAGTCATCTGTACTACGGGTGCTTTTTCTTTGTGAGTAGATCTAACGTTTGTATTTTTTACAACGGGCAAAGATTTCTTTGCAGTTGCTTTTTTAGGCGCAACTTTTTTAGCTGCAGGTTTTGCAGCCTTTTTCGCTGGTTTTTTGGTTGTGGCAGTTTTTTTACTCGCCAATTTTTTATCGTTGGGCTTTTTGGCAACGGCCTTTTTAGGCGTTGTTTTTTTAACTGCAACCTTTTTTTTCGGAGTAGCCATAATTACTGTCCTTTTTTATGTACCGTTACGATTAATGGTTGATTATTAACATCAATAGTGATGCCATTGGTCAATTTTGGAACAAATTCAAGCTTATCTGCCAAAATTTCGGCGCAAATATAGTTATTAAATTCATTAATTGGCACTAACGCGTTGGCATCATTAACAATATTTACAACAATTTTGTCAGTAAGTTCAAAATTCTGTTCTTTTCTAATGGTTTGAATCCGATTGATAAATTCGCGGGCAAAACCCTCATTTTTAAGAGATTCTGTCAAAGTTACCTCCAGCGCTACTGTAAGGCTTCCATTTACAGCTATTTCAAAGCCGGGTATCTCATTTGTGGATATTTCAATATCTTCTGCTGTGATTATAAGAGGATTTTCATTCTTTTCCTCGAAATCGGGATTCAAAACGTATTCTCCCCGCTGCACCTTGCCAATCTCAGCATCGTTCAGTTGTTGAATTTTTTCTGCAGCCCATTTCATTTTTAATCCAAACTTTTTACCAAGAGTTTTAAAATTGGCTTTAGCTTTCTTTTTAATAAAATTATTATTTGCGGGCAGCAGTGCTACTTCTTTAATATTGGTTTCTGATTTAATAATTTCTTCTACGGCCTTCACTTTATTAACGAATGCATCATCAACCGCGGGAATAATTACTTTTTGAAGAGGCTGGCGAACTTTGATGCCAACCTGCCCGTTGGGAAGATTTACTTTTTTGCGTAATGAAAGTATCAATGATGAAATATCCTGCGCTAATTGCATTCTTTCCTCAAGATCGTGATTGATTATTTTTTTACCTGCAACAGGAAAATCCGAATGATGAACTGAGTTTACATTTATTTGCCTGGTTACTTCATTACAATTTCTGAATAACCAATCTGCAAAAAATGGTGCGATGGGCGCTATCAGCCTGCTGATTATCTGCAGGCATTCATACAAAGTCTGGTAAGCACATATTTTATCATATTCGTATTCGCCTTTCCAAAACCTGCGGCGCGATAAACGAACATACCAATTGCTTAAATGTTCGTCAAGAAAAGTTTCAATGGCCCTGCCAGCTTGCGTAGGTTCATAATCATCAAAATTTTTGGTAACTGAATTAATTAAAGAATTCAGTAAAGACAATATCCATTGGTCCAGTTCGGGGCGTTCATTTACCGGAATATATTTTTCGTTAAATACAAAACCATCCACATTTGCATACAATGCAAAAAACTGATAAGTGTTATAAAGCGTTCCGAAAAATTTGCGCTGTACTTCTTTTATTCCTTCAATATCGAATTTCAAACTATCCCACGGCGATGCATTGGTGATTAAATACCACCGGGTAGCATCGGCTCCAAAAATGTCAAGTGTTTCAAAAGGGTCAACCACATTGCCTACGCGCTTACTCATTTTATTTCCATTCTTATCAAGAACGAGGCCATTACTTACTACAGATTTGAATGCTACACTATCGAACAACAGAGCACCCAATGCATGCAATGTATAAAACCATCCTCTTGTCTGGTCAACTCCTTCTGCAATGAAATCTGCGGGGAAAGCCTTTTCAAAGCTTTCTTTATTTTCAAAAGGGAAATGCCATTGTGCATAAGGCATGGCACCGCTGTCGAACCAAACATCTACAAGATCCGGAATACGTTTCATCGCCTTTCCTTTTTCTGAAATTAAAATGATATCATCCACAAAAGGCTTATGTAAATCTGATGTTAGTTTTTCAATAGTTGCATCAATATTGCTTTCTACTTTAATGAACCCACCTGTTATTGATTTTTTTATTTCATCTTTTAATTCTTTTATGGAGCCGATACACATTTCTTCATTGCCATCTTCTGTTCGCCATACTGGTAATGGAGTTCCCCAAAAGCGGCTGCGGCTCAGGTTCCAGTCCACCATATTCTCCAGCCAGTTGCCAAACCTGCCCGAACCGGTGGATGCGGGTTTCCATTTGATGGTGTTGTTTAATTCAATCATCCTGTCTTTTACTGCGGTGGTTTTTATAAACCATGCATCCAGCGGATAATAAATAATAGGTTTATCCGTGCGCCAGCAATGCGGATAATTATGTTCATATTTTTCTACCTTAAAAGCGCGGTTTTCTTTTTTCAGCTTTACGGAGATATCCACGTTTACATCCGTATAGTTTGGATCGTCTTTATAATTTTTTACAAAGCGCCCGCTAAATTCTCCAACACCATCAACAAATTTTCCTTCTTTATCTACCAGCGTTAATATGCCGAGATTATTTTTCTTCCCGGCTTTAAAGTCGTCCGCACCAAATGCAGGTGCAGTATGCACTATGCCAGTGCCATCTTCTGTTGTAACAAAATCGCCCAATACCACTTTGAATGGTTCTGCCCCCGGGGTTATCTCACGAATTTTTTCTAAAGTGTTTGCTTCGGAGGGGAGTAATTGCTCGTATTCCATTCCCGCAAGTTCGTATCCTTTGTAAGTGGTCAATATTTTCCAGGGTAAATGCCTTGCCGATTCATCATAAGAATTGAAATCTGCATTTTCAAATTCTTCTTTGAAATATTTATTAATTAAAGTTTTTGCTAAAATTACATTTATGGGTAAATGTGTGTATGGATTAAATGTTTTTACCAATACATAATCAATATTAGGTCCTACCGTCAATCCAAGATTCGATGGCAATGTCCATGGTGTAGTAGTCCAGGCGAGAAAGAAAAAGTCATTTGTCATTAGGTCATTATTGGCAATTGTATTATACCACTGACTATTGACTATTGACTCATTGACAGCTTTAAACATTGCCACCACACTCGTATCCTTTACATCTTTATAAGTTCCGGGTTGGTTGAGTTCATGAGAGCTTAATCCTGTACCGGCGGCAGGTGAATAAGGCTGAATGCTTACACTTTCGTACAGGTATCCTTTTTTATATAATTCTTTCAGGCACCACCAAAGCGTCTCAATATAATTATTTTCAAAAGTGATGTAAGGATTTTTCAGGTCAACCCAATAGCCCATCTTTTGTGTAAGCTCATCCCATTTGTCTTTAAATTTTAAAACTTCACGGCGACAGGTTGCATTATATTCTTCAACGGATATTTTTTTACCAATATCTTCTTTGGTAATACCAAGTAATTTTTCCACACCGAGTTCCACTGGCAATCCATGAGTATCCCATCCGCCTTTGCGTTTCACCTGGTAGCCTTGCATAGTTTTATACCTGCAAACAAGATCCTTCAGTGTTCGTGAAATTACATGATGAATCCCCGGCATACCATTGGCGCTTGGCGGGCCTTCATAAAAAACAAAGGGGGCATGGCCATCCCGCAGCGTTACGCTTTTTTCAAATGTACTTTCCTGTTTCCAGCACTCAAGCATTTCCCTGGCAATAGTGGGTAGGCTTAACTGGCTAAACTCGCGGTATTTCTTTTCCATTTTATAAAACCAATAACTTTAAAAAGTCTGCAAAGGTAAGAAATTCAAAAGCCATAATAAGCCTTTACTTAATGAACCCGTTCAATGCCTGAATAGTTACTCGTGATAAAAATAGAAGCTGCAAAACCATGATGAGTGAAATTGACTATAAGAGCAGTAAAGCATTTTATAAAATTTCAGTATTGGCTTCCTTTGGCACAATATTTAGCATAAGAAAAAATGCTATACACACAAGCACATTATAAAATGTGCGGCCGTTGCTACGGAAAAACCCTGGTAAACCTTTGCTTAAGTTTTCAGTATAGTAATTTAAAAAAAATCTTGAAAGCTTTGGCTGTTTAAGATTTTATTAAGGGAGGGCGGGGCTTTTTGCCAGCGCCCTTTTTATTTAAATGAAAACTTATCTAATGCTTCGATAGTTTCATTCAAATCATCGTTGGTAAGCGCTGTTGAAAAAAACCAACTTTCAAAGGCAGACGGCGGTAAATAAATTCCGTTATAAAGTAAGTGATGAAAAAATTTATTGAACATCTTTATATCAGTTTTACACGCGGTTTCAAAATCAATTACCTCCTCGTTGGTAAAGAAAATACTTATCATGCTGCCCACACGGTTGATGCGATGTGGAATTCCTTTTGATGTAAAAACCTCATGCATTCCTTTTTCGAGTGTAGCACCTTTTGATTCTAAATTCGTGTATGCTTCACCGTTAGTTTTTAATTCATTCAGCAAAGTGTATCCTGCAATCATGGCAATGGGATTGCCACTGAGTGTACCCGCCTGGTAAACTTTTCCCAAAGGAGCAATACATTCCATAATTTCTTTTTTGCCGCCAAATGCGCCTACAGGCAAACCGCCCCCAATCACTTTTCCATAAGTAACAAGATCTGCATCTATATTTAAAAATTGCTGTGCTCCGCCCGGTGCTAAGCGGAAACCTGTCATTACTTCATCCAAAATGAATACAATATTTTCTGCAGTGCATATTTTTCTTAACCCTTCTAAAAATAGCGGCTGTGGCGGTATGCAGCCCATATTGCCGGCAACAGGTTCAATAATTATTGCAGCAATTTCATTTTTATTTTCTTCCACCAATTGCTCCACTGCCTTTAAATTATTGTAGGGCGCAGTAAGGGTATCATTTGCCACGCCTGCGGTTACGCCGGGCACTGTTTGAATATTCAATGTTGCCAGGCCGCTTCCGCCTTTTACTAAAAAACAATCTGCATGACCATGATAGCATCCTTCAAACTTGATGATTTTATTTTTCCCGGTATAACCTCTTGCCAGCCTCACAGCGCTCATGCATGCTTCTGTTCCGCTGCTTACCATTCTTATTAAATCAACATTGGCAACCATGCTTTTTATCAGCTCTGCCATGGCAACTTCTAATTCTGTTGGCGCACCAAAAGAGGTAGAGAGTTCCGCTTTTTGCTGTATCGCTTTTATTACAGGTTCATAAGCATGACCCAAAATCATCGGCCCCCAGGAGTTGATGTAGTCAATATATCGATTACCATCTTCATCATATAAATAGGCGCCCTTTGCTGATTTTAAAAATACCGGCGTTCCTCCCACACTTTTAAATGCACGTACCGGCGAGTTTACTCCACCAGGAATACCTTGTTGCGCTCTTTCAAATAATGCTTTGCTACTGATGTATTCTTTCATTAAAAAAATAAGTTTATAAAAAAACTAATTATTTAAACTGTCATAGAAAAAATCCTTGTTTCGGGCTGATGACGGATCATACGAAGATCCCATGCCATTGAAATATTGCGAACAAAAATTCTTCCTGTTTCGGTGACAGATAATTTTTTATTTATTATTTCAATTAATCCATCATTTTTCATTTCATCAAGTCTTGAAAGAATTTCCGGAATTTCCGGCAAGTACATTTTTTCATCTTCCCAACTTGTTTCCAAAAGGCACATTACATTAAGAATGTGGCGCCTTACTATCAGGTCTTCGTTATTTAAAATGTGCCCGCGAAATATTGGCAAAGTATTTTGTTCCGCTAAATGAATATACTCTTCTACTGATTTATCATTTTGTGCAAATGCATACCAGCTATCACTAATGGCTGACATTCCTAATCCGATCATTAATTGGGTTGATGAAGATGAATAGCCCATAAAATTCCGGTGAATCGTTTTTTGTTTCATAGAAGTATAAAGGCGGTCTTGGGGTAAGGAAAAATGATCCATTCCTATTTCAACATATCCCGATTCTTCCAGCAACTTTTTGCCCTTTTCATACAATTCTCTTTTTTCTTCCGGCGATGGCAAATCGTTTTCATCAAAACCCCTTTGACCTACACCTTTTATCCATGGCACATGAGCATAAGAGTAAAATGCAATCCGGTCGGGCTTTAGCGATCTTGTTTTTTCAATGGTTTGTGCCATCGAGTTCCACGTTTGAAAAGGCAAACCAAAAATCAAATCATGACTCACGCTTTTGTAACCTAACTCCTTTGCAGTATCCGTTACATATTTTACTTTCTCATAAGGCTGAATACGGTTGATGGTTCGTTGAACTTTTGCATCATAATCCTGCACTCCAAAACTCACTCTTCTGAAACCCAGGCCGTACAAGGCTTTTAAATGTTCAATAGTTGTATTATTGGGATGACCTTCAAAACTGAATTCGGGGTTCGGATCAATTTGCGACGAAGAAAATATTTTTTCCAATAAATATTTTAAATGATCGGGACTAAAAAAAGTAGGGGTGCCGCCGCCTAAATGCAGTTCTTTTATGACGGGACTTTTACCAAGCAGGTCCAAATATATTTTCCATTCTTTCAGCAATGCTTCGATGTAAGAGAGCTCAACATTGTGTTGTTTTGTAATTCTCTTATGGCATGCACAAAAAGTACAAAGACTTTCGCAAAACGGCAGGTGAATGTAAATGCTGATGCCCTCCCGTTGATTACTTTCATTGAAACTTTGGATAACCGTGTCTTTCCATTGTTTAACAGAAAAGGAATTTTCATCCCAATAAGGTACCGTTGGATAACTGGTATATCTTGGGCCGGGAATATTATATTTTCTGATAAGATAGTTATCCATTGATGTAAGAAGTTTACCTGTTGATGAGTTTTACTACATCCTTTGCAAAATAAGTGGCAATCAAATCTGCGCCCGCACGTTTGATGGATGTGAGACATTCCAGCACCGCTTTGTCCTCATTTACCCATCCCATTTTAGCAGCAGCTTTTATCATTGCATATTCACCACTTACATGATATGCACTAATGGGCACGCCTACACGATTTTTAACTTCGCGGATAATATCCAGGTAAGCCATTGCAGGTTTTACCATTACAATATCAGCGCCTTCTTCTTCATCCAATAAAGCTTCTTTTATTGCTTCGATGCGGTTGGCATAATCCATCTGGTAAGTTTTTTTATCGCCAAAACCGGGAGCGGAATCCAATGCATCGCGAAAAGGTCCGTAAAAACAGGAGGCATACTTTGCACTATAAGCCATGATGCCGTTTTTTGTATAATTATTTTCTTCGAATGCCTTGCGGATAGCGCCGATGCGTCCATCCATCATATCGCTGGGCGCTACAAAATCCGCGCCTGCTTTAGCATGGCTCAGGCTCATTTTTACTAAAGCATCCACCGTTTTATCATTTACTATTTCATCATTCTCTACAATGCCATCGTGCCCGTAAGATGAATAAGGATCGAGCGCCACATCTGTCATCACCAGCATTTCGGGCACGGCATCTTTTATTGCTTTAATGCTGCGTTGCATCAATCCATTATCATTCCATGCTTCTTTGCCTGTATTATCTTTTAGTTCATCCGGTGCTTTTATAAAAAGCAAAATACTTTTTATTCCGAGACTCCATAATTCTTTTACGTCTTTAATAGTTCCGTCAATAGAACGGCGATAATAACCCGGCATGGATGGAATTTCAAATTCCACATTTTTGCCTTCGTCTATAAAAAGTGGTGCAATGAAATCATTTGGTGTCAATGTAGTTTCGGCAACCATGTTTCTTATTGCAGCAGATTGTCTTAATATTCTTGGACGTTTTTGTAAATACATTTTATTTATGATTTATTAATTTTCGATTCAATGGAATGTTCTGTGGCAACCCATTCTTTTGGATTCAAACATGCCTGCCACATTTTATATTCTTCAGTTCCTTCTCCTGGCTGATAATTGTATAACCAACGTGCCCTGGGTGGCAAACTCATTAAAATGCTTTCAGTACGGCCATTTGTTTTCAATCCAAACAATGTGCCGCGGTCATGAATGAGATTGAATTCAACGTAACGGCCCCGCCGTATTTCCTGCCAAAAAATTTCACGGTCACTGTACAATGTGTTTTTTCTTTTTTGTACAATAGGTAAATAAGCCGGTAAAAATGCATTGCCATTGCTACACTGAAAATGCAGTAATCTCTCAGTATCCGCATCTGGCAAGTATTTCAGATGATCGTAAAATACTCCGCCAATGCCACGCATTTCATTATTACGATGTGTATTTGTAAAATATTCATCGCACCATTTTTTATATTTTGAATATAAATCTTTTCCAAAGGGGGCTATTGCTTGTTTGATGATGGAATGAAAATGGATTACATCATCTTCAAAAAGATAATACGGTGTGAGATCGGTGCCACCACCAAACCAGCGATCAATAACATTCTCCGCACCATCATATAATTCAAAATACCTCCAGTTGGCATGAACGGTAGGCACATAAGGATTTAGCGGATGAATAACCAGCGATAAGCCACCTGCAAACCAGGATCCATTTGACCCTGATGATGAAATTTTTAAAACAGCCTGCATTTTATCAGTTACTTTTCCATGTACCACAGAAGTATTTACGCCGCCTTTTTCAAATACATTTCCGTTTTCAATAACCTTTGTAATACCTCCGCCGCCTCCGCCTTTTTCTCCACGCTGCCATTCATCTGTTGTAAAAGTGCTTTTCCCGTCTTCGTTTTCAAGCGCGCTACATATCTCATTCTGCAAACCGGAGATGTATTCTATCCATCTGCTTCTGAATTCTTCTGTATCTTTTTTACACAGCATTTTCGTTTATTCGTTACCGTTAGGTTTATAATTTTTTACTGCCTCTACGAATGCGATTGCATTTTCTACTGGAACATCGGGTGTAATGCCATGACCCAGGTTGGCAATATATCCCTGCATACCAAATGCATCAATCATTTCCGTTACCGATACTTTAATTTTATCAGCAGGTAATAAAAGTTTTGCAGGGTCAAAGTTACCTTGCAAGGTGATTTGGTTGTTTGTTAATTCTCTCGCCATCGCAGGAGAGATACACCAATCAAGCCCCAGCGCGGATGCGCTGCTATTGCTTAAATCTTTTAATGCATACCAGCTTCCCTTAGGAAATAAAATTGCGGGTGCGGTTTCTTTCAATGCATCTGCAATTTGAATAAGATATGGCTGTGAAAATTTTTTAAAATCTTCGGGGCCCAGGCATCCGCTCCAGCTATCAAAAACCTGGACAACATCTGCACCTGCTTTTACTTGTTGTTGTAAATAATTGATGGTAATGTTGGTGATTTTTTGCAACAATTGTTGCGCAAGTGCCTGTTGCGAAAAACAAAATTGCCTTGCCTTATCCCATGTTTTACTTCCTTTTCCCTCTACCATGTAACATAAAATGGTAAACGGAGCTCCTGCAAACCCAATCAAGGGAATACTTCCATTTAGTTGTTGTTTGGTTAATGATATTGCTTTGAAAACATAATGCAATTTTTCTTCAACAGTATTTGTTACCAGTGCATCAATATCTTTTTGTGTAACAATCGTTTTTGGCAAGAGCGGCCCTTTATTTTCTTCTAACAAAACTTCCAGACCCATTGCCTGGGGTATTACCAATATGTCTGAAAAAATAATTGCTGCATCTACTCCCAAACGTTTGATAGGCTGCATGGTAATTTCGGCGGCAAGTTCGGGTGTTTGTACACGGGTAAAAAAATCATATTTTTTTCGCAAGGCCATATATTCAGGCAAAAAACGACCTGCCTGCCGCATCATCCATACGGGGGGGCGCTCGATGTTCTCTCTTCTCAATGCTCTTAATAAAAGATCATTCTTTATTTTATTCATCTATGGAAATTTTAAAATGTGCAAGCATAGCATTCATCATGCTTTGCTGGCTTTGGTTTTGTGCCTGTATGATTTTATTTGTTGTAAACTTTTTGAGTGTGGTAGCCGTTGTATCTCCAATGGCAAAGCAAACGGTGTGACTTTTTATTTTGTTTATTGAAAAAAAACTTTCCGCAGCACTGGGGCTGAAAAAAAGTACACCGTCATAATCTTTCTTTATTTCTTTGGGTGTCTTTATGGTTTCATACACTATCAATTCTTCCATGTCAATTCCGTTTTGAATCAATATTTCCGGCAGTTCGTTCCTTCTTTGAGAGCCACAAAAAAACAGTACATTTTTTACCGAAATATCTTTCATGATATTCCAGGCGAGATCAGCGGCATTATCAGCAGTGCCTGCAATGGATTCCGCCGGGAAAAATTTTAATAAAGTTTCTTTTGTTTTATTACCGATACAAAATATTTTCCACGATGAATTTTTTGAAATAATTTTTCCAACGACATCGGCTGCATGGCTGCTGGTAAAAATTGCATTAATGGGTTGTGCTGCTAAGTGGCTGATTTTTTTTTCTAACCGTTCATCCCTTATTGCTTTGGTTGCTATAAAAGGGATTTCATCAATAATAATTTCTTCCGGGAAAGAATTTTTATCCAGCATTTTTGTGCTTAATATTTCAATTTTCTTTTGCTGCATTTTTCAAATTAAAAATTATTCCACGAGCGGTATCGTTTTTCAGCAGCTCATTTGCCGCAATAATGCCTATATCATAACGGTCATGGATAGACGCAGTTTTTTCTACTTCAATCTTTTGTGACCCATCCACACTGCATATACTGCCGCGAAAGTGCCACATGCCATTGCTTATGGTTGCCAATGCACTGATAGGAGTGGAACATCCGCCCATGAGTGTTCGCAAAAAATCGCGCTCAGCTTTTGTGCAAACTTCAGTATTAGCATCATTCAGTTCTTTGCACGGATTGATGAGCATAACATCATTGCTGCGGCAGGTAATGGCAATAGCGCCCTGTGCAGGCGC
>Ga0157370_10006720_pt1 | contig 12623 bp, 10 predicted proteins | sample C35metaG_FD_113463 | JGI IMG/M metagenome (GOLD analysis project Ga0157370, IMG submission 113463) | Corn rhizosphere microbial communities from Kellogg Biological Station, Michigan, USA - C3-5 metaG | ecosystem: Host-associated > Plants > Roots > Rhizosphere > Soil | place: USA: Michigan...
GCATCTGCAGCGTGCCGCAGCCGTCGATCCGCGCCGCTTCCTCGAGCTCGTGCGGCAGTTCGCGAATGAACGTCGCCATCAGCCAGATGCCGATCGGCAGGTTGAGCGTCGCATGCGCGAGGATCACCGCGAGATACGTGTCGTAAAGGCCCAGCGCACGAAAGCCGACGTACCACGCGCCGACAAGCGTGATCGCCGGAATCGCGTTGAAGACCGCTGCTCCGAGCAGGAAGCCGTGTACGAGCCAGCGTGGCCAGCCGAGGCGCTCGATCGAATACGCGGCGAGCGTCGCCACCGTGAGTACGATCAGCGTGCTCGCCGTCGCGATGATCAGGCTGTTGCGGTAGTTCGCGAGGTAATCCGATGCGCCGGAGAACAGCACCTCGTCGAAATGCGCGAGCGTCGGCGTGAACAGTACCTCGCCGATCATCAGCGAAATCTGCGTCTTGAACGCGGCGAGCGCGATCCAGACGAACGGGAAGAGCACGATGAGCACCGCGACGAGCAACGCGCCATGTGTGGCAAGCGAGTGAAGCGATCTGCGATTCATGCAAGTGCTCGGCGGCGCTGTGTTGCTGCGGTGGCGACGATGAACGCGAGTGCGAGCGCGAACAGCACGACGAGCGACATCGCCGCGCCGTAACCGGTCTGCCCCTCGGTGAAGAAGCGGCGAAAGATGGTATAGCTCACCACTTCGGTCGATGTGCCGGGACCGCCACCGGTAAGCAGGTAGATCTCGTCGAACACCTTGACGCCGACGATGACGCGGAACACGAGCGTAACGACGATCGTCGGCAGCATCAGCGGCAGTGTGACGTGCCGAAGCTCCTGCAGGAACGTCGCGCCATCGACGCGTGCCGCTTCGTAGACATCCTGCGGCAGGCTTTCGAGGCCGGCGAGCATCAGCAGAAACACGAACGGCGTCCAGTGCCAGACGTCGACGGCGATCACGGCGGCGAGCGCAGTCGCCGTGTTGCCGAGCCAGTCGACCGGGCGCACGCCGACAACTGCGAGCAGCTGGTTCAGCACGCCGAAGTCGAAGTTGTACATGAGCTTCCAGATCGCCCCGATGACGATGCCCGGCACGAGAATCGGCAGGATGAAGACCGTACGGTAGAGCGCGCGCCCGCGCGCGATGCGCGTCGTGAGCAGCGCGAGCGCGAACCCGAGCAACATCTGCACCAGTACGCCGCCGATCGCGAAGACGAGCGTGTTGCCGACACCGGTACGGAAAAGCGCATCGCCGGCAACCCGCAGGTACTGGTCGAACGCAACGAAGCGCCATTGCGCCTTGCCCCGCACCCAGTCGATCTGCGAGACGCTCATCGCGACGAGTTCGACGATCGGCACCAATGCGACGCCGGCAAACAGGACGAGCGCCGGCGCGAGCGTCAGATAACGGGCCTGCGCACTGGTCTTCACTGAATGTCCCTCCGCGCTTCGCGCTTCGGGGCCGATTCGCGCGCAGGAAGGCTCGCAGCGCTCATGCGCTTTCTCGCACCATGATCTCGAAGCCAACGTCGACCGTTTTCCTGCCGATGCGTCGCCCTTCCAGGCGATCGAGGATCATTTCGGCGGCGCGGCGACCGATCTGGTCCCGCGGCACGCGAACCGTCGTCAGCGCGGGGACGAGGTGCGCCCCGAGTCCTGCGTCGTTGAAGCCGGCGATCGCGACGCGATCGGGCACGCGCAAGCCACGCCGAACGCACGTGAGCAGCGCGCCGGTCGCGCGCACTTCGCTCGCGGCGAAGACCGCCGTGCAGCGCGGATGCCGCTCGACGATCTGCAAGAGCGCCGTCCCGCCCGCGTCGAGGTCGGACGCGCATTCGACGGCGAGCGTCGTCGCACGCGCGAGCCGGTACGCGGCGACCGCATCGTCGTAAGCGCGGCGTCGATCGGCGGCCTGCGGATTGCCGCGGAGCGAAGCGCCGAGAAAGCCGATTGTCCGATGGCCGCGCGCGACGAGATGCGCCATCATCGCGCTCGCCGCATCGTAGTTCGAGAAACCGACGACCATGTCGATGGGCTTCCGTGCGAGGTTGCCCGTCTCGACGACCGGCACGCGCGCCCGCGCAAGCATGCGTCGCGTCGCATCCGAATGCTCGACGCTCGAAAGCACGATGCCGTCGGCACGTCGTCCGATGAACGCCGCAACGAGTTTTTCCTCGCCTTCCAGGCCGTAGCCGCTGTCGCCGATCAGCGCCTCGAACCCGCGTCCGCGAAGCACCTGCGACAGGCCTGCGACCGTCGATGCATAGATCGACGCGGTGATCGTCGGCACGACGAGGCCGACGAGGCGCGTGCGCCGGCTCGTCAGGCTGCTCGCGACGAGATCCGGAACGTAGCCCACGGCTGCGACGGCGGCGGCCACGCGTACGCGCGCTTGCGGTGATACCTTCGCGGGTTCGCGCAACGCGCGCGACACGGTGATCGGCGAGAGCTTCGCGATGCGCGCGACGTCGACGAGCCGCGGCGCACGCGTTGCCGGGGCGCGGGGCGAAACGGCGGATGGGGCGCGGCGCACGGTCGTCGTTGACAGTCGCTTCGCACGGTAGCAAGATCGAGATGATTGCGCAATCATCCGCCATCACAACGAAGGAGGTACGGGTGCCTCGTTCCGCCAATCGTCGTTCGTTCCTGTTGCGCGCCGGCGCTGCCGGCGCCGCCGTGCTCGTTTCGTCGATGGTCCCGCGCCGCGCGCTCGCGCAGCGAACGCCGAAGATCGCGTCGATCACGATGGTGATCAATCAATCACCGTGGTTCGACGGATTCCGGCGGCTCGTCGAGCAGTACCAGAAGGAAACCGGCAATCGCATCGAGCTCGACGTCAATCCGTACGCGGGTGCGCTCGACAAGATCCGCAACTCGCTTCGCGCGTCGAGCGGATCGTACGATCTCCTCGCGATCGACAACAACTGGATGGTCGAATTCTTCGACGGCGGCTTTCTCGCACCGGTGCATGACGTCGACTCGAAGTTCAAGCTCGATCCGGAAGTGAGCACGTATGGCGGGACGATCTACTGGAACGACAAGCTGCGCACGTTCGATCCGAAGGGCGGCCAGCTGATGGGGGTGCCGGTCAACGGCAACGTCGAGGTGTTCTACTACCGCAAGGACCTCTACGATCAGAACGGGCTCAAGGTTCCCGAGACATGGGACGACGCGCTCGCCAACGCGCAGAAGCTCAACGACGGAACGCGCGTCTACGGCTTCGTCCATCGCGACGATCGCGATTCGGCGCTCGCCGATTTCAGCAACTACCTGTTCAGCTTCGGCGGGGACATCTTCAAGGATGCGAGCAGCGGCGATTTCACGGTCACGCTGAACAGCCCCACGGCGCTGCGGGCGCTCGACTTCTATCTGAAGCTCGGCAAGGCAGGCGGTTATCCGACGGCCGGGGCGGTGAGCCAGGGACAGATGATCCAGCTGATGGCCACCGGCAAGGCGGCACAAAGCGTCGGCATCGTCGGTGCGTGGGCGCAGCTCGAGGATCCGAACAAGTCGGCCGTGGTGGGCACGTTCGGGGCCGCGCTGATTCCGCGCGGCGCCGACGGACATCATGCGAGTCGCGCCGGACACTGGATCGGCGCGATTGCACGGAACGTCCCCAGGGATCGTCAACGCGCGGCGCTGGCGTTTCTCGACTGGTTCCAGACGCTCGATCACCAGCTTGCATACACGCGCTACGGTGCGGTTCCGGTGCGCGTCGATCTCGGGAATACCGATCTCGCGCGAGATCCGAAATTCCGCTTCCTCGAGGCGCAATCCGAAAATTCTAAAGTTGCGAAGATGTATGCGGTGATTCCGGAAGCGGCGCAGATGTCGTCGATCGTATCGCTGCGGCTCAACGAATGCATCATCGGCAAGGTGTCGCCGGCCGCGGCGCTGAATCGCGCAGCCGCCGAAGTGCAGGATCTGGTCGCACGCGGTGGGCGCAAGACCGGCCGCCTGCCCGACCTGGGATGAACAAAAAACCCGGGATGAACAAGAGACTGACATTGCCGTCGCTCGGCTACGGCGGCGGCAGCCTGTTTCGCGTCAGCGAAGAACGCAAAGCCGAAGACGTGCTGTCGTACGCATACGACCGTGGCTTTCGCTATTTCGACACAGCGCCGCTCTATGCACGCGGTCTCGGCGAGCACTGGTTCGGCACCGCGCTTCGGCAACGCGATCGCGACGATTTCATCCTGTCGACGAAGGTCGGCCGCAGGTTGCGCCCGAACTGCGCATCGCCGGCACCGGACGACGGCCTGTCGTTCGAGCTTCATTACGACTACAGCTACGATGGCGTGCTGCGGGCGCTCGACGACAGCCTGCAGCGGCTCGGCCTCTGCCGCGTCGACATCGTGTACATCCATGACGTCAATCCGCGCTGGCAGGGAGTCGATTACGAGCAACGTTTCGGCGAGGCGATGCGCGGCGCCTATCCGGCACTCGAGCGCCTGCGAAGCGAAGGGGTCGTGCGCGCGATCGGCGTCGGCGTCAAGGGCGCCGACGTCTGCCTGCGCTTCGCGCGCGAAGGCGATTTCGATCTCTTCATGCTCGCCGGCGGCTACACGCTGCTCGAGCACGCGGCGCTCGACGAATTCCTGCCTCATTGCGAGCGGCACGACATCGGCGTCGTCGTCGCGTCGCCGTTCAATTCGGGAATCCTCGCCACCGGTGCGGTGCCCGGCGCCCGGTACTTCTACGCGGAAGCGCCGCCGGAAATCGTCGAGCGGACGCGGCGGCTGGAAGCGGTATGCGCGCAACACGGCGTGCCGCTGGGCGCCGCGGCGTTGCAGTTCACGCTTGCGCATCCCGCCGTCGCCAGCGCCGTTTGCGGCTACCGGACGACCAGCGAAGTCGATACGAATCTGAACTGGTCGACGCTGCCGATCCCGCTTGCGTTCTGGCAGGCGCTGAAGGCGGACGGCCTGATTCCCACCGCGGCGCCCGTTCCATCGTGAGCCTGCATTTCGACGGATTTCGCCGCGGCGACGGCAGCGTCGGCGTGCGCAATCACGTCCTCGTGATGTCGGTGACGGGGTTGACGTCGCCGACTGCGCGGCGCATCGGCCGCTCCGTTGCCGGCGCGCGCGTGATCACGACGCCCTATGGCAGCGGACTGCTCGGCGACGACGCGGCGCTGCAACGGCGTGCGCTGACCGCCTTCGCGTGCCATCCGAACGTCGCCGCCGCGCTGGTGATCGGAGGAACGGCCCCTTACGTCGAAGCGATTGCGAGCGATGTCGCGACGACCGGCAAGCCGGTCGAGGCGCTGGTGCTCGACGATTACGATCACGACGCCATTACCGTCACCGAGCGCGGCACGCGGATCGCCGCGCGAATGCTGCGCGACGCCTCGCGTGCGCGCCGCACGCGCGTGGCGCTCGCTGAACTGTGCGTGGGGATGGAATGCGGCCGCTCCGACCCGAGCTCGGGCCTCGTCTCCAACCCGCTCGTCGGCAGCATCGTCGATGCGGTGGTCGAAGCCGGCGGACGCGCGGTGTTCGGCGAGACGATCGAATGGCTCGGCGCCGAGCATCTGCTCGCACGGCGTGCGACCGACGAAAGCGTCGCGCACGCGATCCGGGAAGCGGTCCGGCGGCGCGAGCGCGCGAGCGTCGATGCAGGCATCGACCTCGTCGGCAACAACCCGGGTCCGACGAACGTCGTTGCGGGACTGTCGACGATCGAGGAGAAATCGCTCGGCGCGATTGCAAAAGGCGGGCGCGCACCGATTCGCGGCGTTGTCGGCATGGCGCAGCCGCTGCCCGGTCCCGGTCTCTACCTGATGGATGCGCCCGCGTATGCGCCCGAATCGGTCGGCGGGCTCGTCGCGTCCGGTGCGCAGATCGTGCTGTTCACGACCGGCGTCGGCAACAGCTTCGTGAGCGGCCTCGCGCCGACGATCAAGATTTCGGCGAATCCGATCGCTGCCGGGCGCCTGCGCGAGCAGCTCGATTTCGACGCGAGCGACGTGTTCACGCGCAAGGCGTCGCTCGCCGACGCGGCCGCGCGATTGCAGGACGTCGTGCTCGACGTCGCGTCGGGAACGCTGACGTGGGGCGAGGTGCTCGACGAAGGCGACGACGTGGTGAGCCGCCTGGGGGCGGCACTATGAGCGCTGCCGAGCCGCCTCAAAGCGCGAATCGCGCCCCCGCGGGGGGCAGCGAGACGCCGCAGGCGCGAGCGTGGGGGGAACATACAAGCGCCGGCAGCGGCGCGTCGACGAGCGGCACCGCATGGCAGGCGGCGCTGCTCGCCGCCAACGACAATGTTGCCATCGTGCTTGCACCCGTCGCAGCCGGCGATGACGTCGCGGTCGACGTGAACGGCAGCCTCGTGACGATCATCGCGCGCGAACCGATCGCGCTCGGCCACAAGATTGCGCTCGTCGACCTGCATGAAGGCGACGCGTTGACGAAATATGGCGAATGCATCGGCGAAGCGACGCAGCCGATCGCGCGCGGCGCATGGGTGCACGTCCACAATTTGCGCAGCCGCCGCGGCCGGGACGAACCTGCATCGAGCGATGAATTCGACGCGTACGCCTATCTCGATGGCGCCGCGAGCGCGGTATCGCTGACGATTCCGGCGCAAAGCCGCGACGCGGTCGCCGCCAATCTCGCACGGCTCCATGCGCTTGCGCGCGACATTCTTGCACCCAATGATTGATCCGCTCGCCGCGAGCGCAACCGCGGCCGACATCGCCCAGGCCGTGCGCGACGGCACGGTGTCCGCGTGCGCGGTCGTCGAGGCGGCGCTCGCGCGGATCGAACGGATCGATTCGCGCATCAACGCGTTTACGGCGCTCGCGCCCCGTGCGCGCGAGCGTGCGCTGCAGGTCGACGCGAAGCGAAGCGCGGGAGAGCCGCTCGGCGACCTTGCCGGCGTTCCGTTCGGCGTGAAGGCGATGATCGACGTCGCCGGAGTCACGACGACGGGCGGATCGGCGCTCTTCCGTGATGCGAAACCGGCGACCCGCGATGCCGCGGTCGTGCAACGACTCGAAGCGGCGGGCGCCGTCTGCGTCGGCGCGCTCAACATGGACGAGTTCGGCATGGGCGGCACCACCGAGAATGCATGCTTCGGACCGACGCGCAATCCACACGATCCTTCGCGCACGCCGGGCGGGTCGTCGGGGGGATCGGCAGCCGCGGTTGCCGCCGGCATCGTGCCCCTCGCGATCGGCAGCGACGGGCTCGGATCGATCCGGCTTCCCGCGTCGCTTTGCGGCGTCTTCGGTCTGCGGCCAACGCGTGGCGCGATCCCGGACACGGGCGTTCTGGGCGGCGGCGGGACGCTCGCAACGCTCGGTCCGCTCGCGCGCACGAGCCACGACATCGCGCTTTGCCAGCGCGTCGTTTCGGCGCCGTCCAACGCCGCGCATGCGCCCGATGCCCCCATTCGCATCGCGACTGCCGGCGGCTATTTCGCGGAAGCGCTCGACACCGACGCCCGCGAAGCATTGCAAACGATCGTCGATGCGCTTGGGATAACACGCGTCGTCGACTATCCGCAACCGCGACGCGCACGCGCCGCGGCGACGCTCGTCAACGCCGCCGAAAGCGCAACGGGCAAGCTCGATGCATTGCGCGAGCACCTCGACCGGTTCGATCCCGCGACGCGCGAGCGCTTTCTCGCGCATGCGCTGCTGCCTGCGCAGTGGTATCTCGCTGCGCAACGCTATCGGCGCCGGCACATCGAGCAGGTGGTTCGCATGTTCGACGACGTCGACGTGATCGTCGTGCCGGCGACGCCCTGCGTTGCACCGCCGATCGGAACGCGCAGCGTGCGCATCGGCGACGTCCACTTGCCGACCGGACCGGCGCTCGGCTGGTTCACGCAGCCGATCGCCGGCACCGATTGTCCTGCGCTGACGGTGCCGGTCGCGCGCGGCAATCGCCTGCCGATCGGCGTGCAGTTGATGGCGCGGCATCATCGCGAGGATCTGCTGTTTCGCGTCGCGGCACATCTCGAGGCGCTCGGCGTCGCAGCGTCGCCGATTGCAGGCGCGTGTCGCTGACGCCAACTGCGTTCGCGCAACTGGCCGTCGATGCGCGCGCCGAAGCGGGCGAGAGCCCGTGGTGGTCGGCCGCCGAGCGGTGCCTTTATTGGGTCGATATCCACGGGCGGCGCCTGCATCGCTTCGACGTCGAAAGCGGCACCGACCGCACATGGACGATGCCCGACCTCGTCACGTTCGTCGCGACGCACGCGGAGGGTGGTCTTGTCGTCGCGCTGCGCGATCGCGTCTGCCACGTCGACGTCGCCACCGAAACGTTCCGCGTGCTCGCGCGGCCGCCATTGCCGACCGGTGGGCGCCTGAACGATGGAACCACCGACCCGCGCGGGCGATTGCTGATCGGATCGATGGTCCGCGTTGCGCAAGCGCCAGGCATGGACGCCGACGCGGCGGCGGCGCTTCATCGCATCGACACGGACGGAGCGTGCGTCACCTTGCTCGACGGCTTTCGCACCGTCAATGGTCTCGCGTTCGCGCCTGACGGCCGCACCCTTTACGTGTCCGATTCGCATCCCAGCGTACGCACGATCTTCGCCTGCGACTACGATCCGGCCAGCGGCGAGATCGGCGCGCGTCGCGACTTCGTGGCGACGCACGAGCTGCCGGGACGTCCCGACGGCGGCTGCGTCGACGCCGACGGTTGCTACTGGATGGCCGCAGTCGACGGCGGGTGCCTGCTTCGCTTCGATCCCGGCGGCAAACTCGTGGAAAGCCTTGCCGTGCCCGTCGAAAAGCCATCGAAGGGCGCATTCGGCGGTGACGATCTCGACGTCATGTTCATCACGTCGCTGCGACGCAATCTGCAGACGCCGCTCGTGCAGCAACCGCACGCGGGCGGCCTGTTCGTCGCGCGCCCCGGGGTGCGCGGCGTTCCGCTGGCCGATTGCGCGATCGCGCTTCGTTGATTCGCGAGCGAATCAGCCGCTGTTGCGCAACCCTGCCGCGAGACCGTTGATCGTCAAGTGGATCGCGCGCCGCGTGCGCTCGTCCGTTTCGCCCGCGCGATAGCGTCGCAGCAACTCGACCTGCAGGTGATTGAGCGGGTCGAGATAGGGGAAGCGATTGCGAATGCTTCGCGCCAGTGCCGGATTGTCCTCGAGCAGCGTGCGCTGGCGCGTGATCGCCAGCACATGAACGACGGTGCGCGCATGTTCGTCGGCGATGCGCGTGTACACATGACGGCGCAACCCGGCATCGGCAACGAGCTCGGCATAGCGCGAGCCGATCGCGAGGTCGGTCTTCGCGAGCACCATCGCCATGTTCGACATGACGCTCTTGAAGAATGGCCAGCGTTCGTGCATGTCTTGCAGCAGCTCGAGGCCGTGCGATCGATCGCCTAGCCACGCATCGACGGCGCTCGCGAAGCCGTACCAGCCGGGCAGCATAAGCCGGCATTGCGCCCAGCTGAAGACCCACGGAATCGCGCGCAGATGCTCGATCTGCGTCGAGCCGGTGCGCGAGGCGGGACGGCTGCCGATGTTGAGCTCGGAAATCTCGCTGATCGGCGTCGACGCTCGGAAATAATCGACGAACCCAGGGGTGTCGTAGACGAGCGCGCGGTACGCCGCAAGCGCGAGCGGCGACAGCGCATCGAGCGCTTCGTGATAGACCGGGGCACGTTCGCCGATCCGTTCGCTGTCGAGCAATCCCGCTTCGAGCGACGCCGCGATGATCGTCTCGAGATTGCGGTGGCCGAGCTCGGGATCCGAGTATTTGCTCGCGATGATCTCGCCCTGCTCGGTCGTCCGCAGCCCGCCTTTCGCGGTGCCGGGCGGCTGCGCGAGGATCGCCTCGTAGCTCGGGCCGCCGCCGCGGCCGACCGTTCCGCCGCGCCCATGGAAGAGCCGCAGGCGCACGCCGTGCGCTGCGAACGTCTCGACGAGCGCATGCTCGGCGCGGTAGAGCGCCCAGTTCGCGGTCAGGTAACCGCCATCCTTGTTGCTGTCGGAATAGCCGATCATCACTTCCTGGTCGTCGTCGCGGCTTGCGAGCAGCGCGCGATAGCGCGCCGTCGCGAACGCCGCCGCCATGACATCGGCGCAGCGCGCAAGGTCTTCGATCGTCTCGAACAGCGGAACGATCGACACATCGAGCGCATCGCCGCGCAGCAGGCCGACCTCCTTGAGCAGGACGGCGACTTCGAGCAGATCCGAAACCGATTCGCACTTCGAGATGACGTATTGCCGGAGCACGCCCGCACCGAAGCGCGCATGGATCTCGCCGGCCTTGCGCAGCGTTGCTAGCTCGGAAGCGCTGCGCGCGGACAGCGGCTCGTAGGGCGAATGCAGCAGGCGCGGGCTCGCGAGCTCGCGCTCGAGCAGCGCGACGCGCGCCGCTTCGGGTAACGACGGATAGTCGGCGGCGACGCCGGCGCGCGCGAAGAGCTCGGCGACGACATGCTCGTGCACGTCGCTGTTCTGGCGCAGGTCGAGGGCGGCGAGGTGGAACCCGAAGACGTCGATCGCACGCCGCAGCGGCGCAAGGCGCAGCGCCGCGAGCTCGCTCGATCCATGCGTCGAAAGCGAAGCGGCGATGACGTCGAGGTCAGCGCAAAGCTCGGCCGGCGCGCGATAGGGGACGCCATCCGCGTGCGGCGGCCGCGCCGGCGTGTAATGCGCGAGCTCGCGCGCCGTCGCAGCGAGTCGCGCATAGATACCGATCAACGCCTGGCGATAGGGCTCGTCGGTGCGATGCGGATTCGCATCGTGTGCGTCGCGCGCAAGCGCGAGCAGCTCCTCGGTCGGCTCGACGAGGCGCGCACAAAGCGACGTCTCGGCGCCGAGGCGGTGGACTTCCGCGAGGTAATGCTCGAACGCGACGCAGGCTTGCGCGTGCACGGCGTAATCGAGCGTCTCGGCCGCGACGTTCGGATTGCCGTCGCGATCGCCGCCGATCCACGACCCCATCCGGAAGAATGGCGGCAGCCGAAGACCTGGCCACGCCGCGGCGAGCTCCGTTTCGAACGCTGCGTAAAGACGCGGAATCTCGGCAAGGAACGTATGACGATAGTACGACAGCGCATTGTCGATCTCGTCGGCAACGCGCAGCCTCGACAGCCGCAACATCGCGGTCTGCCACAAGCCGAGCACCTGCGTGCGCAAGCCGCGCTCGAAGGCGACCCCTTCCGCGGGCGTGAGCGGCGTGCGATCGCGCCATACCAGGAGGCGCGCGATTTCGCGTTCGGCATCGAGAATGCTTTTGCGCTGAACCTCGGTTGGATGCGCGGTCAGCACCGGCGACACGAGCGCGCCATCGAGCCATGCCTGGAACGCTTCGCTTGGTACGTGCTCGGCCCGCAGCCGTGCGAGCGCGTGCGCGATGCTGCCTGCGCGCGGCGGTGCGCCGGCCATGTCGTGCGCGCGGCGCCGCCTGATGTGATGCACGTCTTCGGCGATGTTCGCAAGATGCGAGAAGTAGCTGAACGCGCGCACCACGTGCAGGACGTCGCCGATCGCGAGCGGATTGAGGAGCGCCGACAACGCCTGGCGCGCCTCCTGCGCCTCCTCGCCATGCGCGCGGCGGAAGCGGATTGCGGTCTGCCGGATCGCTTCGACGCGCTCGAATCCGGCATCGCCTGTCTGCGCGCGCAGCACGTCGCCGAGGATGCGGCCCAGAAGCCGCGTGTCCTCGCGCAGCGGCAACTCCTTTTCGTCGGGCAGCGGTGCATTCATCGCGGGCACGATACACCGGTCCGCTTCTTGCGAGAGTCGATCGCTTGCCGCTTTCGGCTGGCTGCGCTTACGCATACCGCGTAACAATTACATCGCGAGCGGCAGGTTTGTCTCTTCCGCTCGCTGGTTTCCCCAAGTTGCAAGTCGAACAATCCAGGACGCAAGGAATCCGGGCCGCGGGGCAGAGGGCCATCGCGCCGGCGGCGCGCGAGCACTTCGTCCAGTTCTACGAGCACGCGACACGCTCGTCGCATCGGTTGCCGAATTCATCGGCGCCGGATTCGAATCGGATGCCGCACATCGCCGCAGCGCAGAGGCGTGCACCGCGCATCGTCGTGTTCGGCGAGATGGTCGCGCTGCTCTGGCGCGACGGACGGCATGAAGCGGCGGTGCGCCTCGAGGAACTCTGGAACGATCTCGCCCGGAACTACGACTTCTCGCTGTTCTGCGCCTACCCGGTCGCGCAAATGGGCGAGGGTTCGTGGGAGGCGGTCCACGCCGTCTGCGCCGCGCATTCGCATGCGATGCCGGCGAACGTCGTCGCGCTCGCGAGCGAGGAGAAGCGCCTTGCCGAAATCTGCGATCTCGAGCGCCGTGGGCGCGCGCTCGGGCGTCGAGCGCCGGCGCCGGCAAGGGGAGTGCCTTCGTGGTGCGGCTGCCGGCGGCACCCGGGCCGGGACGCCATCACCCATTCGGGTGATGTGCCGGCCGCGGTTAGCCCCCTTATCATCGCACCCGGTTGTCACTTTTCACAGGGCGCGCGCACGGGCGAGCTCCGTATGCTCGGCGCGCCCCGACACGCGTTCTCCGGTTACGCAAACCTCGATACCAAAGCCGCCCTGCCGCCCACGCCACGTTGCGATGTCCTCGAATGTCATTGAGCTGCGGCAGGGAACGCGACAGCGCGTGCTGATCGCGCATCAGCGCGCCGACGTGCGGCA
>Ga0157370_10006721_pt1 | contig 12620 bp, 13 predicted proteins | sample C35metaG_FD_113463 | JGI IMG/M metagenome (GOLD analysis project Ga0157370, IMG submission 113463) | Corn rhizosphere microbial communities from Kellogg Biological Station, Michigan, USA - C3-5 metaG | ecosystem: Host-associated > Plants > Roots > Rhizosphere > Soil | place: USA: Michigan...
AAGCTCGTGGAGGTTCCCGTGGGCTTCAAGTGGTTTGTCCCCGGCCTGCTCTCCGGCGAGGGCGTGTTTGGCGGCGAGGAGTCCGCCGGTGCCTCCTTTGTCAAGAAGGACGGCTCCGTCTGGACCACGGACAAGGACGGGATCCTGCTGGCGCTGCTCGCCTCGGAAATCACGGCCGTCACCGGCAAGTCACCCTCGGCGCACTATGCCGCGCTGACTGACCGTTTTGGGGCGCCGGCCTACGCGCGGATCGACGCCGCAGCCACCCGGGAGCAGAAGGCCGCGCTGGGCAAGCTGTCCGCCGCCGACGTCACGGCCACCACCCTGGCGGGCGAGGACATCACGGCGAAGCTGACGGAGGCGCCCGGCAACGGCGCGGCCATCGGCGGGCTGAAGGTCACCACCGACAGCGCCTGGTTCGCGGCACGCCCTTCCGGCACCGAGGACGTCTACAAGATCTACGCCGAATCGTTCAAGGGAGCCGAGCACCTGGCCCAGGTCCAGGCGGAGGCGAAGGCCCTGGTCGACGGCGTCATCTCCTAACGACAGGCACAAGCCGCCGCACACCCGTCAGTGATGGGCGCCGAGCTCGTGTTCGGCGTGCCCCACGGGCTCTAGCTGGAACGTGGAGTGCTCGATGCTGATTGAGAAGTGGCCTGCCACGCACGTCTGGAGCTGGTCCAACATGGCGGGGGCGTGGCCGTCGTGGAAGCATTCTTCATCCACCACGACGTGCGCGGAAAGGATCGGCAGGCCGGTGGCGATCTGGCTGGCGTGCAGGTCATGGACGGCACGGACGTGGTCGATTTCCATGATGTGGGCGCGGACTTTGTCCAGGTCAAGCCCGGCGGGGGTTGATTCGAGCAGCACGCCAACGGTTTCCAGCAGCAGTTTCACGGTGCGCGGGAGGATGAGCGCACCGATCAGCATGGCCACGACGGCGTCGGCCTGCATCCAGCCCGTGGTGGAAATGACCACGGCCGCCACAATGACGGCCACCGAGCCGAGCGCGTCATTCATGACCTCCAGGAACGCGGCGCGCATGTTGAAGTTCTTGCTGCGCCCACCCATCAGCACCACCAGGGAAATGACGTTGCCGGCCAGGCCTATGGCGCCAAACCAGATCATCTCCCCGGAGGCGATGTCAGCGGGATGGAACAGCCGCTGCACGCCTTCCACCAAAACCACCAGGCCGACGGCGAGCAGCACCGCAGCCTGCGCGGTTGCGGCCAGCACCTCGGCGCGGGCAAAGCCCCAGGTGCGCCGGTTGGTCGAGGGCCGGGCCATGAGCCGGGCCGCGAGCAGCGCCATGGCCAGTCCGCCGGCATCGGTGAGGACGTGGGCGGAGTCAAAGAGCAGGGCCAGGGAGCCGGTCAGCAGCGCGCCGATGACCTGGAGGACAAAAACGGCCAGCGTTACGCCGAGGGCTGTCAGCAGGCGGCCCTGATGGGTCTCCCCCGGGGCGCCGCCATGCGAATGGCCGTGGGAATGATCGTGTCCTGACATGCCTCAATAGTACATCCATTGCTGAATCCATCAAAGGGTGTACCATATTGAGAATGAAGCCCATTAGCAATGCTGCGGTGCTGGCCCGGTTTGGCTACGCCATCTCAGACCCCACCCGGGCGCAAATCCTCATGGAGCTGGCACAGGCGCCCAGCTATCCGGCGTCGTTGGCGGACAAACTGGGGGTCTCGCGCCAAAGCATCTCCAACCACTTGTCCTGCCTGCGTGACTGCGGGCTCGCCGTGGCGGTGGCGGAGGGGCGCCGCTCACGCTACGAACTGGCCCACCCCGCCCTGTCCCACGCGCTCAACGACCTGCTCGGCGTGGTTTTGCAGGTTGAGCCCGGCCACCACGCGAATGGTGCAGGGGGACGCCCGGTCTAGAGAGCAGCGCCCGCTGGCGGCTGGGGACCGCCCAGCACCAGGCGGCGAGCGGGCTCGGGTGGCAGCGGCCGGCTGCACTTCAGGTTCAAGCCGGCATCAACATGGAGCAGCTCGCCCGGTTCCAGCATCCGCCACCCGGGATCGCCGTCCATGGGTTCCGTGGCCACCACCACCGACCGTTTCCCGGCCAAATCCTGGCTGTGGCCGTGAATGCGGGCGGAGTCGACCGCCAGCGGCCGGCCGTCCGCGTGCCCTCCCGGCTGGCGTTCCAGGACGTGGAGTTCGTGGGTTTCCGGATACCGCAGGGCCCACAGCTCCGTGGCCGTGGACATGACCAGGTTGAGGCTGTAAACCGGCAGGTTGCCGGCAATCCAGCCGACTGCCGCAGTGATTCCTGCCGCCACGTCGCCGCCGTTCCTTCTGGTTTCCAGCGTGACCAGGGCAAACATCCGCTCGCTGTCCGTTTGCCCGCGGACCAGGCCCGCGCCGCCCAAGCCGGCCAACCGCGCGTCGAGCTTGTCCAGCTCGCCAAAGGCGCCGTTGTGCGCAAAGATGCGCCCGTCCTGTTCGAACGGGTGGGTGTTGGCCTCCGTGTGGGCGCCCGTGGTGGCGTACCTGACGTGGGCCACGAACGTGGTGCTTTCCAGTTCACGGGCCGCGGTGGCAAATGCCGCGTCCTCGTAGGCGGCGATGGCCTGTTTTGAAATTGCCGGCTGGCCGCCCGCCGTGAAAATGCCGATGCCGGTGCCGTCGGGCTCGCGGCGGCTCTGTTCGGAGAGGCTGTCCGGGGCCTTGAGCAGCCAGAATGTCGCCTTGACCGGATCAGCTCCGGCATGCAGTCCAAAGAGCCTACACATACCGTGATCCTAGTCGCGAAGCGCGGAAATGGGTGGTTGGCGGCCCTCCCGACGCGGCCGGGGCGCCCATGCCGATATTCTTATCCGTGGCCGCACACAGTTGAAGCAGCGCACGGAAGAGGCACGCAATGAGTTTGTTGGGCACCAAATGGACCGTCCACGGGGATGGCAGGACCATCAAGCCAGGCCAGGTTGTTTCACCGGATGAGAGGCTGAGCTGGCCGCGGACCGTCGGGATCGGCCTCCAGCACGTGGTGGCCATGTTCGGCGCCACGTTCCTGGTGCCCCTGCTGACCCACATGCCCCCGGCCACCACCCTGTTCTTCTCCGGCATCGGCACCCTCTTCTTCCTGGTCCTCACCCGGGGCCGCGTCCCCAGCTACCTGGGCTCCAGTTTTGCCTTCATTGCCCCGATTCTGGCCTCGCAGCAGCAGTTTGGCGTGACCGGGGCGCTGGGCGGGGTTGTGGTGGCGGGCGTAACGCTGGCCGTGCTGGGCCTGGTGGTGCAGAAATTTGGCGCCACCTGGATCAACCGCCTCATGCCGGCGCCGGTCACCGGCACCATCGTGGCGTTGATCGGGCTGAACCTGGCACCGTCCGCGAAGTCCAACTTTGAAAAGGCGCCCGTCACGGCCATCACCACCTTGCTGGTCATCATCCTGGTCAGCGTGCTGTTCCGCGGAATCCTGGGCCGGCTGGCCATTTTGGTGGGCGTGGTGGCCGGCTACCTGGTGGCCGTGCTGCGCGGCGAGGTGGACTTCTCCAAGCTCCACGAGGCCGCGTGGATCGGCCTGCCGCACTTCCAGACGCCCGTGTTCCACTTTGCCGTCCTGGGCCTGTTCATCCCCGTGGTGCTGGTCCTGGTGGCCGAAAACATTGGCCATGTTAAGTCCGTGGCCCTGATGACGGGCGAGGACCTGGATCCCTATGCGGGCCGCGCCATCATAGCCGACGGCGTTGCCACCACCCTGGCCGGCCTGGGCGGCGGCTCCGGCACCACCACCTATGCCGAAAACATCGGCGTCATGGCGGCCACCAAGGTGTATTCCACGGCCGCTTACTACGTGGCCGGTGCGGCAGCCCTGCTGCTCAGCTTTTCCCCGAAGTTTGGCGAATTGATCGCCACGGTGCCGGTGGGCGTGCTGGGCGGTGCCGCCACGCTGCTGTACGGCATGATCGGCGTCCTGGGCGTGCGCATCTGGGTGCAGAACAAGGTGGACTTTTCCAACAACATCAACCTGACCACGGCCGCCGTCGCACTCATCATTGGCGTGGCCGACTTCACGTGGAATGCCGGCCAGCTCCAGTTTGCGGGCATTGCCCTCGGCACCGGGGCCGCCCTGGCCGTCTACCACTCCATGCATGCGCTGGCGAAGTGGCGCGGCACGGCGGGCGACCCCCTCGAGCCCGAAAAGGAACCCGCGCCACACTGACCCCCGCCCCGTTGACATTCGAGATAACCACCGCGGAGCTGCCCCGGGGAGGTGGTTATCTCCAACTTCGACGTGGGCTGCTAGATGCCGTTGAGCGCTTCCGAGGTGGCCCGCGCGGTGTAGCGGGCGGCGTCGGCCAGGGCGGCCTCCGGGGAGCCGGCCACGTCGGTGGCGCTGACAGCCGCCACGACGCCGTGGCCGGCCAGTTCTGCCTGCGTGACGCTGATGCGCCCGGCCACCACGACGACGGGCAGTCCCCTAGCGTGGGCGGCGTCAGCCACGCCGATGGGCGCCTTCCCGGACAGCGACTGCTCATCCATGGACCCCTCGCCCGTGATGACCAGGTCCGCGCCGTCAAGGGCGGCGTCCAGGCCCACCATTTCGGCAACCAGGTCAAAGCCGCGCTCAATCGAGGCATTGGCGTAGGCCACAAACAGGGACGGGAAGCCGCCGGCGGCGCCCGCGCCCTCAATGTTGATGTCCACCCCGGTGCTCTCCCGCACCAACGACGCCAGGTGGCGCAGGCCGGCGTCGAGCTTCTCCACGGCGTCCGCGTCCGCGCCCTTTTGCGGGCCGAAAACGTGGGCGGCGCCGTTGTAGCCGTACAGCGGGTTGTCAACGTCCACGGCCATGCGGATCTTCGCCCCGGCCAGGCGGGGGTCCAGGCCGGAGGCATCGATCGCGGCCACGTCCAGGAGGGAGCCGCCGCCCAGCGGGACCAGGTTGCCATGAGCGTCCAGGAGCTTCAGGCCCAGCGCGCGCAGGGCCCCGGAGCCGGCGTCGGTCATGGCGGAGCCGCCCAGGCCGATGATGACCTCGGTGGCGCCGGCCTCCAGCGCGGCGGCGATGAGCTGGCCGGAACCGTAGGAGTGCGCCCGCAGCGCGTTTTCGACGGTGGGCTCGGAAAGCAGGTAGCCGCTGGCCTGGGCTGTCTCAATGACGGCCACGTGGGTTTCCGGGTGCACCGCCCAGGCGGCTCCGACGGGCTTGATGATTGGCCCCACCACGGCGTTGAGGCGCTCCTGGAAGCCCGCCGCGACGGCAGCCTCCAGGGTTCCCTCGCCGCCGTCGGCCACGGGCAGGGTGGTCACCACGGCGTCGGGGTAAACACGGAGAGCGCCTTCGCTCATGGCGGCGGCCGCTTCGACGCCGGTCAGGGTGCCCTTGAACTTGTCAGGTGCAATCAAAATTCGCATGGTCCCATCCTGCCAGCCCGGGGCGGATGTTACGCAGTCGCCGCCGGCGCCCCGGGGCCCGCCGGCCAGTAGCCGCGCCGTCGCATGACGGCGGCCAGCAGGTCCGCGCGGTCCGTCATGATCCCGTCCACGCCCAGGTCCAGGAGCTGGTCCATGTCCGCCGGCTCGTTGATGGTCCAGACGTGCATCTTCAGCCCCGCCCGGTGCGCGCGTCCCACCGAACGCCGCGTCACCAGGTCCACGCGCATGGCCCGGCGCGGGATTTGCAGCACATCCACGCCGGCCATCATGGCGCGCAGCAGGGGGATGGGCAGCCACGGGCTGAGCAGCGCGTAGGCCAGCAGCAGCTTTTGGCCCGGCGAGCTCGCCACCGGCCGGCTCAGCCGCGACAGCACGTCCTTGCGCCTCCGGCCGGAAAAGGACGCCACGCACACCCGCTCATGCAGGCCAAACTCCTCGATGAGGGCCGCCAGCGTTGCCGCGGACCCTGTGTCCTTGACGTCAATGTTGAAGCGCGCCGCGGGCAGCGCCTCAAAAAATTCACGCAGGGTGGGGATGGGCTGCTCCCCGCCGATGCGTGCTTCGCGGACGACGGCGTACGGCAGCTCCGCGATCCGCCCGGCCCGGTCGGTGATCCGGTCAAGCGTGGTGTCGGGGAAGACCACCGTGACGCCGTCGGCCGTGGTGTTGATGTCGGTCTCGAGGTACTGGTAGCCCAGCTCGAGGGCCGCCCGGAACGCGGGGAGCGAGTTCTCCCACCCCTGCAGGCAGAAGCCGCGGTGGGCGATGGCGAGCGGGATGGGCGAATCCAGGTAGGGCTTCGGGACCCTGGCCGTCTTCACCGCCTAGGCCAGCCGCAGCGCGGCCAGGCGGGCCTCGATGACCTGGGCAACGCCGTCGTCCTCGAAGCGGGGGGCGGTCAGCGCGGCGGCGGCGAGCGCGTCAGGGTGCCCGCTGGCCATTGCGTAGCCGGCACCGGCCCAGCCCAGCATCTCGATGTCGTTGGGCATGTCCCCGAACGCCACCACGTCCGCCGCCGCGATCCCCTTCGAGGCGGCATATTCGGCGAGCGTGACGGCCTTGTTGACCCCGAGGGGGCCCATTTCCAGCAGGGCCAGCGTGGGGGCGGAATGCGTGACGGAGATGAGGCCGCCCACCTTGGGCCGGACCAGGTCCAGGAAGTCGTCGGCGTTGCCCGTGTGGAGGACGGCCAGCATTTTGATGATGCCGCCGCCGGCCATGGCGGGGGTCAGCTGCTCCGGTTCCAGGCCGGCCAGGGACGGCGGCTGCTCCGCGCCGAGGAAGCCGGGCTCCACATGGAATCCGTCCAGGCTTTCCAGGGCAAAGCGGGGCTCGGGCGCCAGGCCGGAGATGATGTCGCGGACGTGGCTGACTGTCTCCCAGGGCAGCAGGTGCGAGGCCACCACGGACTCGCTTTCCAGGCTGTAGGTGACGGCGCCGTTGGAGCAGATCACCGTTCCGGTGTGGCCCACCTGCTCCCGGATGGGGTCCAGCCAGCGCGGGGGCCGTCCGGTGACGAAAACGATGCCGATCCCTGCCTCCGCGGCGGCCTGGAAGGCCTCCAGGGTGCGGCTGCTGATCTTTCCGTCGTGTCCGAGGATGGTTCCGTCAATGTCACTGGCAATTAAGCGCATACCCTAGGCTATCCAACTTCGCCGGGCCTGTTTCCGCGCAGCCGCGTCATGCCACCTCGAAAATGCCGGTGATCCGGGCCCGGGCCAGCGTGTGGAAGTGCAGGTTGAAGCCGAGCACGGCCGGGGTGGCGTCGGCGCCGAGGTCCAGGGCCGGAACGTCCACGGCATGGACCACCACCATGTAGCGGTGCGGCCCGTCCCCGGCGGGAGGTGCCGAGCCCATGTAGCCGGGGAACCCGCCGTCGTTCTTCAGGGTCAGCGAGCCGGCGGGCATGCTGCCGGAGCCGGCGCCTTCGGGCAGGGAGGTCACGGACGCCGGGATGTTTGCCACGGCCCAGTGCCAGAAGCCGCTGGCGGTGGGGGCGTCGGGGTCGTACATGGTCACGGCGAAGCTTTGGGTGGCGGCGGGGAAGCCGGACCAGGCCAGCTGCGGGGAGAGGTCCCTGCCGTCCGGGTGCCCTCCGGGGTTGACCTGGTTGACGGGCATGTCGCCGCCGTCGGCCAGGGACGTGCTGGCCAGCGTGAAGCCGGGGACGGGGGCGAGAAATGCGTAGGGATCGTAGTCAAACATGGTTCAGCCTTCCTGCAGTTCGGTGCGGTTGGGTGGGTTGGCGCCGGCGCGGGAGACCGTAATGGCGGCGGCCCGGGCGGCGTAGCGGATCAGTTCCTCGAGCTGTTCGGCGGTGATGGCGCGCAGGGTGGTGCGGCGCTGGGCACCGTCCAGTTCGCGGTCCACCAGGGCGGCCAGCAGGGCCGCCATGAAGGAGTCGCCGGCCCCCACGGTGTCCACCACCTTCACGGCCGGCACGGCGCACTCCGCCTCCCCGGCCGCGCACACCGCCCACGGGCCTTCCCCGCCCCGGGTGACAACCACGACGGCGGGGCCTTCCGCGCCGCCGTCGGCCAGCCACCTGCGGGCCGCCACCAACGGGTCGGTGCCCGGATAGAGCCATTCGAGGTCTTCATCGGAGGCCTTGACAACGTCTGCCAGGCGGACGAACTTTTCCGCCTGGGCGCGGGCAAAGGCCACGTCCTTGATGATGGTGGGGCGGCAATTGGGGTCATAGCTGATGGTGGCTGAGGGGTGGGCTGCCACCACGGCGTCGAACACCTGGTCCGCGCCGGGGGCCAGCATCGCGGCGATGGATCCGGTGTGCAGCAGGGTGGTGGCGGCCAGCATGAAGTTGGGCATGCCGTCCGGCCCGGACAGGGCGGCGGGCAGTTCCCAGTCCAGGGTGAACTCGTAGCTGGCGGCGCCGTTGCCGTCCAGCACGGCCCGGGCAATGGAGGTGGGCCGGCTGTCCGGGGTGACCGGAACCAGCACGTCGTTTTCCTTGAGGTGCGCCGTCACCAGGGCACCGTACGCGTCCTTGCCGAAGCGGCCCAGGAACTGGACGGGGTGGCCCAGCCGGGCCAGGCCAACGGCCACGTTCATGGGGCTGCCGCCCACATGCGGCACGGCTTCGCGCCCCGGGCGGACCACTTCATCAATCAACGTCTCACCAATTACCGTCAGCATGGCAACAGCCTACGGCCATCCGGCCCGACGCCACCCCCTGTTACCCGCGTTACTCGCGCCGAAGGGGTCCGGCGCTTAAGCTCGAGGATATGAGCAGCCATTGGGAACGCCTTGACGAATCACTGCGGCCGTCCGTCACGGCGTCCGTTGCGGCCTATGAGCGCGCCCTGCCGGAGCTGAAGCGGGTCACCTCGGAGATGGAATCCCTGGTCCGGGACGTCATGGAGGACGCCCAGGACAAGCCCCTGTTTGTCACCAGCCGGACCAAAACGGTGGAATCGTTCCGCGAAAAGGCGTCCCGCATGGTGGTGCCGGAGCCGGGCGCCGCCCCCGCCCTGCAGTTCCCGGACCCGCTGCGCAACCTCACGGACATGGTGGGCGTGCGCGTCATCACCACGCTCCCGGGCGAAAACGCGAACGTGGCGAACCTGATCAAGCGCCGCCGGAACATCTTTGACTGCCGCGGGGACAGGGAGAAGGACATCGGCTCCATCGAGTCCGGCACGTACGGCTACTCCAGCCGGCACCTAATCCTGCGCAGCATCCAAAACGCCGTGGTGCGCTCCTACCAGGAGGCGCTGGACCCTGAGGCCAAGGCCAGCGGCAGCTACTTCTTTGAGTGCCAGATCCGCACCATATTCGCCCATGCCTGGAGCGAGATTGAGCACGACATCCGCTTCAAGGCACAGGACCCGCGTGCCTGGAGCCCCTACTTTGACCGCCAGTTCACGGCCACGGCGGCCATGCTGGAGACCGTGGAGTCCGCGTTCTCCGAACTGCACGAGCGGTACGAGACCGTCACCAGCTATTGGGATGCCGAGGGCGAGGGAGGGGAGTCGCTGACCCCGAACCGGATCAAGGCCGTGTGGCAGACCCTGCTGCCCCATGTGGACAGGAAGGCCGACGACGACTGGGGCTGGGCGGCCGAGCTGGTCCATGCGCACGGGCTCACGCAGACCATCGACCTGGCCGCGCTGCTGCAGCCGGACATCATTTCCCACGTCCGCAAGGCGCTGGACCACCGCTACTCCCCCGGCCCCGACCGGCTCCTGGACGACCTGCTGCTGTGGCAGTTTGGGCAGAGCCACATTGACCTGACGGCCGAGGAAGCCTCCGCGGAACAGACCCCGCGCCGGGACAGCCTGCAGCGCCGCCACCAGCAAATGCAGCGCTACCGCACGTCGATGGGGTTCTAGCCCACACCGATTGGGCTTGTCGGTTTTTGGAAGCGGACGTACGCAAAAATGCCGCCGTTTACGCAATTTGCACACCCAGCAGCTCCAGGATTCGGGCCACCTGCCGGGCGGCGTAGTCGAGCGGGTCATTCATTCCGAGGGCAAAGCCATAGAGGAGCGACGCACCTATCGATTGCATAAGCAGCTCCAGGTCCTCGTTCCCCAGGGTTTGGCCGGCCATCCGTTCCAGCCCGATGTTCAAGGCCTCGCCCAACAACGGCTGGTGGTTGCGGATGATCTCCTGCAGCTCGGGGTCGCGCCCGGCCTCGAGAATGGGATTGAGCCTGGTGGTGACCACGTCCGGGCCCAGCCTGGGGGCAAAATAGATGGCCATGAGCTGCGCTGCAACCCAGGCCAAGGTGGATCCACGGCCCGTGTTCGTCAGGGCAACGCATTTCCGGGCAATCCCCAGCGCGCTCTGGGCGCGCAGGTCCTCGGCTCCTGCCACGGCGGCCCGGTACAGCTCCTTCTTGGAGGGATAGTAGTAGTTCCCGGAGCCTGCGGCCAGCCCGGCAGCCTCGGCAACGCGACGGTGGGTCACGGCGGAGGGGCCCTCGTCAATGAGCAGACGCGCGGCGGCCGCCGCCATCAGCTCCTGCTTCGCCTGACTGCGATGCTGCTTGATTTTCTCCACCCCCCTGCCCGCGGTCCAGCCGGAATAATTTCGCCCGCCCCGGCGCTACATCAAAAGCCATACACCAGTATGGCTTTATGAATGGACCGTGCGGCCCACACCTAAGGGAAAGCGATTGCACCATGAGCATGGCAACCGAAGCTCTCAAGATCGACTGGGCGACCATGCCCACCTACAACACCATCATGTCACTGGCGGCCGGAGCGGGATTGCTGGCCGTGGTCATTTTTGCCCGCGACCTCTTCGGGCTGCGCCGCAACAAGGATGCGACACTCAGCACAGACGGCTGGTCCCTGGCATTTGGCGTGCTCGGCGTGATCCTCACTGCCACGGGCCTGCACATGACGCTGACCTGGCCGCTCGCCGCAGGGGGCTTCCCGTTCGACAACATCATTTTCGGTGAAACCAGCCTGGGCTTCGGCGTGCTCCTGCTCGGGGCGGCTTTGTACCTGTGGAAGCGCGGTGCGGCTCTGGCGTCCGCCGTGGACCCGGTGGCTTTTGCCGCCACTACGGCCCGCCCATTGTCCCTCTTCGTTGGCGGGCTGGGACTGAGCCTGTTCGCCATCGCGGCCGCCGGCATCACCTACCAATTGTTCGCCGCCCCCGCCCAGGAGCCGATTTCCGGGGCATTCGCCGCCTATCCCATGATTGAGGCGACCTTCATGTCCGGGCTCTTTGCCGTCGTCGGGGTCGGCGCGGTGCTCTTCCCCGTTGCAATTGCAAAACTCCGCACGGCGGGCACGGCAGCGGCCGGGCTGGTCAAGACCATCGGGGTGGCCTGGTTTCTGACCGGGCTGGCATTCCTGCTCTTTGGCGCCATGAACTATTTCACCCACATCGGCCTGATCGTCCACACCATGTAGTCCACAGCATGTGGCAGGCCCGGCCGGCGCCCTACCGTGCGCCGGCCATCGCGGCACCAATTTTAGGCTCGCGCGGTCCCTGGTGGACTTCGCCGAGGCGGCCGCGGACCTCACATCCAAATAGTGAGATGATTTGTTCAAGGGGCGGACAAGGCGGAAAATAAACAGGTGCCTCAGTCAACTAATACCGCCCCAAAGACCACCTCAACAGCCCGGCCGGACCGCACCGCGCTCATCGCCGTCACCATCTTTCCCCTGCTGGTCATTGCGGCCGGAATCCTCGGGTTCCTGCTCCCCGGCTCGTTCAAACCGTTGGCCCCGTCGGTGCCGTACCTGCTCGGCATCATCATGTTCTGCATGGGCCTGACGCTGACCCTGCCCGATTTTGCCGCCGTCGCCAAGCGGCCGTGGGCCGTGGCCCTGGGCCTCGCAGCGCACTACGTCATCATGCCGGGGGCCGGCTGGCTCATTGCCACGGGCCTTCACCTGAGCCCCGAACTGGCGGCCGGGGTGATCCTGGTGGGCTGTGCACCCAGCGGGACGTCCTCCAATGTGATGGCTTACCTGGCCAAGGGTGATGTGGCCCTCTCAGTGGCCGTTGCCACGATCTCCACCCTCGTGGCCCCCATCGTCATGCCTGCCCTGACGCTCTTCCTGGCGGGCTCATTCCTCCATGTGGACGCAGGCGCCATGATGCTCGACATTCTCAAGACAGTGCTGCTGCCCGTCGTGGCCGGGCTGCTGGCCCGGCTGTTCCTCAACCGGATGGTGGACTTTGTGCTGCCCGTACTGCCGTGGATTTCCGCCGTCGTCATTTCCCTGATCGTGGCCATTGTGGTGGCCGGCTCTGCCTCGAAGATCGTGGCAGCGGGCGGGATCGTCTTCCTGGCCGTTGTCCTGCACAACGGCTTCGGCCTGGGCCTTGGCTACCTGGCCGGCAAGGCGGGGCGGCTGGACGCCCGGGCGCGCCGCGCCCTGGCATTTGAGGTGGGCATGCAGAATTCCGGGCTGGCTGCGACGCTGGCCACGGCCCATTTCTCCCCGCTGGCTGCCCTGCCATCGGCAGTGTTCTCCGTCTGGCACAACATCTCCGGCGCCGTGGTGGCTGCCTGGCTGGCGCGCAAGCCGCTGCCGGACAAGGTTGCTGCGTAGCCGTTTCGGGTGGTGGGGTGCTGTGTCCCCCCGGGGCATGGGGAGTCCTGCATGGGGACCGGTCCCCATCGACGGCTGCGCTGGGCGGTTGTTAGATTCTTAGTAGTCAACCGGCCGGAGCAACCAGCCGGGGAACCCACTAAGCGAAGGATGTGCATCACCATGGCAGGAATGCTTGGCAGCGACC
>Ga0157370_10006722_pt1 | contig 12618 bp, 6 predicted proteins | sample C35metaG_FD_113463 | JGI IMG/M metagenome (GOLD analysis project Ga0157370, IMG submission 113463) | Corn rhizosphere microbial communities from Kellogg Biological Station, Michigan, USA - C3-5 metaG | ecosystem: Host-associated > Plants > Roots > Rhizosphere > Soil | place: USA: Michigan...
CGCCTACTGAAACCGTAGCGGACGCAAGAAAGCGCGCGGTTCGATTTACCGACATGATGCAGCCGCTTTTGCCCCGGTTCATCCCAAACTGACGGGAAGCCAGCCAGAGAGGACAATTCCCTCATGGGCAGGCCCGTCACGTGCATGCAGCGGCATTAGACGACAACAATCAACAACAAAGTTCGTTTGAAGAGGATCGAGGAAGCGCAATGAAAATATCACTTACACCGGCATCACAACGGGTTCTGGTCGTTCTGGGTCTGGCGCTGACGCTTGGCCTCAACATGGGATGCAAGCGCGATCCCAACAAGTTGAAGCATAAGTATCTGGACAGCGGCAAACACTATGAAGATGAGGGCAAGCTGAAAGAGGCCGCGATCCAGTTTTCGAATGCGCTCAAGGTCGATCACAACTTTGCGGACGCGCATTATCAGCTCTCCAAGGTGTACCTGAAGCAGGGCGCGATGATGCAAGGTTACGCGGAGTTGATGCGAACGATCGATCTTCAGCCGAACAATGTACAGGCCCGGATCGATGTCGGAAATCTTCTGCTTGCGGGGCGGCAGCCGGAAAAGGCGATGGAACAGGCGAAGGCTGTGCTGGCAATCGACAGCAACAATGCCGATGCCTATGCTTTGCTCTCCAGCATTGCGGCGATGAAGGAAGATAAGGCCGAGGCGCTTACCCAAATCCAGCACGCCCTTTCGCTTGATCCGAACCGGGCAGCTTTCCATACCTCGCTTGGCCTGCTGCAAAGCTCCGATCCGGCTACTGCCGCTTCTGCCGAAGAGCAATTGCAGAAGGCCGTCTCGCTGGACGGCAAGAATGTGACCGCGCACCTCGTCCTTGCATCGCTGCTGGAGAAGAAGGGCGATGTCCAAGGCGCCGAGACGCAGATCAAGGCGGCTGTGGCAGCCGATCCGAAGAACGTAATGGCGCGCGCCAGTCTGGCAAGCCACTATATCCGGAATGGAGATGCAGCAAAGGCAGAGGAGTCGCTGCGACAGGCAACCGAGGAACTGAACGACACCAGCACAGGTGCTGAACTGCTGGCCGGTTACTACATGCGCACCAATCAGCTTGATAAAGCAGCGGCTGCCTATGCCGACCTGGTCTCAAAGCATCCGAAGAGCGCTCAGCTCAAGCTGGCCTATGCCAACATCCTGCTGATGAAGCGGGACATCCCCAAGGTGAGGGAGATTACAGCCGACCTCACCAAGACGGACGGGAGTCTGCCCGAAGTTTCGGTTTTGAACGGCATGCTTCTTCTCAACGACGGCAAGACCGATGAAGCAGTGAGCACTCTCCAGAAGGCGGCGAAGAACAATCCGGATAATCTGCAGGTGAAGCTGTGGCTGGGCCGGGCTGCAATGGCCAAGGGAGACACCAACCTGGCGCAGCAGAGTTTCCGGGACGCCTCCCGCATCAACCCGAAGAACATGGACGCGCAGAGTGGTCTGGCACAGGTTTCCATGCAGGTTCGCGACTTCAGCACATTGGCGCAGGTGGCGGAAGCTGCCATGGCCATCGCTCCGCAGTCGGCGATTCCTTACATCTGGCGCGGCATGGCGGAGGGAGAGCAGAAGTCGTGGGACAAGGCGGATGCCGACTTCCGGCAGGCGATCAAGCTCGATCCTAAGAACTCCGCCGGCTATCTGGAACTGGCGCAGCTTCGCCTGATTCAGAAGAAGGTTCCTGAGGCCAAGACCCTGCTGGAGCAGGCGTTGGCCAATAACCCGAACTCTTCGCAGGCACTGCGCCTGCTGGTCTCAACCGACCTGTACGATAAGCAGCCGGCCAAGGCTCTCAGCCGGGTGCAGGACCAGATTGCCAAATCGCCGCAGAACAGCGATATGTATGACCTGCTCGCGCAGCTTCAGTTGCAGACAGGCGACGCGAATGCTGCGCTTGCCTCAGCGCAGAAGGCGATGCAGCTCAATCCAAAGGACAGTTCCGCCGTGATGACGTATGCACGCGCTCAGGTCGGCCTTGGACAGACGGACAAAGCGATTGGGACCTGGCAGCAGTGGACAAAGGACCATCCTAGCGATGCGCAGGCATTCACTGTACTCGGCACCCTCCAGGAGGCTCAGGGTGATCGTAACGGCGCTACGGCTTCTTACAAGAAGGCGCTGGCCATTCAGCCTGACCAGGGCGTGGCCGCAAATAACCTCGCTTATCTGATGACCGAGACGGGCGGCAATCTCGATGTCGCTCTTTCCCTGGCGCAGACGGCCCGCCGCATGATGCCGAATTCTCCAGATACGGCCGACACCCTGGCATGGATCTATTACCAGAAAGGGAACTATAACTCCGGCCGGGATCTTCTGGAAGATGCGCTGAAGACCTCACCGGATAACGCATCGGTTCAATATCACCTGGGCATGATCTACAGCAAACTGTCCGACAAGACGAATGCTTCGCTTCATCTGAAAAAGGCCGCAACCCTGGCTCCCAACACCCAAACGGGCAAGGATGCGGAGAAGGCACTGAGTCTCCTGGGCTAACCTGCTCTAAAGAATAGGAACAAAAAGTCCGGGATAAGCAGCCCCCAAGCTGTTTACCCCGGACTTTTTGGTTTTATGGTGAGAGCATTTGATCTCAGGGAAGAACTTATCGCATGGAAGCCACCCGTTGCTGCGGTTGAGAGTTCGATGGCGCCATTGCGCTATCTGAATATTTACATTCCCACCCCTTGCCAAGAAGCTGCAAAGGATGGGGCTCCCGAGCATCCGTTACTTCGATCGAGACGATGTATCTGATGGCCTTGGCTGCTGGAGTTCATGCCTGCTCCCCTAGTCCAAACTTCGGCTACCCTGTACGCACAACTCAGAAGATTAATGGAACCGAAAGACGAAGCCAGTGCTGACGCTCAGCATGCGTGAAGCCGGAAGATCGCCTATACCGGCGATGGTGCTGCTGCTGGCCGTGGTAACGGAGTTGAAGCCTACCTCAACAACGCGGAAATCCACATGATGGTTGAGCTCATAATCGGCCCCGCCGAAGATGCCGAATTGTGCCCTGGTGGTGCGTACCGTTGCGGTAGCAGGACGTGTGGTACCGGCGCCGACCGAGCCTTGGATGTAAGGCTTGAGAGGGATGCTAAAGGGCCTGGCGGCGACACGGACGCCAACGAGAAAACTGTTGAGCGAAGCGCGATCCCCATGCACGATGATGTCGCGCATGTCCACGCCAACCTCGGTTTTACCCTGATGGTAGAAGTTATAGTAACCACCGAAGTCGACACCATAGAACATATTGGAGGTCGAGTTCTCGCCAAGGAAAGCAAAAGGGCCCGTATCAGCCTTCGCATTGCTCACACGGATTGCGATGGGGTTGAGATAGAGGCCGACTTGAGCGTGGGCCGCTATGGTCGTCAGGGAAAGAGCGATGACCACAGCAAGGAGCCGAAATTTCATAGAGTAGATATCCTCAAAGCAAATGTACCTATGAGTCTACCGAAATATGAGGAACGAAGGGCGGCGGTCCGGTTGGAGATGGCTTATGGACGGATGTGTTTTTAGCGTGATGACATCTGAGCAGAGAGGAAAAGGCGGATTCCTGCGCTTCGCTGCGGAATGGAAATGCAAAAGGGCTGCGGAAGAAAATGGGAAGTGGCTGCGAATGGAATTGAAGAAGAAACAAACGCAGTCGAGTTGCGCCATCGCAGCAGATCCTGATCGGGCTTAAGCAGACTGGCGTGAGGCACATCGCTTCTTTTCGAAGTCGTATGCCTCACGCCAGATATCTGTTCCTAATTATTCGAATTTAGTGGCAATTCGAATAACGCGTGTTGTACCTGCCGCCTCCCGCAATCGAACCGATCATGTTTGCGGTGCTCTTGAGGTCGTCGGTCGCACCAACCTCGGGAGTATCAATCCGGGGAACGGCGTATCCGAGGCTGGGCAAATAGGCGAAACGTGCAGGCATCTCGCAGACAGCTGATGGGACAGACTGAGTACCGTCGATCTTGTCGCGGAGAAGCCAGGTGTTTGGATCGAACGGAACGGAGGTCATGGTGATGATGTCCGTTTTCTCGAACCCGGTGACATGCGCCATCAGAGGCAGACTGTTCTGATAAGCGCCGGTGCTCGGGTTGGTGTTCCAGCCAGAGCCCGGGCCGCCTTCGGCCGAATCCGTACCCCAGTTCGCAGGAAGAAGGTTGCTGCCTCCTGCGGCGATGAATGCAGAGTTATTGTTCCACTGGAAGACAGGCTTAGTCGCATTGTCCATCCAGACGACGTTGTTGAAGGCCTCGACCGCCGGGAACTCCGTCTGAGGAAGCGAGGTGTTGCTGCCGCTGGTGGTGTCAAACAGCGTCCAGGTGCTGGAGCACGAGGAGCATGCCTTCTGGTAGAAGGTGTTGTTGTACCAGTAGAGCGAACCCTTCCGTGAAAGCTCTCCGCCGGAGGTATCCATGGAGAAATGGATGGGCGCGGACGAGGTGCTGTTCAGGTAGATGTTGCCGTAGACGAAGTGCGAGTTCCAGGCTTCCTGCTCGGCGGCTATCCGGTCTGCGGGATAGTTGTCCTTGCTGTAAAGAGCATGGAAGGAACTCGTTCCTCCGCTAAGGAATCCGCCGAAGGACATGTAAGCCGGGGCATCGGTTACATCGACCAGATCCATCTCGCGCTGGGCGCCATCGCCAAGGTAGTTATAGCGAATAACGTCCTGCACGCCACGAGATTTGATGTTCGCACCCTGTGCGCCTGCCGTGTAGTTATCGATGCGGTTGAACTGCACCACGTTCCCCCACGACTGCAGGTACATCTGGTGACCGGCCTTGGAACCGGCGACTCCGTTGTTATGGATATGGTTCCCTTCGAGGAGCACATTGACGTCCGATGCTCCCCAACCGCCGTTGCTGTTGAACTCAGTCAGCACGCCGCTGCTGCAGCTTGCGATGTCATCGCCGATGAACGCGACATTCTGCGCCTCATCGATGCGGATGCAGGAAGAGGTATCCTTCCACTGCTGAGAGGAACCGTTCGAAACCGAATAGTTGTTTCCGACCTTGGCGTTACGAAACTGAATGCCCTCAATCGTGATGTATTGCGACGACATGAACCTAGGCCAGTAGGTAAAGTTGTTGGAATTATGCAGCATGAGAAGCGCAGTGTTTGCAGCGTCAATGCCCTTGGCCAGATTGCCGGTCGCATTCGCTCCATCGACGACCGGGAGATTGCCCGCTGCATCGGGAACGCCGCACATACGGAACGGCTGGTCGGCCGTCGCGGCCTGGGAAATCTGAACAAGTTCGTGATACTCCGTCGGATGCTGACCGGTTGTATCTTCGTTGTGCAGCCGCACGGTAGAGCCTGCAGCAATGGTCGAGAATGGCACCGATGCAAGCGTCTTGTAGCTCTGCGAGGGACCGACTTCGTACACAGTACCTGCCATCGCCGGGTCAACAGTGCAGTCAACCGGCTCCGTTTGATTGGGAGTCACGCGATACGGCATTGAGTGTCCGGTCACGTACATGATGGCGGTAGCGCTCTTGTTCGAATCCGCTACGCTGGTCGCCGTGAGGACATAGCGGCCGGCCACCGTTCCAGTGAAGAGAGTGTCGCGGGAGGTGGTATCGGTAAGCTTGCCATCTCCGTTTTTGGGCTGCGAGGTGATCGCCCAGTGGACATTCTGATTGACCGATCCGAGGACCAGGCTCTGCACGTCTGCCGCCTGGTTCGCGTAGAGCGTGCGATAGAACGGAACAATTGAGACTTCTACTGTCGGTCTGCAGACGTTGAAGGTAACAACCGCGGTCTTAGAACCATCCTCCACAGAAGCCGCTTCGATGGTGAACTTCGTAGCCGAGGTAACGCTGTAATTACCATTGGTTCCGGAGATCGAGCATGACGACCCACTTGCGGGAGCAGTTACATCGACCCAGGCGCCGGAGGTGGACGAGATCTTGCCCGAGCCCGATTTCACGGACCAGACAACCTGGTTGGTGGTGCCGTTCGTGACCGTAGCGAAGATGCGGCGGGTAGAACCGGGGATAACATTGAAGCCGAAATCCGGTTGGCCGATGCTGATCGATATGGGGTTTGAGCTGCCGCTCGAAGGAAGCGTGCTAGAACTACCGGAAGAGGTAGAGCTCCCATTTCCCGAACCCGAAGTTAAGGGCGGAGTAGTCGTGGGAGGAGGAGTTGTAACCGGTGCGTTTACTGTGAGAGATACAGCACTCGATACTCCAGTGGCGTAATTCGTATCTCCGGAATAGGAGGCAATGAGAGAGTAAGATCCCGCAGAGAGTGAAGGCAACGAGAGTGTGGCCACGCCCGAGCCGTTTAACGTGGCGGTTCCAAGAGAATCGGTTCCATTCAGAAACGAGACTGAACCCGTTGGGTAGACGCCGCCGACCGGAATCAGGGATGCGGAGACAGTTACAGTCTGCCCGGCAGTAGCCGTATCCGGCGAGGCGCTCAAAGTTACGGTCGGAGCTAGCGGCGCCGGCTTAGCCGTGCTTCCACCAAATTCGATCGCTCCCATCGAAGGAAGATCCAGGCGCGTCAGTCCCAGGATGTCGGTTAACAATCCAGGAATTGTAAGCGCGGTTCCCTTTGCCGGACTGGCGGAAGAAAGACCGAAGTTGAAGTTATCGAGCACCGTCTCGGATGAAATCGTAAGAGGCGGTTCATCGACGAATTTTGCGTCCGCGCAGATCTCTCCGGTTGTCAATGGAGGGCAGCCACCGCTGCGGAAGCCGTAATAAAGATTGTGGTCGCGCACAGCCCAGCCTTGATTTGGCGGCAGGGTTTGAGCTTGGTAAAAGAGCCCTGGAGCGCGATGGTCGCCGAAAGAATTATTAGTAATTCCGATATTTATGTTGTTTTGGAATACCGATTTTGTATTTGGGCAGCCATCCCAATCCCCCGTGCACATCATGTCGTAGGAGGTTGCGCCGTAACCTACATATGTATTGTTCTGGAAAATATCCGTTCCTTGGCCATCAAAGGCAATGGGAATGCCATCGCCAGCAGCACGGCACAGCGAGACACCTGGCAGAACCGCACTGGCCGGCTCATCGCCGAAGCTCTGACCTAGACGCGCGCAATTATGTAAGGTGAGATTATTCTGAAATATTACTGTTACACCTGAACCTATTTTGAATTGCTGTCCATCATTTCCATAACTCGTGGAGTTTTTAATGATGAGACTATTCATTCCAGAGTGAAGAAGATCGAGTCCGTCCTGGAAGTTATATCTCCAGATATCGTGATCGAAGACCCAGTCTCCTGTAGCGCTAGCCGTGCCGAATCCATCTCCATAGGCCCCAGTGTTCTGGTCTCGGCATTCGATGTAAGGATAGTTGTGCACGATCGGATATTCTTCAACGCAGCCTGTAAACTCGGTTATAGAATCTTTCATCGTAAAACCGCCGGCGACAGAGATATTGCCCATTTGCCAGGGATCGTCGTCCATATTGATGCCGGCATCCGGCATTGCTCGAATATGAACTCTCTCTGCTACGACGCCTGCACCCGTTGCTCCAAAAATACCATCGCCTCCTAACCCATGGATGAACAAATCCGTGTAGTTGACTGAGGCCGTAAGCGCGCTTTGAAGGATTCCATAATTCGCTGCGTTATACGATCCATTTCGGCAGGTATTGGTATAAGCTCCGCTGGACGCGCAAGCAGCCGTATCCGTAACTTCGAAGCAGGAAACATCTACGAACTGAGAATCACGGGTATTGAGTACTCCATATTCGCCCCAGGATCCGTGCAACAGCGTCTTGGCCGAATCAGAGGTGCAGCTTGCGTAATTTTCGCCCAAGATGCGAGTGTGCCGCGACGCAGTGCCCGATGGAATGGTCGGCATGAAGCAGTTGCCGGTATCCCCAGCGCAGTTGACGGGATGAGGACCGCTGGCGGCATCCGCGCCCATGTTATAGCCGTTTGGATTTTGCCGAACGATTACGGTATCGCCGCCTGTGATGATCCACTTCTCCTGGTAATAGGTGTTCTCATCCGTCCAAAGATAACGGACGTTACCTAAGGCGCATGGTTGATTGACACCCGATCCGGGGTAATCGGCATCATGCTTTCCATCACACTGGCCTGCCGGAGTTACAGCCGCACTGATGTATGGAGTGCCTCCACCTGGACGGACATACCATGTCTGCGAACCTGTTCCTCCAGTCACGATATTAAGCGTGAGGACATTTCCTGGCGCCTTCCAGCCGTTGAGACTGCTGTTGCCGAATACGGCATCTCCGGCGCGGGTGCAGGTAATATCCACCGATCCCGGAGCAATTGCTGTAACCAGTCCCATCCTATTGATAGTGGCTTTTGAAACATCGGAACTCTTCCAGGTACAGTTGCTTTGGAAAGGTGTACCTGTAGACGGTCCATCGTAATTAACTACAATTCCAGTGCCCACCGTGACCGTTGATCCCACAACAACATTCATTGGGAACTGTGTCGGAGTTGGCTGCGTCGTGGTCTTGTAGATACGATAGTCCGGCGTCATGTACTGGTACCAGGTATCTCCGGGGTGCTGAATATAAACTTCAGCGCGGTCGGTAAGAGAGCCCACCGAGACGAGAACCAGCCCGCCATTCGTTCTACCATTACCCGGATCTGACGCTGCCGTAAGCAATCCGGAATTGTCTACTTTCAGCACTGATTTTGACGTGCTCCATGTCGCCCCGCCCGCGGCGGTGCAGTCATCCGTCGAAGCGTCGGAATAAGTACATGTTGCGCTGAACTGCTGTGTTGATCCAGCTTGCAGCGCGGCGCCCTGAGGAGCAATAGCCACTGCACTCCCTGTTTTCGAGTACGCCAGTGGGGAAACAAGTAAGAGAAGAATAATCGCTAGATGCTTCAATTTGCTCTCCATACAGACCAACAGAATGCTGGTAGATCTTTTGCAGCGACCGTGCAGGCGCGCGGGTTGAGTAGTAACGAGTACCATCCTGACATCTACAGGGCCGGCAGACGATAGCACTTTCGCACCAAGAAAACCTCTGGGCGTCTGAGGAGATAACCCAAAAGTGTTAGAAATTAAGCTAGAAACAGGAGACAAACTGGAGGTGCAGCACAGTATCGCAGCAAGTCACCATGAGCCTGGGTCAAGCTGGGAAATTTATAATATGGTCGCAAACATTCTCAACGCCTCGTACGGTACATCGATGCACTGCGAGAGGGCCAAGGCGCAGGAGAAACAGGAATGCTTTACCGGAGGTAAAACGCTCCAAAATGCCACTGGAGTAGCGGACTTTTTGTTTATACCATATTGGTATCAAAGGAAAAGCTCTTATAAACAAGGGAAGTCTCTCGTGCAATAGAGCGCCACGATTCGTTGCCGAACTGCATTTCCTTTACATTTGCAGCGAGCTTTTCCTGTAACTCTTGATGGCGAGTAAGTTCCACCAATGCGTCTGCTAATTGGCCGGAGTCTTCGACATCCACCAGCAATGCATTTTCACCCGATCTCAACAACTCACGAAAAACCGGAAGATCGCTTGCGATAATCGCCTTGCCCAGCGCAAGCCCGGTTGCAAGCGCTCCGCTGGTGGTAATCGCGCGATAAGGATAGACCACGATATCGGCTGCACGATAGAGCGCGACCAGTTCTTCCGTAGTGATGAAGCGAAGATGCAGATGCACCCGCTGCAAACCAAGCTGGCGAATCTGTTCGCGTATCTGATCCAGCAACTCGGGCGAGCCGGTTCCGGCGACTACCAGGCAGGCGCGGTCTTCCACTGCTTCCACCTTCTGCCAGGCGTTCAGCAGCAGGTCAACACCCTTGTAAGGGAAGATGATTCCCTGCCACAGAACCAGAACCTTGCCTCGCTCAATACCAAGATTCCGGAGAGTGCTTTCGTTCTCCACGTCGGGAAGGTCATAAAAGAACGGGCCATGCGGAATGACCCATATCTTCTCCGGCAGCACGGAGAACTCTGATTCCAGCCGGGCTTTAATGTGGTCTGAGTGACATATGATCCCGTCCACCATGCGATATAGGTTATGGAACGTATGTTTATAGGTCTCCGCGGTGTCGTGCGGAAGCAAGTCATGGACGGTCAAGATAATCTTTGAGCCACGCTTGCGGCAGAACTCCAGAAACCAGAAATCGAGTGGAAGGCGCCACTTCAACATGGGGAGATACTGCACATGGATTACGTCAGGAGGCGCGAAGAGAAAGCGCACCGCCAGAGCAGACAGGTTCAGCATCGCCTCGAATAACTTCAGAATTCTCCGCGGCAGACGCGGCAGCGGGAACTTTCCCACTATGTCGAGCAAGCCGGGATCTACTTTTATTCCACGACTCGAAAAGCAGGCAGGATCGAGGTAGTAGGTAATGGAGCCCACAGTAAGGTCGACGCCTTCCTCCAGCAGAGCTTTGGAAAGATAAGCAGTGTAGTACGGCACAACCGCCCATAAATCCATCATGAAAACGCGTGGTCGCCGAAAATTTTTGCTCATTTTCCCAATCATTTCGCTTCGTTTCCAAAAATTGCCAAAGAAAAACTCCTCCCAGAGATCATAATGATATAAGTTTACGGGCCCTCGATCGAATTACCTCAGGCTCGGAAGATGTTTGTTCGACTTCACCCTTTAGGGGCGCTTGAGACCGGAAAATACATTCCGGGGTGAGGTGGAACAATTGCTTGACTACTGCCCAGAATCGAAACCTGAAGAAACGGGCAACCATCCCGTTTTAGGGGACCCTCCCCGGCGTGGCTACACAAAACTGTTCTCCGGCTCGTTCGGTGAACTCCTTCATCCGCCTCCGCAGCAGATCCCCTTTCTTGACGGTCTGAGGACGATCGCCATACTTCTTGTCGTGAACCTTCATTTCAGCGCTGGGTTTGCCGAATTGCACGGAAATAACTTTTACTCCACCTTACCGTTCGTTATTAATGGATGGTGTGGCGTCGATCTATTTTTCGTGCTCAGCGGCTTCTTCATTGGAGGGCAGTTGTGGAAAGAGCTACAGAAAGATGGAACGATATCCATTCGCCGCTTCATTCTGCGCAGAGGCCTTCGAATATGGCCACTTTTTTATTTCATGTATTTTGCGTCTCTTTTGCTCTACTGGCACGATGCCGCCACGAAACAATATGGCTGGACAGACCTGGTCTTTTTAGCAAACTACCTAAACAATGGGATCGTCGGGGGCGGATGGTCTCTCTGCACGGAAGAGCAGTTTTATATCGTGGCTCCTCTATTACTGTTATTCCTCTTTGCGCGTAAGAAAACCGTGCGGTCAATTCGTCCGTGGCTCTGGGGCCTTCTAGCGCTCATCCCCACTGTGCGAGGGGCAATTTGGATTTATCACACAGGCAATTTCTTTTCCCATGATCCCGCTCTATTTGCGACGATGTACTACAAATTTCACACGCATTGCGACGGTTTGATCGTTGGCCTGATCGTTTCCAATCTCTGGCTTACTAAAAATAAGCCCAAATCCCCGGTGTGGAAAGCTTCTCTCGTGCTGCTGGGGGGATTCGCTCTCCTGATACTTTCTCGGGAAATACAGCACGAAGTTCTTGTTCTTACCGGCTTTGGACTTTTCTTTGGCTCCCTCGTCTGGTTCGGCCTGACTTCGCGAGTGGAACTGTTCCGGTCACGGCCTTTTTACTGGATTTCACGTCTATCCTTCGGAATGTATTTGAACCATGGATATCTGGTCCATCCCGTTCTAAGTCATCTGCTACCGCGCTTTAAGCTGTTTCATTCCTCCTGGATCCCGAATCAATTATTGGGAACTTTAATTTTGACCGGACTATCCGCGGCTGTTGCACTTGTTACATTCTGTTTAGTCGAACATCCCTTTCTGAAGCTGCGTGCACAGCTACTTGAACGGCGTCGAGAGCATGTTCCGGTCTATGCACATGCCGAAAGTTGATTCAACCTTCGATTCTCACTGATAAGGATGCAGCGTCCAATGTCCAGCAGAGCTATCTTCTTGCCTCAATTGCTTCTCTGTAGATATTGAGATATTCAGTGGCCATACGTTCAGCCGAAAACTCCTCCTCAACTACCCCTCTTGCGGCACGGCCCAGGCGCTCTCTTAAGGCACGGTCCTTCAGTAACCGGATAATTTCGGCAGCAAGTAACTCCACGTTCTCCGATTCGACCAGGATTCCTGTGCTTCCATCGCGAACGACGGTCGGTACGTCTCCGACGTCGGTAGCTATCAGCGGCAGACTGCTTGCCATTCCTTCCAGAATGGCCATCGGCAAACCCTCCTGCCGCGAGGAAGAGACCATCACGTCGAGGGAAGCATAGACTGCGGGCATATCTTCCCTGCGACCGATAAAGGAAACGCTCTCCCCAATCTTCAGTTCCTCCGTCAGCGCATGGAGCGTTGCAAGATCGAGCCCATCACCTGCGACGATGAATCTCGTCTCCGGGTATTGGGCGAGAACACGTGCCGCCGCTCGCAAAAAAATATCCGGCCCCTTCTCCGGGGAGAGCCTGCCGATCCAGCCTACGGTCAGAGCATTTCCGGGATTAGTCCCTGAACGAAGCGAAGGAGTGGCATTGGTAAATGGCCGGAGATCGATGCCATTTCGTATCAGGTAAATCTTCTTTCGGGCGACTCCGGCCTTAAGCAGCCGGGCCTTTACTTCATCGGAAACAGCTATAACCTTCGTGTAACTTC
>Ga0157370_10006726_pt1 | contig 12614 bp, 14 predicted proteins | sample C35metaG_FD_113463 | JGI IMG/M metagenome (GOLD analysis project Ga0157370, IMG submission 113463) | Corn rhizosphere microbial communities from Kellogg Biological Station, Michigan, USA - C3-5 metaG | ecosystem: Host-associated > Plants > Roots > Rhizosphere > Soil | place: USA: Michigan...
TGTTTATTATCGGATGTGCCTGTAACGCCGCAACCGCATCATCCCGGGTTTCATAAAATTCAGCCGAAACAGCCGCATCTTTTAGCTTAAAAAACTCTTTGCCTATCATTATGCGTCTTTCAACAGGTGTCGCCAGCGCTTTTTCCAATATGGCTTTATGCTCTGCAGCGGCATCCGCGCCCAGTTCAAACATATCGCCTAAGATGAGCGCCTTATGTTCTGCGGTTAGTTTGCCGATATTTTCAATAGCTACGGCCATGCTGCTTGGGTTGGCATTATAATAATCGCAGATAAGGGTGTTAGTAGCCGTTTGCACCACCTGCGAGCGGTTATTTTTAGGCTGATAGTTGGATATGCCCTTATTAATTTGCCGTGCTGACAGCTTAAAACTCACTCCTATACAAATAGCCGCCAATATGTTATCCAGATTATAGGTACCTGTTAGTTGTGTTTCAACGTCATAGCTTTCGCCTGAGGTATTGTTCGTCCATGTTAACGACAGGTACGGCTCGTTGGCGGTAATCCGGGCGCTTACCAGGTCGTCAATGGCATCGCCATAAAACACCGGCGAGGTTTGAAATCGCCGTTCAGCCTGCATTTGCATTAAAATAGGATTATTGCTGTTGACGAACGCCTGACCATTGCTGGCGCTTAAAAAATCGTAAAGCTCGCCTTTGCCTTTTTTAATACCCTCAACACTTCCAAAACCTTCCAAATGCGCTTTCCCCACATTGGTTATCAGGCCATGCGACGGTTGTGATATGCTGCTCAGCAATGCTATCTCGCCCACATGGTTTGCGCCCATTTCTATAACGGCCGCCTGGTGCGTGCTGTTTATGCTCAGAACACTAAGCGGTACACCAATGTGGTTATTCAAATTACCTTGCGTGGCCCATGTGTTAAACTGTTGGCGCAATACTGCGTTAATCAATTCCTTGGTAGTGGTTTTTCCGTTTGATCCGGTTAGCCCAACTACCGGGATGCTTAACTGCCTGCGGTGGTGACGAGCCAGATCCTGCAATGCAGTTAATACATCGTCTACCAAAATAAACTTGTCGCTAACCTGGTATTCCTTATTGTCAATAACGGCATAAGCTGCGCCGGCTTCAATTGCTTTTGCTGCAAATGTGTTGGCATCAAAGTTTTCGCCTTTCAGTGCGAAAAACAAACTGCCCGCTGTTATCTTACGGGTATCGGTAGTAATAACAGGGTGTTGCAGGTATATTGTGTATAGTTCTTCTGTATTCATAAGCTATGCCCGTAAAGTTATTGAATTACCGGAATGTAAAGAAAAAAGAAACCGCTTTACTTTCGGGTACAGCGGTTCCGGGTGATCCAAAAAATATACGTCTCACATAAAAAAACCAATCTCTTTTTTATAATTAATTGATAATTAAATATTTAACGTTTTATGTTTTTAAAAAATGAAATAACTTTTAAGTCAGGAAGATTAGCTGTAAAACAGCCATAACTCTTTATATATCAACCCATTGAAAAATGAAAATATTGACACTTTTTTGGATCAGTTTGGATCACCTTTGGATCACCCACTGCATACTTAATTCTAAAGGTAATTAATCGCTCTTTATCCGCGTCATTTTTGGAACCCCTGTTTCCGGATCAATCATGTAAACAATTTTTCTTTGCCCTTGGTAATCCCAATTAATTTCACTGGTTCTAAATTTATAAACCACTTCTATTTGCCCATTGTTGATCTTGTCTACGGACGTTTCTGATGGGGTGTAATTGAGCAGCGAGTGGATATCTGCTGCTATCCATATTGGATCCTTTTCAATACTATCGGGGGTAAATTCGTATTCAATAAAATGACGGAATGCGGAATCACCGATAATCACTTTGTCTGTTTTTAACCACCCGCCTGTTTTTAAAACCACCCAATTTTTAACGGGGATCAATTGCTCGTCTTTAAGCCACTCCCTTCCGCAATAGGTTCCATTCCCAATTTCAAATACTTTACCGTTCTTGCCTTTATACTTGTAATTTACATCAAATACCCACGAGTGTATATCTGCATTATAAACTGTATTACAGATCAAAACACCGCCAATATTTTGTTTGATCTCCGCATTACTATATTCCGGACCAAAGGCGTGCATAAATTCATAAATAACCCACGCCAGGAAAGTTGCGATAACAATTATTATAATAAATGTTTTGTTTTTCATAAAAACCTGCTATGTATCGTGGAGTGTACTAATTAATAATAAATGCCCTTTGCAGAGTACGTCACACCCACAGCGGCTCCCCCTGCTCGGTTATGGTTTTTAATGTTTTAGTGTATTTAAGCCCCATCTTTTTGCGATAAATAGCGAAGGTATTGCCGCCCGCTTTAAAAAGCCGCCGGTGCGCAAACCATACCATGCTTGATGTCGCAATGAAAAAATACCGGTACGCTATGGCCCGCCACCACTTAGAGAAATAGCTTTTGTTGTGAACTATAATGCCCAGCCGCTCTGTTTGAAAGCTGATGTGGTATGCCTCGTCAATCAAAATGTCAGTACAAATTTGCTTAAGCAGCTTACAATTGGTAGCATCTTTTAACGACTGGTAAAAGATCTGCGCGGTGCTTTCAACCACCAGGACTGTCAGGGTCCATATCTCCATGCTTGTATTAAGGTGCCTCACTTTACGGAACATATAATCGTCCCAGCTTTTTTTGATGCGCTTAATGCCGAGCGCATCCAGGTACAAGCCCAGATTTTCTCCGTGTTTTTGCTCTTCTTTAATAAACAATTTAACAGCATCTACATAAACGGGATCGCCAATTTTGTTGGCGTGGCGCGTAGCCGCTCTAACCAGTTGTTCACCTTCCGAAGTTTCGGCCAGCTGCCAGGCTTTTACCGAGGAGATGATGATCGACATTTCTTCAGGTGTAAGGCAGGGCGAAAGGCTTCGGTCTATCCGTTGCTCCAACGCGTTTGCTTTAAAATGATTGAGCCAATATTGGCTGGTAAAATAATTATTCATAATATAGTATGATAGGGTTTAGGGTTTGTTTAATTCTATTTTTATTAAAGTGTATATCAATTTCAGGTATAATAATTTGGTTCTAACCCACTCCCTGAGCCAGGTTGAAATTCCTTGTGGTTTTGGTGGTTCTATCATGTTATTGGGTTTTCTTGAAATTCTGTATAAAGTTGAGGTAGTTTGTAGAAGTGGATGCTTGCCGCAAGGCACAGTGTGTAAGGAACTACTACAATCAAAATGGATGGATCGAAGAGAAGATTTATCGAGTCAAAACCTATTGCAAAACCTGCAAATGTCATCAATGCTAACGCTAAGCCACACATTTGAATTATTAGCCTATGCCGACCAACATACTGCTCTAACTTCAGCACATTATATACAGCAATTAAAAACAGAACCCATGTTAAAAATGAGGCTGTAAGGCTAATGATCAAAGAAAAAAAATAGGGCGATATATAGTCGAAAGCGTTCATGGGATTGCTGAAACAACTTATTACCCAAACAATAAATGGTGGTACAATTACTGTTGTCAGCCAAACTTTAAGCGAATATCTAAAACAGGATTCTATCATTTTACAAGTACTTTTAATTTCAGTATGAAATGGTTAATCAATTATGCTATGTCTGTATAGGGTTGAGGTAGTTTGTAAAGCTGCATACATGCTATAGTGGGCACTAAATAGCAGGCTGCAAATGTCCAAAAGGAGTATTCTAACAACGCTATTACCCCATTAAGAATAAAGAATGTGAGCATGACGAGCATTAATCCTGTTAACTTTACAGATGCCTTATAAAATCTTTGCGGTAAATCGATTTTCAGCAGTTCATCGGCACAAACATAGAACAGCAACCAGGTAATCATGGAAAAAAAGAAGCTCATGATTACTATAAAAAAGTACTTGAATGTGCACTCGTCGAATGTCGCGTTTGCATTTGCCGGACTACTTAAATAGTCAACGATCAGCAAACAAATTGGCCCTGTACATAACGTGGAAAGCCATACTTTAAGCGTATAATTACAAGGTTGATTCATTTTAAAAGTACTTTTAATTTCAAAGTAAGTGGGTAAAAAAATTATTTAATGTTGTGTTGCGCAAAAATCAGCTTCTCCAAAGCGTCCAAATGTGTTTTAAATGCCTGTTTACCGGCAGCAGTGGCTTCGTAATTGGTATTGGGCTTGCGGCCTAAAAATGATTTATTTACCAAAATATATTCTTCCTTCTCTAAAGCTTTAAGGTGCGATGCCAGGTTACCATCGGTAACATCCAGCAATTCCTTCAGCGAGTTAAAATCATAGCGCTGGTTAGCCACCAACACACTCATTATCTGCAAGCGCACCCGGTTCTCAAAAGCCTTATCTAATTTATCAAATGGTACTTTCACCTGTCGTATTTAAAATACATTACGCTGCCATACACTATATGCAGCACCCCAAAACCAAACGCCCAAAATACTAAACCATATCCGGGCAAACAAGCCGCTAAAAGGCCCAAAATTATCTCGCACAATCCTAAAAACTTAACATCGGTAAAGGTAAAATTACTGGCACCAATTAAAGCCAGTCCGTAAAAAATAAGCGATGCCGGGGCTATAATGCCAAAGTAGCCGCGATAAAGTAATATCAGCATAAGGCCGCCACCTGCCACTAAAGGCACGCACATGTTAAAAAGCAACTCGCGACTTACCCGCCCTAACAACGGCTGGCCATTACGCTTTGCTTTTTTATAACTTAAATAAACACCTGTACAAACAGAAAGCACCAACACTATTACAGCTATCAAAAGCAATTGTATAACTACTGAATCATTAAACAATGCAAAGCCCGATGATATTTCGTGTATGGTATAGCTGCGTGACATTTGGCTATATAATATACTATAAGCCAATGCCGCGCCTGCCAGCGCATAAACCCCCGCCAGCACGCCGGATAGCCCGCTGAGCGATATAAACTTTGACGACCGCTCCATCAGGTTGCGGATTGAGGCCAGATCGTTCTGAATTTCGTTGTTCTCCATTGAAAAGCACTTTGTATTTCAAAGTAACGATTTGTATTTCTTATTGTCAAGTGTTTTGGCAAATATTTTTGCTGTTTGTTTTGTTAGCCCGGCCCCGGCGTTTTTTTTACCTGCAAACAACAATTTTTTATTTAAACTTGTGCGGCAATGGTATAACCCCAAAATGAACGAAGATTTTTACCGGCAAATTTTAGATAAGCAACAGCAAGCCGCGGCTTTACCCTCTAATAAAGAGATAACCACCTGGGGTTTGCAGGTTATACGTTTGCTATACCCTGAGCAATCAAAAAAAGTGTTTTTTACGCTGCCACAGCTACACGATGAGTTTTCCCGGCTTAACGATGAGCTTTGCCATATAATGGATGCCACCCGCGAATGCAGCGACTGCGACAATAAAAAAGTGGCCAATGCTTTTTTTGACGGCCTACCCACGCTTTACAATATTTTAAATACGGATATACAAGCCATTTTTAATGGCGACCCGGCAGCCCGCAGCGAGTTTGAAGTTGTGCGTACTTATCCCGGTTTTTACGCTATTTCTTTTTATCGCCTGGCGCACTGCCTGGTTAAGCTGAATGTGCCTTTGCTGCCCCGGATATTAACCGAGCATGCCCACTCAAAAACAGGCATTGATATACACCCCGGAGCAGAGATTGGCGAATACTTCCATATTGACCATGGCACCGGCATTGTAATTGGCGAAACCAGCCAGATAGGCAAGCATGTAAAGCTTTACCAGGGCGTAACACTTGGCGCACTTAGCGTTGCTAAAAACATGGCCCACACCAAACGCCACCCAACGGTTGAAGACAATGTGGTGATCTACTCGGGCGCTACTATATTGGGCGGCAATACCGTTATTGGGCACGACAGTGTTATAGGCGGCAACGTTTGGATAACCGCCAGCGTTGAGCCGCACTCTACCGTTTATCATACCCCTATGATAAAGGTTTCAAAAAACACCGAAAAAACAGAATAATATGGCAGGAATGCTTGATCTGATAGGTAATACGCCGCTGGTAGAGATCACCCGGCTTAACCCTAATCCTAAGGTAAAACTTTTTGGTAAGCTGGAGGGCAACAACCCCGGCGGAAGCGTTAAAGATCGCGCGGCTTACAGCATGATAAAGAACGCGCTGGAGCGCGGCGATATAAAACCGGGCACCAAATTGATTGAAGCAACCAGTGGCAATACCGGCATTGCTTTGGCCATGATAGCAGGGCTTTTTGGTATTGAGATAGAACTGGTGCTACCATCCAACTCAACCCGCGAGCGTACCCTTACAATGGAGGCTTTTGGCGCCAAAGTTGTTTTATTAGAAGGTATTGAGGCCTGCCGCGATTATGCGGAAGAAAAGGCTGCTACCGGCGAATTTTTTTTATTGAACCAGTTTGCCAATGCCGATAACTATATGGCGCATTACCGCACCACCGGTCCCGAAATATGGCGCGATACCCACCAGGGCATTACGCATTTTGTAAGCGCCATGGGTACTACAGGCACCATAATGGGCTGTTCCAAATTTTTAAAGGAAGTTAACCCTAACATACAAATTGTAGGCTGTCAGCCAACCGAAGGCTCTTCCATCCCCGGTATACGCCGCTGGCCCGAAGCCTATCTGCCTAAAATATTTGATCCGACCCGCGTTGACAGGGTAATGGATATTGCAGAAGAAGATGCCATACAAATGACCCGTAAAATGGCCCGTGAAGAGGGTATTTTTGCAGGTATGAGTAGTGGCGGGGCTTTATCAGCCGCTATAAAACTGGCCGAAGAATTACAAGAAGGCGTTATCGTTTTTATCTGTTGCGATCGGGGGGATAGGTATTTGAGTAGTGAGTTGTTTGGATAGACCTGATTAGCTAAGGTTTTTCACTCACACGATGATTTGGGGGGAATTTTATGGTGCTGACAGAATAGTTGAATGCCTTAATGTCTTCTTTATCTAAATTTATACAAAGCACGTAAAACCCTTCTTTCAATATCTTATACAATGCGAAACGCTTGTCGTGTTTAAGATCTATATTGTCTGATTCCAAAATTATTTCTGCATTTGCACAAAGCTTTTTAAACTCTTCATATGAATTGTCTGGCGACTTAAAGGGTTTCGAGCGGCTATATTTATATGAAGGGTCGTAAATAACTATTATTTTTTTATCATCCCCAAAGTTTAAAACCTGCATAAACATGTAAGCGCTTCCGCCGATTTTCAAATCCTTTGCTCCCGCTGGAATAAGCATTTCAAAATACTTGTCCTCAATTCCTATACCATCCAAATTCACCCCGATAGTGTTAGGGTTTTTATATTTTGTAAATTTCGTTCCGTCTTTTATCAATTCTTTATTGGCCCCACATGCACTCAAAAGCAAACAAAACATAAACATGCCGAGTTTTGCGACAAATAAATGACTTTCGTTTTGCACTTTCATTCTGAAAATATACGGCTTTTTACGCTTTCTCTACAAATGGAGAGGGGGGGGTTATAATTGAGGCTACCAGTTAACGCGCTTCGCATATCGCGCGTTGGGCCTTAGCGCGCTTGGCTTGCCATGTGTTTTATGTTCTTTTCTTGATAAAAGAACATAAGAAACAAGCAAGGCAGTCCGCAGGGATTTACCAACCGATTAGCAACTCCGCACTTCTATCATACAAGATTACGCGCTTTTATTCCCTCCCGGTTTCCTATTCCCCTTAAAAGGCTTACGGCGATTATTATTGCCACGGTTAGGCTTGGCTTCGTGCGATGTTTTTACTTCTGCAATACTTAAAAGATGCTCTGGTATAGGGTGCTGGGTAATTTTTCGGTCCATCAACTCCTCAATGCTTTTCAGCCTGCGCTCGTCGCGGTGGTTTACAAAAGTTATAGCTGTTCCGGTAGTTTCGGCACGGGCCGTACGACCAATACGGTGTATATAATCTTCAGCGTCGCCGGGTACATCAAAGTTCACCACCAGGTCTATCCCTTCTACATCAATACCTCGCGAAAGCGCGTCGGTACCGATAATAACAGGTAGTTGTCTGTTTTTAAATTGCAATAATATCTCCTCGCGTTCGCGTTGTTCCAGGTCTGAGTGAAAAGCTTCTACTTTTATACCGGCCTGTTTAAGTTCTTTAGCCAAGGCGCGCACTATTTCCTTCCGCGAAGCAAAAACTATGGTACTAACATAATTGCCTTCTTTTAAAATATGCCTTAACAAAGGCACTTTTTGGGCATCGTGCGGACGATAGATCTGTTGGTCTATCCCAACCGCAGGCTGCGATATGGCAATGTTGATCTGTTCCGGATCATGCAATATTTTTTTAGCCAAAGTGCGGATGCGCCCCGGCATAGTAGCCGAGAAAAGCAGCGTTTGCCGTTCCTTAGGCAGATAGCTTATGATGCGCATTATATCGTCGCTAAAGCCCATGTCCAACATGCGGTCGGCTTCGTCTAATATTAAATACTTTATCTTGTTCAGTTTAAGCACCCCCGAAGTAAGATGGGCTATCAATCTGCCCGGTGTTGCAATGATGATGTTAACATTGTTCTGTATCCCGCGTCGCTGTTGCTCATAAACGCTGCCATCGCCACCGCCAAATACAGCTATAGAGGTCACTCCTGTAAAATAAGCCAAACCTTCGGCCTGCTGATCTATCTGCTGTGCCAGTTCGCGTGTTGGGGTAAGTACCAAAGCAAGGGTCTCATCCGCGTCACTACGCCCTATTAGTTCCATTACCGGCAGTAAAAATGATGCTGTTTTGCCGGTGCCGGTTTGCGCGCAGGCTATCAGATCTTTACCATTTAATATGGCAGGGATAGCCATGGCCTGAATTGGGGTAGCCTGGGTATACCCCATGCTGCTTATGCCATCTGCTAGTTGTTCGTTAAAATTAAATTCGTTAAACGTCACTCTTTATCTGTAAAAAGTGGCAAGTTAGATAAAATTAAGCGAATAAGCTTATTATCAGGAATGGATGTAGCTTTGCAGGTGTTCAATCGTTTGCTCGTGCAGCAAAATAGTTTCTGCAACCACATCGTTTATGGATATGATGCCTATCTGCGTATCACCTTCAAAAACCGGCAGGTATCTTACATTTCCTTCGCTCATCAGGTGCATGCATTTGTCTATTGAATCGCCCAGGGCAACCTGCGGGATGTCTGTGCTCATGATATCGCGTACAATGGTGTGGTCAGATGAGCGGCCCATGAGTACAACCTTACGCGCATAGTCGCGCTCGGTTAAAAGACCGGCATAAACACCGTTTTCTGTAATAACTACCGAGCCGATATTTTTGTCGGCCATTAATTTTAAAGCATCTAAAACAGAGGTGCCGGCATCAATGCCAAATACATTCTGTCCTTTGCGACGGAGAATATCTGCAACTTTTCTCATGAGCGGGTTATTTAATTGGTGTACACTATATTACGATAAACAATTGAAATAAAAAAGGTTTCTATGTTTTATTTTAATAGGACATAATAGTTACGACTTATATACGATCTGACCCCCTATCGATAACCTGAATATATTCAAAGAAAAAGCCACAGGCACGCTGATAAATGAGCGCACCTGTGGCTTTTTTTAAAGCGATTTACGCTTATAATTTATTTTTTCGCGGTTATCTTATCACTAATTCTAAAGTAATCAAAATCAACATAACCACCCGTTGTTTTGGTAGCGTAGTTAAACAACCCAAAGCGGTAACCCATAAAATGAGGCAGCGTGTACGACATTTTTAGCTCATTGCCAATTGCTGTCCACATTTTGCCATCCAGGCTATAGTATAAGTACGCTTTATCAGTGCGGTTAGTAAAATCGCAGTCGGCTTTAAAATAAACCACTTTTTGGGTAATAGGAATATTTGCAGCTTCAATTTCTTTGGCACCCTGCCCATCGCCAACCACAATAGCTTTGCCTGTGGCGGTGGCTTTTACGCCCACCCATTCATATTTTTTTTGCAATAACAATAAGCCGGCGTAATCGCCATCCTTCATGTTTGACACATCAATTGATGTCGCGCCTGATGATGTTGGACCAAACGTACGTTGTGTTAAGGTATTGCGTGCTTGTAAAACATTGCTGTCTATACGGCCGGTGGTCAATCTCAAATAACCCTTGCGCTCTGTAACAGACCATTTATCGTTAACCGGGTTGTGGTTCCACTGCCAAACCAACGGTAAAGCCGGCTCACCTTTTTTACGGGTAAACTCGTCGCTGTTAACTAAACCCGGAATCAGGCCTTTGCTTGCCGGAAGGTCAAGTTTTGCCGGGAACTTGCCATTATCGCCAATTACAGGCCAGCCATCCACCCATTTTACCGGCAGGATGTATGGGGCGCGACCAACTGATCCATAATCGCGGAACAAATAAGCAAACCATTCACCTTTAGTATTATCCACAAGCCCACCCTGAGCTACGCCAAGGTCCTGGAATCCAACCCTGCCCTCCCATGGGCCGGTTAGCTTATCCGCACGGTGTATAATAACGGTTCTTACACCACCGTTTGGCCAGCTAATGTTAAATAAATAATACTTGCCGTTAACTTTAAACAACTGCGATCCTTCGGCACTCAAACCACGCCCGGTGCCATTAGCAGGAAGACTGGCATTTTCAATCAAAACCCTTTGGGTTTCGGGTTTTATTCCTGATAGGTCCTCTTTCAATTCAACAATGCTCAATTTTCCGGCGCCGGATATCAGATACATTTTTCCGTCATCATCAAAAACCAGTGAATGATCATGTAGTGATGGTTTAAAAGAGTGCTCAACCCATCCGCCTTTTTCAATGTCTTTTGTAGTGAAAATATAGGTTTTACCTGTAGTGCTTGAAAATGTGGTTACATAAAAAGTACCATTATGGTAACGTAAACTGCTGGCCCATGATCCTTTGCCATATGCATTTTTTTTACCCACCAAATTTAGGTCGTCGTTATCACCCAGTGTTTGGTAAGCGTAGTTTAGTAATTGCCAATTTACCAGGTCCTTTGATTTCATTATGGGCAAACCAGGGTTCATGTGCATGGTTGTGCTGCTCATATAATAAGTGTCGCCCACGCGTATCATGGCCAGATCCGGTACATCAGCAAATACTACAGGTAGCGGCTCAGGGGCCTTTTGGGCGATTGATGTTTGAAGGCTCGCAACAGCCAATCCCGCACACAAGGCGAAGTATTTAAAAAGGGTTTTCATATTGGTTTATAATATATTGTATACTTTCAGGTTAACCAAAATTGGTTAAGCCTGCTTAATAATCACTAAGGTTTATTATCTATTGGTTCAGTATAATTAACTTATAACTGGAATATCAGTTTAGCCGGCAGCCACTTTTCACCGGGTTTAGCCCAAGGTAAAGCTTGCTGAAATTTCCACATCAATTGCTCCCATTCCTGCACCTTCGGGTTAGTGGCATCCATCTTCGCTTTTTGCTCTGCCGAATAATCGTCAGTCACTTCCATTACCATAAACAAACGATTACCCGTGCGGTATATTTCCATCGCCGTAATATGCGCGTCTAAAATACTTTTCCTTATTTCCGGCCAACCGTTTTCGGCCTTATGCCAGTGTTCGTACTCAGCTATCAATTTCTCGTCATCTACCAGGTCAAGGGCAAAGCAAAATCGTTCCATAATTTATATATGTTATGATAAAAATGTTGGGTTATCAATATTTTTATCAAATGCTAAATAACAAACTTCTTTAAAAATTAGCGCACCGTCACTAAATTGATACTGCATCAGGTTTTGAAGTTCCGAATATCCTATATAATTTCGAAAAATTAAATGTAAAAAGTACATTTAAAAAATCCGATTATGAAACTTCACTTTTTTTCAATCGCGTTAGCGCTGGCCGCCGTTTGCAGTGCAGCTAATGCCCAAAACACAAAATTAACGCTTGATCTGACCAAGCCCGGCACAATGGTTAGCCCAATGCTGTATGGATTAATGACCGAGGAGATTAACTATGCCTACGACGGTGGTTTGTATGCCGAGCTGATACGCAACCGCATATTTAAAAACAACCCGAATAAGCCGGAAGCGTGGAGCCTTATCAGCGAAGGCGACGCTAAAGCGGCAATTCAGTTAATTGGCGCCAACCCGCAAAATGTGCCCAACAACGAACGGGGCCACGCCATAAACGATGCCTTAACCACCTGTCTTAGGTTAACAGTTGAACAGCCTGGAACACGCGCCGGTATTGCCAACTCGGGCTTTTGGGGAATACCTGTTAAGCCAAGCACTACTTACAGCGCTTCCTTTTACATAAAAGGAGCAGGCCAGGTGCCTCCGCCTGCCCGCGGCGGTAACCGCCCGCCACAGGCTAACGCTACGCCGATACCGGTTATTGAAAACAATACGGCAGGACCCATAACGGTTAGTTTGGAAAGCAATGATGGCAAAACCGTTTACGCATCCGGAACTATTAACCTGGAGAAAACACCCTACTGGAAAAAATACGCGCTGAAGTTAACTACCAAAGCAGGCATCACCCCAACCAAGGATGCTCATTTTGTAATATCAACCAACCGTACAGGTTTGTACTACTTTAACCTGGTATCATTATTCCCACCCACGTACGGCAACAGACCTAATGGCAGTAGGTCGGATTTGATGCAGATGCTGGTGGATATGAA
>Ga0157370_10006729_pt1 | contig 12610 bp, 11 predicted proteins | sample C35metaG_FD_113463 | JGI IMG/M metagenome (GOLD analysis project Ga0157370, IMG submission 113463) | Corn rhizosphere microbial communities from Kellogg Biological Station, Michigan, USA - C3-5 metaG | ecosystem: Host-associated > Plants > Roots > Rhizosphere > Soil | place: USA: Michigan...
CCGCCCTCACGCAACTGAGATGCATCAATCGCTCGTCGACCTCTGGTACGGCTTCGGCGTCGCGCTGCAGCCGCACAACCTCATGTGGTCGTTCTTCGGGGTGCTGGTCGGCAATCTGATTGGGGTATTGCCGGGCATGGGCGCACTGTCGGCGATCTCGATGCTGCTGCCGCTCACGTACACGATGCACCCGGTACCTGCGTTTCTGATGCTGGCCGGCATCTTCTACGGATCGATGTACGGCGGTGCGATCGGCGCCATCCTGCTCAACATGCCGTCGCATCCGCCGCATGCGGTCACGTGTCTCGACGGCTATCCGATGACGCGTCAGGGCAAGGGTGGCACGGCGCTCGGGATCACGATGATCGCGTCGTTCTTCGCGGCGTCGTTCGGCATCACGGTGATGGTCTTCGCATCCCCGCTGCTGGTCGCGGCGGCCCTGAAGTTCGGGCCCACCGAGATCTTTTCGATCATGCTGCTCGGATTGCTCGCCGGCGGGACAATGGCGAGAGGGTCGCCGATCAAGGGGGTCGCGATGACCGTCATCGGGCTGCTGATCGGCGTCGTCGGCACCGACGTGAACAGCGGCACGATCCGCTTCGCGTTCGGGTTTCCCGAGCTCACGGATCGCGTCGATCTCGTCGCCTTGGCGCTGGGCCTCTTCGGCGTCGCGGATTTCCTGCGCAGCGTCAACCGGATGCATTTCGTGGGGACCGAGACCAAGGTGCGCCTGCGCGACATGCGTCCGAGCAAGGCCGAGCTGAAGCAGGCGTTTTTCCCGATGCTGCGCGGAACGCTGATCGGAACGCTGTTCGGCGCGATGCCTGGTACGGGCCCGACGATCACGACGTTCATTGCGTACGCGTTCGAGCGCCGGATCTCGAAGACGCCGGAGCGATTCGGCCAGGGCGCGCTCGAAGGCGTCGCAAGCCCGGAAGCCGCTTCGCATTCGAAGACGCAGGTCGATTTCATTCCCACGATGAGCCTCGGCATTCCGGGAGACGCCGTCATGGCGCTGCTGCTCGGCGCATTGATGATCCAGGGCATCAATCCGGGGCCGCAATTGATCAGCGAGCACGCTGACCTGTTCTGGGGCCTGATCGCGAGCTTCTGGGTCGGGAATGTATTGCTCCTGCTGCTCAATGTCCCGCTGATCGGCTTGTGGGTCAAGGTGCTGCAGGTGCCTTACCGGCTGATGTTTCCCTGCGCGCTGTTCTTCATCGCGGTCGGCGTCTACAGCACGAACAACAGCCTGTTCGAGGTGAACGAGGTGCTGGTGTTCGGGATTGCCGGCGCGATCATCATGGCGCTCGATTTCCCGATCGCGCCCATCCTGCTGGGCTATGTGCTGGGGCCGCTGGTCGAGGAGAATTTCCGGCGCGCATTGCTGCTCTCGCGCGGCAACCTTGGCGTGTTTTTCGAGCGGCCGATCAGCCTCGGATTCATGACACTGTGCATCCTGCTCGTCGCTGCGCAGATTTTCTTCGCGATTCGAGCGGCGCGTCGCAAGCGCCACGACACGCGGGATACCGGCTATCCGGCCGCGAGCGAAGCCGTGCCCTTGCATAACGAGTGAGTGTGGTTGACGAAGAGGAGAACCTGATGGCGAAACAGCGGTTGTCGGTACTCGGCAAGTTCGTGCCCACGGGATTGTTGCTGCTCGCGAGCGCGCTATGGCTGCCCTTTGCGATTGCGGACGCTTATCCCGACAAGCCGATTCGCCTCGTCGTCCCATTTCCACCGGGCGGACCCACCGACATTGTCGCCAGGCCGCTCGCGCAGTTTCTCGGCGAGCGGCTCAAGCAGCAGATCATCGTCGACAATCGTGGCGGCGCCGGCGGCAGCATCGGTGCCGAGCTGGTCGCGAAAGCGCCCGCGGACGGGTACACGCTGCTCATGGCCACCGTCGGTACGCACGCGATCAACGCGACGCTTTACAAGCGGCTCGGCTACGATCCGGTCAAGGATTTCACGCCGATTTCACTGGTGGCCGCGGCACCGGTTGCGCTCGTCGCCAATCCGTCCGTCCCGGTCAAGTCGGTCGCGGACCTGATCGCGCTTGCGAAAGCTACGCCTGGATCAATCAACTTTGGAAGCGCGGGAAACGGCACACCCGGGCACCTCACCGGGGAGATGTTTCGCGCGGCGACCGGCGCGGATATCAGGCACGTTCCCTACAAAGGCAGCGCGCCGGCCCTTTCCGATCTGCTCGGCGGACAGACGCAAATCATGTTCGATCCACTCCAGTCGGTGTTGTCGCAGGTGCGCGCGGGCCGATTGAAGCTGCTCGCCGTGAGCAGCAAGACACGCTCGCCGGCGGCGCCCGACGCGCCGACGTTCGCCGAGGCGGGTCTCAAGGACTTCGAAGCGACTGCGTGGTGGGGCGTATTCGCGCCGGCAAATCTGCCGCCCGCCATCGCGACGCGGCTCAACACCGAAATCAACGCCGTCGTGCGTTCGGAGGGATTTCGCGCGCTGCTCGTGCCTCTGGGTGTGACGGTGAGCGGCGACACGCGTGACGAGTTCGCGCAGTTCCAGCAGCGCGAGCTCGTCAAATGGGGCAAGGCCGTGCGCGATTCGGGCGCGTCGGTCGACTGACATGCCTGACATGCCTGACATGCGACTTTGCGATCGCGAGCAGGCGATGCTCGCCGGCGAAATGGGCCCCGTGCGCCAGCTCGCCCTGCAGCATCAGATCAAGGTGGGCGAGTTCTTCGATGCGCCGGATTTCGTGCCGGTTTCGCAGGCGCACATCATGGCGGACACGGAGAGCCTCGGCGAGGCAGGGGTGGCGTGGCTCGAAAGGCTGGCGAGCCATTCCGTGACCGAACGCCATGTCTGCATCCCGACGATCACCGATCCACGCGGTACCGACTTTTGCAAGGCGGCATTCCTCAAGCAGGCGCCGTGGATGCTGGACCTCGAGCGGCGCGCGATCGACGCCTTCGTGAAGCTCGGCGTGCTGATGACGGACACCTGCATCAATTACCAGACCGTGCAGGCGCCCACGCGCGGCGAGCACCTGGCGTTCGGCGACACCGGCGTCGTGATCTATTCGAATTCGGTGTGCGGGGCGCGCTCGAATTTCGAAGGCGGACCCTCGGCGTTGTCGGCGGGGCTCACCGGACGCACGCCGCGCTACGGGTATCACCTCGATCGCCACCGACAGGCGACGCTGCACGTGCGCACCGACTGGACACCGGCGACGCTGAACGAGTGGGGTGCGCTCGGTGGCGTCATCGGCCGGCTGGCGGGCAACTATTGGTCGGTCCCGGTCATCGAAGGCATCGAGCGTGTGCCGGGCTCCGATGCGTTGAAGCATTTCGGTGCGGCGATGGCGAGCTTCGGCTCCGTTGCGCTGTTTCACATCGTGGGCGTGACGCCCGAAGCCGGGCGACTACAGGATGTCGCGCCTGCAAGTGCCGGCATTCGCGCAGTCCGCGTTGGCCGTGCCGACGCGTACGCGCTGCAATCGACGTACCGCGTCGATGAGAAGATCGACGTCGTCGTCTTTTCCGGCCCGCAGTTGAGCCTGCTCGAGCTCGCGAGCCTTGCGCAGTTGTGCGACGGCCGGCGCTTCACCATTCCCGTACTCGCGGTGACGAGCCCGCAGATCAAGCCGGACGCCGACCGCATGCTCCTCACCGAGCGGATCGAGCGCGCCGGCGGTACCGTGCTCGCCGGCATGTGCTTCTATCAATCGTATGCGCGGGAGATCGCGCAGGCCAACGGCTGGAAGCGTCTGATGACGAACAGCGCGAAGATGGTGAACATCCTCGGCGGGTATGGATACCAGCCGATGCTCGCATCGATGGAAGAGTGCGTCGACGCCGCATGCGTGGAGGTCGTATGAGCCTGCGTGAATTCCATGCGAGGCACGCGATGGGGCCGCGCGTCGAAGGCATTGCCTTGGTGGCGAAGGACGGGTTTTCCGCGCGCTACGACCTCGACCGGACACGGGGGGTGTTCTCGCGGCCCACGCACAAGCTGGTCGGCCAATCGTATCGCGATCGCATCCTCGTGCTCGACGCGGCCAAGGGAGGTGTGGCCACCGCATGGATGCTGCACGAGATGAAGGCGCGCGGAATGACGCCGCTGGCGCTGGTATTCAACGCGGTGAATCCGATCATGGCGCAGGGCGTGGCGCTGGCCGATCTCACCATGCTCGCCGGATTCGACGACGACATCACCTCCATCGTCGCATCGGGCGCGCAAGTTGAGCTTATTCCCGATCAGCGATTGCTCCGACTGCTCGCGCCGGCGGCGTGAGAACGCGCTTGTCGTGACACTACGAAACTGCTATTCGTCGAGCACCAGTCGATAACCGATTCCGGTCTCGGTCAGCAGATGGTGCGGTTGCACCGGATCGACCTCGAGCTTGTCCCGCAACTGCTTCATGTAGATGCGCAAGTAATGCGTATCGCGCTCGTGCGTCGGTCCCCAGACCTCCGTCAGAAGCTGTCGTTGGGTGGCCACCATCCCGGAGTGCTTCGCCAGTGCGATCAGCAGGCGGAATTCCACGGGCGTGAGGTGGACCTCAGCGCCATCGCGGCTTGCCGAGCGCTTTTCAAGATCGACAACGGTCGTTCCCAAGCGCAGGATCGATGTGCCCGATGCCGTGCGTACCGCGTGCCGGAACGCCGCGCGCACGCGCGCGAGCAGCTCGCCGACGCCGAACGGCTTCGTCACGTAATCGTCCGCACCCGCGTCGAGCGCTTCGATCTTCGCCCGCTCCTGCACACGGGCCGACAGCACGATGATCGGCATCGGCGACCATTCGCGGATGCGGCGGATCACCTCGACGCCGTCGATATCGGGCAGGCCCAGGTCGACGATCGCGAGATCGGGCTTGTGCGTACCTGCATCGATCGACGCACGCCGTCCGCTGGCTGCTTCGACGACGCGATAGCCTTCGAGGTCGAAGGTGGACCGGAGGAATCGCCGGATGTCGGGCTCGTCCTCGACGATGAGAATCATCGGGCGTGGATCCAGCATTTCAAGTGACCGTCGATTCCGCGGGAACGGCAGGCGGCTCCTCGAACGGAAGCGTGAACCGGAAAGCCGTTCCACCCGCCGGTACGCGCTCCGCCCACGCGCGTCCACCGTGCAGGCGAACGATGGCCCGGCAGATGGCGAGCCCGAGTCCGATGTCGGTGCCGCCGCCTTCGACCGTCCCGCGTTGAAACTTCGCGAATACGCGCTCGAGATCGCGATCGGAAAGGCCGCCGCTGTAGTCTTCCACCGTCACGACGATTTCCGCCCCCTCGCGTCGTGCGAACACCCGCACGATGGTTCCCGCGGGCGTGTGCTTCGCGCAGTTTTCGAGCAGATTGCCAAGCGCCTGCTCGATGAGTGTCGCATCCACGCGCACCAGCGGCAGATCGTCGGGCAGTTCCACGATCACCCGGTGCGCTTTCAGACGCTCCGAGAGACGCGTGAGGACGGCACCGGCAATCTCGCTCAACGCGACCCAGTCACGCTCGACGGTGATGGCGCCGGCTTCGAGCCGCGTCATCTGCAATATCTTCGCGACGTGCTCGGACATCTCCTGCGCCTGGTGGAAGACGCTTGTCGCCAATGCGCGGCGCTCCTCCTCGCCCAACCGCTCACCGCCCGCCGCGAGACTCGATGACGCACCTGCCATGACGGCGAGCGGTGTACGCAAGTCGTGCGATATCGATGCGAGCAGCGCGCTGCGGATGCGCTCGGTTTCGGCGTCGATGGCAAGCGCCGCTTGCGCTGACGCCTGGTGACGGATGCTTTCGACGAGCCGCGAAATGACGAGCGCCACGGCGAGCATGATCGCGAACGTCAGCAGATACTGGACATCGTCGATCGTGAGCCTCCCGCGCGGCGGCACGAAGGTGAAGTCGAAGACTGCCACCGAAAACACGGATGCGGCGATCGCAGGACCGCGCGGAAATCGCAGCGCGATGATCACCACCGCGAGCAGGTACACCATCGCGATGTTCACGAGATCGAACCGGGAACGCATGGCCAATCCCGCCAGCGTGCAGACGGCGGTAGCACCCGCCGCAGACGAATACCCGATCCAGTTCCAATTCACTTTCATCGACTCACTGTAACCCACGGCGGCCATAAATTTCCCGTTAAAAAACGCCGCGGTTCGCAAAACCTGCGGCCGGAAGGTCTACGCTGGCCTCATGGATACCCGCATTCATTCGCCACTTGCGGTGGCGGCCGAGAAGTCGCAGCGACGACAGTCGACGGCTGCACTGTCTCTTCTCGCGCTGGGCGTCGTCTATGGCGACATCGGCACCAGCCCGCTCTACGCCGCAAAGGAAACATTCAATCCGCAGCACGGCATTCCGTTGACGCCCGAGAACATCGTCGGTGGTGTCTCGGCGATTTTCTGGGTGCTCGCTATCATCGTCTCGCTCAAGTACGTCACGCTCGTGTTGCGCGCAAGCAACCGCGGCGAGGGCGGCATCATGGCGCTTCTGGCACTCGCCACATCGTCCGTGCACAACGCGCCGCGATTGCGCGCTGCGCTCCTGCTGATCGGCGTGTTCGGAGCGTCGCTGTTCTACGGCGATGCCGTGCTGACGCCGGCGATCTCGGTGCTCTCGGCGGTCGAGGGACTCGAAGTGGGAAACTCAGCCCTCCAGCCTTATGTCGTTCCGATCGCGACCGGCATTCTCGTGGCGCTGTTCGCGATCCAGCGGTTTGGAACCGGCGTCGTGGGGCTGCTGTTCGGCCCGGTCTGCGCGCTCTGGTTCGTATCCCTCGGTGTTGTCGGCATCTGGCATATCACCAAGGCACCGGCGATTCTGAAGGCCGTCGATCCGGCGTACGCGTTGCATTTCGTCACGGGCCACGGCTTCGCTTCGTTCATCGTGCTGGGCTCGGTGCTGCTTGCCGTGACCGGTGCGGAAGCGCTCTATGCGGACATGGGGCACTTCGGCGCACGGGCCATCCGCATCGCCTGGTTCGCCGTCGCAGCCCCCGCGCTGGTACTGAATTATTTCGGACAGGGCGCGCTGCTCATCACGAACCCCGCGGCGATCGACAATCCCTTTTATCTCGCCTACCCCGAGTGGGCGCTCTATCCGATGGTGATGCTTGCCACTGCCGCAACGGTCATCGCGTCGCAGGCAACGATTTCGGGTGCGTATTCGATGACGCAGCAGGCCATTCAACTCGGCTACCTGCCCCGCATGGCAATCCACCATACGTCGGCGCGGACGATCGGCCAGATCTACGTGCCGGCGGTCAACTGGATGTTGCTCGCGGCTGTCGCCGCGGCCGTCGCAGGATTCGGCAGCTCGTCGCGCCTCGCCTCGGCCTATGGGGTAGCCGTGATGGGCACGATGCTCGTCACGACGCTCCTCACATTCTTCGTACTTCGCTACGACTGGCGCTACCCGCTATGGTTATGCGCTGCTGCGACCGCCTTCTTCATGCTGATCGACGCGGTATTGTTCGCGGCGGCGATGCACAAGGTCCTGGACGGCGGCTGGTTTTCCCTGGTACTGGGCGCGGTCGTGTTCTGCATCATGGTGACCTGGCGGAGCGGGCGCGAGCGGCTGCTGGAACGCCTGCGCGGAGGGTCGCCGCCGCTGGAGGGATTCCTGAAGTCGCTCTTCCTGTACCCGCCGCAGCGCGTCGCCGGAACCGCCGTATTCCTGACGTCGAGTCGTGACGCGACGCCCAATGCGCTCCTGCACAGCCTCAAGCACTACAAGGTTCTGCACGAGCAGAACGTGTTTCTCACCGTCGATTTCCGCGACGTTCCGTGGGTGAGCGCCGAGCGTCGGGTCACATGCGAGCACCTGGCGAACGACTGCTGGCGCATCAGCGCGCATTACGGCTTCCTCGAGCAGCCGGATGTCGCGCTTGCGCTCGAGGTTTGCGCGCCGGAGGGATTGGAGCTCGATCCCATGCAGGTGACCTACTTCCTGTCGCGCGAGAAGATCGTCCCGGGAACGAGCGAGAGGGGATTGGCGCGGTGGCGCGATCGCATCTTCGCGGCGATGGCGCGCAACGCGGGGAGCATCACGGATTTCTTCAACATCCCGACCAACCGGGTCGTTGAATTGGGGACGCGTGTCGAGATTTAACCGGCCACGCGAATCGCGACGAATATGAACGCCGCGCCCAGGCAGGTCAGCCCTATCAATCGGCCGGCGGTTGCCGAGTCGGCGCGCGAGTGCGCCTCGGGCAACACGTCGGAAGCGCCGATGTACAGCAGGAAGCCCGCGAAAAATCCGAGATAGAGCATCAGGATGAACGGGGGAACGGCAATCATGAGCGTGGAAGCCGCACCCAAAACCGGGGCCACCGCATCCAGCAAGAGCATTTTCATCGAGCGTAGACGCGTGTTGTGATTGACCAGCATCAGGCTGACCGTGTTGAGGCCGTCGCAGAAGTCGTGCGCGATCACGGCGATCGCGACCGCAATCCCGACGGTCTGCGAGATTTGAAAGGCCAGGCCGATCCCGACGCCATCCATGAAGCTGTGTCCCGCCAGCGCAAACGCGGACAGCACACCGACACGTGGATGATGATGCGCCGCGTACTCGGCCTCGTGTCCATGATGCAGCAGCACGAATTTTTCGAGTGCATGAAACAGCAGGAACCCCACGACGAGCGTAATCATCCCGCCAATGGGATCGACATCGAGCTTGTGAGCCAATTCGAAGATCTCGGGCAGGATGTCGAAGCTGACCACCCCCAGCAGAACGCCGGCCGTGAAGCTCAGGATGTAGTGGAGCCGGCGCTGAAACCTGAAGGCGAACAAGCCACCGCCGAGCGTGGAGATAAACGTCGCGAGCGATAGCAGGATGGGGATCATCGGTCCAACGGGATGGAATACCCTAAGCGCCTGACCGCAAGGGCGTGCGTCGGCCAGGATCAGCTTGTTCCCGGTTGCGATGCGTTCGGCGGACCGAAGAGTATCAATGAGGGTGCCGATGATGCAAATCGGGATAGTGCGGATGGGCATGCACGAGCGGGGCATGGCGATGTACGTGGGTGTGCGGTTCGGGTCCGTCCCATGAATCGTGCGAATGCTGGTGATGTTCGTCATGGACATGCGAATGGCTGTGCTCCTGCGGCGCATGCCGATGCAGATGCTCGTGGCGTTCCGTGAGATGCAGCCATACGCCGATCGCCATCAGCAGACCGGCAGCGACGAGTTGCCATGTGATCGGCTCGCCCACCAGCAACAACGACAGGGCGGCGCCGAAGAACGGAGCGACTGAAAAGTAGGCGGACGTTCGGGCGGTGCCAAGATGCCGGAGCGCCAGCACGAACAGGACGAGGCTCGCGCCATAGCCGAAAAATCCGACCAACGCGGCGGCACCGAGGGCTGGAAGCGCAGGGAGTTTCGCGCCCAGCACGAGCGCCAAGGCGATATTGACGACACCCGCGACCAGGCCTTTCAGGCAGGCAACCATCACGGCGTCGCTGGCCGAGACCTTTCTCGTCAGGTTGTTGTCCAGCGCCCAGCAGAAGCAGGCGGCAACGATCAGCAACAGGCCAAGCGATGCGCCGCCTCGCTGGCCGGGCACCCACGCGAGTAAAGCTCCGCTACCGACGATGGCCGCCATCCCCAGCGCTATGCGTCGATCGAAATTCTCATTGAACAGAAACCATGCAAGCAGCGCCGTGAACACCGCTTCCAGATTGAGAAGCAGAGAGGCGGTCGACGCAGCGCTGGTGACGAGGCCATACATCAGCGCCGCGGGACCGAGCACGCCGCCGAAGAAAATGGCGGCGGCGAGCCATCGCCATTCGTCGATTCGCGGAACGGTAACGAATGATCTGCGTGTCGATACGTGGCGGATTCCGATGACAAGCGCGAGTCCGAGTCCCGACCCCGCGTAAAGCAGGCCCGCGAGCAGCAGCGGCGAAATGGTTGCGACGAGCGCCTTGGCGAGCGGGGTGCTGATGCCAAAAAGTATTGCCGACGCCAGCGCGAAGGTGATGCCGGGGTTCATCCCGGCCGCAGCAACGGGCCACGCTGACGTAGTGCGCGGGTCGCCTGGCTCAGGACGCCGAACGCAGAGCGAAGAAACAGTGCCGCGATGATGCATCCGACGACGATATCGGGCCAGCGCGAAGCAAGCACATAGGTTGCACCAGCAGCGAGCAATAAACCGACATTGGCGATCAAATCATTTCGCGCGCAGAGCCACGTCGAGCTCATGTTGAGATTGTCGGCGCGATGGCGGTAGAGCAGGCCGAAGCAAATCACATTGGCAGCGAGCGCGATTCCTCCGACCATGCCCATCGTCTCGGCAGCCGGCACGACCGGGTGAATCGCCTTGTGGATTCCTTCGCCAAGCACCCCCAACCCGAAAACCAGCATGAACCCGCCTTTGGACAGGGCAGCCCCGGCTTGCCAGCGCCCGGATCGTGCGAGGACGAAGAGACTGAAGCCATAAACCATGGCGTCGCCCAGCATATCGAGGGCGTCGGCAAGTAACGACGTGGAATGGGCCAGGAGGCCCGCCCAGCCTTCCACTACGAACATGACGGCATTGATCGCCAGCACGATCCAGAGCACCCGCCCATGGCTTCCGCGCAGGACGGCAATCTCGCAACGCTTGTTTTCGCAACAATCAGCCATGGATCCATTTTTGCATGCGAACGTCGCCAACTATCGATGCACGCGACGAACTATTTCGTTGCAGTAGGCGTAGAGAGCATCGTAGACGATCCACTGTGCGGCATTGATCTCGTGATCGTCCTTGAGTCCCAAATGCCGAAATCCCTCGGCGACGGCAGCAAGACCCGGCGACTCTGCCTGGTTCCATAGCGAATTGTCGGTGCTCATCGCGATTCCTTTCGTCATTTGGCTGTCGACTCAGCGCACGGCGTAGACGCGGATCTCCGCGGCGGAACTGCCGTGCGACGGTACCGCGACGTAGAGCGTCTTTCGCGCCGCCGAGAAGAGGCCGGTGCGGGCGCCTGCCGCAGTGACCATCTTGGCGATGATCGCGTAGCGGTCAGCGTCCTGTTGTCGAATGACCTCGACGGCGCCTTGCCCGCAGATCGCGTAAATGCGCCGGTATTCGGCATCGAAGAAGAGATCGTCCGCATCGCCATCGATGGGCAAGGTTGTCACGCGCTTGCCGGTTTCGGTGTCGTAGACAAGTAGTGCGGCGGGTCGCCGCGTGGCAACGAATAATCGATGCGCAGCCTCGTCGACGGCCATGGGAAAGTTCGCATGCATTTCGCCGAGATTCCAGGTCGCGACGACGCTGCCTCTTTGGCGATCCACCACCGCGATCTGCGCCGCATTCGGAACGTTGACGAAAATGTGCGAATCGGTGGCGTCGAGTTGAAACGACTCCGGATGTGCGGAGAGCTTGATGGAACCCGTCATCTTTTCAGCTGCTGGATCGATGACGGCCAATGCGCTTCCATAGCCGACATAGACTTGCCGGGTCGCGGAAACGTAGCGAACATTATCGGCGTCTTCCAGCCCGTCGATGTGTGCGCCGCGAACGAGCGCCGGGCCCGCAAAGAAATCGACGCGACCGCTGCGACCGCTGGCGACGAGCAGCGTCTTCGATTCGGCCAGCCAGGCCACACCCTGCGGCTCCTGCAGCGGCGCGAGGCGCATGGTGCGCCGCCCGGCGCGAAGATCGATCACTTCTACGCTGTCGTTGCCGAGCGCCGCGACGAACAGGCGCTCGCCATCGGGATCGATGTCGAGATGATCGATGCGCCCGCGGACATCGGGCAGCGGGATCGTCTGTACAAGCGCGAGCGGTTCCGGCGCCTGCGCGAACGCCTGAGCGACGCCGGTGCATACCGTCGCGCACGCGAGCGTGAAGCGCAGAAGTCGTGTCATTGACGCACTCCCGGGAAGGCAAAGAGGCCGATGATTGCCGCAATCGCGACGACCGCCGGTTCGGGAAGCTTCTTCACCTTCCACACAAGCGCGACGGTTACGACGGCAATCGACGCTGTCGTTGCATCGATAATCGAACGTTCGGCGAGCACGATCACGGCACCGGTAATGGCCCCGATCGCGGCGGCCGTCACGCCGTCGACAAATGCCACCAGCGCCGGACGCTTGCCGTACTTCCTGAAATAAGGCGCGGGCAGGATCGTGAAGAGGTAGCACGGCAGAAACGTTGCAACCGATGCCACAACCGCACCCGGCAAACCGGCGACGAGATAGCCGATGAAGCCCACCGTAATGACGACGGGACCGGGCGTGATCATGGCGACGGCCACGGCATCCACGAACTGGCGCTCCGTCAGCCATTGATGATCATGAACGACGCCGCCATAGAGAAACGGCACGATCGCAAGCCCGCTGCCGAAGACGAATGCGCCGGCCTTGGCAAAGAAAGCGCCGAGCTGCGCGAGCAATGCCGGATCGAAGCCGCTCGCAACCGGTGACATCGGCGCACTGTGCGGACTGAAAGCGACCAACGCCGGCAATGTGCTTTTGCCCGGCCAGCGTTTCGGCGGAACGCGCACGAGCCACACCAGCACACCGGCGCCCAGGAACATCCACACGCTTTCCGACTCGGTCCACACGGTGAACGCCGCGGTTGCGAGGTAAATCGCCCACAGCAATTTATCGCGGCCGATGTTCTTCGTCGTGAGCTTGCAGGCACTGATCGCG
>Ga0157370_10006731_pt1 | contig 12608 bp, 12 predicted proteins | sample C35metaG_FD_113463 | JGI IMG/M metagenome (GOLD analysis project Ga0157370, IMG submission 113463) | Corn rhizosphere microbial communities from Kellogg Biological Station, Michigan, USA - C3-5 metaG | ecosystem: Host-associated > Plants > Roots > Rhizosphere > Soil | place: USA: Michigan...
AGCGAAATAATCGGCTATAAACTTGTCCTTGGATAAGCTCACCTCCAAGCTGTCAATGGCTGCATAGATCATCGGATCATCGGCCGACTGTAGCTTTTCTGCCATCGTCTTCCGGAAGACATGCTCCCGATACTCGTTATACTTCAGGCACTTGATCGCAGAAATAAAGGCAAGGCAGAAGAAGATCAGTGCATAAATATAAACATAGAACTTGTTGCCCTGGATATACACATTCCAGCCCAGCAAAAAGATGAACAGCGCGTAGGCGATAAAGAATATGCTGAATTCCAGGTCAGCCATAAGCACCAGATAAGCCCCAAAGGCCAATAAAAAGGCAATCAGTCTTTCTCGGTTGGAGATCTTTAGCTGCAGCGCAAAGGTCATCAGTATCGACGCGAGCAGGTAGGTATTGAACCAGGCCAGGCAAAGGATACTGATGCTCACCCAACTGATCCAGCCCAGGTTGATGATGTTGGTGATGTCGAAGTTGATCTTGGAATTGGTGATCAACCCGAAGAAAGCCTTATCGATCAGTACACCCAAAAAGGCAAAAAGCGATAGAAAGATCAGGTGAACCAGGATACCCATGCTACGTTTACGGCTCATCCAGCCAGGTAGCCGGTACCGGTCCTTATAGGTGTAAATGAAAAGGATCACCCAGGTGATGGAGATCACGTTCAGGAGAAAGTCGCCCAGCGAGGGCAGAAAGTAACTTTCTGCATATACTTTCGGGTCGAACAGATCCAGGTTGAACTGTTGGTTAAACCAGCCGAACTGCAGATCCGTTAACCGGAAAACCAGGAAGAACAGGATAATGAAGCCTGTGGCCAGCAGCAGTTTGCCCCTTTTCACCATCAATGAGCAGTAGGCATTGAAGAACAGCGAAAGACTAAATAAGCCCACCACCCAAAGCCAGATTTCCAGCGTCGAAAAAACGTTCGTCTTATAATTCGATTGGAGTTTGACCTCAAACAGCAATCTGCCGTTCAGGTCTTTAATACCATAGCCGTCAGAATCGGAAAACGAAGCGAGCGTCAGCGAGTTATCAGGACAAAGAATAGGCGATATGCGGTTCTGAATATATCGGTTCTCCAGCCTGTATTGCGTTTTAACATCCAGTAGAAAGACGATCGTGTAGGCACCGGAATTTTTCTTAACGGCCTCATACCAGCCATTTTGTAGCTGGATAAAGGAGCTCCCAGTTTGCAGCGCAGCAACGTTAGGAAGTAAGGCTTTATTAGAGCTCCAGAACTGGAGCTCTTTATTTTTGTATACCAGGATGTTAATCCCTTTTTCCCTGATGGTTTGGAGAAAATTCAGCGAGAGGGTCTCGTTGGAATCGTAGTGCTTGGCACTATCAACCTGCGCGGGGTCCTGCAGAAAGTCGTGCACAAGCTGCTCGTTGTCGGACAAATTCTGCTGGAGCTTCTTCCCCTCATGATTCAACAGATCAGCTGTTGAAATTGAATGCCGGAGTGAGATCGCCGTTGCAATGCAGCAAAGCCCTAAAATCAGCAAAAGAAATCTTATTTTCGCTCCTATACTCATGCTGAATTTTCTTGTGTGATGATGTTTTTTACATCATTTTTCCCTAGGCCAGACTGGCAGAACTTGTCTTTACTTCCCGGCTTACCTTTTTAACCAGGCCTTGCAAAACATTACCCGGACCAACTTCAATGAAATCTGTTGCTCCGGCAGCAAGCATCTGTTCGATGGTTTGAGTCCAGCGTACAGCTCCGGTCAGCTGGGTGATCAAATTCGCTTTGATCTCCTGCGGATCAGTTACCGGTCTTGGGTCAACATTCTGAAAGATCGGGCAAACCGGCTGTAGAATGGTGGTGCTTTCGATAGCCTGTTGCAGCTCGACGCGTGCAGGCTCCATCAATGGCGAGTGGAAGGCGCCGCCTACATTTAACTTCAGGGCACGTTTGGCACCAGCTTCCGTTAATTTCTGACAAGCGAGGTCAATTCCAGAGATCGTTCCGGAAATAACCAATTGCCCCGGGCAGTTGTAATTTGCCGGAACAACTACATCGTCGATCTCTGCACAAATACGCTCCACCACATCATCCGCCAGGCCTAAAATAGCCGCCATGGTTGATGGGTTTGCTTCACAGGCTTTCTGCATCGCATTGGCACGTGCAATAACCAGGCGCAAGCCGTCTTCAAAGCTCAATGCTGATGCAGCTACCAGCGCAGAAAATTCACCAAGTGAATGTCCGGCAACCATATCCGGCTGAAAGGATGTACCCAGGGTCTTGGCCAGGATCACCGAATGCAGGAAAATGGCAGGTTGGGTCACATTGGTTTGCTTCAGTTCTTCATCCGTACCCGAGAACATGATATCGCTGATGCGGAACCCAATGATCTCATTCGCTTTCTCGAACAGCTCAGCAGATTGGTTATTCTCGTACAGGTCTTTACCCATGCCGGAAAATTGTGCGCCTTGCCCTGGAAATATATATGCTTTCATGTATTCTTATGTTTGTCGCTAATGTAAGTTGGCGGTGATTAATCTTAAAAACTCCAGGCGTGTCGACTCCTGGGCAAATGCGCCAGTAAAGGCGGAGGTTGTAGTTACCGAATTTTGCTTCTGGATGCCACGCATGGCCATGCACAAGTGCTTGCACTCGATAACAACGGCTACGCCGGCTGGCTGTAAAGTATCCTGAATACAGTCGCGGATCTCATTGGTTAACCGTTCCTGAACCTGCAGGCGGCGTGCAAAAGCATCCACCACGCGCGGCAGTTTACTCAAACCAACAATATGCCCGTTGGGGATGTAAGCAATGTGCGCCTTTCCGAAGAAGGGCAGCATATGGTGCTCACACATGGAAAACACTTCAATGTCTTTAACCACGACCATCTGGCTATAATCTTCCTTAAACATGGCTGAAGTCAGTATCTCATGCGGCTTGGTATCATAACCATGCGTTAAGAACTGAATCGCTTTAGCAGCTCTTTCTGGTGTTTTAAGCAGGCCTTCTCTTTCCGGATCCTCACCGATGTTACTCAGCACACCGCGGTAATGGCTCGCAAGCACACTGATCTTTTCCTCGTTATAGCGGTCGATCTTGGTGTAACCTTCGTGCTCTTCTTCAGCAAATCCGTTTGAATGTATGTCCATATGTCTTGGTTTAACCGAAATACTCTACAAAATTGTTTTCCGTTTCGTAAATTTTAATGCAGTGTAAAGCTGCGCCACCTGCCTCGATATGCGGGTACAAAATATCCCATATTGCAATAGCCAGGTTTTCAGTAGAAGCCAGTTTACCATTCATAAAATCGACATCCAGATTTAAGTTCATATGGTCGATCTTATCTACAACATACGTATTTGTGATATCTTTCAACCATTTTAAATCCACTAAAAAGCCGGTTTCGGGGTTTACCTCTCCTTTTACCGTAACATAGAGCTGATAGTTATGTCCGTGCCAGTTCGGGTTTGAACATTTGCCAAAGACCTCTTTATTCTTATCCAGAGACCAGTCTGGCCGGGATAATTTATGTGCAGCATTGAACGATGCTTTGCGGGTTATGTAAATCATTTCTTGAGAATAGAGCACAAATATACGCAGAAAGGTTTAAGTAGAAAGCCTTCCACATAAGCGAAGCAGGCGGCTTGCCAAACTATTTTCTACCTTAGGGACATGAAAACTCTTGTTGTTGCAGCTACAACAGCTGAACTCAGCGGTATCTACGAACACTTCGACCTCCAACCCGCAGCCTTCGTTCAGGGCCCGGGGTTCGACATCCTGATCAGCGGGGTGGGGATGACCGCCACGTCCTTTGCGCTTGGTCAAACACTAAACAGCAGCTATTCGCAACTGCTTAACCTGGGCATTGCAGGTGCATTTGACCGGCAGATCCCACTCGGCTCCCTGGTGTACATCCAGAAAGAAACCTTCTCGGAACTTGGTGCAGAGGATAAAGAAACCTTCATAACCATTGATGAGCTTGGATTTGGCAGCAGTACGATCGAATGTATGCCGGTAAACAACCCGAGGTTAACCGACCTGATCAAAGGCTCCGGCATCACTGTAAATACTGTTCATGGTCATGCTCCAAGTATTGATAAGATTACCGTCCGACTCAACCCAACCGTGGAGAGCATGGAAGGTGCAGCGGTTTTTTATGCCGCTCAGCAGACACAAACCCCCTGCATCCAGGTGCGCAGCATTTCTAATTATGTAGAGGAGCGCAACAAGGCCGCCTGGAAGATTGGCCTGGCCATCAAGAACCTGAACGATTGGGGCATCTCGTTTTTGACAAACCTTTAACCATAGCCCTTTTACAAGTCTTTACTTTTGCTGCATGAAACTTACCCTTGGATTCTCCCCTTGCCCCAACGATACTTTTATTTTTGATGCCTTAATTCACCATAAGATCGATACGGAAGGTCTTGAATTTGAGGTCTTCTTTGATGATGTGGAAACCCTGAATCAGAAGGCGGTAAAGGGCGAGCTGGATATCACCAAACTAAGCTTTCATGCATTCGCCCATGTGGCAGAAAAATATGCGCTGCTGGACTCCGGTAGTGCCCTGGGCTTCGGCGTAGGCCCGCTGTTGATCTGCAAAAACGAAGAACTGCTCCAACCTGGCGCCCTGGACAATACCAGCTTAAAGGTGGCCATTCCAGGTAAACTGACCACAGCGAACTTCTTGCTCGGCATCGCTTATCCGGAGCTAACCAACAAGGTGCTAACCGTATTCTCCGATATTGAGAATGCGGTACTAGCCGGAGAAGTAGACATGGGCCTGATCATTCACGAAAACCGCTTTACCTATGCGGAAAGAGGGCTGCATAAGATTGTCGACCTGGGTAGTTTCTGGGAGAACTTAACCGGCTGTGCCATCCCACTTGGGGGCATTGTGATCAACCGGAACCTGGATGCGGAAATTCAGCAAAAGGTGAACAGGATCCTGCGGAAGTCAGTAGAATTTGCGTTCTCAAACCCGAAATCAGGTTTAAGCTTTATCCGGGAGCATGCTCAGGAAATGGAAGAAGCCGTAATGTACAAGCACATTGAACTGTACGTAAACCAGTATTCGCTTGATCTGGGTGTGGAAGGCCGTAAAGCCATTGATATTCTGTTTGATATGGCACAGCAGAAAGGACTGATCCCGCAGCTATCAAATAGCCTTTACGTCAATAATTACTAGTTACAAGGCCCGTCGGGGATCTCTTTAGTGATCTTCAGCAGTTTGGTAACGACCATGGTGGAGTCGTAATCTGCATTTACCTTTGCGGTATCCGACTTCACCAGATGGCATTCGACCTCAATATATACCGGAACATACGGCTTTTCGAAGTTCATTTTGCTATAGGCGAGTTCCAGTCCTTTGGAACTGTCAGCAACCCAGTATTCGCGTCCTTCCTGGCAGTCCGCAAAAGATCTGATCTCCGGACCATAACTGTACAAGCCTTTTAAAACAATAGTCTTCTCGTCCTGCTTATCTGCTGGCTTGCGGTTGCAAGCGCTCACACCGATAATAAGTACCAAAATAAGGATTACAGTTTGTATGCTTTTCATATCTACAAGTCTTGATTGACGTCGTTAATCTTTTTTACGCTAAGTCGGGCAGACAACGCGGAGGCGATAAAGGAGAACAAGCTCACGGTAACAAATACGAGCAAGAAATCAGTCCACTTAAATGCAATTGGATAGGAATTGGAGATCATCAGGTTCTCCTGAGACATCTTGACAAAGCCATATTTCTGCTGCAACAGGCAGAATATAAAGCCTATAATCAGTCCAATAACGCAGCCTGCCATCGTAATCATCATCCCTTCCAAAAGAAATATCTGCTTAATAAATTGTTTGCCTGCACCTAAACTCCTCAAAATGGCTATATCCTTTAGCTTGTCTATGACCAGCATCGTTAATGAACCGATAATATTGAAGATCGCGATGATCAGAATAAAGGTTAAGATAATGTATACCGCCCACTTCTCAGTACCCAAAATGTTATACAAAACCTTGTTCTGCTCGATCCGGTTTTTAACGCTGAACGATTTCCCAATCTTTGATTCCAGGTCCTCTTTAAAGTCATCTGCATCCACCCCGGGCACCAGGTTGATCTCTATAGAGGAGATCTGATCCGGCTCTCCAAGCAGCTTTCTGGCGAAGCTTAGCGGCACAATGGTGATGTTATCAAAATCCTGCTGCACTTCAAATATACCAGCAACCGGAAGCGCGAGCGTGGTCAGATCCTGCCCTGGGAATACGGAAGCGGTTTTCAGGCCCTTTTTAGGTGAGTAGATCTGAAGTGTTGTAAATGGATCGTTGGTATTTACCATCAAATAATTTTGAATCGCAGAACCAATTACGGCATTGGAGCCCGCGCGGTTTTTAAGCACGAACTTTCCCTGTACGGTGATGCTGTCCAGGCTTTTATTCTTCAGGTAATCGGAGCTCACCCCTTTTACCAAACCTACGCATTGCCGCTTGTTGTAGATCAGCAGGGCGTTTTCAGCCAACACCTCGGTATACGAATAGATCTTCGGATTCTTCTTCAGGTTCTCAAAATAGGGCCGGTCCGCATTAAAAGTCTTGCCCTTCAAGGGCGCAACCACGATCTGCGGCGTTATCGTATTAAACATCTTCAACACCACTTGTTCAAAGCCATTGAACACCGAAAGGATGATGATCAGGGCGGCACTGCCCACAAAGACACCAACCACCGATATCGTGGATATGATGTTGATGGCATTGGTAGACTTCTTAGCAAAAAGGTACCTGCGGGCAATATAAAATGGTGTATTCAAAACCCTAGTTTAGGATAAAAATGGATTGTTTTTCTTTTCAAAACCTATGGTGGTCGACGGTCCGTGTCCGGGGAATACCTTACACTCTGCAGGCAGAACAAACAGATTTTCCTTGATGCTCTGGATCAGCTGCGCATGATTACCACCCGGCAGATCCGTACGCCCGATGCTATTATAGAAGAGTACGTCTCCACCGATCAGGAAGTTATCCGGCTCGGAGTAGAAGCATAAATGCGCCGGTGAATGACCAGGTGCAAAAATCAGGTCCAGCGTACTGTTCCCAAAGGAAACCGTTCCATGCTCTTCCAGGAACACCTCGGGCTCAGGTGACAATTCATACTGCATGCCCATGGTTGGCGCATAGCCCGGAACAGCTTGCAACAGCTGAAGCTCCCCTTTATGAAACTGGGGTTTAAGCGACCAGTTATCGTACACGAACTTATTCCCGAACACATGATCAATATGGCAATGCGTATTCAACAGCAGCACAGGCTTCAAACCTGCACTCTTAATGAACTTTACAAATTCGTTCTGCTCAGCCGCATCGTACATCCCCGGATCGATAATCACGCACTCACCGGTTTCGTCAAATAGCACATAGGTGTTCTCCTGGTAAGGATTACATGTAAATTGTTTAATGTTGATCATGTCTGAAAATTATTTTTTCCATTTAAAGGAGTTGATCATCACGTCGATATCCTGCTTAATAAAATTAATCACTGGCTGAATAGAATCATACTGTGGACGCTCATTAAAATAAAGGGCACCCCGGAAGTAGTTCTTTGCACTGTCTGTCAAGAAAAACTGTACGGATGAAGCGGCATTACCATCTATAGCATAATAGATGCCGTAAACTTTCTTTTCAGGATAATTAACCAATTTCTGATCGATCGCATCGGCTTTAATCGTGTGTTTAAAAGCGAGTTCCCTTGCATATTCTACCAGTTTGGTAAATTCTTTTGCAGATTCAATGCGGTGATAAGTGAGGTGTAAACGCCCGTTAAACTGTGGAAAAACAAGGTTATTCCAGCAGGGCTGGGCATTTTTATCACTATCGGGGACCATTTTCGCATATACCGGATAGTCGAACGTAAATGGGCAATCGCCACTATACGTCTGATATTTTTTGGCTGGCATATCAATATGAAAGTAGCCACGCGGTTTCGGCGTGGGTGTGTTGCCCGCGCATGCAGCAAAGATGATGGCCATGAACAGGGCACCGTATATAAGTAAACTTTTTTTCATATTATGCTGTCCAGATTTCCCAGGAACGTTCCGCCTGAAGCTCCAACATCTCCAGTCCGTTCTTAATTGTGCCGCCTTTCTCTTTTACCTTCTTCAAAAACAAAGTTTCTTCCGGGTTGTAAACCAGATCGTAGGCTAAATGTTTTGCGCCGAGGCATTCATATGGTAAATCCGGACAATCATCAACATTTGGATAGGTGCCCAAAGGCGTGGTATTGATGATAACGGTATGGGATTGCAGAAGTGCTTCGTCGACCTCCGCGTAGAGCAGCGCACCGGGTTTAGGCTTGCGTAACACGGATTTGTAAGCAATCCCGAGTTTAGTTAAAACATACTTGACAGCACTGGCTGCACCGCCATCGCCTAAGATCAGTGCATGTTGATGATGCGCCTTTAGCAGGGGTTTCAGCGACTCCTCAAAGCCATAGGCATCGGTATTGTAACCTTTAACCTGGCGGCCATCCGCTGTATGCGTAATTTTCAAGCAGTTCACCGCACCGATTTCAGCAGCTGCCGGATCCAGTTCATCAACAAAAGGCAGCACCGCCACCTTATACGGAATAGTTACGTTCAAGCCGGCCAGCTCGGGGTTTGCCAGCAAGTCCTGCAGGCCGGCAATCTCCGGAATTGGGAACAGCTCGTAAGCCGTATCCCGGATCAACTCCCTTTCAAATTTCTTTGTAAAGAACAACTTGGAAAAAGAATGCGACAAGGGGTAGCCAATCAGACCAAATGTTCTCATGATAATTATGCTTTGCAGCGGACCCGCACGCAGGTCCGCCAGTAAACAGAATTCTTATTTATTCATACTCAGGAAGTGGTCGAATGTATCGCCACGCAACCCCAGTCGGATCGTTTCTAAAGGAATAACTTCCCATGGAGCGATATTACCCAGGTTCACATTGGTACCAATTAATTTGATAAACCAAACCTGCTGCTCTTTTTGAGGAGCTTCCCAAATGATCGTTTCTTCCGGAATTTGGGTCAGGATCTCATCCACCAAACCTTCACGAACCTCTCCTGAATCGCGGTAAATACCAACATTACCACCTTCACGTGCTTCCGCGATAACTTTCCAGGATCCGGCTTCAATCTCAGCCTTCATCAGTTTGATCCACTTGTATGGCGCAAAGATCTTCTTGGCATCCTTAGACCCCACCTCTGAAATTACCGTAACCTGCTCAGCCAGGCGGCGGATAAATTCACACTTCTCGTCATGTTCAATGGTAATAGAGCCATCAGAAACCTCGGCATATTCCATCCCAAACTGATCCAGTACCCGGCGGTAATCATCAAATTGGTTGCGGATCACAAATGCTTCGAAAAGCGTTCCGCCGAAATAAACAGGGATGCCTGCACTCTTATATAAGGCAAGCTTTTCTTTAAGATTTGGGGTAACAAAGGAAGTTGCCCAACCTAACTTAACAATATCAGTATGTATTCCGGCAACGTCAATGAAGTCTTCAACTTGTCTCAGACTTAAACCTTTATCCATGACCATGGTTAAACCGCTCTGACGCGGTTTAACCGGACGGCCAGGTATATCATTCAATGGGTAATTCATATTGTTGCAAAGGTTATAAAAAAATCACACTGTTTCAGTGAAGATTGTGTTAAAAACACGTGTTACTACTTTATAAACCTGTTAATTACTTCCAGAATTAGGCCATTGTCCTGCAACTGTGGCAGGTATTCAAATAAGATGTAATGTTTGTCGGGATCAATCGCCAATGCGGTTTCCAGGTAGATTAAAGCGTCATTATGCTGCCCAAGGGCAAACAGATAAGCCACCATCCTGTAGTACAGTTCCGCAGCATCCGGGTTGTTCTTGATCGCTTCGGCAATGGTCTCTGAGGCGAGCAAAAGTTTACCTTGTTCGTACAGAACCGTCGAGTAATCCAACCAGGCCTCCACGTCCACCGGATTGTATTCCAATACCTTTTGGTAAGCCTCTACAGACTCTTCGATCTGCCCAAGCTTATAATATGCATCAGCCATCGCAAACCAGAAGTCCGGGTTCTCCGGATCCAGCTCAATGGCTTTCTTATAAAAACGCAGGGATTCGAAATAGCGTTCCTCGAAATTCAGCGTCACACCGATCCCGAACCAGGCATCAGCCATCTCCGAATCCATTTTCACAGACTTCTTATAGTAGGAACGGGCTTCATCCATACGCTCCAGCTTCTCATAGCACTCCCCGATCGCACAATATGTGTCTGCATTCGGCTTCTCATATTCAAATGTCTGCTTGTACACCTCAATAGCCTCCGCAAACTTATCCAGCTGCACCAAGGCATTACCCTTATTGTAGTACGCTGATGCAAAGTTGTCTTTGATCAGGATCGCGTAATCATAAGCGTCAATGGCCTTTTCAAACAGATCGAGTTTATGATAGGAGTTAGCCAGGTTGTACCAGGCGGCATAAGAATACGGATCATTATCGATATACTCCTGATAGAACTTAATGCTTTCTTCCTGCTTGTCCAGAATATCGTAACAAAACGCCAGTTCATACAAACCGTCCTTGTTCTCCATATTTTGCTCCAGGCTCTGCTTGATATAGGTGATCGCCGTCTCGTAATCCAGCATATTCTGATAAACGTAAGCAATCTGCAGCAGGATCTCATCCGTGTTTTCAGAGATGGTCAGCGCCTTCTTGAAGTTATCCAAAGCTTCCTGGTAACGCTCCAGGCTGTTGTAGATATTACCGCGCAACACGTAGATCTCCGGCTCTGAAGCCTCCAGCATTTCGGCTTTTTCCAGCGCAAAGAACGCACGCTCCAGCTGGTCGGTAACAAAAAATAATTGAGCTTGCTTGATCAGGAAGACCGCTGCGTAAGGGTGCTGATTGAGTGCGTATTCAATGACCTGCAGGGCTTTAACCGGGTCATTATTTTCTATATAAAAGTCGATGATATTTTCGAAGGCCTGTGCATCAAAAAAATACTGATCCTGGTTTCTCAACATCTCCTCGTAACGCTCTACTGAGCGTTGTGCATCATCACTAAAATCAAAGTTAAATTCCTCTTCCATGTATAAGAATATTTAAAAGAACAGATCGAACTGGTTATATCACTATTATAAGTTTACATCATTTAAATCAAAATTGGGGTAAACTATTTTCAACAATTACACAGTTAACATGTAATTACTTGACTAATACAGCAGTAAATGGTGAAATTATTTTCGGCATTGCTTCAACACCAGGTGGGTCCGTTCAGAATATTATACAAATATAGCTTAAGTTGTAGCATATAAAAGTAAGATTCCCGTCAGAAATGCCCCTACGCCCTCCATGCGCATCGCTGGAATTTTTCGTTTCTTTGTGAGAACCAACCATAAATCTTATGCAAACGAACATCCAAACCGTACTTGAAAACCTGGGCATAGCTTCTTTAAACCCAGCTTACAGCACCGGTAACACCTGGGCGCCGACCGGCGGTGGCTCCACCATCGAAAGTTTTTCACCTGTTGACGGTAAAAAGATTGCCTCTATACAAGTCGCTACAGAAGCTGACTACGAGCTCGTGCTGCAGCAGGCCACGGAGGCAGCCGCCTTCTGGAAGCAGGTGCCGGCGCCTAAACGCGGCGACCTGGTCCGCCAGCTTGGAGATGCCCTCCGTACATACAAGAACGACCTCGGCGCCTTGGTTTCCTACGAAATGGGAAAAAGCCTGCAGGAAGGTCGTGGCGAAGTTCAGGAAATGATTGATATCTGCGAATTCGCCGTCGGGCAATCCAGGCAAATGTACGGGCTGACCATGCATTCTGAACGCCCGGCACACCGCATGTATGAGCAATGGCATCCCCTGGGGATTGTCGGCATTATCTCCGCTTTTAACTTCCCGGTTGCCGTCTGGAGCTGGAATGCCGCACTCGCCCTGGTTTGCGGTAATGTCTGCATCTGGAAACCATCCTCCAAAACACCTTTATGTGCCATCGCTTGTCAGCGCATCCTAGCCAGGGTTTTAAAAGAAAATGATATGCCCGAAGGCATCAGCAGTTTGTTGATCGGCAATGCGGTGGGCGACCTGATGAATAACGATAAACGGATTCCCCTGATCTCTTTTACAGGTTCTACCCGTATTGGAAGGATCGTTTCTGCAGCTGTAGCCAGCCGCTTCGGCCGCAGCATTCTGGAACTTGGTGGCAACAATGCGATCATTATATCTAAAGATGCCGACCTGGACATGTCCATCATCGGTGCTGTTTTTGGCGCTGTGGGTACCGCCGGACAGCGTTGCACCTCTACCCGCAGACTGATCATCCACGAAGATATTTACGATGCTTTTAAAGAGAAGCTGGTTAAAGCCTATGCTCAGCTGCGCATCGGGGATCCTCTGGACGAAAACAACCATGTTGGTCCGCTGATCGATACCGCAGCGGTAGAAATGTATTCCGCAGCCATCGCCCGTGGCGAACATGAGGGTGCAAACTTTATTGTTAAAGGTTCTGTGCTTAGCGGCGATGCATACAGCTCCGGCTGTTATGTTCAGCCTTGCGTAGCGGAAGTAGAAAACCACTATGAGATCGTACAGGAAGAAACCTTTGCCCCTATCCTTTACCTGATCAAATATAAAACCCTGGATGAAGC
>Ga0157370_10006733_pt1 | contig 12608 bp, 8 predicted proteins | sample C35metaG_FD_113463 | JGI IMG/M metagenome (GOLD analysis project Ga0157370, IMG submission 113463) | Corn rhizosphere microbial communities from Kellogg Biological Station, Michigan, USA - C3-5 metaG | ecosystem: Host-associated > Plants > Roots > Rhizosphere > Soil | place: USA: Michigan...
GGAGGGCGTCGAAGGCGTTCTTGTGAGAAAGGGAAACGGATTGCGCTTCGTCCTCAATATCAAGTTGATCAACCAGTTCGCTGCAATCGAAGTGGGTGCAGAAGATCTGGAACAAAATGCGAGTTAAGCGGCCGCGCCGGGATAAATCGATTCTTAAACAATATTCCTCATAATTGCCCAGCAATCGTTCTTCCGCCATCGGTTTTGTCTCCTACTGCTCCCCGCGCTGTTTACTTTTCGTAAAGCCACCGCAATGTCCCACCAAAAGTAAGTGACCCTGTAAACTCTCCGGGCACTGTCGCTCCAGGAGTGAAGATGCAAGTTCCCGTCAAAAATTCCACGCAAAAAGACGCTATCCTGGCCGCCGCCTCCCAACTGTTTGCACGCCAGGGATATCACGGGACAAGTACGCGCGAGATTGCGCGCCTTGCGGACGTGAGTGAGAACACGATCTTCCGTCACTTTGAGCGCAAGGAAGACCTCTTCTGGTCGGCATTGCGTTCTCGCTGTGCCGCGATCAAGCTGCGCCGCGACATGGTTGAGGGAATGTCAGAAGGAGTGGCTCTCGAGATAATCCTTCCTAAGATCATAGAGTTCCTCACAGACATTTTGAATTACTCTCCGGAACTACTCAGGCTTATTGCTGTGGCGATGCTGGAAATGCAGTGGAAAGCAGACTTGTTCTGCGATGAGTGTCTTGCGCCTGCATTCAACGCAATCGGAAAGTACTTGGGGACGGTTGTGGCAAACGGGAGTGTGCGCAAAGTCGATCCGACGATGGTGACGGCAGCGATGACGACCATGGTTCTTGTCTATCCGTGGCTCTCTCGTCTCACTTCCTCAGGTGAATCCAGATTTCCGGATAGCCGGGCGGCGGAGCGGGCATACACCGCGTTCTGGCTTGATGTGCTGGCCCCAAGACCAGGTATGCGCGAAAGCGAGCCCGGTCCAATCGGAAGTGGCTTTGGGCGTTAACATCGCGAATGTCATCAAGGACTATTTGCCGCCGGTGGTATCATCCTCAAATTTCGAAATGAGAAGAAACATTTCTGCAATGACGAAAAGGCTCGTTCTCCTGCTCTTGATCTCTGGTAGTCTGTGCACCGCACAATCAACACTGGCCACACCTGGGGCAGATCTTCAGCAAAATTCCGAAGAGATCCCAATGCCCAACGCGGCCAACACCCAGCAGCAGGGCAACGGCCAACCAGGAGGTTATCAGCGTGGCGGCGTACCGGATTTGAACCGCGGTACGAGCGAGTTGCCTCAGCAGCCAAACACGGGGATGCCAAACCAGCCCACTACGCGTTCGGCCAGGATTGTTGGTCCGCTGAGGACGAAATCCGAATTTCAGCAATACGCAGAAGACGCGACAGGTCGCCGGCTTCCGGTTTATGGAAGACTTTTGTTTGATCAGGTCCCGACAACATTTGCTCCAGTAGAAAATGCGCCCGTACCTGCCGATTATGTGCTGGGTCCCGACGATCAATTGCTGATCCGAGCATGGGGAAAGATCGAGCTCAACTCCCGTGTAACGATAGATCGCAATGGTCAAATCAACCTTCCCAGGGTCGGCACTGTGAATGTGGCCGGAATCCACTATTCTCAGGTGGAATCGTATCTCCGTTCCGCAATCGGTGCGCTATTCAAGGATTTCGACCTGAACGTCACTCTCGGACGGCTACGCACTATCCAGATTTACGTTCTGGGAAATGCTCGCCAACCAGGCGCCTACACGGTGAGTTCTCTCAGCACGCTCGTCGACGCGTTATTTTCGTCGGGTGGACCGTCGGCAACTGGAACCATGCGCGATATTCAGTTGCGGAGGGACGGAAAAATCATCACTGATTTTGATCTTTATGACTTAGTCGCTAGAGGAGATAAGTCAAAAGATGTGCGATTGTCACCGGGAGATGTGATCTTTATACCGCCTGTTGGATCGCAGGTCGCAATCAGCGGCGATATAAACCAGCCCGGTATTTATGAAATCAAAGGTGACGCAACCGTTGGTGCAGCACTGGAGACTGCCGGTGGTATTACGAGTCTGGCAAGTGCTGAGCGTGCAGTGGTCGAACGGATAGATAACCACGTCAATCGTTCGGTGCAAGAATTCGCATTGGACGCTCAGGGGCAGGCACACGTACTGAAAGACGGCGACTTGGTTCGTGTATTTCCCTTGTCACCGAAGTTCCAGAATGCAGTAACACTTCGCGGCAACGTTGCGGTGCCAGGGCTCTATCCTTGGAAAGAGGGTATGAGAGTTTCGGACCTGATTCCTTCACGCAGCGCTCTGATTACGCGCGATTATTGGAATCGACAGAACCATCTAGTTCAACCGATTGCAAGACGTCCATTTGCCGGGGTTCGTATTAATCCTCTTACTGGCAGGCCGGAAAAGACCTCTGACATACTGCAGCAGGATCAAGACGAAAGCCCCCGTTTTGATGCTTACGGGAATAGCATTGACGCTTACGGAAATCATGTCGATGCTTACGGGAATCTGGTTGACGCTTATGGGAACCGCGCTGACGATTACGGGAATCCACGCAGAGCGAGGTCGGACGTACAGGGTCAACGTATGGAAGGCCAAGATTACCAGGATCAGAATGCGCCGACGAATCAAAGCAATGGATCGCGCGGAAACCAGCCGCGCGACGATCAGCGCGACGATACGCAAATGACAACTTCCCCATTAGTTGCTTCGATAGGAAAAAACAGCGCCGAGATTAATTGGGAATATGCGGTGATCGAACGGCTTGATGAGCGCGATTTGAGTACACACCTGATCCCCTTCCGACTGGCGAGTGCGATTGATACGCCAAGTTCGAATGACAACCAGCTACTTAAGCCGGGGGATGTCGTAACCATCTTCTCGCGTGCAGATCTTGAACTTCCGATGGAGAAGCACGCTACGTTCGTGCGGGTCGGTGGAGAAGTGAACGCACCGGGAATTTACCGCGTGAACCCAGGTGAGACTCTAAGAGACGTTGTCAAGAGGGCTGGCGGGCTAACGCAGCATTCCTACCTGTATGCCTCAATCTTTACAAGAATCTCCACCAGGGTGGCGCAAGAGAATGAGCTGAAGCAATCAACTGAACAAATGCAGCGGGAACTCATTTCGAAGTACGCAAATTCACCACCGCAAGCAGGGCAAACTGCAGTTGACCAGCAGGCGCAACTTACAATGCAGCAAGCATTGCTCGCAAGACTCGCGTCAATCAAACCTGTAGGGCGAGTTGTGCTGGCGATGAATCCAAATGCACAAACTCTTGCGGACATACCGGAATTTCCTCTTGAAGACGGCGACGCCTACTTTATTCCTCCACGTTTGGGAACTGTACAAGTGGCCGGCGCCGTCTACAATGCGAATGCCTTTCGGTATAAATCCGGCGAGCGGCTAATCACTTACCTGAATGCAGCCGGCGGCGCGACCCGGCAAGCCGATTCCAAGCGAATGTTTGTGATTCGAGCGGATGGCACAGTGGTCAGTCGTCAATCACACAACGCGCACAGTCATGGGAGTTACGAGAAACTCAAGCTTCTGCCAGGAGATGCAGTGGTTGTTCCAGAGAAGATCAGAGTTTCATCCAAGATGAACACATTCCTGCAATGGACTCAGCTTTCATCTCAGCTGGCGTTAACAGCAGCAGCGCTGAACGTCATTAGATAGCCTTACTTCCGGCTCTTCGAACGCGATTGGCGCAGAAAGACTCGGCGAGGCCGGCTAAAAAACACTAGAGGTGTAAGCAGGCATCTGACGAAAAACCTCATGTCAGCCAAAAGTCAAAATCGCATCCGGCTTGGCACACAAGATGCGAGCTTTCCCAGATCCATTCTCTCGATCGTCATCATCTCCAAACATCCAATGAATAACTCTCAATTCTTCGGCGACAGATTGCCATGCGCAGGCTTGGCGAGTCGAGTGTACAAGGGGAACAGATGCTAGAGCTAACAGAAACGATGAAGGCCTGGCGCAAGCCGATCATTTGGACAACTCAGTTGGGCATATTCGCGCTCTCGGTGTTCGCGGCGTTCTTATTGCGCTTCGACTTCAGTGTGCCGCGGGAGCAATATCATCACCTGGCGACTGCGCTCATGGTTTTGGTCATTGTCAAGATCATTGTTTTTCGGACTGCAAAGCTCGATCGTGGCTTGTGGAGATATGTCTCGGTAATTGACATGGTTCGGGTTGGAGTGGGAAACCTGATTGCTTCGAGCATCGCCTGCGCCGTCATTCTAGCCATCAGCTCTTCCGGATTTCCTCGTTCGTTGTATGCGATTGATTTTCTCCTTTGTTTACTCGCTACCGGTGGGCTTCGGTTTACCGTGCGACTTATCCAGGAAGCCACAAGCCGGACGTTGATAAGAGAGGCAAACGTTCGTAATGCTCTTATCTATGGAGCCGGCGAATCGGGCACGGTCCTTCTGCGGGAGATTCGAAACAACCCCAAGCTGCCATACAAGGTAGTTGGATTTGTGGACGATGAGAGGGAAAAACATGACCTGCGAGTTGCGGGAATCAAAGTACTGGGGAACGGAAACGATCTTAAATTTCTGGTGAAACGCTATGGCATAGAGATCATCCTGATCGCGATTCCGTCTGCCTCGGGAGTCGAAATGACTCGAATTTTACAGATGTGCCATACGGCGGGAATAGAATGCAAAACGGTACCTGGACTTGGCGAAATTATCGAGAACCACGGATTGGCCGGACAAATCCGCGAAGTTGCAGTAGAAGACCTTCTTGGACGGAATCCAATTCGACTGGAAGAAAACCAGATCCGTGCATCTATAAAGGGCAAAGTTATTTTGGTTACCGGCGCAGCTGGCTCAATTGGTTCAGAGATCTGCCGGCAAATCGCCCAATTCGAGCCGGCTGGGATTGTTGGCTTCGATAACGCGGAGTCCCCACTATTCGATATCGATCAGGAGATGCGTCAAGCCTTTCCGACAATCAGCTTTTACGCGGAAATCGGAAGCATCCAAAATCGTGCGCGCCTGGACGAGGTTTTCCGCTTGTATCAGCCCGTCGTGGTCTATCATGCCGCCGCGTATAAACATGTTCCGCTAATGGAATCGCACGTATTCGAAGCTATTGAGAACAACGTATTAGGCACATACAATGTAGCGGTTGCGGCAGCTGAGCATGGCGTCGAAGACATGGTCATGATCTCATCGGATAAGGCTGTTCGTCCGACTAACGTGATGGGCGCAACGAAGCGCGTCGCCGAGCTCATTCTCCTTGCCCTGCAAAACGGGCGAACCAAGTACGTTGCGGTCAGGTTTGGCAATGTCTTGGGATCGAATGGCAGCGTAATCCCGATATTCAAAAAGCAAATTGCCTCTGGAGGGCCGGTAACCGTCACCCATCCAGATATGCGCCGCTTTTTTATGACTATTCCGGAGGCGTGTCAGCTTGTGCTGCAGGCGTCAGCAATCGGGGAAGGCGGACAGATTTGTGTCCTTGACATGGGGCATCCAGTTAAAATCGTCGATCTCGCAAGGAATTTGATCCTTCTGTCGGGACTCAAGCCGGATAAAGACATCAAAATCGAATTCAGCGGCATGCGCCCTGGCGAGAAGCTCTATGAGGAACTCAGTACTTTGCTTGAGGACACGATTCCGACAGAGCACGAGAAGATTCGCGTTTTTGTCGGGAACGGAATGCCCGAGGACGATATGGTTACCTGGCTCGATGAACTCAGGAGGATTTGTGAAGTCCGGGATGCAGGTCGACTTGTTGTAGCGCTGAAGGAGATCGTTCAAGACTACAGTCCAAGTACGGATCTGCTGAAACGAGTCATCAAATTCCAAGATGAGCCGGAACATACCCTTGTTCGATGAACTCGGCTCATTACTAACTATCGCCGCGTCTCAGATGCAATATGGCGCGGAATCAGGGCAACTAACAGGAAATTTCCCGGAGATGCAATGACTGGCGCCGTGCACGCCACCCTGCTCCCATAGTGGTGAAAGCGATGACTTGGAAGGACCCTTCAATGGAAGGAACGACAGCGACGTTGGACGGCCTCTCTTCGCCGGAGTTGCCCAGCGATGGCTATGAGGTCAGTTTGATCGACGTTCTGACGCGACTGGCCCTTCGGAAATGGCTGATCGCGAAGGTCACGGGAATTGCCGTGCTTGCTGGCGTTGTCTTGTGTTTTGTGCTGCCTGTTCGTTATACGGCAACCACTAAGATCATGCCGCCGCAACAGACCCAATCAACTGCTTCGATGCTGATGATGAACCAACTGACAGGTCTGGGAGGAGGCTCCATCGCTGCACTTGCCAGTGGGGGATTAGGTCTAAAAAACCCTAACGACATCTACATTGGAATGCTGACTTCACGGACAATAGCTGACGCCATAATCCAGAAGTTTGGATTGATGCAGGTTTACCGCGCCAAAGACATGACTGAGGCTCGTAAAAAGCTGGCGCGTTATACCGAAGTTGCTTCGGAAAAGAACGGATTTATCGCCATATCTGTCACAGATAAGGACAAGAATCGCGTCGCCGAGATGGCCAATGCCTACACGGATCAGCTCCGAGTTCTAACTCAGACTCTTGCAGTAACGGAGGCTTCGCAACGACGACGTTTCTATGAAGACCAGTTGAAACAGGCCAAGGATTCATTGGTCGCCGCCGAACTTACGTTCCAGCAAGTACAACAGCAGAAGGGCCTCGTTCAGCTGGACGCGCAGGCTAGGGCAATGATCGCGGGTATCTCTAGCCTTCGCGCACAGGTTGCAGCCAAGCAGGTGGAGGTGCAGGCGCTGCGCTCCTACTCAACGGATCAGAACCCCGAAGTGCAATTGGCGGAAAAGGAATTGGCCTCTCTTCAGGCAGAGGAATTGCGCCTAGAACAGAGAAGTCACTCTCCCGGAACTGGCGATCTCGGGTTGGGGAATGTTCCTGCAGCAGGGCTGGAATATCTTCGCGCAGCACACGAAGTGGCCTACAGACAGGCGCTTTTCGACATGCTGATGAAGCAATACGACGCCGCAAGACTGGACGAGGCAAAAGAAGCAGCCATCATTCAGGTAGTGGAGCCTGCCATCGAGCCGGACCGCAGATCGACTCCGAAACGCGTTCTGGTCGTACTCCTCTGCGCGTTCGTGGGCTTCTTCGCAGGTTGCCTTCTGACCTTACTTCGATGGTGGAAGAGTATCATGCAATCCGATCCGGATGCTGCCAAGCAAATACAAGAGCTTAGATGCGCTCTTATGCAGCGAAATGACCTGAAGCCTGAAAGAGTCAATAAGTGAGTAGCTTTTTGGAAGCTGCGTCTCTGGTTGCCTTTCACAATAGGTGAGACCAGAAGATATTTTGCGAATCTGCAAAGGCGGTAGCGTACTAGATATGGCCACACGGTCAGCTGTCTCAACAAAAGCGATCGAAAATTCTGACGTCAAAGAACTGACTCGCGGGTCGTTGCTTGCTCGCAATACGTTGTGGAATCTACTTGGGCAGGTCGCGCCCATGAGCGTCGCCTTATTTGCTATACCCATGCTGATTCGCCGCATTGGGACTGACCGCTTTGGGATTCTGACCATCGCTTGGATGGTTGTGGGCTATTTCAGCCTTTTCGATCTTGGACTTGGCCGCGCAATGACCAATTTGGTCGCGCAGAGTCTTGGAGGAAACCGGCAGGATGAGTTGCCGGCGATTGTCTGGACAGCCAATGGAGTGATGGCGGTTATGGGTGTCGTGGGGGCAATCGCGCTCGCCGCGATCACTCCGCTGCTTACGCACTCCCTTCTGAAGGTTCCGCTCAGCTTGCAACCGGAGACACTGCATTCGCTGTTCTTGCTCAGCCTTTCTGTGCCATTGGTGATTAGTACGGCGGGCTTTAGAGGGATTCTGGAAGCGCAGCAGAAGTTCGGTCTGCTGAATATTATAAAAATCCCAATGGGCGTTGCCAACTTTCTTGCTCCTGTTGCGGTGCTACCGTTTACCAACAGTCTCACATCTCTTATCGGCGCGCTTGTAGTCGCTCGGGTTATCTTCCTGATGGCCTACATCGGCCTCGCGTTGCGGGAGATGCCAGCGCTTCGTAGTAAACTTGCGTTCGATGGATCGCTCCTCCGGAGACTCTTCAGCTTCGGCGGATGGATGACGGTATCGAACATCGTTTCCCCGCTGATGGTCTATGTGGACCGGTTCCTAGTCGGCGGACTGCTCTCCATCACCGCAGTCGCGTATTACGCTACCCCTTATGAAGTCGCCACCAAGTTGCTGATTGTTCCGGCGGCACTGATGGGGGTATTGTTTCCGGCGTTTTCAACCGCCATGGCTGCGGACAGGCATCATGGCGCAATGCTTTATAGCCGGGCGACGAAGTATGTTGGGCTATTTCTCTTCCCTATGTCGCTTTTCCTCGTCGTCTTTGGCCAGAACTTGCTTCAGATATGGCTGGGGCAAGAATTCGCCGCTCATAGCACGCGGGTGCTTCAAATCCTCTGCATGGGGATGCTAGTCAACGGATTGGCTTTCATACCCTTTGCGTTGATTCAAGGAGCAGGCCGCGCGGATATTACCGGCAAGCTGCACCTGCTGGAACTGCCGTTTTACTTGGCCCTGGTGTGGTTCCTGACGGTGCACCTCGGAATTACGGGCACGGCGATTGCCTGGCTGCTGCGGGCCACAGCCGACTGCATTCTGTTGTTCAGTGTAACGAATCGGTTTGTCCTCCGGTCCATGCCGTCCCGATCGGCGCTTGCCGTAGCGGGCGCTGTGATTGCAGTCTTTGCCTTGGCAATGATACCCATGAGCCTGCCAGAGAGAATCCTCTTCTCTCTTGTAGTCCTGCTCGCCTTTGCGTCGACGGCATGGTTCGCATTGCTGACCACGGAGGAGCGGGCCGCCATTCAGGGTTTGAGTACTCGTTTCCTGCCAACGAATCCGCGCTCCAAACCAATAGGGGCCTGAGACGTGAAGATTCTCGCCATTATAGTCCGTTACCAGATGCCGCTCTCGGAGTCCCGGACTGTCCGGGGTCTTTGCGATGCGCTTTCGGCTCAACCCAGCCTTGCTCACGATTACACCGTGATGATCTGGGACAACTCCCGGGATGCAATAGTGGAGCCTAAGTTATCGATCCCTCTCCTATACCGACACTCGAAAGAGAATCTCGGAGTCTCCGGCGCATACAACGCCGCTATGGAGTACGCCCTTGAGCACGGATATCCGTGGATGTTGCTGCTCGATCAGGACAGCGAAATAACTGCAGATTTTCTGCGCGCTATGCTGCGCTATGGCTGTGACCTGCAAGAAAGGAGCGAGATAGCAGCGATTGCGCCAAATATATTAGTGCGAGGCCGCCTTATTTCTCCCCAGCGCAAACTTTTCAACCGACGTCGCCTTTATCCTACTGGAGAGTCGGGCATTGCCCCAGGAGAAGCCATTGTGATTAATAGTGGTTGCCTCGTGCGGACAGCCGCACTGCAAGAGATTGGCGGCTTTAGCACAGACTTTTGGCTCGACTATTCCGATATTTACGTTTTTCATCAATTCTTTTTGTACGGCAAGAAAGTATGGCGGGCTGCGAATGTAGAACTCGCGCATGAACTGGCGGTATTGGATTACGACCGCCTCATGACGCCGTGGAGATACCGAAATATATCCTATGCTGAAACGGCATTCAACGATCTCTACAATGGCCGCTTAGAGAATGCCTTTCAAACGCTTCGACTGTTGGTAAGGGCAATCAAGCAGCGAATGAAATACGACAACTCCGTCTTTTCGCAAATTACCTGGGACCAGTTCCTCTACCGCCTGTGCATGTCTCGTAAAACGCGAATTACGCGATGGCTCAAGGGAGGAAATCGTTTCTCAATTTCAAGTTGAAATTACGCAAGAGATAGCTGTCGAATTTTAAGATAGGCGACAATGTTCTTGTTTAACAGGAACGGCCCCGGCTTCGGTCGACCAAGTTATCGACTAGGTTATAGATACGGAGCTGCGCGACCTCTCGTGAGTATAGTGTTGGCCTTATCCGTCATATTCCCGAGCGGGTTGATGACTTTCAAGGCAGGGATATTCTTTATCGTCCTTGCTATGCTATTGATCCCAATGCTTAAAAGTCGAGTGTCATTATCTCTCAATCTCTATTTGGTTTCGATGTTCTATGCATTCGTGGGTTTGACATGGTCCTGTTACGGGGAAATGCTGGGGAACCCGGGCGCCCTAAAGGTCATGACGTTGATGGTCATTTACCCGATTTTCATTCCGCTGTGCTCGCCACTATATCGCCGGGAGGATGCTTCATCTCTTTACAAATTATTCCTAGCCTGCGCGTGGATCATCGTCGCGACCGACCTTATATATGCATTCGCTTATTTTACCTTCACCGGAAATATGATGCGCACAATACTTACTTATATATACGGAGATGTTAACACTGATGTTCAGTTGAGTAGCAGTAGCATAAGTGTTCACCTGATGAACGTGAACTCTATTATTTTCTTACTGCCATTCTTTTTGTCGTATCTATTCTTCTCCAAATCCCCAGCTGGGAAGAAAGTTTACATATATCTTCTAGTTTTGTTAATGTTCATAACTGGCCTTCTAGCAAATCGTCGAGCCTTGTTGTTAACGGCGATATTGGGGCCGGCAACCGCTTTTATTTTAACGAGTGAGCCTCGACAACGTTGGGACAAAGTCCAAAACCGCCGGTGGTGGGTTCTTTTGTGTTCAATAGGGATCGTTATCGGGATCGTCTTCGTATTAAATCCTTCTATCTCAAGATACTATCTTGATCTGATCGCTTCTACATTCGACTTCAAGGACAATGAGAGCAATCACATACGGGTATCTCAGTTTTCATCACTGCTTAATGGAATTAGTGATGCCCCGCTTTGGGGGCACGGCGCGGGTGCAGTAGCTAGCGTCGTTAGATCGGATGTAACACCTTGGGTATATGAATTAACTTATATTGCGTTCATATTTCAATATGGGATCATCTGTTTTCTAATTTATGCATCTGGTGTTGTATTTTTGTGCTGGCAATTGATTCTATCTATTAAAGACAAAGGTCGATCCTCGTTTGAGTTTTATCTCTTATGTGGCTTTATATCATATATGCTGGCTAATGCCACGAATCCGTATCTTGGAGCGTTTGACTCCATGTGGGTCTTATTTATACCGTATGCAGTTGTAAACCGTAGGCTACTCCAACGTAAGTTGCAGATTGACCTTGCCCGCGCAAACGTATCCCTTACAAACTGTCCTGATTCGAATGGTTAGCGAAGATAACGGACCGGTAGCAGGGGCATTACGCGCTTGAGTTCAGGGCGGCGCATCGAGAATTGGCGAAGCCAAATCGTGAGGGCCGTGTACTTCGATGGGGTATCGTTAGAATCGCACGAGGACGGCCGGCCCGCGAGGCCGATCATATCAGCAGTTTAGGGAGAAGGGATGAGAATCGGGCTAAATTTGTTACACGCCCGACCGGAAATCGGGGGCGGTTGGAATTACATAACAAGCGTCGTTAACACGCTACGACTCTTGGATTGCGACTGCGAGTTTGTAGCTTATTGCACACGTGTGAGCGCTGGGATGGTGCCTGATGGTTCCAAGTTTCAGGTGAAAATCGTGAAGTTAGGCGGCTTGTCGCAACCTGTAAGAATACTCTTTGAACAATGTATATTACCGCTTCTTGCTTACAGAGATAAAGTCGATTGTATGCATTGGTTCGCCAATAACAGGTTTTTGCTCGGTCTGCTCCCATCCGTGGTAACGGTTCACGATTTTAAGTTTATTGACCGGCCTTCCGAAGGATCATTTGCGAAAAGGTTATATCTGCGGCAAATGGCAGGATTCGCGTGTAGGGGCGCCTCCGCCCTTGCACCGGTATCGGAGACAACAGCGAGGGCCGCCATAATGCGGTTTGGAGTAGAACGCCGGCGAGTGTTTATTGTTCCAAACCCGATTGATAATACCTTTCGTCCTGCTTCAAACGAGGATGTGAAAGAATTTCGAGAGCGATACAGACTCCCCGCTCAGTTCTGGCTTTATGTAGCTCATCCATATCCCCATAAGAATCACATCCGATTATTCGCCGCGTACAAAAAATTTAGAGAGACCAGCCAATGCAGATGGCCGCTTGTTTTAAGAGGAGACAGAGCAAAGGGAAGTGAAATGCTTGACCGCGAGGCTTTGGATCAGGGCGTCGCGGAATCTGTAATGTGGCTCCCTCGTCTTCCTGTTGTAGACATGGCAAGGCTTTATTCCGCCGCGACTGCAATGGTTTTTCCTTCATTATATGAGGGCTGTGGCATTCCAGTGCTGGAAGCAATGGCATGCGGGTGTCCAGTAACCGCCTCTGATATTAGCACGACAAAGGAGTTTGCAGGAGACGCCACACTGATGTTCGATGCCACAAATGTTGATGCAATTGCCAGTGCGATGCGGCGATTCGCGTCGGATTCAGCACTGCGTGTGTCATGCGTCGCCAAAGGGCTGATAAAGGCGGAGGCATATGCGCCGAAAGAGATCGCAGGGAAACTGCTCGCGGCCTATCGAAGTACAGTGCCGGAGCGAGCAGTCAACGGGTAGCCTAAAACGTGGAGCAAGGCCATGGGCGATGAGTTCGCAGCAACGATGTTGGA
>Ga0157370_10006734_pt1 | contig 12606 bp, 14 predicted proteins | sample C35metaG_FD_113463 | JGI IMG/M metagenome (GOLD analysis project Ga0157370, IMG submission 113463) | Corn rhizosphere microbial communities from Kellogg Biological Station, Michigan, USA - C3-5 metaG | ecosystem: Host-associated > Plants > Roots > Rhizosphere > Soil | place: USA: Michigan...
AAGGCCCGCCGGAAAGCCCGCGCCTGATGACCATCTTCGTCACCGGAGGCGCCGGGTTCATCGGATCCGAGTTCATTCGCCGCATGGTGGCAGACGCCCGGATCATCAACTTCGACAAGCTCACCTATGCCGGGAATCTGGATAACCTCGCGCCGATTGCGAGCAACCCGAATTACTCGCTCGCCGTCGGCGACATCTGCGACGCCGCTGCGGTGATGGAGGCTTTGCCCGAAGGCTGCGACGCGATCGTACATTTCGCCGCCGAATCGCACGTGGACCGCAGTATTCTGAGTGCTGAAGAGTTCGTGCGCACCAACGTGCTCGGCACGCAGGTGCTGCTGGATGCGGCGCGTCACAGGAAGGTGCGCCGGTTTCTGCACATTTCGACCGACGAGGTGGGCGGCGATGTGGCGCCTGCCGGCTGGTTTGCGGAAGATTCGCCCCTGCGGCCCAGCAGCCCATACGCCGCGAGCAAAACAGCCGCGGAACACTTCGTCCGCGCCGCCGCCCATACCTTCGGACTGGATGTCGTAGTCACGCGCACCAGCAACAACTACGGTCCGTATCAGTTTCCGGAGAAGCTTCTGCCGCTCGCCATCTCCAACGCCATGGAAGACCGTTCCATCCCTGTCTATGGCGATGGGCTGCAGGTTCGCGACTGGATTCACGTCACCGATAACTGCCGCGCGCTGGAGCTTGTGCTGAATCGCGGCGCGAGCGGCGAGACGTATCACATCGGCGGGGGCAATCCGATGCCGAATATCGAGGTGCTGCGCCTTCTGTTGCGGGTGATGAACAAGCCCGAAACGCTGCTCACCAGCGTGACCGATCGTCTGGGTCACGACCGCCGCTACGCTGTCGACTTCCACAAAATCACGGCAGAGCTCGGCTGGCGACCGGAGATCCCGTTCGAACAGGGGCTCCGGGACACGATTGCGTGGTATCGCGACAACGCCGAATGGGTGAATCGCTGCCGGAGCGGCGAGTACCGGGCTTATTATGAGCAGATGTACGCGGCCCGCGAAGCCACCGCGCGACGAATCTGATGCGCCCCGTCTTTCTGCTATTCGCTCTTGCCTTTGCACTGAACACGATCGGTTGCGGTTCGTCCTCTCCGCCGGTTGCGAAAACGGAAGAAACGACAAAGCCGAAAGAAGAAGCGCCGCGGGTGAAAGATGATACCGGACTTCTGCCCGCCGCCGGCCGCGTCAGCGCCCAGGTTGTTCCGAATCATCTGCTCGACATCCCGGCTCTTCCCGGCGGAACCATTGGCGAATACAAAGTCGGAAAAAAGAAGTACCAGCTCTTCATCATCGAAGCCGATTCCAATCAGAAGGCCGCCTTCATGGATACCGACCTTCGCGACGCCCTGAAGAACCCCGAATACATCGCCTACATGGGCGGCTATTTCGGCGAGCACAACGGCACGCCTGTCTACGGATTCGCCAAGCTGCAATATCTTGCCGGAGTTGTTGGTTTACCGAAGGATGAAGCGGACCCGATCGCGCGCCAGCTCGCCGCAAGGCTCCACTAAAACGCAGCCGCCCGGCATGTTCCGCCGGATGCTCGCTACAGTACGCCGCATTCCGAAAGGCAAAGTGGCGACGTATGGTGACGTGGCAAAAGCCAGCGGTCACCCCGGCGCAGCACGGCAGGTGGTATGGGCACTGCGGACCGGCAAGGATGTTCCCTGGCATCGCGTGCTCGGTGCCAAAGGCCGCATTTTGCTTACTGGCGAGCCCGGATTCGAGCAACGCATGCGCCTGCGTGAGGAGGGCGTGGAGATTGCGTCCGATCGTGTGGATCTGGCGCGATTCGGCCATGGGTTTGGCTGAGCGGGAGGAAGCCAGAAGTCGAGGAAGTCAGAATCGCCAACCGCCCGCACGAAGCTTTCAAGACCTCCTCGTATGGCGTAAAGCCCACGAACTAACCCTGGCAGCATACCGGCTCACATCTGCTTTTCCCAAACACGAAATGTTCGCCTCTCGCTACAAATGCGACGCGCCGCCGTTTCCGTTCCGGCCAACATCGCCGAAGGATTCCGCCGCCGCGGCAAGCCCGAAAAAGCCCGCTTCCTGAACATAGCCGAAGCATCACTGGACGAGGTCCGCTATTCCTGATCCTTGCGCAAGATCTGAAATACGCCGACACCCAAAGTTTGCTCACGGCCGCAGACGAAGTCAGCCGGCTCCTTAACCGCTACGCCAAAGCCATTCTGACTTCGTCGACTTCTGACTCCTGACTTCCTTCAATAAAATACTTTCTTGGAGAACCGTGAATTCGCGCGCATCCTCGACGAAACCGCCGATCTGATGGAGATCGCGGGTGAGGATGGTTTCCGCATTCGCAGTTACCGCAACGGCGCCTCCGCGATCGAAGGCTATCCCGAGCGCGTTGCCGACATTCTCGCCAACCCCGAGCGCAAGCTCACGGACATTCCCGGTATCGGAAAGGGCCTTGCAGCCGTTCTGCGCGAAATCTCCGAGCACGGCTCATTCGACAAGCGCGACGAGCTGCTTCAAAAGTTTCCCGCGTCCGCGCTCGAATTCCTCAAGATCCAGGGGCTCGGGCCGAAAAGCATCGCGCTTCTCTTCGAACACTTCCGCATTCAGACCATCGACGAACTCGAGCAGCTTTGTCGCGAAAACAAGCTGCGAACACTGCCGCGCATGGGCGCGAAGCTCGAAGAAAAGGTTCTGCGCAGCATCTGCCAGTACAAGGAGCGCAGCGGGCGCTTTCTCCTGAGCTTCGCCGATAACGCCGCCCGCGAGCTCATGGAATCTCTCGCGGATCTCGACGGCATTGAGGCCATCACGCCCGCCGGAAGTCTTCGCCGCGGCCGTGAAACCGCGGGCGATCTCGACCTGCTCGTCACCGGCCCCAATGCCGCCGCGGCGCTCGATCGTATCGCCGCGAATCCGCGCGTTCAGGAAGTGCTCGGCCGCGGCGTTAACAAAACCAGCGTGAGAATCGGCCGCGAAGGTCTTCAGGTGGACGTGCGCGCGCTCGAGCACGATACCTTCGGGGCGGCTATGCAGTATTTCACCGGCAGCAGGGAACACAATGTCGCTCTTCGCCAGCGCGCCATCCGGATGGGCCTGAAGTTGAGTGAGTACGGCCTGTTTCGCGCAGAGGACGACGCGCGCGTTGCAGGCGAAACCGAAGAAGGCGTCTATCGGGCGCTCGGGCTGGATTGGATTCCTCCCGAACTGCGTGAGAACATCGGCGAAATCGAAATGGCGGAATCCCACACGCTGCCGAGACTGGTCGAGCAGCGCGATATCCGTGGGGATCTCCACATGCACACCACCGCCACGGATGGCCGCGCCACGCTCGAAGAGATGGCCGAAGCGGCCCGCGCGCTGGGCCATGAATACATCGCGATTACGGATCACTCGAAAGCGGTCGCGATGTCCTTCGGTCTGGATGAGCAGCGCGTGGTCGAGTTCGCCCGCCAGGTTCGCAGGCTGAACGAATCCGGCCACCTCGGCATTCGCATCTTCGCCGGGCTCGAGTGTGACATTCTCCGGGATGGCGCCATGGACATCGCGCCCGATGCTCTCGCGGAGCTCGACATCGTGATCGGCAGCATCCACAGCAACATGAATCTCGAGCCTGAGGCGATGACGGACCGGTTGCTGCGCGCTCTCGAATCTCCGCACCTACGCGTCCTCGGACATCCCACCGGACGCCTGCTGCTCCATCGCGATCCGTACCTTTTCGATTTCGATCGCGTGGTCGCCGAAGCTGTGAAGCGCGGCGTATGGCTTGAAGTGAACTCGAGTCCGGAGCGTCTCGACCTGAACGCGAACAACATTCGCGCGGCCAAAGCCAGGGGCGCGAAATTCGTGGTCTCAACCGACTCGCATCATCCGAAACACCTGCTGAATCTGCGCTATGGCGTGCTGACGGCGCGCCGTGGGGGGCTTACGGCCGAAGATATACTGAACACAGCTTCGGCGCCCGCCTTTGCTGAGGCTCTCGCCCTATCGCGAAAACAATGAAGATCACTGCATCGAAGGAAGTCTACGCCTGCGGTCTGTTTCGTGTCACCGAAGATGAAGCGCAGGATCGCACGGGATGGAAGATCCGGCGCAGCGTGGTGCGCCATGCCGGTTCCGCCGTCATGATGCCTGTGGATGAGAAGAATCGCGTGCTGCTCGTGCGGCAATATCGTCTGCCTGCGGATGCTTTCCTTTGGGAGCTTCCGGCAGGCAAGGTGGATGAAGGCGAGACGGTGCTGCAGGCCGCGAAGCGCGAACTCGTCGAGGAAACCGGCTACCGCGCGAAGAAGTGGAAAAAGCTCGCCTCCTTCTTTCCCAGTCCAGGCTACGTGGAGGAGAAGATGACTATCTTCCTCGCCACGGACCTGACCGAAGGCGAATCCCAGCCGATGGACGACGAACGCATTGAAATGCGCTGGTTTCCGAAGAAGGAACTGGCCGATCTGATTCGTTCGAACCGAATCCTGGATGCGAAAACCATGATCGGGTTCCTGCACTGGGCGAAGCTGTAGCCGACCTGCAAGAGCACGGGCCACGTGGACGAAACAACTGATCGGCGCGGCAAACGTGTGAATCGGACGTTCGGAAACTCCGATGGGCCGCAAAGGGTAAAGGGAAGCGTGGCGGCGCCAGAATTATTTATTTGTATGTGGTGGTTCACCCCCGCATATACCTGATTCGGTGCTATGCCAGGAACGTCAAGACGGATCTGACCGCCGATGAGAAAAAGCAACTGCGGCAGATTGCTGCCCACCTGAAAGGAGCGCAATAGGAATGCCCGGAAAATCCAGCGAGAAGAAGACCGGCGCGAAGAAAACAACTTTTGGCGAGGACCTGCTGGAAGGAATGAAGGTTGTGCTGGCGCACCATCGCGGCAAGGTTGAGCTGGAGCAGGTTTGGCCGAAGCCGATCGACGTCAAGGCGATTCGCAAGCGCGTGAAAATGTCCCAGGCGGAGTTCTCGCGAGTCTATGGCATCAGTAAGCGCGCGTTGCAGGAATGGGAGCAAGGTGGCCGGCAGCCGGATTCGGCCGCACGCGCATATTTGACTGTTATCGCGAAGGAACCGGCGGTCGTCCGCCGCGCCCTGGCCCGGGATTGAAAACGCACCGCCGTTAACCGACTGGCCGGCGACCCGCGACTCCGCGGTTCTTACTTCTTCGAGGACGACTTCTTCCCGGCGGTTTTTCTACCACCGGACTTCTTGCTGGCCGATTTCTTCCCGGACGATTTCCGCGACGATTTTTTCTTCGGCGGCGGAACCTTCTCTCCGGACTGCCTCGCTTCGCTGAGCGCGATCGCGATAGCCTGTTTCCGGTTTTTCACCTTGCGCCTGCCGCCAGATTTCAGCTCGCCATGCTTGTACTCATGCATGACCTTGCTGACCTTGCGCCGCGCGCCCGGAGATTCTTTCCGCGAAGATTTCGAAGCCGCCTTCTTTGCTCCGGTCTTCTTTGCTCCGGCGTTCTTTGCTGCGGCGTTCTTTGCTGCGGTCTTCCTGCCTGAGCTTTTCTTTTTTGCAGCCATGCTTTCCCTGCCTGGAACAAAGGGCAGGCGCAACGGCCTGCCCTTTTTCTTTAACGCGACTTGGTCGCCTTCTTGACCGCTTTCTTGCTGGCCGTTTTCTTCGCGGCAGTCTTCTTCGTTGCGGTCTTGCTTGCGGACTTCGTCGCGCTCTTCTTCGCCGCCGTTTTCTTCGCGGCTTTCTTGGTTGCTTTTTTTGTTGTAGCCATCGTTATGTGATTCTCCCGTTCCCTCATTATGAAACGATTTGATCTCGGTTACACAAAAAAGTTGAAAAATGTTTCAGAGTGTGATGGCCTCATCCGCTCTCCGACCCGCAGTCCATCTGACTGCTCCATCGCTGCGCCGAAACCATTCTGATTCCTTCGACTTCGGACTCCTCGCTTCCTTCAGTTCCGCGATGGTACAACGAGACTCTGGTGAAGAAAGTTCAGATCATCACGGACGGCGCATGCCTCGGCAATCCAGGACCCGGAGGCTGGGCCGCGATCCTTCGCTACGGCCCGCATCGAAGGGAGATCTTCGGTTGCGAGCCCCACACCACGAACAACCGCATGGAGCTTCGGGCCGCAATTGAAGGGCTCCGCACGCTACGCGAGGAATGCGATGTCGAAGTCGTCACGGACTCCGAGTACCTGAAGAACGGCATCACATCCTGGATTGCCAGTTGGAAAAAACGCAACTGGATGACTGCGCAAAAGAAGCCCGTCATCAATCGCGATCTCTGGGAAGAACTCGATCGCGAAGTCGAGCGGCATCACGCGCGCTGGTCATGGACCAAAGGACACGCCTCGCATGAAGACAATAACCGCGCCGACGAACTCGCATCCCGCGCCGCCCGCGAGCAGCGCTCGTGCAAATGAACACGGGCGTCTTCTGACTTCTTACTGCCGACCTCTGTCTGCCCGAGCAGCCATCGGGCTAAAATCGTCGCATGGCAAGCGAAACGTACGCGGTGTTCGACACCACCGAAGGGAAATTCAAAGCGAAGCTCTTCGCAGACAAGGCGCCGAACACTGTCCAGAACTTTGTCGATCTGGCCGAGGGGAAGAAGTCAGGCAAGCCCTTCTATGACGGGCTGGTCTTTCATCGCGTCATTCCCAATTTCATGATTCAGGGCGGATGCCCGGAAGGGACCGGCCGCGGAGGCCCGGGCTATCGCTTCGCCGACGAGTTTCATCCCACTCTCAAGCACGAGCGAAAGGGAATGCTCTCGATGGCCAATTCCGGCCCGAACACCAACGGAAGCCAGTTCTTCATCACCGTGGCTCCCACCCCCTGGCTCGATGACAAGCACAGCATCTTTGGCGAGATCGTTGAAGGCTACGATGTGGTTGAAAAAATCTCCAACGCGCCCCGCAACTCGCAGGACCGGCCGAACAGGGAAGTGAAGATCAACTCGGTCAAAATCGAGAAAAGCTGATCGAGAGAAGCTGATGACGCAATCGTGCGGGCGGTCTGCTGCCCTGATGAAGTTTGGAAATACTCCGGTACAAACGCCCGCACTCGAATGGCGCTGACCGCATTCTTCGGCGGTACCTTCGATCCAGTCCATAATGGCCATCTCGCAGTAGCCGGCGAAGCGGTTGCCCGGTTCGAGCTGGATCGCGTTCTCTTCGTGCCCGCCGCCAATCCGCCGCATAAGCTGCGCGGCGCGGCGGCGGCGTATGAAGATCGCGTCCGCATGCTGGAGCTCGCCTGCGCCGGCCACCCCCGGTTCGAAGTTTCCCGCATCGAAGCCGGAACCGTTCGCAGCTATTCCATCGACACCATTGAACGCCTGCGCACCGCGGGGGTCGGCCCGCTGGCTTTCCTCATCGGAGCCGACGCTTTCGCCGATATCCGCACCTGGCATCGCTGGGGCGATGTGATCGCCGCCGTCGAATTCCTCGTGGTCACGCGGCCCGGCGCCGAATACCAGACTCCGGAGGGCGCCCGGGTGCGCCCGCTCGAAGGCGTCGAGCTTCCCATCTCCTCTTCGGATATCCGTGCGCAGATCGCGCGCGGCAACTTCAACGTGCCCGTTCCCGAGCCCGTAATTGGCTATATCCGGCAACACGGCCTGTATCAGTCACGAACTTCGTAAATATCGCAAAACCCCTGGCCTGCTTTGAGTTAACGCATTTTCGCGCCCCTTCCGAGGGCTTGCGCGGCCGCGCCCGATGGTAATCGTGGGGCCAGTGAAAGGCATGCGACTTATCCGGCAATATATGGTCAGGCTCATCCGTGCGGCGCTTTGGCTCGCCCCGTTTCTCGGCATCGCTTCCGCGCAAACACCGCTCACCACCATCCAGGACACGTTGTTCAGCGCCGATGGGACGCGATTCAAAGGCTCGCTGATCATCTCCTGGAGCACCTTCGACGCAAGCGGGCTCGGGACCGTGGTGCAGCAAAGCAAGACCGTTCCGGTCATCAACGGCAACCTCTACGTCCAACTGGCGCCGAACATCGCGGCCAACCCCCCGGCGAACCTGTATACCGTTCTCTATCAGAGCGACGGCTATCAGCAGTACACCGAAACCTGGACTGTGCCCGCGATCGCCACGCCGCTCGTGGTTTCGCAGGTTCGCCTTGGCTCTTCCGTCGGCAATTCGATGGGCGGCGTAAGCGCCGGCAATACGAGCACAATCACGGAAGGCGCGGTGACTGGCCTCGTGAACGACCTGCAGCAGCGCCCCGTCAAAGGCGCTTCTTATTCAGCAGGCGCCGTGGCCATCATCGACCAGAACGGTCAACTCGAAGCTGCAGCTGGTACTCCGGGGAGCTGCGTCATGGTCGATGGCACCACCGGACCCTGCGGCTCTTCGGGGCCGGTGTTCGTCGATTCCGAAATTCCGGGCGGGGCAGTAGATGGAAGCAATCGGATCTTCACGCTTCAGAACAGCCCGGACGGCAACAGCCTCATGCTGTTTCGAAACGGCATGTATATGCTCGCCGGTTTCGACTATAGTCTTACCGGGTCCACCATTCAGTTCGCAGCGGCGGCGGATCCTCAGTCCGGCGACACTCTCGTGGCGTCTTATCGATTGCCTCGCAACAACGCCGCGTCCGTAGTCACCGGTGGTTCCACCAGTACAGGAGCGCAGACTCTTGCCACGCCGCAGATCCTCTGCAGCGGCGCCGGGTCCAGCACCAGCGCGACTTCGGCGACGGATCTCGGCGGATGCACGATCTCCGGCGCAAGCCTCGCGGCCGGTAATCGAATCGAGATTCGCTTTACCTTCGCGCACTCCGGTTCCACATCCGGTTTCAGCTTTGAGACGGACTGGGGCTCCTCGCCCATCTTCACGCGTCAGGCCGCGGCGCAGGACATCGCTGGCACGGGAACCGCGGATGCGGCATTGCCAGCCTCCGGCTCTCAGATCAGCGCAATGCTCAGCTATCAAACCTGGGGATCCACGTTGCCGCTCAGCGCCGGTATTCAGAGTGCAGCCGCGCAGTCGAGCGTTCGCGTCGGCTTCAAGGCCATGCTTGCCTCCGCTGGAACGGACACGGTAAGCCTGGCCAGCTATACGGTTCTTCTGTATCCTGCGAACTGACATCCCGACCGGCAGCTCTATCCTCGGTCCAGCTTCGGTTCCGATTCCCGGCCGGCTGGACCAGGAAAGCAGCCACCAAAAACAAACGGTCGCAAACAGACTCTGGCGCTATGCCACCGCTTGCTCACCGGGCCCGGGAACCAGGTACTGCCCGAAGCCGCGAGTGTCGGGCTCCGACCAGTAGCGCACTCGCTGACTTTGCGTTTCCGCCTCGCAACGCCAATCGCGAGGCCCGGCATACTCTTCAGAAAACTTAAACGCGGTCACTGAACCCCGAGCCATCCATTTCCCCCAACAATCCCTGCCATCATTGCTCGCTTGCCGGACCACCACGCATTCAATCCCATAACCCGAACGCTGTCCTGACGGCCTGGGTTCAGCTCATTGCGCGTTCTCATCAATCAGGGCGGTCAGGCATCCTCCCATTCCGGAACCTCGCCCTGCCGCCTGACTGATCAGAACTTTTACGGTGACAAGCATCTTGCCGTTTGTTTGCAGCGACTTGAAGATAGTGCGCTAAAAGCCGCAGCTATGCTCTTAGCGCAATAGTTCATATGTCCAGCACCGCTCAGATCCTGGCCAATCGCCAGAACTCCGAAAAGTCCTCCGGCCCTGTCACGGTCGCAGGTAAAATCCGCGTCTCGCAAAACGCAACCAAATCCGGCCTCTTCTCAGTTGCCAGTTTCGTCCGTCCCGAAGAACAGGACATCTTTGATGAATTCGAGTCCGGCTATGTCGCCGAACTCTCGCCCGACTCGCCTCTCGAACAGACCCTCGCTCGCGAAATTATCCATGCCGCGTGGCGGCTTCGCCGTTGCGCCGATCTCGAAGTTGCTCCGCCGCAAGACGTGGCCGACGAAGAACTCGACCGCCTCCAGACCTCCATCGACCGCGCCCGCTCCGCCGCGCAGCGCACCTTCCACCGCTCGCTCAAGGAACTCCGTCGTCTTCAGGCTGAACGAGTTTACGCAACATTCGTCGCAAAACAGGCTGCAGAAATGGCGCCGCAAAATTTTGCAAAACAAACCCAATCTCAACCGGTGAAAACCGCTGCCATTCCCCGCAGCGGCCCTTGTCCGTGCAACTCCGGAGCAAAATACAAGCGGTGTTGCGGCAAAAACGCTCCGCCGGTGCTGATGAGCGCGCCGCCGGCCACGAAATCCGTCCGGGGCTAACGCTGATTTTGTTTTTTGGACGGCGGAGTTTCCTGAGCGCGCATGATTTCTGCGTGCATCTCTGCGCGGTCTTTATCTCCGCTCTGCTCGTACGCGCGGATCAGAAGGTAGTGGATCGATGCATCGGTCACTACGCCATCGGATAACGTAAGCGCCTTCTCGCCTTCAGTGGCCGCCTGCGATGCGTCGCCTTGCTTGAGCAGGAGCCGCGCGAGTTCGAAATGCACGTCGCGCGAGTTCGGCGAAAATCCTTCGGCCTCATGCAGCCAGTTCCCGGATTCCTCGAGGCGGCCCATCAGAAGCAGAAGTTTTGCGCCCGGCAAAAGCGTCGCTGCATCCAGCGTACCCGCGGCGCGTTCGAGCCGGACCGCATCCTGATAAAGCTTGAGCGCCTCTTCCGGTTTGCCGAGGCTCTCGACCGTAAGACCAAGGTATAGGGCTGTTCTTGAATCCCGGGGATTCAGTTCACGCGCTTTCCGGAAACGCGGCAGCGCGGCGGACAGGTCGTTCCCCAGGTAGGCTTCGAGCCCATACAGGAATTGCGCATACTGCGCGCGCGGGTCCAGCGCCAGCGCTCGCTCGAGGCATTGCCGCGCGACATCGAATTGCCCCGCAGCCATGCCCAACTTGGCTTTCAATGTCAGGGCCGGGATCAGTTTCGGATCGAGCCGAAGAGCTTCGTCAACCGCCGCGACAGATTCGGGCAATTTCTTCGCAACGAAGAGCTGATTCGCCTTTTCGTAGGCGGCATAGCCGGGCGAGGAAGACGCAGCGCCGTATAGTGCGAGCGCAAGAAGGAAAATGCAGATCCTCATGGGCCGGCCTCTTCGACGATATCGACGATACGATCGCCCGCGACGTTCGCGATGTGCTGGCGGGCGCCACCCGGCCAGCAGATTTCAATTCTTTCGGCGCTGCGATTCGCGCCCAGACCGAACCGAACCAGGCGTTCGCTGGACGAGGCGAATCCGACTGCGGTGGTGGCTTCGTTATATAGATCGCGGCCGTCGGGAAGATGCACGTGGACTGTCGCGCCCAGTCCGTCGCGGTTCGAGCGCCGCCCGCGGAGCCGGATGGCCAGCCAGTGCGAATGCCCTTCGGTGATATTTCGGAACAGCTTCGCCGGACCATTGATGACGGAAACAACAGCATCGATGCGGCCGTCGTCATCGAAATCGCCGAAGGCCACTCCACGATTCATCGCGGGCTTCTGAAACTCCGGCCCGGCCGCGGCCGAAACATCCTCGAACCGCTTGCCTTCGAGATTACGGAACACCCGATTGGGCAGCGCCGAATCGCTGCCAAGGTATCGATCGAGCTGCGCCAGATGAGAGAGCGCGAAGAAAAGGTCCTTCCATCCGTCGTTATCGAAGTCGTACATGCCGAGCCCCCAGCCGGTGAACCGGCGCGTGCCCATCAGCAGACCCGTGCGCTGGCCGTAATCTTCGAAACCGCCGCCGCTCGCGAGATTACGGAACAGAAGAAACGAATCGTTCAGAATACCGGAGACGATCAGGTCCGGCTTGCCATCATTATCGAAGTCGCGAAGGTCGGCTCCCATGCCGGCGATGGCGAACCCATCGTCGCGCAAGGCCACTCCGGCTTCAAGGCCGATCTCGCCGAAGGTCCCGTTTCCCTTGTTGTGGAACAGGAAATTGCGGACCGAATCATTGGCCACGAAGATATCGGTGAGGCCGTCGCCATCGATGTCCGCGAACGCGACTCCCATACCCTTGCCGATATGGCGCGCGATGCCGGAAGATTGCGAAACGTCGGTAAACGTGCCGTCGCGGTTGTTGTGGAAGAGCTGCCCGGGCAGCCCCTGATACGCCTTCGGATGACAGTAGAATTGCCGTTCGGGAGTACCGCAGCGAGGTTCGGAGGCCAAGTCCCAAACCACGTAGTTCGAGACGAAGAGGTCGAGCCAGCCGTCGTTGTCATAATCGAACCAGCCGGCCGACACGGCCCAAACGTTCCCGGCAATGTGCGCCTGAGCGGTAACGTCGGCGAAGCGTCCGTTCCCCAGGTTGCGGTAGAGGATATTGCGTTTCACGCCGGCCACGAAGATATCGGGGTAGCCGTCATTATCGAAGTCGGCGATTGCGACCGCGGTCGAATAGCCTTCACCTGCAAGGCCGGATTCCGCCGTTACATCCGTAAACGTCAGGTCGCAGTTATTCCGGAACAGGCGGTTATGAAATTCGGGGCCGGTTTTCTTCAGGCTCGGAATAGCTGCGCCATTGATAAAGAAGATATCCTCGCAGCCATCGTTGTTGTAATCGAGCACGCCAACGCCCCCGCCGGTGAGTTCGATCTGGTGGAACTGTCCGGTTGCGCCATTGCGAGCTTCGAAGCGCAGCCCGGA
>Ga0157370_10006735_pt1 | contig 12605 bp, 13 predicted proteins | sample C35metaG_FD_113463 | JGI IMG/M metagenome (GOLD analysis project Ga0157370, IMG submission 113463) | Corn rhizosphere microbial communities from Kellogg Biological Station, Michigan, USA - C3-5 metaG | ecosystem: Host-associated > Plants > Roots > Rhizosphere > Soil | place: USA: Michigan...
ACACAGTACGGTCTTCGCGCGAATCGGTGAATTGCGCATCGGCGACCTCCAGGTCGGAACGGAGATCGCGAATGCGAGCAGCACGATCATCTCGTGGGTGTCGACGAGACTGTTCGCCTTCATTGGCGGGGCCACGTCGGCGGTGCTCAATCTCGTGATCGCGTTCTTCGGGTTCTACTATCTCCTCCGAAGCGGCGGTGGGCTGTGGGAGCGCTTCCAGGATTACATCCCATTTTCCCCGCATACCAACAACGCGTTGCGCGACGGCTTCTTCAGCGTAACGGAAGCCATGCTGCTCGGCACCGTGCTCGTGGCCATCGTGCAGGGCGTGATCATTGGCGCGGCGTTCGCGCTCACCGGACTGCCCAACCCGCTGTTCTGGGGAACGGTCACGGCATTCGCATCGATCTTACCGGTGTTCGGGAGTGGGCTCGTCTGGCTGCCGGCCATGATCGTGCTCCTGGCGCGGCACGAGTTTGGCGCGGCGGTCGTCATGCTGGCACTGGGCGGCGGACTCGCCAGCAATATTGACAACTTCATTCGACCGCTCGTGTACCGACGGGTGTCGAACATTCACCCGATGATCACGATCGTCGGCGCATTCGCCGGCGTCAGATACTTCGGGTTGCTGGGCCTGCTGCTCGGTCCTCTCGCCATCGCCTATCTGTTCGAACTGATCCGGTTCTATCGCGAGGACTACGGCCCGCGTGGCGCCGCGAAGATATCATCGCCGCCAGCGCAGGCGTGACGTTGCACGGGTTCGCGCGGGAACGACACGTGACACCCTGCGACGTGCCGCTCCGCCTCATTTTCGGCGCGTCGCATTGGACCCGAAGCGGACCGATTCGGTCCCGAGCGGCGGCAACGTCACGTGCCTCGAGCGATCGCCCCAGTGAAGTGTCACCGACCGCACTGCACTGGTCGGATTGAAGAGCCGAAGCCGCAGTCCGTCCGGGAGCGGTGATACCGAAGCAATAATGACGTCCGGATCACTGATGGAAATTTGCGCGGCCGGAGCGCCGCCAGTCGCTTGCGCCACGATGAGCGGCTGGCTCTCGTCGATGCCGAATCGTTCGGCCGCTCCGGGATCCCACATGCCGTGTGGCTGCACCGCGTATCGGAAGGTGACCGGTCCCGACTGGTCCGCCTTGAAGTTGGTGTGCCAGTAGTTGTTCATCACATAGGAGAAGAGGAGCTGCGTTGGGGGCAGCGCGCGCAGCCAGTGCGTCGTGCCGTCATCGTGGTGCCAGTCCTCAGCCGTCATCCCGCTCAGCTCCACGAGCGGCGCGTCGAGCGTGGCCCACGTCACACCGATGCTGTCGTCCGACACATCAGCCCAGCGGTCCGCGGTGAGCACGTTGCGATTGGCGCCAGGAAGTTGATCGGAGTCCGGGCGCACGATGGCCCAGGGTACATCGAGCCGTACTTGGCCATTCGGCACGAGGAACGGGAAGCCAATGTGCACCGCTTCCTTCGTGCGGACCGCGCTCTTGTCGATCGTCGCGGAAATCTCGACCACGTCGCATCCACTGGTTACGCGATACGTGCGCGTGAGCGACCGGGCGCCCGGGGCGCCGGACGTCACCCTGAGCGACGCGACCAGCGGACCCGAGTCGACCACGGCGATCGAGACGCCGTGCACGCCCACTGCCGCCGTGGATGATCGTCCCGGCACGTACCAATAGTCGCCCCAGCCACCGCGGGCGTGGTCCACGAGCTCGTGTCCCCGCCACCGCACGCTCGCGAGCGCGCCGGTTGCCGTATCCACGGTTGCCGAGATCTCGCCATTCCAGATTGAATCTCCCGAGGCATGGGTCGAGTCGACCGGTGCGGCTGCGCGCGTACCGGCCGATGTCAGATAGCGACTGGAGCCGAGTGGCGGGACCGAGTCCGCCAGAAATGCAAGGGTGCCATCGCGGAGGTGCTGAGTGAGTACGGCGCTGCCGTTGGATGTGGAGAGGGCACCGCCGGCGGGAACGAGCGACTCGGGGATGGTGACCACGCCGGAGCGGGTCCACGAGCTGGTGTTGAAGACGTCGAGCGCGTTGGCGGCAGAGCGGCGTACCGGCGAGCCGAGCGCCGCGTCGAGCAGCGCGCGCGACGCGCTGTCGGCCGATTCGGCAAAGCCGCGCTTCACCGCCCACTGCGCCAGGACGAAGGGATCGTCCGGCGCACTGATGCTGCGGTCGGCGCCCCAGGTGTGTTCCGAATACAGGAGGACGTCACGCCACGCCTGCCAGTATGTTTCCGGGTCACAGGCGTCGCGACGCAGCATCGCGCAGAGCGTGCCGGCCTGCGTGAGACGCTCCGCAGCGTTGCGGCTCAGCGCCGTCTCGCGCGCGGTGGACTGCGCGCCATCTTCCCAGTAGCCGGTGAGGTCGCCGCGTACGCGACGCAGCTCTTGCGCGTAGCGATGCTCGAAGGCGGCGAACATTTCAGGCAGCGTTCCGATCACCACCCTGGGCGACGCGTACGTGCGGTTCCAGCGGCGCACGGCGCCGGGCAGGAGCGAGTCCACCGAGCCGTTGTCGCCCGTGGTGTAGCGCACCTGCACGATGCCCCAGGGATATCGTGCGACGGCGAGCGAATCCATGTAGTCAATGAGCCCGCCCTGATCGGCGAGCCCGGGCCAGCCACGGCGTCTGCCATGGAACCATGAGTAGCCGCGACCCGCCACCATCACGAGCACCGAGTCGCGTCCCGATGGGGACATCCAGTAGAACGCGCTGTCGCCCCAGGTCTGGAGCAGCCGTCCGATCCGGTCTCCGCCGTCGGGCGAGCCCGGTGAGTAGTTGGGTCCACTCGACAGGTAGCGGATGCCATTTTGGGCCAACATGGGCACGACGCCCCAGGTGAAGCCCGGCACGTCGGAGGTGATGGCCGTGTTGATGGGAATGCCATAGCGGCGCCGCAGCTCGGCGGCGTAGTGCACCGACCACTCGAGCTCCTCAGGGCGGGAGAGCCCCGTCATGAGGTTGGCGTAGAACGCGTTGAGGGAGAGATCGCCATTCCGCGCGGCGGTGATCAGCGTGTCGCGCGTGGCGGCGCTGGAGTGATCGAGCAGTCCCTCCAGCGGCCAGAGCCCTTCGACGGTCCAGTGGAAGCGCGCATCGCTCGGATAGGATGCAGTCTTCCGCGCCAGCGCGATCCCTTCGCGGTACGTCTCCTGGTGACGGCGATCGGCCTCCGCCTGCAGGACGTTGTATCCGATGTCGAGATGCGCATGGGGAATCAGGTAGATCGTGCGCGGAATCACCGGCGCGAGAGGGAGCGCATCCCAGTGCACCGCGCTGCGGCCGGCAGCGAGCGTCACGGCGACGTGAGCAGGTCGTGTGACTTGTGGCACCGGCACCTCGAGCACGTTCCACCCTTCGGCGATGGCGGCCGTGAGGCGTCGCACACCGTTCACGGCAATCGTAACACCGTTGGCCGCCGCGAGGCTCCAGATCCCGACGCGAAGCGATTGCTGCACTCCGTGCGCGCCGCGGAGCAGTGCCTGCTCGCCGGACAGCCGGGCGATCGGTGCCACTGGGCGAGTGAAGGTCATGTACCATGCCTGGCTGCCCGCGCTCTCGCCGGTGACGCGAAGCGTCGCGGGTGCGCCGCGTTCGAGGTCGGCGAGGGGGACGCGCATCGTCACGAGTCCGTTCACGTCTCCGGCCCAGTCCACGAGCAGGGTGTGAAACGTGAGCGTCGAGCCATCGCGGCCGGTGATCGTCCAGTCCGCCGGATGTGCGGAGAGCGGCGAGGGGATGGTGAACCATGGACGCCCATTGACCGCAAGCGTGAAGTGATGCTGCGTCGTGCCGGAGTCCACGACGTCCATGGACGCCATCCAGCGGAAGGTGACCAAAGATCCAGCCGCAGAATCGGGAACTCGCGCCGTGCGCCATTCTATGTAGCGTGTGCTGTCGGCGGAGCGAACGAGCAGCGACGAGGTGATGAGCGGGCTGGCGGTGTGATAGTTGAAGCGTTCGCCGGCGAGCGTGGAGTCATAGCCCTCCACGTACGGCGCCGGGACGACTGGCCAGGGTTTCGTTTGCGGCTGCTGTGCGGGAAGCGGGGGCGCAGCGAGGGCGGCGAGGGCGGCCAACAGGAAACTTGTCGCGGCAAATCCTGCCCGGGTTACGTCACGCAACGGGTTCCTCGCAGGCAGTGGAAGCGGAGTTGGCTGGTGGAGACGAGACGCGGCTTGATATACGCTCATGGCACGCCGCGTCGCTACCATGTCGCAGCGATCACTCGGCATGCTCCGCCGGTTGTGCGACGTATCGTGAAGGCAGCTGGACTTGTCAGCGCAGGCGCGGATCGAACACGAAGGGCCTCTCTTCGATGATGCGCACGCGCGCGGCATCTGCGTGGCGTGGGTTCACAATAACGTTCGTCTCCGAAGGAATCGGCGCCGAGGGCACACGAAGCAGAGCCGTCACACCGCGATCGAGCCAGTCGTCTCCGAGCGCTCGGCACTCCGGGTTGTCCGTCCACTGCGCCCATGTGCCGGGCAGCACGCTGACGTCGACAGTATGGCTGCGAATGTCATCCGGCGCATCGATGGTCAGGGCCAGGAGGTCGCTCGGCGCGTCGGCCGGATCGACGTGCACCAGGTACTCGATCGCCGCGAGTGACAGTGTCGTAGACGTGTAGACGGCTGCTTTCCCGACGCTGTTCCATCGACCGCCAAACAATCGCGCCCCCTCGCCGTCCAGCGCCCGAAAGGCGCGACGACAGATGCGGAACAGGCGCACAGGTCGCTAACTGTAGACGCCGTGCTCGATGCGACCGAGTACACGTTCGACAGCCAGCGTACCCGCGTCGCTGTCGAGCAGACTGAAGGGACGTTCTCCACCCAGCGCCCGGTTGGGGATGGCCAGCCAGCGATGCGCCTTGTCGGCATCGCCCAGTGCTTCCTCGGCCCGCACCACCAGTCTCGCCATTCGAGCCAGGCGATCGGATTCGTCCGCCGAGAGCGGCGCGCGCTCGGTTCGCTTTCGCTGGAGTGTGCGGGCGCTGCCGATGACACGGTAGACGTCGGCCTGCGACCCCAGCCAGCCCAGTACTTCCCCCAGAAAAAAGTCGAGTGCGCGTGAGGGCAGGCCGGCTCGCACGACCTCGGCCAACTCAAGCTCGGACCTGATGTCGCGCCGCAGCACGCGCTTGCCTCCCAGCTTGGCTGCCACCGCAATTGCCGCCATTGTGCCTCCCGCCAAATGACGTATTCATTATACGCATATGGCGCGCGGCGGTCAAGACCGACGATTGCCGGACACCACCCGCGCCGCGACGCCCGCCATGGCGAAGCACTTCTGCTACGCGGTCAATGGGTCATGGCGCAGAACCAGGTGGCGTCGCATCGTCGGCGACGAGCGCGAGCCAGTGTCCGTTGGGACTGATCGCGAGCCGCGAGATGTGCGCGAGTCCGTCTGACGCGAGATCAGCCGCCTCCCGCCACGCGGTTTCACCACGATGCAGCGTGTACAGCTTCGACCCCGCGGCCGTGATGGCGACGCCGGTGGATGTCCACACCACGTAGAGCGCGCCCGCGGGCAGCGGCGCGATCGGCGCCACGTGTGCCGCTCCGGTCGTGCCGTTGATTGAGAGTCGCGCGAGCGTGAGCGTGCTGTCCGGGTGGCGCTGGACGAAGGAAACGGTGTCCATGGCGATTGGCGACAGCGACCGGTCGATGCCGCGCGCGACGGTATCGGCGTGTTCGGTCTTCGTGTCGACGACCTGCAGCGTGGACGGCGTGCCGAGGATGTAGAGCGCCAGGTGGGTGGCGTCGAGCCACGCGTGATAGCCAACGGGTTTGATCGCGCGCAGGACGAGCTCCGGATCGCCGCCGTTCAGCGCGAAACTCCAGAGGCGCTGCGTCGAATCGGGCTCGACGCGCACGACCGAGATGCGCCGGCCGCCCGGCATGAACGTTGGCGAGTATTCGCTCTCCGGCGTGCTGGTGACGCGCGTGATCCGTTTGCTCGCGATGTCGTAGCGGTAGATGTCGGCCTGTCCGTCCTGGCGAATCGAAGTGAAGAACACGGCGCCTTCATCGGCCATGAACGCGGGCTGGTTGTCGTAGCCGGCGCGACGCGTGATGTTCTCGGGCGAGAGGACTGCGATTCCGGTTGGCGACCGGTCGGTCACTTCGAGGCCGGCGAGATACACGTCGGTGCCGGGAACGCGCTGGGCCGCAGCGCGCTGGACTGGCACGGCGGCAAGCAGCACGGCCACTGCCGTGACGACGTGCGTTGCGCTCACGACTGTGGCGCGGAAGCAGTATCCGGTATCACCAGCAGCGCGATGCCGGATGCATCCAGCCTCAGCCATCCGGGCGTATGCACCAGACGCAGCAGCGGCGCGTCACACGCGGGGCAGCGCAGAATCACGCCCATCTCCTGTCCATAGTCGAGCAGCGCACCCACGGCGCCTCTCGTCCCGCAGCTCCTGCAGGTCGCAATGGCCGTCGTCACGTCGCGCGCGAACACGTCGCGCAGCGTGCCAGCGGCGGCGTTCCCGTCCAGATGCATGTCCTCGCTGTCCATGTCGCCTCCTGCTGTACCGTCGTGACCTCTCGCTGTCCTGGCGTGCCCTGATGTCGTGCGGGTGTGACCTCGTGCTGGTCGCGGTGCACTTACGCGGTGGGGCCAAAGCGCTCGGTGCGAACGAGCAGCGGATCGTGGCCGGCTTCCACGAGGAGCGTCGCCACCGACTCCACGAGCGGCGTTGGACCGCAGACGAACACATGCGGCACCTCCGCAGCGGACCAGCCCACCTCGCGCAGCATCGCGGCGTCAATGCGGCGATCATAGCCGGTCCACCCCGCGGGCGTCGACCGGGTGAGCGTGAACGTGACCCGGACGTTCGGGTGCGCGGCGAATTGCTCGAGCTCCGCGCGGTAGATGAGGTCATCCCACGTGCGTGCCGTATAGAGGAGCCGCACCGGTACGCGCGCGCGATCCGCGGCGCTCGCGTGCGCGTAATGCCGCAGCATCGCCATGAGCGGCACGATGCCTGACCCGCCGGCCACGAGGAAGAGCGGGCCGCCCTGCGAAAAATCCCACACGAAGTAGCCGCCGATCGGCCCGCGCAGCTCGAGCCCGTCGCCCACCTGAAGCACATCGCACAGATATGGCGACACCTCGGCGTCGTCGAGACGCTCGACGGTGAGCGCGACGTGCGCGTCCTCGGGCGCCGAGGCAATGGAGTACGAGCGCTGCGCCTGATAGCCATCCTCGCCGACGAGGCGCACGTCCACGTGCTGGCCGGCGCGGTGACGGGGCCATTGTGGAACATCGAGCACGAGCGTGCGCGCGCGCGGTGTTTCGTCGTGCACCTGCACGACGGTTGCGACGCGCCACGCGATGCGCGCGGCCTCGGTGGTCTGCAGCTCCGCCATCACGTCAGGGATCACCCCGATAGCGCTGCTCGCGCCAGGGGTCGCCGTGGTCATGATAGCCGAGCTGTTCCCAGAAGCCCGGCTCGTCCCGCTCCATGAGTTGAAGGCCGCGCACCCACTTCGCGCTCTTCCAGAAATACAGGTGCGGCACGAGCAGGCGTGCAGGCCCGCCGTGCTCCGGCGGGAGCGGTGCGCCGTCGTAGCCGAACGCCACCCAGGCCTTTCCTCCGGTGACGTCGGCGAGCGCGAGGTTGGTCGTGTAGCCGCCGTCGCAGAACGCGGTGACGAACCTGGCATCGGTCATGTTCACGCCGCGCGTGCGCGCCGCGCTGAGCAGAGCATCCACCGAGACGCCTTCCCACATCGTGTCGAACTTGGACCACTTCGTCACGCAGTGGATGTCCACGGTGGGCGTCTCGTGCGGGAGCGCCTGAAAGTCGTCCCAGCTCCAGCGGGCTGAGCGGCCGCCGGAGTCGCGCACGGTGAAGTCCCATGCGGCGAGCGCCGTGCGCGGCGTAGGACCGGCTGAGAGCACGGGGAAGTCGCGCGTTTCGTACTGGCCCGGCGGCAGGCGACCCGGCGGCGCGCTCGCGCGGCGCGCGTGAAAGCCGCGGGCAATGAACGGTTTGTCGGCCATGGCGATGCTCCGGATAACATGGGCGTGGCTCTTCAACATAGCCTCTTGAGCGGCAGAACGAGGCTGCGGCGGAAACGCACCGGTCTTGACGCCATCCCCGTGCAATCCGCATAGTGATGGCTCCTGACTCCACTGAACGGATGCCGCCGATCTTCTTCAAGTATTTCTGGTTCATCTGCGCCGCGTTCATGGTCGTGAATGTCTCGATCTGGCGGCGGCGTCTCGTGGCTGCCGCGGACCGGGGACTGGCGACGAGGACCGAGACCGACCGATTCATACGCTGGGTGACGGCGTGGGCCGTCGGCGGGCCGCTGATTGCCGGTGGTGTCAGTCTCGCTGCGGGGTGGACAACGCCATTCTGCGCAGGGATTCTTTCCTTCGATTCCGTGCCGCGGACGCTCTTCTCACTCGTGACCGTAGCCGCTTCGGCCGCACTGCTCTGGTGGGTCTGGAGGGGGACGGGCGCAGACTTTCTGGCCCGCGTCGCACCGGCGTTCCGTCCACCTGCCGCCCAGCGCACGCAGTATTCGCCACAGCGGGTGCGTGTGTTCCTTACTGCCGTCGTCCTGAGTGGACTGCTTGGCTCGGCGATCGCGTGGCGTATGGCGCCCTTGATGCCACAAACGGACTGTCCAGCGGCTACCAGTTCCAAAACGACCGCCCATGACTGACCCTTCGTCCCCATCCGAGAACGCAAGCGTCGCCGCCCTGCTCGCACGACGGAGCCGGGAGGATCGCGACGCGTTGCTCGACGAGCTCGTGAGCATGCTCGCAAACGTGGTACCAGGTGTGCGAGTCGAGCGCGCATTGCTGCGCCGGACTATCACCGCGGTTCGGCTGCCCGTTGCGGGGTATGCCTACGTGCTGAAACGGAGCGCGAACGGATCTTTCGAAGCAAGTCGCCAACAGGAAGTGCGCGGCGTGGTGGTTCGCACGATTCCCATGGAGATCGATGCCTTTCTCGAGGAGCTGGGGCTGGCGCTCGACGTCGAGCTGCGGCGCACGGAACACGGGCGGAAGGCGCTCGAAGCCTGGCTGAACTCGACGCCCCCCTGAACGCCCCCTGAACGGCCCCTGAACGCGACGACAACCGCTGCCGGACTCACCTCTCACAGGAGCATGCATGCCGGACTACGTGCCTGGATCAACCGCGAATCTTCCCACCGGGGCCGCCGAGCGACTGCGCGCGATGCGCGGAACAGGAGATCGGCCCGCGTTCTTTACGAGCGATCTCTCGGTCGACGAGTTCCTGCTCGTCGAGCAGGCCGGTTTCGAAGCGCTCGGCCTGGTCATGGGTTCCTCCATCTATCACGTCGGCTTCCAGTGGCAGAAGTGGAGCGTGAGCCAGGAGCTCGTCGTGTTGACGAAGGCCATGTTCGAAGCGCGCGAGCTCGCGCTCACGCGCATGGAAGAGGAGGCCGATCTGCTCGGCGCCGACGGCGTGGTGGGCGTGCGCCTGGTGTTCAAGCAGTACGCGATGGACGAAGGCGTGCTGGAATTTCAGGCCATTGGCACCGCCATTCGGCATCTCGAACGACAGGGCAGCTTCCGCACCAAGGACAACCGTCCCTTCACGTCGGATTTGAGCGGCCAGGATCTCTGGAAGCTCGTGCGCGCGGGCTACCGGCCGGTCAGCCTCTCCATGGGTGCGTGTGTCTATCACATCGCGCACCTGAGTTTCATGCAGGTGCTGAAGCAGGCCGGGAGAAATCAGGAGATGAAGGTCTACACGGACGCGACGTACGCCGCGCGCGAGCGTGCGCTGGAGCGCATGCAGGCAGAGGCCATCGAGCGCGGCGGGATTGGTGTCGTGGGCGCGCGCGTGGAGGAGTCCAACTGGGGATGGGGCGCGAACGCGATCGAGTTTTTTGCAGTGGGAACGGCGGTGGCGCCAATGGGCGACAGGGCAGGGCGCCCGCAACTGGATGGGGTGCAGCAGGTGGTGACGTTCAACGACAAGGGGTGAGTACGTTCACATTGCCTGGCCACGCGCCCGTGACCGGCATAGCAGACGGTGGCGTATGAAAGTCTCCGAGAGATTCGACGAAGTGCAGCAGGTTCAGCGTCGCGCATCGCTGGGCTCGGTCGCCTCCAGGGTCATGCTGCACGCCGGCGCGCTGGTGATCGCCATTGGCTGCCTCGCGGCCTACGAGCATTTCAAGGCTCAAGGTCAGTCGAGCGCGTCGCTGGCCAGCCTGATTGCGGCGGCCGTCTTTGGATTTCTACCCCTGCGCGACATCATCCATGTCGTGTTCGGCATCGAGGGCAAGGCCCTGCACGTCGTGCATGGGCTGGGTGTGCTGGGACTGGGCGCGCTGCCGCTGAGCGGTGCGGTGTCCGGCACACCGGTATTGACGCGCGCGGCGCTCGCGCCGTTCGCGATCATGGGCGCTGCCCAGGCGTTGATGCACCAGAACCATCCACGCAACGCCAAGCAGGCCGCCGCGCTGCAACGCTTCGCGTCGAGCCTGCCCGAAGTCGCGCAGTTCACGAGCTCGAAAGACCTCAAGTCACCGGCAAATGCGATGCGCGCGGTGTCGGCGCTCTCCGATATCATCTCCAAGGCGCAGGCGCTGGGCCAGACGGAACTCGAAGCGGATCCCAGGTTCCAGAGCGCGCTCTCTCAGACGTCGACGCGCTTCGGGACGAATCTGGGGCTGGATGCGGTGGACCTCGCCCTGACCAGACTTGCGGCGAATCCCGCCACCGCCAGTGCAGTGCCGGCGCTCCGGTCGCGTCTCGCACAGGCACGGAAGACGGTGGCGGCGTCGGGGACGGGGCAGCATCCGTGAGCGGGGTCTACTGATCCGCTCCCTGCGCCCAGCTACCGCAGCGCCATTGTCAATCCCGCCGCGACCTGATTCTGATTGATCTTGTTCCAGAGCGCCCACCCCTCGGCCAATTTCGCCGCCATGTCCCCCATGGTCGCTCCCCATGATTCGTATTGCGCTGCGCCGGAGTTGAAGGAATAGGGGCAGGGCAGTGCAGCGAATGCGGTCGCGGTCATGTGACATGCTGTTGCTGTCGACGAAAGATCGCCGGTCCAGTACCATTCCTCGATGTGCTCTTCGAGTCCCTTGATATACTTCGCTCGATCGTTGGTAGTAATCGACAGGCAATCTCTCAGCAGATCGCGCAGCGCGTTGTGGAACACGGGCTGCCCCTTGATCCGCTGCGAGTAGCTCCTTCCCTTGCCCTTGAGGTAGAGCGCGCCCACGTGACCGTGTAGACCGAGCGGATCGTTGGGTCCCGGCGATTCCCGGATCTTCCGCGGGTGGATCACCACGAGGCGGGTCGGAATACGCAGAACCTCCGCCAGATAGATCCACCGAATGTCGTTGTAATGGCCGATGCCCCATTCCGCCACGTAGCCCAACAGGTTGGTGGGGATCCACTCGTGTTTCCCCTGATACATCTCACGGGCCGCGTCGGCGGTGCCATCGTCGTCCATGCCGGCGGATTTCATTTCGCGCCGATCTTCGGCCGTCATTGCGTGCACGGCGGTATTCGCGGGATCACGCCAGTGGCTTTCCAGAAACGTCTTGCCACCGGCGGACCACTCCTTCACAAACTGCGCCGTGCTGTACGTCTTTCCGTTTTTCAGTTGTACGCCCCCCTTCTGGAGTCGGGCAAACAGGTTTATCGCGTTCTGGTTGCACTGCAGAAACGCACTGGCGAGTTGCGGCGGCATTGCAGCTCCGGTGAGGGGCAGAGGTGGGGATCGCGGGTAGCTCGGAAATTTATCGTATGCAAGCCGGGTCTGGCGCGCCTCATGCATACGCGCCCTCTTGATGACATCCTTGTGTCTGACCTCGGGGCGCCAGGTCGGGCGCTTTCGTGTCGCGCCCAGTCCCCGATCAAATACCACCTTCACCTGGAGCACCTGAACCATGTCGATGCCAGCCCGTCGCGTTTCCCGCCTGACCCGCCCCATGATGCTGGCAGGCGTGCTTTTCGCGCTCGCCGGGTGTGCGTCCGTCACACCAATCGGCACGCTGCTCAACGATCCCGGCCACTACAACGGCAAGACGGTGAGCGTCAAGGGCCAGGTGCAGCAGTCAGCGGGAGGCTTTGGCGTGGGTGGTTATGAGATACGGGATGCGACCGGGACGCTCACGGTCGTGAGCAGCACCGCCGCACCGCCTCCCACCGGCGCACGCGTCACGGTCAAGGGCATTTTCCAGTCGCTGTTCACGCTTGGAACCCGGAGCCTGGCCGTGCTGAAGGAGCAGAGCCGGAAATCGCAGTGAGGGGTCGGTGCGGTCAGGGATCAATGGGGGAAGAGTCGACCGCTCCTCGCCACCCCGCCCTTGGGAATCGGTAATCGGGAATGGGGAGGCCGATTCCCTGCTGTTGATGAAATCGGGGTGCGGTGGGAGGGGGCGGATTGCCTTATCGATTCCCCATTCCCGATTGCCGATTCCCGGTTTCAACCGACTCTGACCTCATTGGTCGCCCAAAGAAGACAGGATTTCAGGATTGACGGGATTAACAGGATTGTTGGGAGCCGAGCCCCAAAGCTTCGGTGAGTTCGCTGAACGACGGCGAATGCTTTTGGAACGGCACCGTGAGAATCCT
>Ga0157370_10006738_pt1 | contig 12598 bp, 8 predicted proteins | sample C35metaG_FD_113463 | JGI IMG/M metagenome (GOLD analysis project Ga0157370, IMG submission 113463) | Corn rhizosphere microbial communities from Kellogg Biological Station, Michigan, USA - C3-5 metaG | ecosystem: Host-associated > Plants > Roots > Rhizosphere > Soil | place: USA: Michigan...
CGGATCCGGGCCCGAACGGATACGAGCGATTTCCGTATCTGATGCAGGCGCTGGTGGACCTGGGGGTGCAACAAGGCGTTCGCGCGGCAAGGCTCTGGGCTTTTTTAGATTCGTCGTACCGGCTGCGCGCCGATGTGGATTATCTGGCGAAGAGATGGCGGGAGGCGGGCATCAGCGCGCTCCATGTGGCCGCGTGGCATTTTTTCGAGCCGGACCGCGAGCAGGACGAGTATCTGGCGCGATTGATCGAAGCCTGCCATCGCCGCGGAATCGTGGTTTACGCGTGGGTGGAACTGCCGCATGTGAGCGAGAAGTTCTGGGACGATCACCCCGAATGGCGAGAGAAAACGGGCGTGCTGCAGGATGCGCAACTCGACTGGCGCAAGCTGATGAATCTGCAGAATCCGGCTTGCGCGGAGGCAGTGCGAGCGGGTTTGCGGAGGGAGATCGAGCGCTTCGACTGGGACGGCGTGAATCTGGCGGAGCTTTATTTCGAATCGCTCGAGGGAACCGGCAACCAGGCGCGATTCACGCCTATGAACCCAGATGTGCGCGAGCGATTCAAAGCGGAAAGCGGGTGGGACCCGATCGAGATCTGGCGCGAACGCAAGGATGCGCAATCGGTGCGACGGTTTCTCGATTTTCGCGCCGATCTGGCGCGCAGGATGCAGGAAGAATGGCTGGGCGTGGTGGAAAGCTTCCGCTCCTTTCGTCCGGAATTGGATGTGGCGCTGACGCATGTGGACGATCGATTCGACACGGGGATAACAGATTCGATCGGCGCGGATGCGGCGCGCGTGCTGCCGCTGCTCGATTCGCATTCCTTTTCGTTTCTGATCGAGGATCCGGCGACGGTGTGGAATCTGGGGCCGCGCCGATATGCGGAGATCGCGAAGCGGTACCGGGCGTTGACGTCCCATCCCGAGAAGCTGGCGATCGACATCAATATCATCGAGCGGTATCAGGATGTTTACCCGACGAAGCAACAGACCGGCGTAGAGCTTTTCGAACTGGTGCATCTGGCTTCAGCGGCGTTTCCGCATGTGGCGCTCTATTTTGAAAACAGCATTCTGCGTCCCGACCTGCCGCTGCTGGCGGCGGCTTCGGCGCCCGTGAAATCGATCGTAAAAGAAGGACCGAGAACGACGGTGGAGGCGAGCGCGGACGTGGAGATCGCGTGGAACGGGGCGGCGCTGGTGGACGGCAAGGCGTGGCCGCTCGAATCGGGCGGGTATATCCGGCTGCCGGGCGGCCGGCATGTTTTAGAGCCAGTGCAGGAGAAGCATTCGCTTCGCGTGCTGGATCTGAATGCGCGTTTGATCGACGCAGGGATGAACGGCGGAAGAATCGCGGTGGAATATGAGAGCGACAGCCGCGCTGTGGCAAGATTCGATCGCAAGCCTGCGCGGATGACCGTGGATGGGGAGCCGTTCGCTGCGCGATGCGACGGAACCGGAGACTGCGCGGTCCTGCTGTCGCGCGGGCATCACCGGATCGAAGCGCAATAAGGTCTGCTCAGCAGGCGATTGCGAAGATCTGGCTTTCGCGCGAGAACGACTCAACCAGAGACGCGGGCAGATGCGTTACGGAGAGAGCTGTGGCGAGACGGAACCGTGAAGCGAGAGGCTCTGGTTCGCCAGCTTCCGCTGCGTCCGTAACCTCCCGGTCGATAGCGTTCGCGATATAGAGGAGAGCGGCGAGGGGGGAATCGGAGAGCTCAGGCGCGGCGTGATGGCGGACGGCTTCCACCAGATCCGGGGGGACGTTCCATTGCGCGAGCAAGTCCGCTCCGGCGGTTGCGTGGTCCATGCCCCAGACGATGGTTTCCGTATAGGCGCGCGGAAAACCGGCGTGCCGCCATGCCTCCTCCCGCGAGCAATCCGCCGCGGGCTGTGAAGCGAAGATGAGCAGGCCGATATCGTGCAGAAGGCCCGCGAGCCAGCCTTCATGAGGATGACAGCCGCATTGAGGCGCAAGCTCGTGCGCGATGGCGGCGATTTCCTGAGAGTGACGCCAGATGGCGCACAGTTTTGCCGACGCGAAGAGCGGGCCGATGGAAGCGGCGACCAGAGCCTTGTGGGCGAGTGGAACGCCGATTCTGAGAACCGCGTCGCAGATGCTTCGAATTTCGATGGGTGGGCCGAAGGTGGCGGAGTTTGCGAGGCCGAGAAGGCGCTTCGCGAAGACAGGATCCCTTTCGGCAACGCCGGCGAGTTCAGCTGCCGAGACCGTTTCAGATTGCAGACGCAGCAGCGCCGCGGCGGCCGAAGGTAGTACCGGGAGTCTTTCTCCCGGCTCGATCGGGGCGCCGGGCCGTATGAGGCGGAGCAACCCGGATCCGACTTCGCATGGCCACTGGCCGGCGTCCGCCATGAAATCCTGAATGGCACCCGCGAGCGGCCGCGCCTCATAGGCAGCGAATTCGGCCGATTCATCGAGCGCGTCACACGCGCGGAGTATCGCGGCGGCCGATTCGATGGAGCGGCCGAACTCGTTCGTTCCGCCGGCAAACCGGTGAAGGATCATGCCCGCGGTCCCGGGGAGGACGAAATCGTTCTTTCTCAGGCGCGAGAGACGGAAATTCTGGTGTTCGAGCGCGGCGGATTCGAGCGAATCGCAGATTACGCGATCGACGCCCATATGCTCAGCGACGGACCTCGCGAGGGAGGCCACCCGGCGGCAATGCCGGTCAGTTTCATAGCAGGAACTGGCCATTTGGGCGTCTATCGGCGGAATGGAACGCGCAAATTAGGGCGATGTTTCAAAACAGTACGGTGTATTACGACGGGTGAGGGAGGGGAGAAACCCGGGGGAATGGAAAAGACGCGATTCCAACTTCATGAACGGGCCACAGATGAACACAGACGGGTCCCCGCGAGGATAAGATAGGCGGAACGCATATGGCGAAAGCGATACGAAGGCCTTCGAAGAAGCCTCAGACTGAACGGGGGCGGGAAGACGCCGTGGTGAAACGGCTCCGCAATGTGGTTCCAGACAGCATCGATCTCCGCGACCGGCCGTACATGCCGTCGGTGACCGTAATTCCTGCAGAAATGCTGGCGCCGGACATCGATATTCCCGTGTTGAATCAGCGAGACACGAGCGCGTGCACAGGGTTCGCGCTGGCGAGCGTTATTTATCATCTGCAGCGGCGCGCGAAACGGAAGTCGGCGGAATGTCCCGTGTCGCCGTTCATGTTGTATTCAATGGCGCGCCGGTACGATGAGTTTCCGGGAGATTCGAGTGCGGACACCGGGTCAAGTCTCCGCGGAGCAATGAAGGGCTGGTACAAGCACGGCGCGTGCGCTTCGAATCTCTGGCCGAAATTCGAGATGCCGCCGGAGCCGAAGGACCCGAAGCTGGACTGGTGGGCTGATGGTATAAAACGCCCGCTGGGCGCGTATTATCGCGTGAATGCAAAGTCCATTACCGACATGCACGTCGCGCTGAACGAAATGGGAGCGCTCTATGCGAGCGCGGTAACGCACGACGGATGGTTGCTCCAGGATAAGGCTGAGGTCGCGAAAGGGGCATGGCGAGTCATCCCGAAGGCTGACGTGAAGCCAGGCGACGGGGCGCATGCATTCGCGATTGTCGGCTATACGCGCGAAGGCTTTATCGTTCACAACTCCTGGGACACCAACTGGGGAACCAATGGCCAGGCAGTACTGACTTACGAGGACTGGCTCGAACATGCGATGGACTGCTGGGTAGCGCAACTCGGCGTCGTGACGGATCTGCATCTCGAGATAGCGGGAACCAAGACGCTAAGCAAGACCGGCGACCGGGTGCAACTGGCGGCAAATCGCGAGCTGAGAAGCCATCAAATCGATCCGTACATCATCGATATGGAGAACAACGGGCGACTTAGCAACACGGGCGAGTTCCGCACGCAGGCAGCGGACGTGACGACGCTGGTGACGCAGCGGCTTGCGGATGCGCGGAAGTCGTGGGGGCTCAAGGATTCCGATGTGGTGGATATCGCGGTGTACGCGCACGGCGGGCTGACCTCCGAGAACGGGGCGGCGGATACGGCAGCGAAGTGGGTGAAGGCCCTGTATGATAACCGGATTTTCCCAATATTTCTGATGTGGGAGACGGATTTGTGGTCGACGCTGAAGAACATCGGCGAAGACTTCGTGGCGAAGCAGCGTACGACTGCCGCGATGCCGGGGCACGTGGCGAGTTGGTGGAATCAGCGGCTTGAAAAGATGCTGGCCGTTCCGGGCACGGCCGTCTGGGGCGAGATGAAGAAGAACGCCGACGCGATTTCGGCGAATCAGGACGCAGGCGGAATCATTCTGTACGAGGAATCCAGGAAGTCTCCTCTTTTCGCGGATATGTCGAAGGTGAAATTGCATCTGATCGGGCATTCCGCGGGGTCGATCGTGCACAGCGCCATCATTGAGCGCCTGAAGGGCTGGACGTTCGAGACGGTTAACTTCCTGGCTCCCGCCGTGCGGCTGGACACCTTCGAGACGCAAGTGATTCCGGCGATTCGCAGCGGACAGGTGAAGCGATATAACCAGTTCCACATGTCGGACGATGTGGAGCAGAAGGATCCGACGTGCGAACCGATTCTGGGGTACAGCCGGTCTCTGCTGTACCTGGTGTCGCAATCGTTCGAGAAAGGCGTGGTGACAAAGATTCTGGGGATGGAGAAGTACTTCCAGAGCGATGTGGCGCCTCTCGGCTTAAAGAGCGTCAGTGCGTTTCCCGCGCCGGGGCAGGAGTCGCGCAGCACTACGCACGGCGGCTTCGACGACGATTCGGTGACGATGGGAAAAGTGATCTCATTGATCAAGGGGAACTGACCGGCGCGAGGCGCTTTTGACTGACGAAGCATCGAAGAAGCCGGGATTGGTGGCGACCACAGCGATCTTCCGCGCCACCGACGGGAGTCAATAAATCACGCGGCGCTGATTTCGGCTTTGCCTGCTTCGAAGGCATCGCGGACGGCCGTGAGGGCGCGGTCAGCGGCAGCGGTGGGCTGAGGGCTCCAGAGATAGGCGGTGAAGCGCATGGAGCTTCCTTTGATATTTGAGATCGCGATGCTGGGAGCGGGCTCGGACAAGACACCCGGGATTTTCTCGATGATCTTCGCGATGAGATCGCGGACTTCGGGAGCGGGCCGGGGGTCATCGACCGCGATCACGATCTTTCCGCGGCGCGCCGGGAAGGCGGTTTTGACCACGATCGCATTGGTGTAGACAGCACTATTGGGGACGATCGCGCGCTCGCCGCTATACATGCGGATGAGCGTGGCGCGGATGTCGATATCTTCGACTGCGCCTTCGAACTCGCCCGACTTGATCTCATCGCCAACGTGGAACGGCTGGCTCCAGAGCAGAAGCAGGCCGGCGAGGAAATTCTGGAAGATGTCCTTGAAGGCGAAGCCGATTGCGATGGAACTGATGCCCAAGCCCGCGATCATGCTGCCCGGGTTGAAGGACGGCACCACGATGGTGGCGGCCGTAAAGAGCCCGAGCACCCACACAATGATTGAGCTGAGCCGCGCGAGCGCGCGCACGAGCGGCGGGTTCATGTGGGATTTGTGACCGCCGGACAGGACGAAGCGCTTGACGCCGAAGGCGAAGCCCCAGACGAAGAGCAGGAACACGCTGCACAGGACGAAGTTCGGAAGCAGCGTCAGCAGACCGTGGATCTGACGCTCGACGGCCTCGATAACTACGTTGGGGCCGATGGCTGTAGGCTTGGCTCCATTTTGGGCGGTGGTGGCGAGGAGCGCCGCAGTGAAGAGACCCATAAAGACACCGCGTTACATGTGAAGTACCACTGAACGGGTTTCCCGGTCAGTTTTCTCTGTGCCACTCCAGAACAGAGTCCACCCCGGCGTGGGGGTGTCCCTGGTTGCCACTTTCGCCATGCTTTCGCCGATATTCGAACCTATTGTGGCTTTACGAAAATGCTACGCATTTCGTAGTACAGGAATAACTCCTCTTTTTCCAGAAACTTCCGTCAACAAAGGACTTGCAACGCGATCTGGGTCGTGCCACAATCCCTAGTGGATGGATTTGGAATAAAAGTGGTCTGAAAGTGGTTTCAGGTGGAAGAAGAAGGGAAATCAGCAGCGAATCCTCCGGTCGAGCCGCCGCGCGGTATGTACCCGGCGCGTCTCGACGACAAAGGCCGGCTGAAGCTTCCCACAGCTTTCCAACAGTTTTTTAACAGTCTTCCGGAGCGTAAGTTGTTTGTCACGAGCCTCGACCGCCGTATTGCACAAATATACCCAATGGCCGTGTGGCGGGAGAACGAGAAGTTTTTCGAGACTTACCGGGCGAATCCGGGGGCGGCGCAGAATATTGCATTCAACGCGGCGGACCTGGGGGCGGACGCCGACATGGACGGGCAGGGACGGATCACGTTTAACCCGGAGCTGCGGCGCGAACTGGATCTGGAAGGGCAGGAGTTGCACCTGTTTGCGTTCAAAGGCCGGGTGCAGGTGCTGACCGAAGCGATTTATCAGGAGCGGAAGCGGCGCGCAAGCCAGGCGGCGGCGGAAAACCTCGACGTGCTCGAGATGGAGGGCCTGCGGTGACGGGATATGGCTCAGCACTTTCCTGTCATGCTCGCCGAGACGCTGCAGTATCTGGCAGTGCGGCCCGACGGGCGCTATCTGGACTGTACGGCGGGATTAGGCGGGCACACGCGAGCGATCGCGGAGAGATTGACGGCAGGCGGAGTGGTGATCGCGAACGATCGCGATGCGCAGTCGCTCGATGTGGCGCGGCGCAACACGGCGGAGTTTGCCGACCGTATTGAATACCGACACGGAAAGTTTTCGGAGTTGAACGAGGCCGGACTTGACGGTCTTGTGGCGGATCTGGGGGTGAGCCGGTATCAGCTCACGGATCCGGAGCGAGGGTTTTCATTTCAATCAGAGGGACCGCTCGATATGCGCATGGATCAAACCACGGGCACGACGGCGGCCGATCTGGTTAATCACAGTGCCGAGAAGGCAATCGCTGACTGGATCTACCAGTTGGGCGAAGAAAGGAGAGCGCGGAAGATAGCCAGAGCAATCGTTCGAGCGCGGCCCGTTCGGAGCACACTACATCTGGCGGATGTAGTGGAACGGGCCGTCCCTCGGACGGGACCTTTGCACCCCGCGACTCGAACCTTCATGGCGCTGAGGATGGTGGTCAATCGTGAACAGGAAGAGCTGGATGCGCTGCTGGAACGCGCGCCACGGATGGTGAAGCCGGGCGGACGCATCGTGATGATCTCTTTCATGTCGCTCGAGGACCGCAAGGTGAAAGAAAGTTTCCGGGAGCTGGCGCGTGCGGGCAAGGCCGTGCTGTTGACGAAGAAGCCCGTAACGCCGGCGGAGCAGGAGGTCCGGGAGAACCCGCCGTCGCGCAGCGCGAAACTGCGCGCGATTGTTATGGCGCAGGACGCGCAGCCGGCGGTGGAAACAGCGGGTAGAAGCCACCAAGGGAAACCAAGAACAGGCAAGAGCGAGGACGAACAGTAAAGCCATGGCCACGCTGGCTACATTTTTCAGAAGAAGCGATGCGATTGCGGTGCGCGCTGACAAACGCGCCCATGTGCGTGCGCAGGTGGATCCCTATGCGTTGCGCGCGCTTCCGAACGACGACGTTTATTTCTATTCGAAGCGCATCGATAACTCGCGCGTGGTCCGGCAGGCGGACCCAGGGGCACGGGGGGAGTGCTGGTCGGCCGTGGGGGCGGCCGGCGTACTCCTGATGCTCGGGGCGAGCATTATCGCGCCGCATGTGGCGTCGGTTCTCTCCGGGTACAAGCTCGAATCACTGAAGCAGGAGCGGCAGGCGCTGGTCGACCAGAAGCGCGAGCTCGACGTGCGCGAGGCGGCGCTGCTGAGCCCCGGGCGGCTGAGCGATCTCGCGAAGGCGCGGGACCTGACCAGCCCGTCTTCCGAGCAGGTGATTCATCTCGACAACATCTCGACCGATGGGGCCTATGCGCGAAACCAGGCTCCGGCGGCAACCCTCAATACAAACACGGTTCGCAGCCGGTAAGGGGGAGCGGTGGAAGTCTGGGGGCGCTCGGCGGCGGTCAATCGCCTGACATGCCTGGCCGCGTTTCTGCTTCTCTGGGCGCTCGCGATCGCCGGCCGTCTGTTTTCGCTGCAGGTGGTGCAGCATGCGAGATACGCCGCGCTGGCGCGCTCGCAGCAGGAACATGAAATCGACATCCCGGCGCCACGCGGAACGATTCTGGACCGCAACGGGCAGCCGCTCGCGATCAGCGTTCCAACGGATTCGGTATCAGTGAATCCGCAGCAGATCGCGGATCTGAAACTCGCCACGGAAGTTCTCGGCAATACTCTCAATCTCGATCAGCGGGTGCTTTATCGCCGACTGGAATGGGCTCGCCACAACCACAAGGGGTTCATGTGGGTGAAGCGGCGCATCGATCCATTTCAAATTGAGCGGCTGAAGGCATTTCATCTGGACTGGGTGACCTTCCATGTGGAAAGCCAGCGGCATTACCCCAAGGGCGACACGGCTGCGCACATCATCGGCGGCGTATATAAGGATGAAGAAGGCGCAGCGGGCGTGGAGCGCGCGCTGGATAAAGAACTGAAGGGACGCGACGGCGCGGAACGTCTGGTGATGGATGTGAAGCGCCGAGGGCTCGATTCGCATCTGGACGCCGCACCGCAGGCCGGGGAATCGCTGGCGCTTTCGATCGACGAGAGGATGCAGTATGTGGCGCAGGTGGCGCTGAAGGCCGGAGTGGAGGCGAAGCACGCACGCAGCGGAACGGCGATCGTGATGAACCCGTATACCGGCGAGATCCTGGCGCTGGCGAATTATCCCGATTACGACCCCAATGTACCGCCGACCGCGAAGGAAGATCCGATTGCGCGTCTGGACCTTGGGGCGTCCGTTCCGTTCGAGCCGGGGTCGATGTTCAAAGTGGTTACGTTGACCGCGGCGCTCGAAACAACGCACCTGCGGCCGGATTCGCTGATTCCGACCGGCAACGGCGTCCTGCGGCTGCCGGGGCGGACGATTCACGAATCGCATCGCGGGCTGGGGACGATCACGATGGAGCAGGTGCTCGAGAAATCGTCGAACATCGGCGCGATTCTGATCGGCATGAGGGTGGGGCCGCAGAACATGTACGACTATGCGCGGCGCTTCGGGTTCGGGCAGCGCACAGGGCTGCCGCTGCCGGCGGAATCGCCCGGGCTGCTGCGGCCGTTGAAGCGCTGGGGCACGACGTCGCTGGCCTCGATTTCAATGGGCCAGGAGGTGAGCGTGACCTCCGTGCAAATGGCGCGCGCGTGTTCGGTGATCGCGAACGGGGGGCTGCTGGTAAAGCCACGGCTGGTGATCCGGCGGGGCAACAAGCAGGAACCGATGGAGGCGCCGGTGCGGATTATCCGGCCGGAGACCGCGATCACGATGCGGGAGATGATGGAGGGCGTGGTTCTGCGCGGCACCGGACGGTTGCATGCGCGGCTTTCGGGATACACGTCAGCGGGGAAGACGGGAACGGCGCAGATTTACGACAGAGCGATCCACCATTACTCGCACTTTTACAATGCGTCTTTTATGGGGTTCGCACCGGTAACGAATCCGGCGCTGGTGGTGGTAGTGACGATTCACCATACGTCTGGCGAGCAGGGGCAGGGGGCGGACGCGGCGGCGCCGGTGTTCAAGGCGATCATGACCGAAGCACTGCGCATGCTGGACGTGCCGCGCGATATTCCGGAGGAACTCGAGGCTAAGAACAACAAGAAAAAGAAGAAGACCCCGGAGCCGAAGGTGGAAGATGACGTTTCGATCGCGGATCTGGGGGCGCCGAGCATTATGGAAGAGGAGCCGAGTGCGCGGCAACTGCTGGCGCAACAGATGGCTCCGAAACCGACGGAGAGTGATGAGATTCCCGCGGCGAAGGGCGGCGATGCGACGAAAACGGACGTGGCGAAGGTTGAGCCTGCCGCGCCCGTTGCGCCGCCCCCCGCGCCAAAGGCCAAAGGGCCGGTTGTGCCCGATTTTCGCGGTCTTGCGATGCAGGCGGTGGCGGAGCGCGCGGCGGCCGAGGGAATCCAGGTGATGCTTGAGGGGAGCGGCATTGCACGGGCTCAGATGCCTCTGCCCGGGACTCCGATGCGCCAGGGAGCGCGAGTGAGGATCGTGTTTGCGCGCTGATATGGAGAAGCGGACTGGAGTTCACATCAGGTGACGCTGCGCGAACTGCTGGCCGGGGCGACGCCGGTTTCGCCTCCGGAGAGCATCGCCGATGCGGACGTCCGCGGCCTCGAATACGATTCACGCAGGGTTGAGCCGGGATGCGTGTTTTTCGCCTTTCCGGGCGCGCGAGTGGACGGGCGCGAATTTGCGGCGCAGGCGATTGCGAACGGCGCGATTGCCGTGGTTAGCGAGTTGCCGCAACCGGAGGGGTTTGACAGGCCCTGGATTCGGGTGGAGCACGGGCGCCAGACGCTGGCGCTGGCTGCGCGGAAATTCTACGGCAATCTGGACGAGAAGATCGCGCTAACCGGAATTACCGGAACGAACGGCAAGACGACCACGAGTTTTCTGATCGACTCGATTCTGCGAGCGGCGGGGAAAACGACGGGGCTGGTGGGGACGATTGAATATCGCCTTGGGCCGGAGATTCTTCCGGCGCCGAACACGACTCCGGAATCGCTCGATGTGCAGCGGCTGCTTTCGCGGCTGGACCAGATCGGCGGAACGCACGCGACGATGGAGATTTCATCGCATGCGCTGGCGCTCGGCCGGATTTACGGACTGCAGTTTCATACGGCGGTCTTCACCAATCTGACGCGAGACCATCTGGATTTTCACGGCACGATGGAGGATTATTTCGCGGCCAAGCGCCTCTTGTTTACGGGTTCGGGCGGGCCACCGCCGCGCTACGCCGTGGTGAACCGGGATGACGAATGGGGGCGTAAACTGCCGGCCGGGGCGCAGGGCCAATCCGAAGTGCTGTGGTACGGGTTTTCGGCCGATGCGCGACTCAAGCCGCGACATATTCACTCGAGCTTCAACGGGCTGCGGTTTGAGATTGTGCATGACAAGATCCGGTTCGAGATTCGTTCGCCGCTAATTGGGAAGATCAACGTCTATAACATTCTTGCGGCGTGCGGCGCCGGGATGACGTATCAGTTGCCGCCGGAAGTGATCTCGCGCGGAATTGCGGCGTGTACAGGGGTGCCGGGCAGATTCGAGCGCGTGGATGAAGGGCAGCCGTTCGCCGTAGTGGTGGACTACTCGCACACCGATGACGCGTTGAAGAATGCGATTTCAGTGGCGCGCAATCTGAATCCGAAACGCGTGATCACGGTGTTCGGGTGCGGCGGCGATCGCGACCGTACCAAGCGGCCGATTATGGGGCAGGTGGCGGCGGAGCTGAGCGATCTGGTGATTGTGACGAGCGACAATCCGCGTTCGGAAGATCCGCTGCAGATTATCAATGACGTGATGGTGGGGGTGCGGCGCGCGGATACGCGGACGATCGTGGAGCCGGACCGCGCGGCCGCAATTCGCAAGGCGATCGAACAGGCGAACGGGGGCGATCTGGTGCTGATCGCGGGCAAGGGCCACGAGACGTATCAGATTTTTCGGGATCGGACGATTCATTTCGACGATCGCGAGGTGGCGCGCGGCGTGCTGCGCGGGTTCGGGTTTCAGAAAAAGGAGCCGGCGTGACGCTTTCGATCCGCGCGATCGCCGAGGCTGTGAATGCGGCTCTGCCGGACGCTGGCGACGTAACGGCTACCGGGTGGAGCATCGACTCGCGCACGGTCAATCCGGGGGATTGTTTTTTCGCGCTGCGCGGCGCGCGGGATGGACACGAATTCGTGGGCCAGGCTTTCGAGCGCGGAGCAGCGGTGGCGGTAGTGGATCGTGAAGTGGATGCGCCGTTGCCGCAGTTGCGGGTTCCTGACACAGAAGCAGCGCTCGGGCTTCTGGGAAGACGAACGCGCGAACGCTGGGGCGGAACGGTTGTGGCGGTGACGGGAAGCGCCGGAAAGACGACCACGAAGGATACGATTGCGGCGCTGGTGGGGACGCAGTTTCGAACCGGAAAAACGGTGGGGAATCTGAATAATCAGCTTGGGGTTCCGCTCTCGATTCTGCGCCTGCCGGAAGAAACGCAGGTGGCCGTGCTCGAAATGGGGATGAACCACGCGGGCGAGATTCGCGCGCTGGCGCAGATCGCGAAACCGGAGATTGCCGTGGTGACGAACGTCGGCTGGGCGCATGCGGAGAATTTCGAAACGGGCATCGATGGGATCGGGCTGGCGAAACGCGAGTTGATCGAAGAGCTGCCGCCGACGGGGACGGCGGTGTTAAATGCCGATGATCCGCGGGTTCGTGAGTTTGCGAGCGTTCACGCGGGGCGATCGATTACTTTCGGATTTGACGAGTCGAGCGAGGTGAGGGCCGAGGGTGTGACGTGGTCCGCCGCGGGAGCGCGATTTCGAGTGGATGGCGTGGAATTCGAATCGCCACTTGCGGGAAGACATGGCGTGAGCAATGTGCTGGCCGGGATTGCGGTGGCGTGCGCGCTGGGGATTGCGCTTGAAAGCCTTCCGGACGCAGTGCGCTCGCTC
>Ga0157370_10006741_pt1 | contig 12596 bp, 7 predicted proteins | sample C35metaG_FD_113463 | JGI IMG/M metagenome (GOLD analysis project Ga0157370, IMG submission 113463) | Corn rhizosphere microbial communities from Kellogg Biological Station, Michigan, USA - C3-5 metaG | ecosystem: Host-associated > Plants > Roots > Rhizosphere > Soil | place: USA: Michigan...
ACCCAGAAGCAACTGCAAGAGGCCTTCGAGGAACTCGACAAAGGCACATTTCTAAAGAAATAACTCGAGAGTCAAGGATCTCCCGCCGAAGGCCGCTCTAGCCGCCTGCCAAAGACAACGCCACTTGGCGCTCTGCAAAACGATCCGATTGGTATATACTCTTTTACGGCCCTGCGCGCCCGAAAAGGGCTTTAGCGAGCGGCGTGCTGAAAGGAAACCGTAATATGATCCACCGTAGAATGATGGCCGCGCTGCCGGCGATGCTGCTGGCTCTGGGCAGCCTGGCGATGGCCGCCGATAACGATGCGAATGCCATCAATCTTCTGAAGAGCACTGGCGCGCTCGACCGTCTAGCCAAAGAATCCGGCGTATACAACGCCTCCAGCACCGGCAAGACGCCGGGCTTCATCGTCGACCCGTCATTCCCCCAGCGGCTGCCCCACAACTGGATGATCGGCCAGGTAGGCGGTCTCTACGTAGACAAGCATGACCATATCTGGATCTATCAACGGCCGCGCACCCTGACCAACGACGAGGCTGGCCTCGAAGGACCCGCGCCCGGCGCGACCAATGAAAAGGGTCAGCCGGAAAACGGCATCGGCTACGCGCGCCAGTACGGCACCATCACCGATTGCTGCAAAGCTGCTCCTTCCGTGATGGAGTTCGACGTCGACGGCAAGCTGCTGCGCGCCTGGGGCGGTCCCGCGGATCCCGGTTTCCTCGGCAGTAAATGTAAGGCCGAGGCCGGCTGCATCTGGCCCAACAGCGAGCACGGGATCTATGTCGACCAGAACGACAACGTCTGGATCTCCGGGAATAACGGATACAATGCCCGTACCGCCGGCAAGAACACGCCGTGGACCACTAATAAGGAAGGTGGCGACGGCTTCATCCTGAAGTTCGACATGGACGGGAATTTCAAGATGCGCATCGGCGGCACGCCCAAGGGCCCCAACAGCAACGACACTAACGGCGGCATTAACGGCACGCCACTGTTGTATCAGGCGGCCGATATGGTCGTCGATCCCGCAACCAACCGCCTCTATGTCGCCGACGGCTATGGCAACCGTCGCGTCCTGATAGTTGACGCCAACACCGGCAAATACATTGGCCACTTCGGCGCCTATGGAAACAATCCTGTCGATGACGCCGCTGCCAAAGCCGCTGGCACCTGGATCGACGACGCGGCCAAAGGCAACAAGAAGCCCGCCTTTTTCCGCAACCCGGTACACTGCGTAAAGATCGCCGATGACGGCAAGATTTATGTGTGCGACCGCGGTAATGATCGCATTCAAGTCTTCGACAAGAATAGTCCCGAACTCGGCAAAGCCTGCAGCAACCCCACCGGCCAGCCCGGCAAATGCGGTTTCGTCGCCGAGCGCTTTGTCAGCGATCACACCAACATCATTGGAACCGCCGTCTCCATGAATTTCTCCACCGACAAAGCCCAGAGCTGCCTTTACATCGGAGACAACGCCAACATGGCGATCTACATTTTGAACCGAAGTAACCTCGAGGAACTGGGCCGCTTCGGCCACAGCGGCCGTGCGCCGGGCGAATTCCACTGGACGCATCAGGTGAGCCTGGATAGCAAGGGCAATGTCTATACCGCCGAAGTCGACACCGGCAAGCGCATCCAGAAATTTCTCCGCTATGGTCCGACCGGCTGCAGCGGAACCGGATCGACCACTGTCGGCGGCGTGATCGATAAGTAGCGCACTCTTTCAGGATGCTCACCGTGCCTGCGCTCGCAGGCCGGTTCGCCCTCCAGACCGCGTGCTAAAAGGAAAAATCAAAATATGACCTACCGTAAAATATTGGCCGTGCTGCCGGCGACGCTGTTCACTTTGACCAGTCTCGCGGTGGCGGCCGATAGCGATGCTATCAACCTCCTGAAGAGCACTGGCGCGCTTGACCGGCTAGCCAAGGAATCCGGCGTGTACCATGCTTCCAGCACCGGCAAAACTCCGGACTTCATCGTCGACCCGTCATTTCCCCAGCGCCTGCCGCACAATTGGATGATCGGACAGGTAGGCGGCCTCTACGTCGACCGTCATGATCATATCTGGGTGTATCACCGGGCCCGCTCCCTGACAAATGACGAAGCCGGCCTCGAAGGACCCGTATCCGGAGCCACCAATGAAAAGGGCCAGCCGGAAAACGGCATCGGCTACGCGCGCCAGTATGGCACGATCACCGATTGCTGCAAAGCCGCGCCTGCCGTTCTGGAATTCGATACCGACGGCAAACTGCTGCGTTCGTGGGGCGGTCCCTCGGATCCCGGTTTCATCGGCGGTAAATGCAAAGCGGAGGCCGGCTGCATCTGGCCCAACAGCGAGCACGGCATCTACGTCGATCAGAACGACAATGTCTGGCTCTCCGGAAGTGGCGCGTACAATCCGCACAACAATGCGCCGTGGGCGACAAATAAGCAAGGCGGCGACGGCCTCATTCTGAAGTTCGACATGGACGGAAATTTCAAGATGCGCATCGGCGGCACGCCCAAGGGACCGAACAGCAACGACACCAATGGCGGCATCAACGGCACGCCACTCACGTATCTGTCCGCCGATATGGTGGTCGATCCCGCTACCAACCGCTTGTACGTCGCCGACGGCTATGGCAACCGCCGCGTCCTGATTATCGACGCCAACACCGGCAAATACATTGGGCATTTCGGCGCGTATGGAAACAATCCTGTCGATGACGCAGGCGCCAAAGCTGCTGGCACCTGGATCGACGATGCCGCCAAAGGCAACAGGAAGCCTACCTTCTTCCGCAACCCCGTTCATTGCGTAAAGATCGCCGATGACGGCAAGATTTACGTCTGTGATCGCGGTAACGATCGCATTCAAGTCTTCGACAAGAACAGTCCCGAACTCGGCAAAGCCTGCAGCAACCCGACCGGCCAGCCCGGCAAATGCGGTTTCGTCGCCGAGCGCTTTGTCAGCGATCACACCAACATCATCGGAACTGCCGTCTCCATGAACTTCTCCACCGACAAGGCGCAAAGCTGCCTGTACGTCGCAGACAACGCCAACATGGCGATTTATATTCTGAATCGAAGCAATCTCGAAGAACTCGGGCGGTTCGGCCACAGCGGCCGCGCGCCGGGCGAATTCCACTGGACTCATCAGGTGAGCCGGGATAGCAAGGGCAATATCTACACCGCCGAAGTCGACACCGGCAAGCGCATCCAAAAATTTCTCCGCTATGGCCCCACCGGTTGCAGCGGAACCGGATCGACAACCGTTGGCGGCGTGCTCGGCAATTAGCGCGCGCTTCCCGCGGAAAAAAAGACACGGCTGAACTAGGTCCCGCCGCGGCAATGAACTCCACCCCGCCGCGGCGGTGAACTGGCCCCGGCCGGGCGCTCCTCCTCCCGCCTTCCGAGCGCTAGAATAAAAGTCGATGCACCGCTTCCTGCTGCACAATGACGACATCCGCGATGCCGGCGACCTCAGCCTCTCCGCGGGACAAGTGGGATTGCTCTCCGGGTGGGGCGTTTTCTCCACCCTGCGGGTTTACGACGGCGTGATGTTCGCGTTCGAACGCCATTGGGAGCGTATGCGCCGCGACGCCGCCCGCATGCGAGTTCCCTTCCCGGCGCAACCGGAATTCCTCGAATCCCGCCTCCAGCGCCTCATCGAATCCAATCAGCCAGCGCCCGGCCAGCCGCTGAACGCCACCCTGCGCGTGGTTGTCGTGCGCGATCGTGGCGGCCTCTATACAGGACCCGCCGTCACTCGCGACTTCGACGTCATCGCCTTCACCGTCGACATGGTGCGCTGGCCCGAAACCGTGAAGCTCGGCGTTGTTCCCCACGGCCGCCACGCCGCCAGCGAATTCGCGGGGACCAAATACACCTCCTGGGCCGAAAATCTCACGCGCTATGAAAGAGCCCACCAGCAAGGTCTCGACGAAGTCATCCTCCTCAACGAGCGCGGCGAAGTCGCCGAATGTACTTCCGCCAACATCTTCATCGTGGATCGCGACAGCCGCGTCTGGACCCCGCCGCTCTCCTCCGGCGGATTGGGCGGAATCACCCGCGCCGTGCTGCTGGAAGAAATCCGCGATCCCGAAATCGCCATCGCCGAGAAGCCGCTGTTACCGTCCGATCTCAGCGCCGCAAGCGAAGTCTTCATCACCTCCACCACCCGCGAGCTGCTTCCGGTAGTCAACATTGAGGGCCTGCCGGTTCAAGGCGGCCGCGCCGTGTGCGATCGCCTCCGCCGGGCTTTCTCCGCGCATGTGAGAAGCTACGTAAAACTTCGTCCGAATCCAGTCTATAATTGACCCAGGTCTGGGGAAATGAAACTGGCGTGTCCTCAATGCGGCTCACGTGATGCCCGTGTGTCCCACCGCACTGGCATAGCCGAATGGCTAAAGGGCCTGATCGGGATTTGCCCCTTGCGCTGCCGCCGCTGCAATACCCGCTGGGCCACCAGTACTTGGGAATCCGCCGCCTGGAAATACGCGCGCTGCCCTAAGTGCTATCGCCAGCAGCTTTCCACCTGGAGCGAACAGCACTACAGCCCGCCCCGCTGGACTTTGCTGCAGTTGCGGCTGGGCGCCACTCCTTACCGCTGCGTCTCCTGCCGCTGTAACTTCGCCAGCTTCAAAAAGTGTAAGGAAAAGTTCACCTGGCGTCACCAGGATCGCGCTCAACCGCCGCCTACAATCGAATCCGATTCCGCGGTGAACAATTAAGCTTGGTGGGCGCCGCGCCGAAACACACCCGGAGCAGCGCGACCAGAAAAGGAGGGCCGTCACCGGGCGTTGCGCGAAGGCGGGACGCGCAAAAAAATGGTTCCAAGTGACCCGTTGGATCGCTCGCTCTCCGACCGGCATGCACGGCCTGAACATGGCATCCGGATCGGATGTGACGTGGGCCCTTTGCTCCCCACGGCCGGTTTTATTCAGCCGCGGATCGTAGCTCTGGTGCGCGTCCGCTCTCCGTTCCGGTAGAAGTTTGCTTCTCGATGCAGCCTTTCACTCTCCTGCAGCGAAGGTCTGCCTTGCGGCAAATCCCCGCGGCCGGGTCGACGCTCCTGGCCTACATCTTCGAAGCTGCCTTAGAATTTCAATCGGCCCGTTCGGCTTCCCGCTCCCGGCCTCGCCTGGCTTTTTTTCGCCTGACAGGGCGCGATCTCTGCGAGTCGCCCGTTGCCGACTTCCTGTCCTAAAGCCCTCCGTCTGTCTCCGGGCCTCCACTCCCCTTCAGGACCTCTCGATCCCTCCAGATCATAGCGCTCTGCCCGGTTTCAGCCGAAGAAACTTACCATAGCGAGTTGCCCGATCTGCCTTCACTCCCCGCCGCGTTGCAATAGTTTTGACGTACCACCGCGCGACGGATCAACGTTCCGGCTCCGCTACTTCCCGCTTGGCTCGCTGTCCTTCGAACCTCTTGGAACCATAGTCATCTTGCGCCTGCGCGATCCTTTCGTCAAGCGAAAACATTAACTTTCCTCAAGGTTTATTCCCCTTTGTATCATCTGTTTACGGACAACCCTGGGTGAACAATGTGTGGATAAAACAAAACGAATACAGCACGTTTGAGAGAATTATTAGGGCGCCGATCTCGCTAATGCGACAATCGCAGAATCATGCCCGTGTCCGTCGCGGCCCACAAATGTTCCGCATCCGGACCCGCCAGCACCAGCGATTGCGCCACCGCGCGGTAGTCGACCGGCATCTCCACCCAGTCTTTTAAATTAGTGCTCGAAAGCATCCGCACCTTGCCCGGAATCGGCGCCGAACGCAGCCGTCCCGGCGGCTCCACTGCTGCCAGAAACGCGCGCCCGTCACCCGCCCCATCCACGAAGATCGCCGCATCCGTCACCAGCCGGTCTTTCTGCTTGAACGCGCTTTCGCTCCGCCCCGTCTTCAAATCCAGACGGTAAACTTCCGCCGGCCATTCGAAAGAATCGGCGTAATCGAACACCAGCAACCCGTTCTCTCCGGCCAGACGCGCACTGACCAGCGAGCCCAGCAATGGAGCCGTGCCCGACTTCCACGTCGCTCCGCCATCGCGCGTGTCGAGTTCGAGCGTGAGCCGCGGCTGCTGGCGCCGATGAAGCGTGGTCTCCGGGTGCATCCACTCCGGCAGATCGCCTTCCTCTTCGCGTTCCTCGCGCGATTTGCCGGCGGTGCGCGGCGGCGCATAGCCCCCGGCAATCATGCCCCACCGGGCATCCTCGAAAACGATGTGCGAATACACGCTGTATGCGGGATTTGACGTGGGCGCGGCGGCTTCCGCCAGCGGTTTCCAGGTGCGCCCTCCGTCGTGCGTTTCAAATACCGATTTCTGCAAGCCCACCGCGTAGCCATGCTGCGCATCCAGGAACCAGACACGCAGAATCAGCCCCGTGTGCGGAGCGTCCGCCAGCTTTTTGTCCGGCTTGATCTGATCGCTGATGCGAGTCCAACTGCGTCCTGCTTCCTGCGTGAACCATAGCGACTCGCCGGTCACCATCCACCCATTCAATTCGTCCAGAAAGAAAATCGAGCGTGGAAATTCTTTCAGCGGAGTCAGAGACCAATGCTCGCCGCCATCGCTCGTCACCAGCGAAGTAAATTGCGGCTTGCGACCTTCGCGATCGATGATGGCGCCGACCGCGATCCCGCGTTTGGCGGATGGAAACGCCAGATCGGTGATGTGGAGATCCTTGCCATCCTGATCGTAAAAATATTGGAGCGTCCAGCGCCCACGCTCGTTCGGTTGCCCGTGTAGCAGCGACGCCGGAAGCAGCGCCGCCACCAGTAACCACCGGAGCATACGCAGTTAGCGCCGCGGCGCGGAGCCCGAACCTGAGGTGACCGGCGCCATCACCAGTTCCAGCAGATCGGTCTCGGCCAGTTTCACGGGATCGAGCGAAGCCAGGGCCGCCAGGCAGCCCACCTGTTCGCCCACCGTCGTGAGCAGTTCCATTTCGCCTCCGGAATGCGGATGCGGGTCGCGATGCTGCACATTGATGACGCCGGCCACCCGCCCGCGCACCAGAATGGGAGCCGACAGAAACGCTTCGTAAGTATCTTCCGGCAGATCCGTGAACAGCTTGAAGCGCGGATCTGCGTAAGCTTCGCGCGATATCGAGAGCAGCCGCCGCTCGCGCGCCACCCATCCCGTCAAGCCCTCGCCCAATTTCAATCGCACGTTCCCGATGGTCGATGGCTGTGGGTTATTCGATGCGCACAACACCAGTTCCTTGTCCTGGAGCAGGTACAGCAGGCAGGAATCCGAGTTCATGAACTCCACCACCAGCGACACCACGCTCGCGAGCGACTTTGCGAGCCCGGTTTCGCGAACCATATAGCGGCTGATCTTTTGCAGGAGTCGGAGCTGCTGCTCCGTGCTGGCAAGTTGTGCTTCCAATTCTTTTGTGCGGGACACCGGCTTTATTATGGCAGAAACTTAATGTTCCAGATGGCCGCTCTTCGGCAAGCGAATTTTTCTTATCCGTGTCCATCCGTGTTCATCTGTGGGCCAATTGTTTTCCGCCCGCGCATCACCCACCCCTCGCCCCTCCATCCCGCCCCTATTCATTCACTTCGCACTCTGACTCTCCGTCGTTCGCCACGCCCTCCCGCATAATCCAGACGTAGTTCGAGCCTGCGCAGGCCGATCGTTGTTGTTTGGTGGAATCCGCGTTCGTGGAGCTCATCAGGGCAAAGCGGACTAGCCGCCCCGGAAACATTGAGGAGAGGGCGGGACACGGAAGAGAATCGATTCTCTGGTTGATACGAACGTCGCGAGAGCGGCGGGAGGTAACCGTAAAAGGAAATAGGAGAGCGCAATGGCCGGTTGATTCGGAAACTTTTCTGAGACCGGAGCTCGCACAGTACCCCGTGCGGGCTGAAAAAATAAACCGCCGCCTGTTTCCTGCACCCCCCGGCGGGCTGCTTACGTAAGCAGCCCGCCGCGCGACGATCTTGAAATCCGAATAGTTGCCGGACAGCTCAAGCAGAAGTGTGCCTATTGTCATGGGCCAGATCCCTAAGTACTTGTCAGTCTTCCACTTTGCGTTCTCCCTCAATCCGCTCGACCCAATCCCCCGTATATCCTAATAGAAGGCTGTCGTTTCAAGACTACGATGCTGCTGCTCAAATTACTGCCCGCCGGGCTTGCGTTTGCAATCCTGCAGGTGGCCTTGCGTCTCGCCGACGACGCTGATCTGGTGCGCCGCCTGAAGGCCCGCGAGCCCCATGCCATGAACGATCTCTATGATCGCTACGGCCGCCTCGCGTATTCGCTGATCTGCCGCATCGTGCGTAATCCCTCCACCGCCGAAGACCTGGTGCAGGAAACTTTCCTGCGCGTTTGGAACCGCGTCCAGTCCTTCGATGCGGAGCGTGGCGCATTGGGCGCATGGGTGCTCACGGTCGCGCGCAACCGCGCCATCGATCATTTGCGTTCCGTCGACGGACGCATGGAAGCCGGCGCCATCGACCTCGATCACCTGGAACGTCCCGGCCTGTTCGCGAAACTGGACTCCGCCGCGCTCGCCATGGATCGCGTGCGCCGCCTGAAGAGCGCCTTCGAGAAGCTCACCCCCACGCAGCGTCAAGTCATCGAGCTCGCCTACTACGAGGGCATGTCGCAAACCGAGATGGCCGAGCGCCTGAAACAGCCGCTGGGCACTGTAAAAACCTGGACCCGCAGCGCGCTCAAGATTTTGCGCGACGAGTTGGCGGAGGCGGCCATCGCATGATTTGCCGAAAGCACGCATGACCTGCCAGGAATTACAGGAAATGTTTGAGCTCTACGCCTTGGGCGTACTCGAACCCGCGGAAAAAACCGAGATCGAAGCGCACCTGGCGCGGGGCTGCGAGAACTGTAGCCGCGCGCTGGCCAGCGCGCTCGCGCTCAATGCGGGCGTTTTCAGTTTCGCGCCGCCAGTGAAACCGCGCGGCCGTTTGAAGCGCCGCTTGCTGACATCGGTGGGCGTTCACTATCCCGGCTGGGGATGGGTTTGGGCGGCAGGCGCGGTGTGTCTTCTGCTGGTCGCGGCATGGCTCGGCTTCGAGGAGCGGCGGCGCAGCTTTGAGCTAGCCGATGCGCGGCGCGCCTTGCTCGATTCCAACGGAGAGCGCGACCGCCTGACGCAGGCGCTCCAGTTTCTTTCCGATCCGCAAACCCGCCCCGCAAGCTTTGGGCGCGGCCAAACCGCACCTCCGCGCGGCTACGTGTTCCTGCATCCGCAGATGGGCGTGCTGCTGATCGCCTCCAACCTCCCGGCCGCCGGACCGGGCAGGACTTATGAAATGTGGGTGATTCCCAAAGGCGGCGCGCCGCAGCCCGCGGGACTCTTCCAATCCGACGGCATGCGCGCCCTTCACATCCTGAGCGGACCGGTGGATGTATCGGCAATCGGCACGGTGGCCGTGACCATCGAGCCCGCAGCCGGATCGTCAAGGCCAACCATGCCAATCATCATCGCGGCACCCATCGGGAGCTAGGCGTAATCGCCGCGCCTACAGGCAGCCAAGGCATGATCCAAGCGCCGACGCTAGAGCGTTGTCACATCGCCCTTTTTTCTAGCGTTATCGCACCAGCGCCAGAACGTTACCGCACCGCCCGGCGCTAGAACGTTATCGAACTGTCCACCGGGAGCCAGCCGCGGCCTCACCGCTCGGCGCGAACTGACGCGGCCCAGCTTCCGGTAATGCAGAATCGACTCCGCGTATCAGAACTGCAGCCGCATGCTGAACTGCAACTGCCGGCTATTATTCACCAGCACGGATTGCGTGCCGTTCGCCGATATCACCGAACCGAAAGCAGAGTCCGTGAAAACCTGATCCGGCCGGTTGTACTGCGGCGTGTTGGTCAAGTTAAAGGCTTCCGCCCGGAACTCCAAATTGAGCCGCTCGCGGATCGGAAACCGCCGGAAAATCGATGCATCGATGTCGAATAGCCCGGGCCCGTGCAGGACGTTGCGGCCTAGATTCCCAAAAGTGTTTGGCGCAGGCGCCGAAAACTTCGACTTGTCGAAATACAAAGTGCCGGGCCCAATGCCTCCGAAGATCTGTACCGAGCCATTTACGTTCGGGCGATTGATGTTGCCCGGCGCGTTCAAACTGGCAGGGCTGGTGCTGATATCCAGCGGCAATCCGCTTTCCCAACTCCACAACCCGTTGAGCTGCCAGCCGCCCAAAATCCACTTTCCGGGGCCGCTAGTTAAGAAGTGCTTCCCCTGCCCGAAAGGCAACTCGTAAACGGCGCTCATGGTATAGATGTTCCGCCGATCCCAGTCGGAAAGCCCCTTGTTAGCGGCGAAATTGATGACGTTAAAGTTATTCGCGCCTTGAGTGCTGGGGTTGAAGTCGATGGCCTTGCCGTAGGCGTACGAATTGAACAGCGTGAAGCCGTTCGTGAATCTGCGATTCAACCTGACCTGCAGCCCCTCATAGTAGCTCGGTGCGTTCCAGGGCTCGAGTGTTTGAGCGGTGCGGCCAAACTGGATGAACTCGGGCTCGGTCGAATTTCCGGAGCCGGGAACCCGGCTCGCGTTAATGTTCAGATTATTGGAAGTCGGCACATTCACGCCGTGATTGCCAACGAAAGCTACTTCGGCTGAAAAATTGGCAGGCAGCGCTCTCTGCAACGTAACATTCCAGGATTCCACATATCCTTGAGGAAGATCGTTCGGGATGTAGGTATAGGCCTGCGCCGGCGGGTTCACGATGATGCCCGTTGAGGGCAATACCACTGGGCTGATAGGCGGAACGCCTGCCGCCATGGATCCTGCGGCAGAGAACGAGTTCGGGGCAGGAAACTGAGTGGCCTGCGATACCGGGAAGTTATAAACGTTGGTGTCCCGGGGGATGTAACTGATGCCGTAGCCGGCGCGAAAGACGGTCTTGTCATTCAAGCGGTAGGCGGCGCCGAGTCGAGGGCCAAAACTGGTGAGATGACTGCCGATACCCAGGTCATTCGGAACACTGCCAATTCCCGCTAGCAAGAGGGTATTGTTGTACGGATTGTAGTTGGAGAAGCCGCCGGGGAAATGCGGCGTGCTGGACGGCCAGTATTCCCAGCGCAAGCCTAAGTCCACCGTAAGCTTCTGTGAGACCTGCCATTTATCCTGGAAGTAAAGGTTGTAAACGGTATTTCTGCGCGCCGGGAAAATAACGGCCAGATCGCGGCCAATCGTGTTCGGCTGGTCCAGCAGGAACGACGCGAAGGAATTCCCGAAACTGGTGTTGGAGTTGCCGTTCAGCGAAGTAGGGCCAGCGGTGAAAACAAACCTTCCTCGTGGGTTGAAAACCTGGGTCTGCAGCAGGTCCTGCCGTTCGCGGCGAATATCCACCCCCCATTTGAATATGTGGGTGCCCATGGTCTTGGTCCAGTTGTTGACAATATTAAAATTCGTCACGGAACGGACCCAGGGGAGACTGTTCGAGAAGCCCAGCATGGGATTGGTAAAGTTATCAAGCCGGATTTCGGTGAGGCCACTCGACCATGCATCCAGATTGACGCCGGGGATTCCGATGTCTTTGGAGGTGGTCAAGCCGCTGTCGATGTTGATTGCCGCATTGTGATTCCGCACGATGCCGAAGCGGAACTCCGACACCAGCGTTGGACTGAAAATGTGGGTATAGTTGAGCCCGGGACTTTGATTACGGGAGGGCCCGGATCCCTGGAAACCGGCGTTGTGAGGACCGCCATAAATGCCGCCATTCGGCCCATAAAGACCGGGGTCAAACACGGTCGCGCGCTGGAAGCTGTAGCGCACGAACAGCCGGTCATTTGCTCCTACCACGTAGTCGATCTTGGTATCGAACTGGTCCATCGGTTTGGACTGAACTGTGTCTTCCTGAAAATTATTGGACAGCGCTCCGTTGGTAGGCGGGGGCAGGAAGCTGAGGAGTTTGGCTGCAATCGGGCTAATACGGCCGGTCGGAATTATGTTGCCCCCGAAAGGCGTGCGGCCCGTGCCGGTCGCGGTACCGGTCTTGGGATCGTAGATGATGCTGGGAGAGGCGCTCAGATTGCCGCTTCGGAAGGCCAGAGTCGGCATCGTTACCACGTTCGTTTGGCCCGAAATGTCCCGGCTTCCCTGGTAATCGCCAAAGAAGAACAGTTTGTCTCGTTTGATACGGCCGCCGAATGCGCCGCCAAACTGGTTGTAAACCGAGTGCGGGGCGGGGGAATTGCTAAAAGGGTCCCGAGCCTGCAGTGCATTGACGCGGTTGTACTCAAACGCGCTCCCATGATAATCGTTGGTGCCCGACTTCAAAACGACATTGGTAACGGCTCCGCCGGCCCGTCCGAGTTCAGGGTCATAGTTGGTGGTGCTTACATCGACGTTCGCGATGGCGTCGGCTGGCGGGATGATGCCGGTCAAATCCTCCACGTTATTGTCGAGGCCCTCGATCATGTAGTTATTGCGGTGGTCGAGGCCGTTCACCACCGACTGGAGATGCTCCTGCGAGTTGAAGAACGCCGAGTGATCGCGATACGACTTCTGCACGCCGGGTACGATCTCGAGCAGGCTTTGATAATTCCGGTTATGCAGCATCGGCATGGTGTCGAGAGTTCCGCTGCTGATCTGGCCGCCGGTATCGGCGCGATCGGTCTTGAGCACCGGAGCTTC
>Ga0157370_10006742_pt1 | contig 12593 bp, 13 predicted proteins | sample C35metaG_FD_113463 | JGI IMG/M metagenome (GOLD analysis project Ga0157370, IMG submission 113463) | Corn rhizosphere microbial communities from Kellogg Biological Station, Michigan, USA - C3-5 metaG | ecosystem: Host-associated > Plants > Roots > Rhizosphere > Soil | place: USA: Michigan...
CCGCTTCCTGACATAGAATCCGCCGATGGACACCTTCCTGCAGCAGGTCGTCAATGGCCTCACGCTGGGTTGCGTCTATGCCGTCGTGGCACTCGGCTACACGATGGTCTACGGCATCATCCAGCTCATCAACTTCGCCCACGGCGAGATCGTGATGATCGGCTGCATGGTGGCCTTCTCGGTGATCGTCGCGATCGCGCCCTCGGGCCTGCCCCCGCTCGTGATCGTCGGCATCGGCACGCTCGCGGCGATCCCGGTGTGCATGGCGGTGAATTACGTGGTGGAGCGCGTCGCCTACCGGCCGCTGAGGAACGCCCCCCGCCTCGCGCCCCTCATCACCGCGATCGGCGTCTCGATCATCCTGCAGCACCTCGCGCTCCTGGTCTGGAGCCGCAACATCATCGCCTTCCCGCAGATCATCGACCTGGAGCTCTACCACCTCGGCAATTCGCCCACGGCGGCCACGATCTCCAACGTGCAGCTCGCGATCATCGCGACCTCGGTCGCGATGATGGCGGGGCTGCTCGCGCTCGTGTACCGCACGAAGATCGGCATCGCGATGCGCGCGACGTCGCAGAACGCGCACGTCGCGGGGCTGATGGGCGTGGACGTGAACCACGTGATCTCCTTCACGTTCATCGTGGGCGCGGCGCTCGGCGCGGTGGCGGGCGTGATGGTCGGGACGTATTACGGCATCGCGCACTACCAGATGGGCTTCCTGCTCGGGCTGAAGGCGTTCTCCGCGGCGGTGCTGGGCGGCATCGGCAACCTTCCCGGCGCGGTGCTGGGCGGCGTGCTGATGGGCCTCATCGAGTCGCTCGGCGCGGGGTACGTGGGCGACTGGACGAACGTCTGCACGCTCAACCATTTCCTGCCGGGCTTCGCCGACGTGTGCGCCTCGAGCCCGGAATCGAGCCTCTTCGGCAGCAACTACAAGGACGTTTATGCGTTCATCGTGCTGATCCTGGTGCTCGTCTTCCGTCCGTCGGGTCTGCTGGGCGAGCGCGTCGGCGACCGGGCTTGATCATGCGTTAGGGAGTTACGCATCGAAAAGGCTTGGGAGCCACAGATGAACACGGATGAACACAGATGATCTCGGCGAACAACTGGCGGTCGAACTCCGAGCGGGCGGATTGTCGGTCGAGCAGCAGAAAGGAATGGCGGTTCGATATCGCGAAGAGATCGTCGGAGAGTATCTTGCGGACCTCGTGGTGAACGACCGATTGATCGTGGAATTGAAAGTGGCAAGGACATTGGAGGGGGTGCATGACGCGCAGTGCCTCAACTACCTTCGTGCGAGCGGCCATCGACTCTGCCTGCTCATGAATTTTTCCCGCCCTCGTCTTTTCGTACGCAGGATCATCAACGGCTGAACATGCACGAGCCATCTGTGTTCATCTGTGTTCATCTGTGGTTCCCATGACTTTCGGAGCCATGGGCACCTTGTCCGACATCCGCAAGCACCCGAAGGCCAAATGGATAGGGGTGCTGCTGATCATGGCCGCACTGCTCGCGCTTCCCTTCGCCCTCGCCTCCGTGGGCACGGCGTGGGTGCGGATCACCAACTTCGCGATCCTCTTCGCGATGCTCTCGCTCGGCCTCAACATCGTGGTGGGATTCGCCGGCCTCCTCGACCTCGGCTACATCGCCTTCTACGCCGTGGGCGCGTACACCTACGCGCTCCTCGCCTCGCCGCAGTTCAACGTGCACTGGCCATGGTGGGCCATCCTGCCCATCGGTGCGGCCATTGCGTGCGTCTTCGGCATCCTGCTCGGCACGCCCACGCTCAAGCTCCGCGGCGACTACCTCGCGATCGTGACGCTCGGCTTCGGCGAGATCATCCGCATCTTCCTCAACAACCTCTCCGACCCGTTCAACGTCACCAACGGGCCCAAGGGCATCTGGTCGATCGATTCGGTGCACTTCATGGGGATCCACTTCGGGAGCTCCAGCCGCGTCCTCGGCCTCGACTTCTCCGGCACCATCAAGTACTACTACTTCCTGCTCGTGATTCTCGTGCTGGTCATCATCGTGAACCTGCGATTGCAGGATTCGCGCATCGGGCGCGCGTGGGAGGCGATCCGCGAGGACGAGCTCGCGGCCCGCTCGATGGGCATCAACACGCGCAACATGAAGCTCCTCGCCTTCGCCATGGGCGCCTCCTTCGGCGGCGTCGCGGGCGGCATGTTCTCGGCGATGCAGAACTTCATCAGCCCGGAGAGTTTCGTCCTCACCCAGAGCGTGATGGTGCTCTCGATGGTGGTGCTGGGCGGCATGGGCAACGTCTGGGGCGTGATCCTCGGGGCGATCCTCCTCACCTTCGTCCCGGAGGTGCTGCGCTATACCGTGCGGCCGGTGCAGAACTGGATCTTCGGCCGCTCGATCATCGACCCCGAGGTGATCCGCATGCTCCTCTTCGGCCTCACGATGGTGGTGATGATGCTGTTCCGTCCGGCGGGGCTGCTGCCCTCGGCGGTGCGCAAGCGCGAGCTCGCGGTGAGCGAAGATGTCGACTGAGCCCGCCGCGATTCCCGCCGCCGCCGCATCCATCCTCGAGGTGGAGCGCGTCGGAAAACGCTTCGGCGGGCTCACCGCGCTCTCGGAGGTGAGCTTCTCCATCGGCGAGGGCGAGATCTACGGCCTCATCGGGCCGAACGGCGCGGGGAAGACCACGCTCTTCAACGTCCTCACCGGCATCTATCGCCAGGACGAGGGCACCATCCGCTTCCGCGGCGCGGCGCTCGAGAACCCGACACCGGATCGCATCGCGAAGCTCGGCATCGCGCGCACGTTCCAGAACATCCGACTCTTCGCGAACCTTTCCGCGCTCGAGAACGTGATGATCGGCCGCCACGTGCGCACGCATGCGGGAGTGGTCGGCGCGATCCTGCGCAACCGCGGCACGCGTGCCGAGGAGGCGGCGATCGAGCGCCGCGCGCACGAGCTGCTGCGCTACGTCGGCATCGCCCAACGCGGCAACGAGCTCGCGCGCCACCTCTCCTACGGCGACCAGCGGCGGCTGGAGATCGCGCGGGCGCTCGCCACCGAGCCGCGCCTCCTCGCCCTCGACGAGCCGGCCGCGGGCATGAACGCCACGGAGAAGGTCGAGCTGCGCAAGCTCCTGGAAGCGATCCGCAAGGACGGCATCACGCTCCTCATCATCGAGCACGACGTGCGGCTCGTGATGGGCCTGTGCGACCGGGTTCTCGTCCTCGACTACGGGCGCAATATCGCGGAGGGCGTGCCGAAGGCGATCCAGAAGGATCCGCGCGTGATCGCCGCATACCTCGGCAAGCCGCGCGCGGAAACCGGGGCGTGACGCTTCTCTCGCTCGAGAAGCTGGAGGTCGCATACGGCGGCATCCGCGCCGTGAAGGGAATCGATGTCGCCGTGGACAGCGGCGAGACGGTGTGCCTGATCGGCGCGAACGGCGCGGGCAAGACCACCACGCTTCGCGCGATCACGGGTCTCGTGCGTGCCGCGGCGGGCACCGTCCGCTACGCGGGCGCGGACATCGGCAAGCTTCGCGTGCACGAGATCGCGCGGCGCGGCCTGGCGATGGTTCCCGAGGGGCGCGGCGTCTTCCCGCAGCTCACGATCGAGGAGAACCTCACCATGGGCGCGTACGCCCGCACGGATCGCTCGGCGGTGAAGGCCGACCTCGACCATGCGTTCGAGCTCTTCCCGCGCCTCGCCGAGCGCCGGAGGCAGACGGCGGGAACGCTTTCCGGCGGCGAGCAGCAGATGCTCGCGATCTCCCGCGCGCTCATGAGCCGCCCCAAGCTCCTCCTCCTCGACGAGCCGAGCATGGGCCTGGCACCCCTCATGGTGGAGAAGATCTTCGAGGTGATCCGCACCATCGCCGCGGAAGGGGTGACGCTCCTCCTCGTCGAGCAGAACGCGCGCCTCGCGCTGGAGACGAGCCATCGCGGCTACGTGCTCGACGGCGGCCTCGTGACCCTTTCCGGCCCCGCGCGCTCGCTCCTCGACGATCCGCGCGTCCGCGAGGCGTACCTCGGGGAGTAGCTTTGTTCAGGACGGAAACACAGAGGACACAGAGAACCACGGAGAACACAGAGAAAATCGATGCCGGAGTTTCGCGACCAAGCGGATGGAAGTCGCCAGCTCTCTTTGCCTTTCTCTGTGGCCTCTGTTGCCTCTGTGGTCCTCCGTGTCCTCTGTGTTTCCGTCTTGAGCCGACAGCGCACCGTTAAACTGAAGGCATGGCTTTGACGAAAGAACAGCTCGCGGAGCTCAAGCGTGCGAAGGAGACGCTCGAGAATCCCGGCATCGCCGCGAAGCTCTCCGCGCTCGCCGGCTCCCCGATCGAGAAGGGTATGAAGATGCTGCCGTCGAGCTGGCAGTCGACGGTGCACGGGGCGACGCAAGCGGCGCTCACCAAGGCCCTCGAGTTCGCGGTGAAGTCGCTCGGCGCGCGGCGCGGCGCGCGGCCGCGCGACGGATTGCACCGGCTGGCCGCGGCCGTCTCGGGCGCGGCCGGCGGCGCGTTCGGCCTGCCGGCGCTCGCGATCGAGCTTCCGGTGTCGACCACGCTGATGCTGCGATCGATCGCGGACATCGCCGTGGCGCACGGCGAGGACCCGCACGAGATCGAGACGCGGCTCGCTTGCCTCACCGTCTTCGCGCTCGGCAGCACGAAGGACAGGCGCGACGACCCGGCCGAGTCGGGCTACTTCGCGGTGCGCTCCGCCCTCGCCGCCGCCGTGACGGAAGCCTCGAAGCACCTCGCGCAGAAGGGGCTCGCCAAGGGAACCGCGCCCGCGCTGGTGCGCCTCGTGACGCTCATCGGCGCGCGCTTCGGCATCGTGGTCTCGGAGAAGGCCGCGGCCCAGGCGGTGCCGATCCTGGGTGCCGCCGGCGGGGCGCTCATCAACACGGTCTTCATCGGCCACTACCAGGACATGGCGCGCGGCCACTTCACGGTGCGGCGACTGGAACGTCTACACGGTCCGGAGGCGGTGCGAGAGGCCTACGACAAGCTTTGAGGAAGTCTGCTGCAGCCTTGAATTTGCCTCACGGATAACTTGCAACTCCCGGTCCCCGATCGGGCAGCGCGATGAACTCGGTCTCGCCCGGAACTGGCGCGAAGCGGCCCGACTTCCAATCCGCCGCGGCCTCGCGGATGCGATCCTCGCGGCTGGAGACGAAGTTCCACCACACGAAGCGCGTACCCTCGAGCGGCGCGCCGCCGAAGATCACGAAGCGCGCCCCCAGGTGGCTCGCGACCTTCACCTCGACCCCCGCCTCGAACACCAGCATCTCGCCTTCGCGATGCGTGCGTCCGGCGAACTCGACGATGCCGTCGACCACGTAGAGCCCGCGCTCGTCGGGCTCCGAGGGAAGCACCATCCGGCGCCCCGCGGTGAGCGACACGTCCGCGTAGAACGTGGGAGAGAGGATCGCGACCGGCGACGACATCCCGAGGAGATCGCCCAGCACCAGTCGCACCGTGACACCGTTGTCCTCCATCACCGGGAGCGCCTCGTGGTGCGCGAACGCGGGCTCGCACTCCTCGTCCTCGCGCGGAAGGCCCACCCAGACCTGGATTCCATCGAGGGCCGGGCCCGCCGCACGCAATTGCGGCGCGGTGCGCTCCGAATGCGCGATGCCGCGGCCCGCGATCATCCAGTTCACCTCGCCCGGACGGATCGGCTGCACGTTGCCGAGGCTGTCGCGATGCAGGATCTCGCCCTCGAAGAGGTAGGTCACGGTCGCGAGCCCGATGTGCGGATGGGGACGCACGTCGAGGCCGTGGCCCGGTGCGAGCCGCACCGGCCCCATGTGGTCGAAGAACACGAAGGGGCCCACGCTGCGGCATTCCTGCGAGGGCAAGGCGCGCCGTACCTGGAAGCCTTCTCCCAGGTCGCGGACGCGGGGAACGATGCGCAGCGCGGTCATTTTGCTAGGATGCCCGGTTTCGACGGCCCCTGACAGGAGGAGCGATGGCGGCGTACATCCTCGCGGAGATCGAGATCACCAACCCCGAAGGCTACAAGGAATACACGAAGCAGGTTCCCGCTACGATCGCGAAGTATGGCGGCCGGTTCCTCATCCGCGGCGGCGCCTCCGAGGCGCTCGAGGGCGACTGGCCGCAACGCCGGCGCGTGATGCTCGAATTCCCGACCATGGATGCGGCGCGGAAATGGTGGCATTCGCCCGAGTACGAGAAGCCGAAGGCCATGCGCCAGGCGGCGAGCCACGGCAAGCTCCTCCTCATGGAGGGCGCGGACTAGGTACCCGGGTCCTCGTCCGTGTCGGCGATGTGGAAGCGGTGGAAGAGCCGGTGCACGACCGGCGCCAACATGATCGCCGCGATGCCGAGCACCGCGAAGCCGCTGTAGAGCGCGTAGAAACCCGCGAAGAGCTTGCCCGCGACCGTCTTCGGCTCGTGGAGCGGGCCCATGCCCGAGAGGATCATCGACGCGTTGAGGAAGGCGTCCAGGAGGCTCAGGTGCTCGGTGATCGCGTAGCCGGCGATGCCGATCGCGAGCGAGATCGCGATGAGGGCGAGCCCGATGCGCCCGGTGCCGATGAGCCGCCGCCGGTAGACGTCGCGGCTCGCGAGGCGCCGGGCGAAGCGCTCGTAGTCCTTCACGAGGAGGCCCAATCGCGCGGCGGGATCAGCACGTCCAGCAGCCGCGATTCCGGCGTTCCCGGCCGCGGCTTCCAGTCGTAGCGCCATTTCACGAGCGGCGGGAGCGACATCAGGATCGATTCCGCGCGTCCACCCGATTGCAGGCCGAAGAGCGTGCCGCGATCCCACACCAGGTTGAACTCCACGTAGCGCCCGCGCCGGTACGCCTGGAAATCGCGCTCGCGCTCGCCGTATTTCGCATCGCGCCGCCTCTCGACGATCGGCGCATACGCGGGAAGGAACGCGTCGCCCACCGCGCGCATCACCTCGAAGCTCCTCTCGAAGCCGAGCTCGTTGAAGTCGTCGAAGAAGGTGCCCCCGATGCCGCGCGGCTCGTTGCGGTGCCTGAGGAAGAAATACTCGTCGCACGCCTTCTTGAAGCGCCCATGCAGCCCGGGAAACGCCGCGAGGGCATCGCGATTGGCGCGATGGAAGTGCGCGCAATCCTCGTCGAAAGGATAGTACGGCGTGAGATCCATGCCGCCGCCGAACCACCAGGTCTCGCCCGCGGCGAAGAAGCGCACGTTCATGTGCACCGTGGGCACGTAGGGATTGCGCGGATGCAAGACCAGCGAAACGCCCATGGCTTCCCACGGTTGCCCCGCGATCTGCGCGCGATGGCCGCTGGCCGAGGGCGGCAGCTTCGCGCCGCTCACGTGCGAGAAGCCCACGCCGCCGCGCTCGAGCAGGTTGCCGTCCTCGAGGATGCGCGAGATGCCGCCGCCGCCCTCGGGACGCTTCCATTCGTCGCGCAGGAAGGGCTTCCCGTCGAGGGCCTCGAATTTCTCGACGATGCGCGCCTGCAGGTCGAGCAGGTAATTGCGGACTGAGCTCGTATCCATGTCATGGATTCCCGTCTGCACGGGAATGACGTCCTCGATCAGCGCCGGTTGAACGCCCGGTGCCCGATGTCCTTGCGGAACTGCATTCCGTCGAAGCGGATCCTCTCGGCCACCTGGTAGGCGCGCTCGGCGGCGATCTTCACCTTGTCGCCCAGCGCGGTCACGCACAGCACGCGCCCGCCGCTCGTGACGATCCGGCCATCCTTTTCCTCGGTGCCGGCGTGGAAGACGTGGAAATCCTCCTCGTCCTTCGGCAGCCCATGGATCTCGTCGCCCTTGCGCGGCGCCTCCGGGTAGCCGGCCGCGGCGAGCACGATGCCCAGCGCCGCGCGCCGGTCCCATTCGGCCTCCACCGTATCGAGCGTGCCCTCGATGGCATGCTCGACGAGCCCGAAGAAATCGCTCTTGAGCCGCAGGAGGATCGGTTCGGTCTCGGGATCGCCGAGGCGGCAGTTGAACTCGACCACGCGCGGCGCCCCTTTCGAGTCGATCATGAGGCCCACGTACAGGAACCCCACGTAGGGAATCCCGTCGGCTGTCATCGCCTTCACGCTCGGCGTGACGATCTCGCGCATGACCCGATGATGCACCTCGGGGGTGACCACGGGCGCGGGCGAATACGCGCCCATGCCGCCGGTGTTCGGTCCGCGGTCGCCGTCGAAGATGCGCTTGTGGTCCTGGCTGGAAGCGAGCGGCAGCACGTTCTTGCCGTCCACCATCACGATGAAGCTCGCCTCCTCGCCCTCGAGGAATTCCTCGACCACGACGCGATGGCCCGCCTCGCCGAGCTTGCGCCCGCCGAGCATCATGTCGATCGCGTCGTGCGCCTCGCCCGGCGTGGTCGCGACGACCACGCCCTTGCCGGCGGCGAGCCCGTCCGCCTTGATCACGATGGGAACGGTCTGGGCGTCGATGTGCTCGTGGGCCGATTCCGCATCGGTGAAGGTGGCGTGCCGAGCGGTCGGAATGCCGTGGCGCGCCATGAAGCGCTTCGCGAAGTCCTTGGACGATTCGAGCTGCGCGGCCGCCTTCGTCGGCCCGAAGATGCGCAGCCCCCGGTCGAGGAACGCGTCCACGACGCCCGCGGCGAGCGGCGCCTCCGGACCCACCACCGTCGCGTGGATCTCCTCCTTCTCGGCGAAGCGCACGAGGTCCGGGATCGACGTGATCGCGACGTTGAAGACGCCGTCCTCGCGCGCAGTGCCGGCGTTGCCGGGAGCCACGTAGACGCGCGAGACCCGCGGCGACTGCGCGAGGCGCCACGCCATCGCGTGCTCGCGGCCGCCGGAACCGATGACAAGGAGTTTCATCTCGCTAGTGGCGGAAATGCCGCATGCCGGTGAACACCATCGCGATGCCGTGCTCGTTCGCGGCGTCGATCACTTCGGCGTCGCGCAGGCTTCCGCCAGGCTGGATCACGGCGATGGCACCCGCCTTCGCCACCACGTCGAGCCCGTCGCGGAACGGGAAGAACGCATCGGAGGCGACGACCGAGCGGCGCAGCGAGAGCCCGGCGTTCTTCGCCTTGATGGAAGCGATGCGCGTGGAATCCACGCGGCTCATCTGGCCGGCGCCCACGCCGAGCGTGCGGCCGTCCTTGCAGAACACGATCGCGTTCGACTTCACGAAGCGCGCGACGCGGAAGGCGAACAGCATGTCGTTCTTTTCCACTTGAGTAGGCTCGCGCTTCGTGACGACGCGCATCTGCGCGACGTCGTACTCGTCCGGCGTTTGCGCGAGCATTCCGCCGCCCACGCGCTTCAACTCCAGCCGGTTCGCGCCCTTCTCGGGGCGGATCTCGAGGAGCCGCACGTTCTTCCTCGCTGCGAAGAGCTTGCGCGCGGCGTCGTCGTAGGAAGGCGCGATGACCACCTCCACGAATTGCCCGCCGATCGCCTGCGCCGTCGCGCCGTCCAGCGGCCGGTTGAAGGCGAGGATGCCGCCGAAGGCCGACGTGGGATCGGTGAGGAAGGCGCTGCGATAGGCCTCGAGCGGCGTTTGCGCGATCGCCACGCCGCACGGATTGGCGTGCTTCACGATGACGCAGGCCGGCACTTCGAAGGTGCGGCAGCATTCCCAGGCCGCGTCCGCGTCCGCGATGTTGTTGTAGCTCAACTCCTTGCCCTGCACCTGCCGGAAGGTCGCGAGCGTGCCGGGCGGCGGGTCGCGCTCGACGTAGAACGCCGCCGATTGATGCGGGTTCTCCCCGTAGCGCAGCGCCTGGGCGAGGCGCAACTGCAGGTTCAATCGATCCGGGAACTCGCGCGCATCGCCTTTCACGTCGCGCGCGGTGAGCCAGCTCGAGATCATGCCGTCGTATTCGGCGGTATGGCTGAAGGCCTTCGCGGCGAGCGCGTAGCGGTCCTCGAGCGTGAGCGCGCCCTCCCCCGACTTCATCTTCGCCACCAGCCCCGCGTAGTCCGCGGGATCCGTCACCACCGCGACGAACGCATGGTTCTTCGCCGCGGCGCGCACCATCGCGGGGCCGCCGATGTCGATGTTCTCGATCGCCTCCTCCATCGTGCAGCCGGGCTTCGCGACCGTCTTCGCGAACGGGTAGAGGTTCACGACCACCATGTCGATGGGCGGGATGCCGTGCTCCGCCATCGAGCGCACATGGTCGGGATGGTCGCGGCGCGCGAGGATGCCGCCGTGGATCTTGGGATGGAGCGTCTTCACGCGGCCTTCCATCATCTCGGGAAAGCCGGTGTATGCGCCCACCTCGGTGGCAACGACGCCGTTGAGCTTCAGCAGCTGCGCGGTGCCCCCGGTGGAGAGGATCTCCACGCCGTGCGTGAGGAGCGCCTTCGCGAGGTCGACGATGCCGGTCTTGTCGGAGACGCTGAGGAGGGCGCGGCGGATCCGGATGGGCGAGGACATGAGGGAGCGCCTGCGCTCCGTCAGTCCAGCCCGTGCTGCTGCAGCTTTTTGCGAAGCGTGTTGCGGTTCAAGCCCAGCAGCTCCGCGGCGCGCGTCTGGTTGCCCTGCGCCTGGAACATCACCACCTCGAGCATGGGACGCTCCACCGCGCACACCACCATCTCGTAGATGCCGGTGCACTTCTCCCCGTCGAGGTCCTTGAAGTACTGCTTCATCACCTTGCGCACCGTCGAGGCGAGCTCGGTCTCGCGCGCGGTCGCTTCGGTTTTCGCGACGTACCTGGGCTTACGCTGCAAGGGCCACCTCTTCGTCGTATTCGAGGCGCGGCGAGTGCGCGAGCAGCTCGTCGAAGAACCGCTCCACGGCGGCGAGCTGCATCCCGGCGGTCTCGAGGGTGTTCATGCGGGCGCGGAACACGGCGGAGTTCTTGAGTCCCTTCGTGTACCAACCGATGTGCTTGCGAGCCACCCGCGCGCCGCGCTCGACGCCGTAGAAGGCGTACAGGTCGTGCAGGTGGCCGATCAGCACCTCGCGGATCTCCGCCACGCTGGGCGGCGGAAGCTCGGCGCCGGTCTGCAGGAAATGGTCGATCTCGCGGAAGATCCAGGGGCGGCCCTGGGCGGCGCGGCCGATCATGATCGCGTCGGCGCCGGTGAGCTCGAGCACGAGCTTCGCCTTCTGCGGCGTATGGATGTCGCCGTTCGCGACGACCGGAATGCGCACCGATTCCTTCACGGCGCGGATCGTCTCGTATTCGGCCTCGCCCGTGTACATGTCGGCGCGCGTGCGCCCGTGGATGGCGAGGGACCGGATGCCGTTCTCCTCGGCGATGCGCGCGATCGCGAGGGCGTTCTTGTTCTGGCGGTTCCAGCCGGTGCGGATCTTGAGCGTCACCGGCACCTCGACCGCCTCCACCACGGCGCGCACGATGCGCGCCACCAGCGGCTCGTCCTGCAGCAGGGCGCTGCCCGCATAGACGTTGCAGATCTTCTTGGCGGGGCAGCCCATGTTGATGTCGATGATGTCGGCGCCCTTGTCCACGTTGTACTTCGCGGCCTCGGCCATCATCGCGGGATCGGCGCCGGCGATCTGGATCACCTTCGGCTCCACCTCGCCCTCGTGGTTGCCGCGGCGGATGGTCTTTTCGGAACCCCAGAGGAGCGAGTTCGACGCGACCATCTCGGAGACGGCCATGCCCGCGCCCATGCGCTTGCACAGGCTGCGGAAAGGACGATCCGTCACGCCCGCCATGGGCGCGACGACGAGACGGTTCTTGAGGGTGATGGAGCCGATCTTCACGTTCTGTGCCGTGTCTTCCTTCCCGTTTCCCGCGACGCAGGGTCCACGGAAAAGGCGCTCATTTTATACGCTTGCGAATGGGCAAGGGTAAGTGAATTTTCGCACACGCGAATGCGCACGTATTGCATCGGAAAAAAAGTCAAGCGGAGGATTGCGCACGCGCAATCGCGTGCGAATCAAGAAGCATGCCGCGCGGGGCTCACTTCCCGTAGCCGCCGCCGCCCGGCGTCTGGATCACGAACACGTCGCCCGCGCCGACGTCGGTCTCGTCCGCATAGGACAACTCCACGCGCGATCCGTCGCCACGCTCGACCCAGTTGCGCCCGACCTCGCCGGGCAGGCCGCCCGCCATGCCGTACGGCGGAATCCGGCGATGGCCAGCGAGGATCGCGGCCGTCATCGGCTCGAGGAAGCGCACGCGCCGCGTGGCGCCGTTGCCGCCGGTCCATTTTCCGCGCCCGCCGCTGCCGCGGCGGATCTCGTGCGCGTCGATGCGCACCGGGAAGCGCCATTCCAGCACTTCAGGGTCGGTGAGGCGCGAGTTGGTCATGTGCGATTGGACCGTATCGGTGCCGTCGAAGCCGGGCCCCGCGCCGGTGCCGCCGGAAATGGTCTCGTAGTACTGGTAGCGGTCGTTGCCGAAGGTGAAGTTGTTCATCGTGCCGGAGGATGCGGCCATCACGCCCAGCGCCCCGTAGAGCGCGTCGGTGAGGCACTGCGAGGTCTCGACGTTGCCGGCGACGGTGGCGGCCGGCGGGTGCGGATTGAGCATCGAGCCTTCGGGAATGACGATCTCCAGGGGCTTCAGGCACCCGGCGTTCAGCGGGATCTCGTCGTCCACCAGCGTGCGGAAGACGTAGAGCACGGCGGCGTAGACCACCGCGGCCGGCGCGTTGAAATTGCTCTCGAGCTGGGCG
>Ga0157370_10006745_pt1 | contig 12592 bp, 19 predicted proteins | sample C35metaG_FD_113463 | JGI IMG/M metagenome (GOLD analysis project Ga0157370, IMG submission 113463) | Corn rhizosphere microbial communities from Kellogg Biological Station, Michigan, USA - C3-5 metaG | ecosystem: Host-associated > Plants > Roots > Rhizosphere > Soil | place: USA: Michigan...
AGCGTTAATAAGCCATACGAAGCCGAAAGCTATTCGTAGTAGCGCGGTGTGTTTAGATAATGTTTTGGTACTTATGTTTTTAGCTGCTTGAGTCATATGCTCTAAGCGTAAGCATCAACGCATGTATAGTCAAGGGTATTATAATCCATGACTGCCTTAGGTGCTTTATTTTGCTACCACAAGAGTACTGACCCGTGGTGAGGCTCTGGTCGTTTTGCTATCATAGATGTACGGGAAATAAGTTGTAGGAGCGTGAATAAAATGAGAGTTATCAAAAAATCTGAAACAGAGGGCTTCACGAATGGTCCTACTTGCACGGGTTACGGGTTTCCGTTTGGCGACAAGGCTATTGATATCGCTGTTGTGACGGTAAACGGCCGCTACCCAGAAGAAGGGTGGGCTCTAAATGAAGTATGTAAAGAGGTTGCATACGTACTGAGTGGAAGTGGTACGCTCACTGTAGCTAGTGAAGAGCCACGAGAGTTGCAATTCGGAGATGCGGTTATGATTCAGCCTGGCGAGAGATACTATTGGGAAGGCAAAGATCTTGAGATGATCATGCCGTGTAGCCCCTCCTTCGATCCCAATCAGCATAAACACGTTGCGTGAACACTTCTACCTGTTTGCTGATCCAGACAATAGTGGCTAAGTTGGTATTCTTACATTAAAAATGGCAGTATCCTAAGGGGTTAAGTGAAACTTTTTCATATGTTTTGCTGCGTTTGTGACATATTTTACAGTTTTATAACTACTAACTGTCTGATAATTAAATACGCAGTGCACTGCAAGATAAATCCAACTAAGTATATAGAGGGAGAAGTAATATGAATATGGGTCAAGTAGGTATAGGCATCGGTTTCGTGGTCAGTCTTCAAGTTGCAATCGCTTTAGCACAAAACGGCGGTTTGCTTTAAAAGTTAAATAGGGTTCTATGTAAAATGGACAGCGTCACGCTGTCCATTTTGTTATTATAAACGTATGCTATTTGACCTTATTTTGTTTGGTGCTGGCATCGCGGCAGGTGGTATCGCTTCGGTGGCGGGTTTTGGCATTGGTAGTTTTTTAACGCCAATCTTAGCCACCCGTACAGGATTTGGCGTGGCAGTTGCGGCAGTTAGTATTGCACACTTTTGTGGATCAGCACTTCGTTTTTGGCTATTACGACAGAATATCGATCGACGAACACTCATCACCTTTGGCTTACTGAGTGCGATAGGAGGTTTATTCGGTGCACTGCTCCAGAGCAGTTTTGCAGGTGCAGCCCTAGCAGCGGTATTTGGTTGTTTAATGATCCTTGCTGGTATATCAGGACTACTGCGGTGGAACGAACGCATAAAACTGAAGGGTATGTCGGCTTGGTTGATCGGTGCACTTTCTGGATTTTTTGGCGGGTTAGTTGGAAATCAGGGCGGTTTACGCGCTGTTGGTCTACTTGGGTTTAACCTCAAAAAAACCGCTTTTGTTGCAACAGCAACAGCTATCGCGTTGTTTGTAGATATTGCTCGCTGCCTGTATATGTCGCAACGCATGTTACAGAGCTCGGCAACCTCACGCCTGAAATTATTGCTATGAGTTTTGGCGTCGTCCTAGGAACAATAATTGGCGCACCACTCTTAAAGCGCTTGCCCGATAGGTTATTTAGAGTCGTACTCTCGTGTGTGATCGTTGTTGTGGGCGTATTGGTGGCCGTTCGGTTATAAAGCGTACCCACCCATTTATAATGCAGATGTTAAACGGCGTTAACTCGACTTCTTTTTTGCTGTGTTTTACTCAGTTCTTACACTAACCGACAGTGTATTGGCACTAGCACTTATATCTCCGCTCGGGAACGGCACGGGTCTTGTCCGAACTATAAATTCGCATGTGCCGGCTCTCTATTTTGATAAAAATGTTTGACTTTATTATGTATACATGATATATTACTGAACACCGACATCAGGAAAGGTTATACCGTTCCTGGGAACGGGAACTTTTTCTGCGGACGGTGTAGTATGGGTATTTGCGGAAACTCGCGATGGATGATGTTTTTTAATGGGAACAGGCAGTAGCCGAAGTACCGTACCAAGTGTCACCTGGTGAACGCAAGTAAGGCCCGAGCTTCCGGTTGATCTGGCCCAGGTAGGGTCAACAAGCGAAGCTCAATCGGGGTAGTCACATAAGCTCCCCGAGCACCAACAACAGTTAGCCCTTCGGGGCACACCCCGGGAGGGAGGATTTGAGCAGTCATCGGCTGCCACTCCTCCCTCCCGGGCAATTTTTTTTGAGACATTATTGTAAAAAGCAATGCAGATTAACTACCTCCTAGATATGGTGATATCTAGGAGGTAGAGTTATTATTGATATAATGGTGGCAAAGACTATGGTAAATCCGTTAGCTATAGCAGTAAGCCGGTTACAGAGAAGACGGATCAATCTAGACCACAGTTTTACAAAATCAGAGTAGTCTATAAGTACATGGATGTGAAAGTATAAATATGAAACATCAGGTGATGATGCTCACCTCAAACCGCCATCCCGGCTAATAGCGTCTACGTACTATTAATTTTGCGTGGGCGCTTTTTATTTGCGCTAGAAAGGAAAACCATGGAAAAATTTAAACGCCGTTTTTACGACAGCCACCCGGAGCTACCACTCGATCCAGATAGTGAACAGGCTATTACGAAACGTTTGCCACATACAGATGGAGCACATATTCTTGTGGTGGCTTTTGGCGGTTTCTTTGGCACGCTGGCTCGATATCAGTTAGGACTTTTACTGCCCGTAGAAAAGAATGGCTGGCCTATTATGACATTTATGATAAATATTGCCGGTGCATTTGTACTTGGACTACTTTTGGAGTCACTTACTCGTCGTGGTAAGGATGAAGGCGGTCGCCGCGCGATAAGGTTACTGCTAGGTACTGGTTTCTTAGGGGCGTTTACGACGTATAGCTCACTGGCGACGGGCGTGGTGATACTATGGCAAAATAATGAGACGATGCTGGCTTTATTGTACGGATTTACGAGTTTAGTATTTGGTGTTTTTGCCGCTGCTCTGGGCATACAAATTGCTGCAAAACGCCATATCTCACAGGGAGCTCGTTTATGATTGCCTTTCTTGTAGGTCTCGCTGGGAGTATAGGAGCAATAAGTAGGTTTGTAATAGACGGACACATCCGCACGAAATATGTACGTACATTTCCGTGGGCGACATTCGTTATAAACATTACGGGTTCATTTGTGTTAGGCCTTATAAGCACGCTGGTTGCAAGAAAGAACGGGTCTTCGGAACTCGGGCTGATTATTGGAGTTGGATTTTGTGGCGGCTACACTACGTTTAGCACTGCTAGTTTTGAGACGGTGCGACTACTTGAGCGTCGAGAGCATAAACGAGCATTTACAATATTTTTGGCGGTATAGGCGCTGCTGTAGCAGCAGCCTTTCTAGGTATGATGTTCGCAACTACATTTAGTTAAAAAATGTTGAAACTTTTTGAATGTTTGCTGTATATAATGAGAGTAAACCAAACAAGCATGACCAATATTCAAGAACAAACAGTTATCACGGCGGTTCAAGATGGCGACCACGAGCAGTATCGCTATTTGGTTGAGCGGTATCATCAGGGGCTTATTCAGCATCTTTATAATTTTATGCATGATGTGGATGATGCTGAGGATGTGGCTCAAGAGGCGTTTATCCGTGCATACGATAAGCTCTCTCAGTATGATAGTACCTATGCGTTCTCAACGTGGCTTTATAAAATCGCTGATTCGATTGCCTATAGGCATCTTAAACAAATTAAGAGAACTGTGGATGTTGATGAATTTGCAGAAGTTTTAGCTGACGATAAGCCCACACTGAACGAGATCACTGATTCAGCAATCACTCGTCAGAGAGTAGCCGATGCAGTTGCAAAATTATCAACCGAGTATCGACAGGTCGTTACGTTGTATTACTGGGATGGATTTAGTTATGAAGATATAGCGACCATTACCGAGCATCCCATCGGTACGGTCCGTACCTGGCTGTATCGGGCAAAGGAGCAATTACGAAAGGAGTTATATGGACAAGTTTGATGAAATGATTAAGAAATCAAAGCCGATCTATCAACCTAAAAATAATAACTTTGTGGAGAAGACCATGACACAAATCAAACCGCAATCAAACCGTAAAGCATGGAACCTAAAGCTTTGGACACCGATTATAGCTGGCGGTTTCGCTGTGCTAGTACTTGGGTTTGTTTTTGTTCCAAAATTGTGGCAAACAAGCACACCAACAACGGAGAATACACAAACGACTACACAGCCGGATACGGCAGCTCAGCAGACACCAGCTACAGCGGTAAGCAACACAGATCTCCAAAGTGACTTAGGTAATATCGACGGATCAATGAATCAAGAGTCGAGTGATCAGTCGAATGCCAACACTGCACTTAACGACAATCAGCAGCAAATTGCAGTCCCACAAGAATAATGAAACTTTTTGGTGCCTTGCTGGCTATAAAGTAAGGAGGTAAGAAAACTATGAGAGGAATGAAGATGAAATTTATACGATTTACACATAAGGGCCTTTTGGCGAGTGCTCTGGTAAGTGTCTCAGCTATTGTAGGATCAATGGGAGTGACCGGGATTGTGAATGCTCAGACGGGTACGTCACTCACTGCAGCTCAACAACAGCGTCTCCAGACTATCATCTCAAAGGGTGATCAGGAAATAACACGCCGCCTTACAACGCTTAATACGTTAATGAGCAAAATAAATGCAGCTACTCGGCTGACGGCGAGCGACAAGGCGGCTTTGAGCAACGAAGTTACTACTACTATTAGTGGACTTACGAGCCTTAAGACAACGCTCGATGCTGAAACTACACTTACGGCTGCTCGAACTGATGTGCAAAGTATCTATACCGAGTATCGCGTATATGCGCTCGTAGCACCTAAGATTGGGCTTATAAAGGTAGCCGACGATCAGCAAGTTGTCGAGTCTAAACTAACGGCTCTCGCTCAAAAGCTTCAGACTCGCATTACGGCGTTGCAGCAGGCAGGGAAGGATGTTTCATCGCTCCAGGCATCACTCAGCGATATGACTAGTAAAACAGCAGCAGCTCAGGCTATTTCTAGCCAAATTCAGTCAAAGGTTATTAACCTGCAGCCAACCGACTACAATAGTGATCATGCACTTTTAAGTGGAGATAGAGATCAGCTCAAGACCGCACATGACGATAATCAGACGGCATATAATGATGCAAAAACAATCGTTGCATCATTAAAAACGATGAAATAGACAGATAAAATATTCATGCAAAATCACTCCGTAACAGGAGTGATTTTGTTTTTATAGCGAATTATATGCCTATGTCAGTAAAAGTACCTTGACTGTCATAGTAATGTGGTGTATGATGTAAACATGATTGATAAAAAATTATCATCAGATTTGCTTCGCGGTCATACCGATACGATCATCCTGCGTATGTTGCTGGATGGCGATAAGTATGGCTACGAAATCACCAAGCTGGTACATGAACGTTCCGAGCAGCTTTATGAGCTGAAAGAGGCGACTATGTACTCTAGTTTGAAGCGTCTTGAAAACGACAGCCACATTACCTCATACTGGGGTGATGAAACGCAAGGTGGTAGGCGAAAATACTACCACATTACAGAAAGTGGCCGCTCACAGTACGAGAGCAACAAACAAAATTGGGATTATGCAAAGAAGATTTTAGACGAATTACTTTAGGAAAGGAAAGAGATGGAAAAGAAACTACGAACATTTTTGGACGAGGCGTTTAAACCATACGGCGATTTTCCAGCACGCGAAGACGTGATTCAGGAACTACTTGCCAACATGGTAGAAAAATACGAAGACCTTAAAGGTCAGGGTAAAACCGATGACGAAGCGTATCAAATGACGATTGATTCATTTGGTGATGTGACAGAAATTATGGAGCAAGTACCTCATGCTGATGCTGAGACTAAGACAACACTTGGCGATGATATTCGCGAGATGCTTGGCTTTAAAGCAAAGGCTAATAGGGGTAAGTTTAAATATTCAGCACTCATGAAAGCCGACCTTGCTGGAACGGATTTAAAAGGCGCAGATTTCACAAGCAGCGCGCTTATGGATACGGTTTTTGATGAGGCTAACCTGACTGGTGCTAAGTTTAAATCAGCTGCCCTCAAAAACTCTTCGTTTAAGGGTGCTAATCTGACGGCCGCAAACTTTACGAGTGCTGATTTACAAAATGCCAATTTTAACAAAGCTAACTTAACTGGCGTGACACTTAAATCGTCGGCTCTTAGCGGTGCGATATTTGATGAAGCTACTTTAAAGGGTACAGAGTTTAACGGTTCAGACCTAAGCAATGTATCGTTTGACGGCCAAACACTAGATGCGGTTATGTTTAATAGTGCATCACTTAAAAATACTTCGTTTAAAAAAGCGATTTTACGCGATGTATCGTTCCATCATTCTGCAGTCAAACATGCTATTTTTGAAGGTGCATCTATGGATAAGATTACCTATGCCATTCTAAAAAGCGCAAAAGCCAACGTTGATAACGTCACAATAATTTAAAGGAGCGGGAATGAATACCAAGCAAACCTACGCCATAGAAGCATGGCGCCTACAAAAGACGTATAAAAATGTACCAGTGTTGAGTGATGTTTCGTTCACAGTAAAGCAAGGTGAGATATTTGCTCTTCTTGGTGCAAATGGTGCAGGCAAGACAACGACGATTAATATTTTAACGACATTGCTTAAGGCTGATAGTGGCAAATCAGCAGTCTGTGGATACGACGTGGGGAGTCAAGGTAGTGATGTGCGTAAACGCATTAGCTTGACTGGTCAGTTCGCGGCAGTTGATGACATTCTAACAGCTCGCGAAAACCTTGTCATGGTAGCTGAACTGCGTCAAGAGAAAAAACCAAAAGTCGTGGCGAGCGAGCTGCTTGAACAGTTTGATCTCGTGGATGCCGCAGACAGGCGTGTCGCAACATTTTCAGGTGGTATGCGACGCAGGCTTGACATTGCCATGAGTCTTATTGGTAAGCCCGATGTTATATTTTTAGACGAACCGACAACTGGTCTTGATCCGCAGAGTCGTACGATGATGTGGCAGAAAATAAAAGCACTTGCGAGCGCAGGCGTGACGGTGTTTTTAACAACTCAATACCTTGAAGAAGCCGACCAGCTTGCAGACACGATTGCCATTTTGCATGATGGAAAAATCGCAGCAAGTGGTACGCCAAGCGAACTAAAAAGCTTGCTTTCAGGTGGCAAGGTTGAGTTACGTTTTCAAACAAAAAAACAACTTACTGAAGCTGCCCAGATTTTTACAAATGCCACAGTCAACGATGAAGAACTACTTTTGACTGTTTCTACGAAGGGCAAGGTAGCGGATATTGCTCAGATCTTCAGTACGTTACAAAGAGCTCATCTCGAGCCTATTGAGTTTACACAAAAACTACCAACACTCGATGATGTCTTTCTGAAGATTATTAACAACAAGGAGAAAAAATAATGAATGCCTTACGTGATACGTGGGTAATGGCAAAGCGGAGTTTACGCCACACTACTCGGAGCATAGATACGATTATTACTGTTGCGGCAATGCCAATTGCAACTATGTTGATGATGGTATATGTGTTTGGTGGAGCTATTAACACTGGTTCGATTAGCTATATCGACTTTGTTGTTCCAGGAGTGGTGATTATGACCGTCGTGAGCGGTATCGCCTATGCTGCGCTGCGGTTGAACAACGATATTAATAAAGGGATTATAAGTCGATTCAAATGTATGCCAATTGCACCGTCTTCTATTTTGGGCGGGCACGCAGTGTCGTCCATACTTTCTAACCTGTTTTCAGTGCTTATGGTGATGCTGGTTGCGTTGGCGATTGGCTTTCGCTCGCCAGCGGGCATAGTAGCATGGCTTGGATTTGGTGGAATCCTGCTGCTATTTACCGCAGCAATGACCTGGCTTGCCATTGTGTTTGGGTTGCTTGCAAAGACGGCTGAAGGTGCAGGGTCATTTAGCTATATTCTGATCTTTCTAATCTTCATTAGTTCGGCGTTTATTCCTACTGGGTCTATGAATTCTGTACTGCGAGCATTCGCAGATCATCAACCAATGACACCAATTATTCAGACGATGCGCTCGCTACTTGTTAACGGTACGGCCGGAAGTGATGTCTGGCTTGCGTTAGTATGGTGTGTCGTACTTCTGATCATTTCATACATTCTGGCGCTTCGTATCTATCGAACCCGAACCGTGTAGATAAATAAAAAAGAGGCTGCAGTCCGGCCTCTTTTTTATATGAATATAATTTCAAAACAGGGACAGGTCCTCCCCGCTGGCCGACGTGACGTCGGGGCGGAGAGGACGGATGGATGGTTTAGGACGTAGCGGTGCGGCCGAGACGAGCGATGAGCTCATTGGCCCTCTGGCTGGCTTGCTGCCGTGTGCTGAGCAGCTCTTCCAGCGTGCAGATCTGCTCCTTCAGGCCGGCCACCTCTTGCTGGTGGCTGGTCTCCTGGGAGCTGAGCTGCTCGCGGAGCGCACCGTTCTCTTTGTCGAGATGTTCCACGATGGCAGCGAGTGCCTCCAGCGGGTCTTCCTCGATGACTGGCGGCGCGACGGGAGTCGTGTGCTTCCGGTCCAGAACGGCGGGCGTGACCACGGGGCGCGTTGCGGTAGACTCCGTCTGTCGGACCGTGACCGGTCCGGCTTCTGGAGTTCCGTGACGACGCGCCTGGACGGTCTCGTACGACTTGTCGCTCATAGCGAACCGCCGGAGCTGTTCGCAGTTGAGCGGTTTGTCACTGACAGTCCACCACCAGAGCTGCTCTTCACCGGCCACCTGCGACTGCGAGATGGCCAAGCCGAGCAGACGCAGGTAGTGCTTGATGCGCTTGCTTCGCTGACGTGAGATGCCGATGGCGAGGAAAACGCCAGTGACGTTGAGGGCCACGCAGCCACCAGAGGTGACTCGCTTCGACTCCTTGGCTGCGCGTTGCAACGCAGCGTAGGCATCTTGGCACTCCTGAATGAGCCGATCCAGATCGGACGTGCCGTCCTCGTCGGTCGGTGCGTCGCACTGGAAGCGGGACTTGTTGCCTTCCTCCAGTGCCTCGAACTGCTGGACCTGGACGTCAGTGAGCGTACCCACCAAGGCGACGTCGTACGTTCGCGTGCGCTGGTCGTTCATCCGCCGGCTGATCAGGTGTGCCAGCTCCATCTTCTGCATGACAGAAGACAGGTAGGTGCTGTTGCGCTTGGACTCGGGGATGTTGATGAAGCCACGCAGCTTACTTGCTACGCGGCCTGTGTCGTCGATGACGATGCCGTCTCGCCGGTACAGCGCGAGCAGGATGAGGTCGCGGAGCGCGGCCTCTTTGGATTGCCAGGTGACTGGTGATCCGGTCATGGTTTGCTCCCTCCGAGCGTCTCTAGAACCAATGATATTATACAATTTTATTTATAAAGAGTAAATATGTGGCAGCCCGAGAGTATGGACTATTACGGATAGATTGACAAAACTAGGGAAAGGGATATAGTTATATTGTTCATTCGACTAGGAGGAGGTGGACTTAGTGCCTGTGCACGTTAGCGTTATGTGGGGCGGTACGGCCGAAGATCCATTTGCAGATCTTCAACTGAGCTACGCGAAATCAATGAGGATTGAACATGCGCTTGTAGAGGTTACTGATCGGGTCGAGCTTATCTGGCCGAAAGACCGTCACTACGTACGGCTGCAACCCCGGATGCGGGATCACGCGTACGCCCTATCACCAGAAGGCCGCGTCATGAATGTGCGGTTTAAGAGACCGGAAGGCCTGAACCGCGCTGAATTGGAGGAGGTCCTCAAGACCCTGGCTGGGAAGCTCGGGTGGAAGATTACGGTGAGCTCTGCTGAGCGCCGTACGTCGAGGAAAGGACTGGCTTCACGCGCCGTATTAGTGATTGAGCCGTCGTCGACCGCTCGGTCTATTCAGCGACAACTGCAACCACCCGTGTTGGCTTCCGAGCCACCACCTAAGTCCGAACGTCAAGATAGGCCTACTAAGATCGGCAAGCCCCGCGAAGTTCTCGTGGGTCGCGTAAAGGAGCAGGAGCGGGTCTCCCTTAACATCACCTTTGTTCGTCCGATGAGACCGGATGCTGAGGCTGTGCGCGAAGCGCTCGTTCGTATTGGCTCCAGGCTGCCGTTCGCTGTGCAGTCCGTAAGGAGACCCAGTGGTTCGATCACAGTCGAGGCTCAGGATCGTCGGCAACGTCGGGATTGTCAATTGCTTAGAGTTGCACTCACAGAACTAACTGAGTACCTCCAGTGGAGCGTCAAAGATGACACTCCACAATCGTGGACTTAGTGCCACTATCGCCCGACCGCGCATCTGTCGAACCGAAACAATCGGTTCATATGACAGATGCGCGGTCCGGGCGTTTGTCATACCTAAAAACTAAGAATAGCTGAATGGCATAATGCTCAGACCTAACCTATATGCCAATAAGAACCGGGTTGAGGCTTGGCTGCGAGACAGAGCGGAGTCTATCTCACCGTTAACGTATAGAGCTGGATAGTTTTATGGTTCAGAAACCGTGTATGGCTAGACAAGCTTTCACAACAAACTATAATAGGGATTATGAAGAAATTAGTGCCATGGGCAAGTGCAATTTTAATTCTTGTAACTATTTTTGGAACCATCTACGGCGCGCTCCAGCAGGCACAGCGTAGTGGAGCTAACTTGCCGCAGATTCAACTTGCAGAAGACACGGCAGTTGCAATTAATAAGGGTGCACATCCTTCGTCTATCCTTACGGCTCCTGTCGATATGAATACAAGTCTCGCGCCCTTTATCATTGTGTATGACAAATCAGGCAAAGTGGTTGATGGCTCAGGTCTTCTTGATGGCTCGATACCCACTATTCCAAAAGGCGTACTGACAGCTGCGGATGGACAAACGTACAATGCGGTGACTTGGCAGCCTAAAAGTGGTGTACGCATAGCCGCAATTGCGGTTAAAGCTGACAATTACTATGTAGTTAGTGGTCGTTCACTGGCTGAAGTTGAGAAAAACGAGACTAAAACACTACAATTAAGCCTGACGGGAGGTTTCATAGCATTCCTCATTGTTATCTTGGCATTTGTGGTAGAAGTTGGTAGAAATAGGACTCGCTCGCGCCGCTCTAAATGACATCAAATCTGCAGAGGCGTTTTACAGTTTACCTAAATCGTATATAGTAAGGGTAAGCATGTTTAAAAAGTACGTCCAAAAAAAGCTCGAAAAATACGTTATCAAATATTTCCGTAAACATCCAGAAGTAAAACTAGTTGTTGTTGCTGGCAGTGTGGGTAAAACAAGTACTAAGCGCGCGATCGCAACCCTGCTATCTCAGCGCTACCGCGTTTTACTTCACGAAGGCAACCACAATACACCTATGAGTGTGCCGGTTGCGGTGCTTGGGATCGAGTATCCAACTGACGTTCACAGCATAGGGGCCTGGATATCAGTCTTTCGTGCTGCACGTCAGCGCATTAAACAACCATCTGCAACAGATGTGGTTATTGCGGAAATTGGTGCGGATCACCCAGGTGATATTGCGTACTTTGGTAAATATCTCAAACCGTATATTGGCGTTGTAACCGCAGTTACGCCGGAACATATGGAGTTTTTTAGTAGTATTGAGGCAGTTGCACAAGAAGAGCTGACGACGGCAAATTTTTCGCAGCTTGCGATTATTAACCGTGACGATATTGAAGGCCGATTTGCAAACTTTGTTACCAATTCTAATATAGACACCTACGGTACGAGCGGTGCGGCTGAATATCGATTCGAAGTTCAGGATTTTACGGTTGACGACGGTTACAAAGGTAACGTTATTGTGCCGGAATTTGAACAACAGATTCCTGCAGGCATTAAAGTTGTCGGCGAACATAGTCTTCGGCCGGTTATGGGGGGTGTAGCGGTTGCCGCCAAAATGGGTTTGACGCCGGCCGAAATCGCCTCGGGTCTTGCTTTGATCCGTGCCGTGCCTGGTCGAATGAATGTGCTTCATGGTCTTGAGAATTCAATTATCATTGATGATACCTATAACTCAAGTCCAATCGCGGCAAGTTCAGCACTCCAAGCTCTTTATAGTTTGCAAGTTCCGCAGCGTATTGCGATTCTAGGAAGCATGAATGAGCTTGGTGTGACCTCGGCAACGGAACACGGAAAACTTGGTATGATGTGTGATCCTTCGATGCTTGCCTGGGTTATTACTATTGGTGATGAGGCTGAGAAATATCTTGCGCCCGCAGCACGGCAACGCGGCTGCCAGGTGAAGAGCTTTAAAAGCGCTATTGAGGCAGGCGGTTTTGCACACAGTGTTATGGCAGAGGGCGCGGCGGTGCTAGTAAAGGGATCTCAGGGGAATATTTATGCCGAAGAAGCGGTGAAGGTTTTATGTATTATGGATGATGATACTAAGCTGGTGCGCCAATCACCTGAGTGGGTACAGATCAAGGACGAATTCTTTTCTAAATTTGCCTAAGAATATGCTAAGCTGATGGTAAAGCAAACCATAAGTTGCATAATCAAGGGGGCGTATGGACGACCAAAACCAACCAAACAGCCA
>Ga0157370_10006746_pt1 | contig 12590 bp, 6 predicted proteins | sample C35metaG_FD_113463 | JGI IMG/M metagenome (GOLD analysis project Ga0157370, IMG submission 113463) | Corn rhizosphere microbial communities from Kellogg Biological Station, Michigan, USA - C3-5 metaG | ecosystem: Host-associated > Plants > Roots > Rhizosphere > Soil | place: USA: Michigan...
AATAAATATCTAATAGAAGTAGTGGTATTATCTTGAGACGGGAATTTTTGAAAGTCTTTCTAAGCTTCAGCGAGAGTCTTATTAGGTTGTGATCGTAGGTTCGAAAGAGAGCAGGATTCGAACTTTACGCCTGGAACCGCTGTAAATGCCACATTTATTTATGTCTTGAACCTCTGTGCACCGATTCTGCACCCAAATTCAATCTTTTTTAATTTTCACTATTAAATCATATACAAAACCGAGAATATTAACGAATGGACAAGAAGTTGTATTATTCCTTTGCTTTACAAATATACGTTAAATATTTAAAATGAAGGGATTCCGTAAATTTTGGCTTTTTTGTAGACTTTGAGAAATTTCTTTAATTCATGCGCGGATAAAGCGGATTCGAACAAAATTATCGCATCCCGTTTTTATACTTGCAGTTCTATTTTATTCGAATACCGCGCCACAATTCTGCCACGAACTTTTATGCGTTTTATGCATATCGAAAGTTAGACAAACTAATTGGAATCAAACATTATCGATGCTATTTATATTTTTAATATAAGTAGAAGGCGTCTGCCCCATTACTTTTTTAAATGCAATTGTAAATGTATTTCTATTATTAAAACCACTTTTTGTCGCAATTGCTTCAAGCGTTTGATTTTCATGATCATTATTGTTCAAGAGTTCCAAACAATATTTTATTCTGTGGGAATTAATAAAATCATTAAAATTGATTTTTTCGCATTCATTTATTACTGCCGAAATGTATTGAGCAGGGATGGAGAGTTCGGATGCTAATTGTTGTAAAGAATATTGTCTATCCAAATACGGTTTATTCAGCGTGATATGAGCTTTAATTTTCAGCGCAAGTTCCTGCATTTTTATTTGAGATAAATAACGATAATTTGTGGATGCTTGCTGGATCTCTTCCATTGAAAAAAGAGCCCGATCTTCGATTATAGTATTTTCAATCTCTTTATCTAAAATTACAATTCCTTTTATTCCATACAATATTTGAGGAAATAAGAAAAGAAAAACAGCTGTTAATCCTGTAAAACCTCCAATAAATAAAAATACTGTAAGTTCATCATCTCCATATCCGGGTTTTAAAATTTTCATTGAAGGCAGAAATAGAAAAACTTGTGAAAGAACAAAGATAGTAAGCCACTGCAGCCAGACTCCGTTTTCTTTTTTAAAGTCGGAGTTCTTTACTCGAACCAATCGTATGAGAAGCACACATTGGAATACCCAATAAATAAAAGCTAAAAGATACTTAATGACAATATAAAAGCCAGGAATAAAGAATCTGCTTTCATAAAAAAATAAAACCATTTTGCTCAATTGGCTGGAATGCATAAAAGCTATCTTTTCAGATCCCGGGAGCCAAAAAAAAGGAAAATAGTCAATAACATAAATCAAAGCCGGAATAAGATGTATGAAATCCATTTTTGTTAATCCTTTATTTGTAACAACAGATCTAATGTAAAGGTAAGAGGCGGGCATATAGAGAAGGTGCGCTATAATACCAGTTCTGTAAACATGTGGTAAATACTTAAGAAAGCCTGTGTTGATTAAAAATAATATAAAACAAGGATAGGATAATAAGAGAAAAAACAGAGAAAGTAGAATATTATATTTCTTTGTTTTTTGGGAATATCCAATTAATAAAATGGAGACTAAAAAGCAAATGATAATTACTACCGCTACACAAGCTGAAAATATTGAAATCATATGAATCTGTTATGAAAAGTTTGATCTGCAAAAATGGTACTTTCTCAAATTTAGTAAAAAGATAATAATCAGCACCTTTATTAGATTTGCCAATAATGATAAATATTGGCAACAATCTGAAGCGAAAAAAACATCTGCAATAAGGTTTGTTTTACTTTTATGTTTGTAAATTTTATCTGTAGTAAAATTTTTATGTTTGTTTTGTAAAATGCAACATATTAATGTTTTGTATATTAATTTTAATCGTACATTTATTAGTTTTTTTACAATCCCCACCAGTAAGACTTGTTTTTCAAATTTATATAATCAAAACTAAATCCTTATGAAAGTACAGATCAAAATTTTTCTATTATTGTTTTCTTTCAATGTTTTTATTGTTAATGCTCAAGAGGTTTTACCTTTTCCGCTAACGCCCACAGCAAGTCAGGCCGGACGAACAATTGATGAATCTGTTTACAAAAATAGGATAGTGCAATCGCATCTTGTTAAAGATGCACCTAATATTTTAATTATATTAATTGATGATGCAGGTCCGGGTCTGCCAGATACATATGGAGGAGAAGTACATACGCCAAACCTTACTAAGATAGCAAACAATGGAGTGTCGTACAATAGATTTCATTCTACTGCTATGTGTTCACCAACACGTTCATCATTGCTAACAGGGCGAAATCACACTAGAATTGGAAACGGTCAAATTACGGAACTGGCCAATGACTGGGACGGATTTAGTGGTGTTATTCCTAAAACATCAGCTACAGTTGCTGAAGTTTTAAAACAATACGGTTACAGTACTTCTGCTTTTGGGAAATGGCACAATACCCCAGGAGCCCAAACAAGTCAGGCCGGCCCTTTTGATTACTGGCCAACAGGATATGGTTTTGAATACTTTTACGGATTTTTGAGTGGAGAAACCTCTCAGTATGAACCTACACTGGTTAAAAATACAACTTTTGTAAAAACACCTAAAACGGCAGAAGAAGGATACAGCCTTTCAGATGATTTGGCCGATAATGCTATTGAATGGATTCAGAATCATCAGGCAATTCATCCCGAAAAGCCTTTCCTTATGTATTGGGCACCCGGAGCGGCTCACGGTCCTCATCAGGTACCAAAGCAATGGATTGATAAATACAAAGGTAAATTTGATGACGGGTGGGATAAGTACAGAGAAAGAGTTTTTGAAAAACAAAAGAAGTTAGGGTATATTCCTGCTAATACAAAGCTTACTCCACGTCCATCAAATTTGGCAGCCTGGAATGATATTCCTGAAAGTGAGAAACCTTTTCAAAGAAAATTAATGGAAGTTTTTGCCGGATTTGCAGAGCAGGCAGATTATGATGCCGGCCGTGTAATTGATGAACTGGAAAAAATGGGTATCAGAGAAAATACGCTGGTATTTTATATTTGGGGTGATAATGGTTCAAGTGCAGAAGGAATTAACGGTTCCATCAGCGAGCTTTTAACTCAAAACCAAATTCCGTCTAAAATAGAAGATCATATCAAAACAGCAAATGAGCTTGGAGGTTTAGATGTACTGGGAACACCAAAAGCAGATAATATGTATCATGCAGGCTGGGCATGGGCAGGGTCGACTCCCTTTAAGGGAACAAAACTTTTAGGAGCTTATTTTGGAGGAACCAGACAGCCGCTGGCAGTTTCATGGCCAAAAAAAATAAAAACAGACAAAACGCCTCGCGCACAGTTTCATCATGTCAATGATGTTGTGCCAACTATTTATGAAGCAGTTGGAATCAAAGCACCTTCAGTTGTGAATGGTTTTACACAGGATCCATTTGACGGTATCAGTATGGTGTATTCTTTTAATGACGGTAAAGTAAAAGACCAAAAACATACACAGTTTTTCGATATTATGGGAAGCCGCGCGATTTATCACGATGGCTGGATGGCTTCAACGTTTGGACCTAGAACTCCATGGCTTACTATAACACCAGGTTTGGCTGCGTGGACTCCGGATAAAGACAAATGGGAGCTTTATAATTTGGATGAAGATTTCTCTCAGGCAACAGATTTAGCTTCCAAAAATCCAGAGAAATTAAATGCCCTGAAAGAACTTTTTCTGATTGAATCAGCTAAAAATAATAATCTGCCAATTGGAGGCGGTTTGTATTTGGCACTTCACCCTGAAGCCCTTCCAATCAATCCTGCAACCGAATTTAATTATACGGGAACAATGACAAGGCTTCCTGAAGTGGTGGCGCCAAAAATTGCAACTATAGCCAATACTATCACAATTGATGCTGATATACCTAAGGATGCAAATGGTGTGTTATTGGCATTGGGTGGATATTCTGGAGGTTTAAGTATTTATATAAAAGATGGGATTTTATATTATGAGTTTAATATGATGGAAATCAAAAGAACTATTATTAGCGGTAAAACAAAAATTCAGGAAGGAAAAAATAAAATTGTAATTGATTTGACTACTATTAAACATAAAGATTATGCTCATTTAAATTCGGCAGATGTAAAAATCACTGTAAATGGTAAAGAATATGCATCAGGAAATGTTCCTATTCTTGTCAATCTTGGTTTTACAGTTTATGAATGTTTGGATATAGGTACCGATTTGGGTTCGCCGGTTTCTGAAGCTTATTTTGATAAATCACCTTTTGCTTTTAATGGAAAAATTAGCGGAGTAAATATCAAATATAAAAAGAAATAATGCATCGATATATAAATTTAAACGCTACTTTATGAAATACTTTATAAATTTAAGAGGCATAATATTATTGCTGATTCTAATGTTATTTAATAGCGTTAATGCACAGGAAATACTTCCGTTTCCAGCAACACCATCGGCAAGTAAAGCCGGAGCAAGTATGGCAGAATCTGTCCATACACGACGAGTTGAGAAATCACATCTTTCCGCAGATGCACCAAATATTATAATTATCTTAATTGATGACGCCGGGCCAGGATTGGCTAATACTTTTGGAGGGGAGGTAAATACTCCTAATCTTACCAAACTGGCAAATCATGGGATTGCATATAATAGATTTCATTCAACGGCCATGTGTTCTCCAACGCGCGCCTCTTTGCTGACTGGTCGTAATCATACCAGGGTAGGATCGGGACAGATTACAGAATGGGCTAATGATTGGGACGGATTTAGTGGACTTATTCCTAAAACATCTGCCACTGTAGCCGAAGTTTTAAAAGATTATGGATACAGTACATCAGCTTTTGGTAAATGGCATAATTCACCTCCATTAGAAACCACTAAAGTCGGACCATTTGACTTTTGGCCAACGGGCTATGGTTTTGAATACTTTTACGGGTTTTTAGCAGGAGAAACATCCCAATATGAACCTACGCTGATTAAGAATACAACTTTTGTTGCTGTTCCAAAAACTCCAGAGGAAGGATATCATCTAACCGATGATTTGGCTGATAATGCCATTCAATGGATACATGATCAAAAAGCGATAGATCCAACAAAGCCATTTTTTATGTATTGGGCACCCGGAGCAGTCCATGGACCACATCAGGTAAACAGCAAATGGGCTGATAAATATAAAGGTAAATTTGATGATGGATGGGATGAGTATAGAAAACGCGTTTTTAAAAGAGAAAAAGAATTGGGCTGGATTCCGGAAAACACAAAACTTACAGAACGTCCCACAAATATGGTAGCCTGGAGTGATATTCCGGACAGTGAAAAACCTTTTCAAAGAAGGTTGATGGAAGTGTATGCCGGATTTGCTGAACATACAGATTACAATGCCGGACGAATCATTGATGAACTGGAGAAAATGGGTATTGCCGATAATACACTTATTTTCTATATCTGGGGAGATAATGGTTCGAGTTCAGAAGGTCAAAATGGAACAATTAGTGAATTACTGGCTCAAAATCAGATTCCTACAAAAATAGAAGATCATTTGAGAGTTTTGAATGACCAGCTTGGGGGTTTAAATGCTTTAGGCAGTCCTAAGACCGATAATATGTATCATGCTGGCTGGGCTTGGGCTGGATCCACACCATTTAAAGGAACTAAATTATTGGCAAGTTATTTTGGAGGTACCCGCCAGCCTATGGTAATCTCCTGGCCTAAGAAGATTAAAACGGATAAAACACCCCATGCGCAATTTCATCATGTAAATGATATTGTACCCACTATTTATGAAGCGTTGAATATACAAGCGCCAAAAAAAGTAAACGGTTATGATCAGGATCCGATCGACGGGGTTAGCATGGTTTACACTTTTAATGATGCTAAAGCAAAAGACCAGAAGCATACTCAGTTTTTTGATGTTATGGCCAGCCGTGGGATTTACCACGATGGTTGGTTCGCCAGCACATTTGGCCCTCGTGTTCCTTGGATGACAGTAACTCCCGGTATTGATAAATGGACTCCCGAGAAGGATGTTTGGGAATTGTATAATATCGATGAAGACTTTAGTCAGGCTAACGATTTGGCAAAGAAAAATCCTGAGAAACTTAAAGAATTAAAGACTTTATTTATGGAAGAATCTGTAGCCAACAAAAACATGCCTATTGGAGGTGGACTTTATGTTTTATTGCATCCTGAAGCCATAAAGTCAAATCCGGCAACTGAATTCAGTTATTCCGGAGATATGACCCGTTTGCCAGAATTTGCGTCCCCGAGAATAGGATATAATTCAAATCAATCGACCATTGTTTTAGATGCGAATGAAAAATCTAATGGAGTTCTGTTTGCAATGGCAGGTTATGCCGGAGGTGTGACACTATATGTTGAAAATGGTATTTTAAATTATGAATATAATTTGTTCGAAATACAACGAACTAAATTGAAAGCAAAATCTAAATTGCCAAAAGGAAAATCAACCGTGGAAGTTGTATTTAAAAGAATCCCACATAAAGACAGCCCTAAATTAAGTGCAGCAGAAGTTACAATCGTGGTAAATGGAAAAGAAGAAATAAAAGGGGTAGTGCCTGTAATTATTAATTCAGGATTTTCAGCTAATGAATGTTTTGATATTGGTACCGATTTAGGGTCTCCGGTATCACAAGCGTATTATGATAAAGCTCCATTTAAATTTGACGGGACTATTGAAAGTGTAAAAATTAAATATCTGAAATGATAAATTAATTAAAAGCATTAATAATGGAGTGGTCGTTCGATTACTCCATTGTTTTTTAATTGACAGCTGATTGCAATAAATTCGATAGTTTATGAAATGGAACAAAGGATTTAAATTTCTAGATATTTATTTAGTCATACTATTAAGTCTTCTTTCTAATTATGCATTCTCACAAAATGATACATTAATTTTAAACAACGAAGACCGAATAGTAGGGGAAATCAAAAACATGATTAAAGGTGTGCTAACAGTTAAAACACGATATAGTGATAAAGATTTTAAGATAGAATGGCTAAATACAAAGTTTTTTAAAAGTAACAGAAATTTTTTAGTAGTATTATCAAATGGAGAAAGAATAAAATCAGCGCAGATATTACCTGGAAAAAATGAAGAACAATTACTAATTAAAGAAAAAGATAAGGAAATCATAGCTACAGTAAAAGAAATTGTGTTTATAGAATCAATTGATGATCACTTCCTATCTCGATTTACAGTTTCTTTATCTGTAGGATATAATTTTACAAAAAGTAATAATCTGAGCCAGTTTACAATAAGAAGTAATGTAAATTACACCTCTGATGATATAGGATTTACAGGCGCATTTAATTCTGTTCTGAGCAGTCAGGATAATGTTGGATATACACGCAGGACGGATGCTAACGCAGGATTCCGATATTATATCAAGAACAAAAAGTTTATAATTCTGTCTTCGGATTTTCTTTCAAATGAAGATCAATTACTTAACCTCAGAGCAACGATCGGATCTGGACTGGGAAAATATTTAATTTTAAATAATAAAGAATATCTTGCAACTGGTCTGGGAGTAGCTTGGAACAATGAAAAGTTCCAGGATACACTTCAGACAAATAATAATAGTCTTGAAACTTTTGCAAGTTTTGAATTAAATTTGTTTAAGCATAAAAACATTAGCCTATTGACAAAGTTAACCACTTACCTAAGTGTAACAGAATGGGATAGGGTTCGGGCGGATTTTAATATTGATGTGAAATATGAATTGCCACTAGATTTGTTTATTAAATTTGGATTTACTAATAATTTTGATAACAAGCCAATTGCAGGCGCGGTAAATAATGACTTTATTTTTCAAACTGTTTTTGGCTGGGAGTTTAAATAAATCATAAGTAGTAATGTTTCGAACTTAAGCCTTTAAATAGTTTTATTACAGTGTTTTAAATGTATCTTAAAAATAAATGCACCGATTCTGCACCCAGATTAAAATATATCTTTTTTCAATATTTTTATCTGCCTGTAATACACATTTGGATATGAGTTTCTTAAGTATTGATTTTTTTAGGGTTTTTCTTTTTTTAAATAAATTGTACTAGGATTTTACCACAAAATTTGGATGGCTTATTATCTTTAAAAACGCTTTTTCTTTTTGGCGAAATTGTAGTCAACCCCAAATTAAACTTGTCCTAATAAATGCTTTATTTAACTAGTAATTAGTTAATTGCCTGTTATAACTTGGTTGTTCGGTATTACTTTGGTTGCATATTATAATTTGCAACGAAGTTTTTTATGTTTAAAGCCAGAAATGACTGCACGGATTTTGCCCCATTGTGCAGTTAAGATCCCTTAATCTGGTTCATGTTATCTGCCTGTTAATTTCTATTGTTAGATTAGTAATAAACGGTCTGAGCTGCATCTTATTGGGAAATTTACGGTATTTGATTTGCTCACTTCTATTAAACATCATTTTAATTTTTGCACCACATAAAAACTCAGGGGAAAAAATATTTAAGAACAGATTAAGTAAATGCGGACAATATAATTTCAATATAAAAGACATTAAAAAAGAGTTTGCACTATGAATTGCAGTCTGTTTTTAAAGTGTTTATTATCAACATGTTAAATTTTAGTTTTATTTTATTTTTTTTAAATTTGTAAGATATTTTTTAGTTAATTTAGTAAGTGCGTTTTTTAATGTTAAAAATGCGCAATGATATGTATTGCAGGTTTTTATAATTCTAATAAAAAATTTCGCCCCATGAAAAAAGAAACAAATTCAGACAGCAATGAACTAGCAAGTGATTACCCTAAAGACAAGTATCACGATACTGCAGTCAGCATTGTAAAACACATTGAAAAAATCGCAGAACAGAATCCTGATAAAATTGCCATTATTGATGGTCGGGAGAAAATTACTTACAAAGATCTCAATGCCAAAGCCAATCAGCTGGCCCGTTATTTGCAAACTCAGGACATCAGGCAGGAAGGAAAAGTGGGAGTGTGCCTTCCGCAATCAGCAAATCGTATTATTGCTTTTTTGGCCATTTTAAAAACAGGAGCTGCCTATCTGCCTATTGATGGTGAATTACCCCAAGCCAGAATACACCTTATGGTTACAGATTCAAAAATTGATCTGCTGCTGACTGCTCAGGATTATTTGGATAAAACCGGTAATGATGAAATTCAAACAATAGTATTGGACTTTTTAGGCGAGGATAATGAATATAAAAAAACAGCAACCCAAAATATTGCTGTTGAAATCTTGCCTCAAAATCCGGCTTACATTATATATACTTCAGGAAGTACAGGAATACCAAAAGGAGTCGTTATCTCGCATGGGTCTTTTTATAATTTTGTGCAAGAACAGGCACATGTTTTAGGCTTGTCCGCCCAGAGTACAACATTGCAGTTCGCTTCTCCCAGTTTTGATGCCGCAGTCATAGACATCTGGACGCCTTTGATTAAAAGCGCTGCAATATATTTATATCCTAATAATAAAATTGTTGGCGAACCGCTTTTAGACTTCATTGTCACCCATCATATTGATACGGTGCCCTTAATGCCTCCCATGGTATTGGCATCATTGCCTTTAAACAAACCTATAGGAAATCTGAGAACTATTGCAATTGGAGGTGAAGCCTGCAGCGAAAACACTGTGAAATCCTGGTATAAAAAAATACGATTAATCAACAGTTACGGACCAACAGAAGCGACTGTTGCGGTGAGTAATTATGAGTTTAAAGAGGAAGCAAACCCGAGAATTATAGGATCTGCGATGCCGAATGTAAGCTTATTTATATTAGATGAAAGCTTAAAACCGGTAAAGAGAGGTGATGTTGGAGAGCTGTATATTGGCGGATCTCAATTAGCACTCGGCTATTTAAACCGGCCGGATGATACTAAAAAAGCTTTTATTGAAGCTCCGCAATGGCTTTCAGCCCAACTAAATGACAATAAAATTATCTATAAAACCGGAGATATGGTACTCGAAAGACCCGATGGAAATCTGGAATTTTATGGCAGAAAAGACGATCAGGTTAAAATCAGGGGCTACAGAATTGAACTTGCAGAGATTGAATATAATATGGCAAAACTGCCTCAAATTTCCCAGACAGCAGTAAAAGTGCAAAAAAAAGAAAATGGTCTGCCTGTACTTATTGCTTTTATTCAGCTTGCCGGTGTTCATGACGATCAGATAAAATCTTTGCAAGGCATTAAAGCAAAATTGCAGCAAATAATGCCGTTGTATATGCTTCCTGATAAAATAGTCATTGTCGATAAGATGCCTTTGACGCATGCAGGAAAAATAGATAAAACACTTTTAGAAATTCCGGAAAACCAAGCAAAAAACAATACTTTTCCTAAGTGGAAAGAAGACAACCTTGCCGAAATTGTAAAACACCTCTGGAAAGAACTTCTTTTGATAGAAGATATAAAAGATGAAGATGACTTTTTTGACCTGGGAGGCCATTCTTTACTGCTAGCTCAGCTTCATGTTCTTCTGCCGGAACCTGTAAGAAATAGAATCAGCTTGCCTGAGCTTTATATTTTCACCACTATTTCGGCATTCGTAAAAGAAGTTGAAAAACGCATGGCCGAAACAGAAATTTCGCAAAAAACGAAAGCTCAGATAATGGTAAATGAGCTGATTGAGGATTCTGAACTGCATATTGATTTTAGCGTAGATAAATTGCCGGATTCTGCAATATTAAACAATCCTAAAAATGTTTTTTTGACGGGAGCAACCGGTTTTGTCGGGTCTCATTTATTAGAAGAACTGCTTCAAAATACAGCTGCAAAAATATATTGTTTAGTCCGCGCTTCATCTGCTGAAGAAGGGCTGGAACGCATTAAAAGCACTTTTGCAAAATTCAAATTGCCTTGGCCGGTAAGCTACGATAATCGAATTACAGCCATTATTGGTGATTTGTCGCTGCCTTATTTTGGGATAGAAGATGAGGTTTACCATTTTCTTGCCAGCGAAATAGAAGTTATTTATCATTCCGGAAGTTCAGTAAGTTATGTGCAGCCTTATCCGCTGATTAAAAAATCGAATATTGATGGTTTGCACAATGTTATTAATCTTGCCGTTACAACAAAAATAAAATTTCTGGTGCTGCTTTCCTCTATGGGGGTTTTTAGCTGGGGAAGGCCTTTTACCAAGAAAACATGGATGTATGAAGATGATGCTATAGATCAAAATTTGGCGGCTGTTTCCCGTGATTTAGGCTATATAAAAAGCAAATGGGTAATGGAACGCATCACCGAAAAAGCCAAAGAAAAAGGACTTCCAGTTATCAATTTCAGATTAGGATTTGCGGTATGTCACAGCACATCGGGCGCAACAGTTATGAATCAGTGGTGGGGAGCGCTCATAAGAAGCTGTGTGCAGCTTAAATCCTTTCCGCTGGTAATGGGGTTAAAAGATGAACTTACTACGGTAGATTATATGTGTAAAGCCATTATGCATATTAGCAGAAAGAAAGAAGCGGTAGGTTTAAATTTCCATCTTTCTCCTTTGGCAGAAAATGATGTTTCCTTAACAGATTTCTGTGCTAAAATGAATGAGTATTACGATATAAATTTAGAAGGAATGGAATATCATCAATGGCTCAATCAATGGAAATATGATAATAATCTGCCAATATATCCTTTACTGAGCTTGTTTACAGAAGACGTACACGAAGGCAAATCGTTAGTGGAAGCTTATGAAAACACCTATTATTATGACAGAAGCAATACCAAGCAATTTTTAGAAGATGCCAATTTAACGCCTCCTGTTTTTGATAAAAAACTGATGACCCCATATTTAGAATTTATGGGTGTTTTGTAAGGATGTATAACTTTTGCACTTAAGGGATAATGGCTTTTTGCATTGTCCCTTTATATTTTAAATTTCTTTTTATTATAATTTAATTCTAAACGCAGCTTTGATCTATATCTACTATTCGTATCTGTCAGGAGAGAATCACCAAAATCTGATGCAGAATGAGCTGCCAAAGTTCGCGTTTGATTTTATAGAAAAAATAAAAAAATACAAAAGATGGCAGGATGCGCAATTATCCCTTTTAGGAAGGATTTTGCTTTTTAGGGGAATTAGAGAACAGTATAATATTAATTTAGAAGAAAAAGATATATGCTATGATACATACAGCAAACCCTTTTTTAAAGGAAATCCAGTTTATTTTAGCATTTCGCATTCCGGAGAGATCGTAATTTGTGCAATAAGTGGTAAGGAGTCAATAGGTATTGATATAGAAAAATTAACTGAAATTAATATTGATAATTTTAAAAGGTATATGCGAAATTCCGAATGGAACAGAATTGTTTTTTCAAATGAAAAACACCAGGCATTTTTTGATTACTGGACGCAAAAAGAGGTTCTGTCGCATCTAGATACGTTTTAACTTTGCCTTTTTTAAATTCTTAAACTCATGAATACGAAAGGGCATTGCTATCCGAAATCTATTATACTGCAGGCAGTATATTTTAAGCTTAGGTTTACATTAAGCTATCGGGATGTTGAAGAGA
>Ga0157370_10006747_pt1 | contig 12590 bp, 14 predicted proteins | sample C35metaG_FD_113463 | JGI IMG/M metagenome (GOLD analysis project Ga0157370, IMG submission 113463) | Corn rhizosphere microbial communities from Kellogg Biological Station, Michigan, USA - C3-5 metaG | ecosystem: Host-associated > Plants > Roots > Rhizosphere > Soil | place: USA: Michigan...
GGCTCGGTCCGCCTCCGGCCTTCATGCTGACGGGCGTCCCGCAGCACGTCGACGGCCTGCTGCAGCAGGCGGTGGCGGCGGACGGCGCGTCGCTGATCCACCCCGACCGCATGTGGCATTACACCGAAGGCATCCGCAACTGGGATTCGATCTGGCCTGGCCACGGCATCCGCATCCTGCCCGGGCCGTCGAGCCTGTGGATCGACCCATCAGGGGAGCGGCTGCCGTACCCGAATATTCCCGGCGCCGACACGCTCGGTACGCTCGCGCACATCACGATGCGCCGCCTTCCGCATACGTGGTTCGTGCTCAATCGCGCGATCATCCGCCGCGAGTTCGCGCTCTCGGGAAGCGAGCAGAACCCCGATCTCACCGGCAAGAGCCTGCGCCTGACGCTCGCACGCGCGGGGCGCTCGGTGCAGCGCCCGGTGCAGCGGTTCATGGATCACGGCGCCGATTTCGTCGTGCGCAACGACCTCGGTGCGCTGGTCGATGCAATGAACGCGCTGGTCGACGCCGACGCTCCGGCGGGGCAGCCGCCGCTCGCGGAAGTGCGCATCGATCGCACGAGACTCGAACGCGAGCTTCGCGACCGCGACCTGCAGACGAGGAACCGCGCCGGCAAGGATCCCCAGCTCGCGATCGTCCACAACGCACGCCGCTATGCAGGCGAGCGGCTCGTGCGCGTCGCGAAACCCGCGCCGATTCTCGATCCTGCCGACGGCCCGCTCGTCGCCGTGCGCTTGAGCGTGCTGACGAGGAAATCGCTGGGCGGGCTCGAGACCGACCTCGATGCGCGCGTCCTCGACGGAACGGGGCAGCCGATCCCCGGTCTCTTCGCTGCCGGCGAAGTCGCAGGCTTCGGCGGCGGCGGCATGCACGGCTACCGCGCGCTCGAAGGCACGTTCCTTGGCGGTTGCCTCTTCAGCGGAAGGATCGCGGGGAGGGCGGCGGCGGGGGTCGGTACCGATGTTGCCGGCGCGCACGGGTCACGCTAGTCTCGGCGCCCATGTCCGAAGTGTCTGCCGCGTCGATCCCCCTCGTATTCGTCGTCGGCACCGGGCGCTGCGGCACGCATACGCTGTGGAAGCTGTTCGAATCGGTACCCAACTCGCTCAGCACCCACGAAGGCGCAGGGGTCGTGCGAAGCGGCCCGGCCGACGTCATCGGGAAACGCGTGACGCTGGGCCCGATGCTGGAGCTCAACAGCTACCTGTACCACCACGCGACCGAAGCCGATTTCGCGCGCAGCTTCGCCCCCGACGCTGCGATGACGGTGCTGATGGATGCCTGCTTCGCCGGCCGCACGAGCGCGATCTCGTGGTGTGCGACGCACGGCATCGCCTACTGCGACGCCAACGCTTTCGGCTTCAACTTCATCAACTACGTGCATGGCAAGTTCCCGCAGGCCAGGTTCATCCATCTCGTGCGCGACGGTTATGCGTGCGTGCGCTCGTGGTGGCGGCGCGACGCGTCGACGTATCCCGACGAGGTGCCGCAAACGCCGGCAGCGATTTCGTGGCTCCTTGCGAAGCCGGTGCCGTATCCGTCCGAACCCGTCTACGCGCAGTGGAGCGAACTCGATCGCGTGCAGAAGATCGCGTGGTTCTGGCAGACGGTGAACGCGAACATCGCACTGCGACTCGAACACGTTCCAGTGAGCAATCGCGTCGTCGTCAGAATCGAGGACGTCACGCCGGCGAGCGTCCCTGCGATTCTCGACTTCTGCGGCCTGCCGCGGCAATTTGCGCCCGAGTCGCTGGCACCCGACGATCCGTCCGACGGCCCGGCAATCGAGTGGACGCTCGACAACGTACGCAAGTTCAACGCGCTCGCGGCGCCGATGATGGAGCGGCTCGGCTATCCGCTGCGCTGACGGAGGGATGCGATCATGAAGAAGAGCGGAATGGCGTCCGGCGAGTCGGCTGCCCGGCTGATCGATGAGAGGATCCTGGAGCTCGCCGACTGGCGCGGCGCGTTGCTCGCGCGACTCCGCGCGATTGTCAGGAATGCCGATGCGAAGATCGTCGAGGAGTGGAAATGGAACGTTCCGGTCTGGTCGCGCAATGGCATCGTCTGCACCGGCGAGACCTACAGGAGCGCCGTGAAAATGACTTTCGCGAAGGGCGCTGCACTTTCGGATCCTTCCCATCTCTTCAACTCGAGCCTCGGCGGGAACGTTCGCCGCGCAATCGACTTTCGCGAAGGCGGCGCGATCGACGAGCGGGCCTTGAAGGCGTTGATCCGTGCGGCGGTGGCACTGAACCGCACGGCGGCCGAAGGCTGATCGGCGTGGCTCGATACCCAAGGCCGGACCATCGTTGAGCGATTCATGGATGCGTATAATTGTTATTATGTCAAATCGTTGAATCACTCATTGCGGATGTGCAACAGGCGCCGTGGGTCCAACCTGAGGCTGACAACCGCCCCGCTTCATACTGCGAACTTTCCCAACCTGTTCTGCAAACCAGCCGATGGTCCCATCGTTCACCTCCCGTTGGTGGATGGGCGGTTGAGTGTGCGGCAACGCGCGATTTCTCGCCGACAACGGAGTCGATACGACGGGCGCGCAGGCGCCGGCTTCGTCGCCGTCGCCGATCCCATCAAGGCAAGCACCCCGCAGGCGGTGGCGGCGTTGCGTCGCGAGGGCATTCAGGTGGTCATGCTGACCGGCGACATCAAAGCGACAGCGGAGGCTGTCGGGCGACAGCTCGGCATCGTGCGTGCCCGGCGCATGTCGCAGGCCACGATGCGCAACATCCGCGAGAACCTGTTCTTCGCCTTCTTCTACGACGCTGCCGGCATTCCGGTGGCGGCGGGCGTCCTGCACCCGTTCTTCGGCATCCTCCTCTCGCCGATCGTGGCGGCGGCGGCGATGGCGCTGTCGTCAGTGAGCGTCATCACCGATTCGCTGCGTCTGCGCGCCGCGAGAGTCGAAGTCTGACGAGCACCGTGAAGCCGGGCATCGGGTACGGTCTCGCGTCGGCAGCGCTCTTCGGCGTCAGTACCCCGTTGGCCAAGGCGCTCGTCGGCTCCGTTGCGCCGCTGTGGCTGGCGGCCATCCTGTATCTCGGCGCGGGCGCGGGCCTGCTGCTCGTACTCGCGCTGCGGCGCGTGCGAGCACCGTCCGCGCCGCTCGCGCTTCCCGCCGGTGCGGAGTGGATTTGGGTCGCGTCGGCCATCGCGCTGGGCGGCATTGTCGGCCCCGTCGCGCTGATGTACGGCCTTGCCAGGACCAGCGGGGCCACCGCCTCGCTTCTGCTGAACCTCGAGGCCGTCCTGACCGCCCTCCTTGCCTGGTTTCTCTTCAAGGAGAATTTCGACCGTCGCATCGCGCTCGGGATCCTGGCCATCGTGCTTGCAGCGGTACTTCTCACCGCGGCCCCCGCCGGCGGATCCACATCCCCGATGGGCCCGGCACTGGTTGCCTTTGCCTGCCTTTGCTGGGCGGTCGACAACAACCTGACGCGCCGGGCGTCGGCCAGCGACGCGGTCGTCCTGGCCGCGGTCAAGGGTATTGTCGCCGGCAGCGTAAACGGCGGCCTGGCCTTCGCGCTCGGCATCACGATGCCGTCGCTCCTCGCCGCGGCCACGGGCGCACTCGTCGGCTTCGTCGGCTACGGCGTGAGCCTTGCGCTGTTCGTCCTCGCGTTGCGACATCTCGGCACGGCGCGCACGGGGGCTTACTTCTCGGTTGCGCCATTCTTCGGCGCAGCGGTCGCAGTGCTCATGGGGCAAGATGCGCTGACGTGGTCACTGACGGTCGCTGCTGCGCTGATGGCGCTCGGAGTCTGGCTGCACGTGTCGGAGCGCCATGCCCACGAGCACCGACACGAGTCGCTCGAGCATACGCATTCGCATGTCCACGACGCGCACCATCAGCACGGCCACGCTTTCGCATGGGGCGGGAAGGAGCCGCACACGCATCGCCACTTCCATCCGGCCATCACACACACCCATCCCCATTACCCCGATGTCCACCATCGTCATCGGCATTGAGCGGTTGCGCGTTCCTACGGCACCCGTGGTTCACGGCGAGCCCGGTCGTTGCCCGCTCGACGGACAGCGGCAGCACTTCGTACCCCAGGGCAACCGGAGAAAATGCTCTTACAATCAAACCGCCTTGAACAGGTAGCCTCGTCGCGCGTTGCGCCGCACGTACTCGTTCAGTAGCGCCTGACACTCGGCCTCGAGTACTCCTCCAAGCAAAACCAGCGTGCGCCGGCCGTAGTACGGCGTCGCCTCGACGGCGGCGTGTGTCGCGGCGAGCGGGTCGCTCGCGCCCCACACGATACGGTCGATCGCGCTGTACACGATGGCGCCGAGGCACATCGCACAAGGCTCCATCGTCGTGTAGACCGTGCATTCGCGCCGACGACGCCACAGGAACTGCGGAATCCGCGCGACCGCGGTGTGCTCCGCGTGAAGAAGGTCGTTCCGTTCTGATTCGACGGCGTTTCGACCCGTGCTGACGATCTCATCGTCGTGGACCACCACGGCGCCGACCGGAATGTCGCCAGCCTCCAGCGCCAGGCGGGCCTCCTCGAGCGCGGCGCGCATGAAGCGCTCGTGTGAATAGCGCTCCGCTACATCGGGCGCAGAGTTCTTACCGGAAGAGGTCGTGGCAGCCACTCCCCTCTATGCTCCGGCGCCGACCGTAGCGTGGAGCGTTTCATCGCTCATCGCGCGGGACACGCGCTGGCGCCAACGCTCCGGCCCGGATCAGGCGCTCGACGTCGCTCGCTCCGCCGACCAATGTGCCGCTGACGAACACCATCGGAAATGTCGGCCAGCCGGTCCACATCTTGAGTGCATTGCGCCGCCGCCACGAGCTGAAGTAGCTGCCGTATTCGAGATACCTGTACCCGATTCCCGCGCGATCGAGCGCGCGTCGCGCGCGCCTGACGTGCGGGTTCTGGGCCATGCCGACGACCACGACATCGTTGGCGGCGATCGCCTCTTCGACCTCGTGAACGATGTCGGCATGGCGCGTCGCGACCGCGTCGCGGATCGCAGGATGAATGCGCGCCTCGTCGAGGATTGCGCGGAAGCTCACGGCGTGAACAAGCGGGCGAAGTCCTGCGCCCCGCGATCACCTGCACGCGGGGCGCCCGGCCTACCTCACTTCGCCAGTTCGGCGATCGTCTGCGGATCGAGCCTGCCGGTGATCGGCAAATTGTGATCCTTCTGGAATTCGCGTAGCGCGGCTTCGGTGTGGCCGCCCATCGATCCGTCGGCGGGACCGGGCTTGTAGCCGAGCGCGGTGAGCTTCCTCTGGGCGTCGGCGACCGTCATATGCATGACGACGGGCTTCACCGGCGACGCGCCGTCGACGCCGAGCTTGCCGCCGGTGCCGAGGCCCTGGCCGTTGCCCATGGTCTGCGGCGCGTAGTTGCGAACCGCGACGACGAGCTGGTTGTACGAATCGGTGAACGCGGCGACGATCACCTTGCCCTGCGGCGTGTTGGTGTAGCCACCGAGGCCGCCGCCACCCGACCAGCCGAACACCGCGGCACCGACGTCGAAGTCGACCTTCGAGGCACTGCCCTCGGCGGCGCCCACCTGCACGCCCGAGCGGTTGTCGGTCAGGAGCAGCATCGTCGACGCCTCGTTCTGGTGAAATCCGCCGGCCACGGCGCCGACGGCGCCGAGCCAGCCCCCGAAGGCCCCGACCGCACCTCCTCCGCCCTTCGTATTCTTCGCGCTGAAGGTGATCGACGGAGTCATCGAGTAATCGGCCGACACCATCTGCCCCTTGCCGAAGCTGCTGCCCGCACGCAACTCGCCCGACTGCTGCAGTGCGCGCTCCTGCTGCATGTTCGCCATCGCGCGTCCGCGCTCGACGACGACGAAGCAGTTCGACTGCTGGACGAGCAGGCGCAGCACCGGAATCGTCGACGTCAACTGATAGTCACGCGTCAACTGGATGTACCACGCCGCACTCTGGTCCTCGACCATCGCGATGGTCCCGTACGGCTTGTCGCAGTGCTCGAGCGCCTTGTTGGCGTTGGCGCTGTTGGCGCCGCCGGCCGAACCCGTCGCGGTCGTCTTCGCGTCCTGCGACCCCATCTTCATCGCCGTCGGATCACTGGCGCAGCCTGCGAGCAGCAGGGCCCCGGACAGCACACACAGCGGTGCGGCAATCTTCATGGAACTCCCCCGGTCGTGGTGTCGTGCAGCGGTCCTCCGGCGCGCTCGTTCGCGCCTCTCCGGACCCCGGCGGCGAGTATCCTCAAATGCCTCGGTGCGGTCAATTCGCCCGGCTGGATGGAACCGCCGAATATTCGCCGTCTGCGACAATCGGCCAGGCGACACATCGGTGCACCGATCGATTGGCGGTCGATGCGACCGATGCTCCCGCTACCACCGGAGGATTCATGGATCTCGGAACACGCGCCGAAGCATTCCGCGAGCTGCACACGCGCCCCGGCATCTTCGCGATCCCCAATCCGTGGGACGCGGGCTCGGCGATCGCTCTGACGCAGATGGGCTTCGCGGCGCTGGCGACGACCAGCGCGGGCCTCGCCTACGCGCTCGGCCGGGCCGACGGTCACAACGCGGTGTCGCGCGCCGAGACGCTCGCCAACGCCGCCGCCATCGCCGCCGCGACGCCGCTCCCGGTGAGCGCCGACCTCGAGAATGGCTTCGGCGATTCGCCGGCCGACTGCGCGCTCACCATTCGCGCCGCGGCCGACGCGGGGCTCGTCGGTGGATCGATCGAGGATGCGACCGGGCGCGGCGACGAACCGATCTACGCGCTCGATGCCGCGGTCGCACGCGTCCGCGCCGCGGTCGCCGCAGCGCGCGCCCTGCCCTTCCCGTTCACGCTGACCGCGCGCGCCGAGAACTTCCTCCACGGTCACCCCGATCTCGACAACACGATCGCGCGGCTTGTCGCCTTCGCCGACGTGGGCGCCGATGTGCTGTTCGCGCCCGGCTTGCGCACGCCGGGCGACATCGGGGCAGTCGTGCGCGCGGTGGCGCCGAAGCCCGTCAACGTCATCATGGGGCTCGCCGGATCACCCTTCACCCTCGCCGAGCTCGAAGCGCTCGGCGTGAAGCGCGTCAGCGTCGGCTCGTCGCTCGCGCGCGCGGCGTTCGGCGCTTTTCTGCGCGGGGCGCGCGAGATCCGCGAGCGCGGCAGCTTCGCCTATGCCGCCGATGCGGTGCCGTATGCCGAGGCGAACCGCATGTTCGCCGCGGAGCGACCGGCGTGAGCGTCGCGTCCTGCCGAGTGCCCGCGGCGACGATACAGCGTTGACGACCGAGCTCGAACGCTCGCCGCCGACCCCGGTCGCGTGGCTGCCCCCGTCGTTGGGCGCACTGCACCGCGACGGCGTCTTCGTCGGGCTCGTCGTCGTGCTGGTCGCGCTCGCGCTCGCGGCACCGCGCGAAATCCCACGCTACCCATCGCGGATCAGCTGGCCGACGATCGCGACTCTCGCGGGCCTCCTGCTGCTGACGCGCGGCGTCGAGGCGAGCGGAGCGCTGCAGCGAGCCGGCCGAGCGCTGATCGATCTCGTGCGCTCGGAGCGCGCCGCGGCGTTGGGCCTCATCGGGGCCTCGGCGCTCCTGTCGATGGCGATCACCAACGACGTCGCGCTCTTCATCGTCGTGCCGCTGACGCTCGGCATGTGCCGGATCGCGCATCTGCCCGCCGCCCGCCTCGTCGTCTTCGAGGCGCTCGCCGTCAACGTTGGCTCGGCGCTGACGCCGATCGGCAACCCGCAGAACATCTTCCTGTGGCAGCGCTCCGGGGTGCCGTTCGCGGAGTTCGTGTCGGCGATGCTGCCGCTTGTCGCCGTGCTCGCGGTCGCGCTGTTCGCGCTGGCCGTGTGGGCGTTTGCGGCAACACCGGTGCGCCTTCGCGACGAACGGCGCGCGAGCGAGTTCGACATGCCACTTCTCGTCGTATCGCTCGGTCTCTACGCACCGTTCCTGGCACTCGCCGATCGCCACCTCGCCGGCTGGGGCCTCGCGCTGGTCGCCGTCGTCTCCCTCGCGCTGCGCCCGCGCCTCGTCCGCGACGTCGACTGGGGACTTCTCCTCGTCTTCGTGCTGATGTTCATCGACCTGCGCGGCCTTGCCGATCTCCCGGCGATGCGCGGGTGGATCGCGAGCGTCGCGCTGGATCTGCCAAAGCACCTGTATGCGGCAGGGATCGTCGCGTCGCAGATCGTCAGCAACGTGCCTGCGACGATCGCGCTCGGCGAATACTCGGGCGATTGGCACACCCTCGCCTACGCAGTCAACATCGGCGGCTTCGGCGTCGCGATCGGGTCGCTCGCCAACCTGATCGCCTTGCGGATGCTGCACGAGCGCGGCGCCTGGCTCGCGTTCCACTTGTGGTCGCTGCCCTTCCTCGTGATCGCGGCGATCGCCGGCTACCTGATCCTGTTCTGATCGCCGAGCGCGAATTCGGCGAGCGCCTTCGCCGACACGGGTCAATGGTCTGTCAGCAGCAGGGGCGGCCGGCGCTGTTGCTGTATATATAGCGCTATCAGCATATTACATGCTATTTCTCGAAATAACTTTAACGATGAACGATCCCGGGATTGGTTGAGTTACCGTCAACCTTAGACTAGACTTGGTCAGACCGATCACGCGGGCCGAGCCGATGGCAATCGTCAACATCTACGAAGCGAAGACCCGTCTCTCGAGCCTCGTCGACCTCGCCGCGACGGGCGAAGACGTGGTCATCGGACGCAATGGAAAGCCGATCGCGCGCATCACTTCGCTCGCGCCGCCCAAACGATCGATCCGCTTCGGCGTCCTGAAGGGGCGGGTCAAGATCGCCGCCGATTTCGACGCTCCGCTGCCGGGTGCGGCCGACGCGCCCTCCGGGCGGCGCTGATGCGCCTCCTCCTCGACACGCGCGTGTTCCTGCTCTCGACCATGGCGAGCAGCAAGCTCGGCAAGCCCGCGCGTGACCTCATGGAGTCCGCCGACGAGGTCTGGGTCTCGGCGGCGTCGATCTGGGAAGTCACGATCAAGCTCGCGCTCGGACGGGTCGACGGCGACATCGACGAAGCGGTGAAATCGATCGAGGCCTCGGGCTTTCGCAACCTGCCCGTCTCCGCACAGCACGCCGCGGCCGTGCGGCGCCTGCCCGCCTATCATTCGGATCCTTTCGACCGCCTGCTGATCGCCCAGGCGATCACCGAGCCGCTGCACCTGCTGACGCTCGACCCGCTCCTGCAGCGCTATAGCGAGCTCGTCATCGTCGTGCCGTCCTGAGCGCCGCAACGCCGCAGCGGCGCAGTGCGCGTCTGCGCGCGATGCGGGCGCGCCCTGTGCGCGCGGTATCATCGTCGGCGATCGCGCCGTGTCGTGCGGCCGATTCACCATGTCCGTGGCCGCCCGCCTTCCCCTCTTCGATCTCACCCCGGCGCAGCAGCGCGATTGGTTGACCCGGCGCCTCGCAGGCCCGGTGCCTTCGTCCGCACTCCACCAGAGCGATGGCTTCCGGCTTCCCGGCCGCGACGGCGAAGTTGTGCCGGCTGCGGTGCTGGTTCCGCTCGTCAATCGGCCGCAGGGTCTTCAGCTCCTGCTCACGCAGCGCAGTGCGAATCTGCCCGACCACCCGGGACAGATCAGCTTTCCGGGTGGACGCGTCGACCCCGACGACGCAGGCTTTGCCGCCGCAGCGCTGCGCGAGGCCGATGAGGAGATCGGGCTCGCGAGCTCGCACGTCGAAATTCTCGGCCAGCTCGCAGCCTACGTGACGGTGACGGGGTTTCAGGTTCACCCGGTGGTGGGCTGGATCGAACCGCCGATCGACCTCAAGCCGGACCCGGTCGAAGTGGCCGACGCGTTCGAGGTTCCCCTCGAGTTCATACTCGACCCGGCGCATCAGGAACGCCATTCGAGGATGCTCGGTACCAGGCGGCGCGAATACTGGGCGATCCCGTGGCACGAGCGCTACATCTGGGGCGCGACCGCCGCGATGCTGATGATTCTCGACCGGACGCTGCGCGCCGGCGACTGAGCGACGCAGCCACCGATGACAACACGAAGCCACCACACCGGGCTCGTGCTGTCGGGAGGCGGTGCGCGCGGGGCGTATCAGGCCGGGGTGCTTCTCGGCCTCGCGTCGGTCCTCGAGCGCAGCCGGCGCACGCCCTTCGGAATCGTCTGCGGAACGTCGGCGGGCGCGATCAACGCCGCAATGCTCGCGAGCCGCGCCGAGGACTTCCGCGTGGGTGTCGCCAGACTCGTGCGCCTGTGGCGCAGCATCCGCGTCTCCGACATCTACCACGCCGACCTCGGCACGCTGTCTCGCCATGGTCTCAAGTTCCTCGCGTCGGTCGTGGGCGTCGGCAGTGCGCCGGAAAACGCGGCGTCGATGCTCGACAACGCTCCGCTCGGCGCATTCCTCGAACGCACGCTCGACCTCGCGCGCATACCCGAACATTGCGCATCGGGAAGGCTCGGCGCGCTCGGCGTCAACGTCACGAGCTACGCGAGCGGCAAGGCAGTCACCTTCTTCTGCGGCGCCCGCGACAAGGTCGCTTGGAAGCGGACGCGCCGCCGTGGCGAGCGCTGCATGCTTTCAGTCCCGCACCTGATGGCGTCGGCGGCGATCCCGTTCATCTTTCCGGCGGTCCGGATCGGCGGCGAGTACTACATGGATGGCTCGATGCGCCAGATCGCGCCGCTCTCGCCGGCGCTCCACCTCGGCGCGCGGCGCGTGGTCGTGATCGGCGTCGGGCAGTTCGGTGGACAGTCGCACGGCGACGCGACCGAGACGTCGCGCTACCCGTCGTTCGCACAGACGGCAGGGCATGCACTGTCGTCGATCTTCCTCGACAACATCGGCGCCGACCTCGAGCGGCTGATGCAGATGAACCGGCTGGTCGGAATGGTCCCGCGGCGCGAGCTCACGCGGCATCGGCTCGCGCTTCACCACGTCGATGCGCTGCTGCTCGCCCCGACGATCGACATCGGCGAGCTGTCGCTGCGCTACGCCGACCTGCTGCCGTCGGGCGTGCGCACGCTGCTCCACCGACTCGGCAGCACGCACGGAACCGGATCGAGCCTTACGTCGTACCTGCTGTTCGACAGCCGCTTCTGCCGGGCGCTGGTGCGCCAGGGCTATCGAGACACGCTCGCGCGGCGCGACGAAGTCGTGGCCTTCCTCGACCCCCGGCGCAGCCGTTTCGTTCCGCTCAACTGGGCGACGCCGACCTGACCGCTCGCCACCAATCTCGACCCACGACGACGAACCAATCATGCTGACGCGCACCGAGCCCCACACCCGTCACTTCCACGGCCTGACGCCACACGGCTTCCACCGTGTCGTCTATTACGAATGGGGCGACGACGCCAATCCGGCAGTCGTTGTCTGCGTGCACGGCGTCGGACGCAACGGTCGCGATTTCGACGTGCTCGGCGAGACGCTCGCTCGCACCCATCGCGTTCTCGCGATCGACATGCCGGGCCGCGGCGCAAGCGATTGGCTCACCGACCCGATGGAGTACGTCTTCCCCGTCTACCTGACGACGCTGACCGCATTGATCGCGGCGAGTGGCGCCGACACGGTCGACTGGATCGGAACTTCGATGGGCGGCCTGCTCGGCATCGTCGCCGCTGCGCAGCCGAAGGCGCCGATCGGCAGGCTCGTCGTCAACGACGTCGGACCCGTCGTCGAGCCGGCGGCACTGGCGCGGATCGGCAGTTACTTCGGCAGCGATCCGACGTTCGCGACGTTCGCCGAATACGAAGCCTACGTGCGCAAGATCTCCGCGCCGTTCGGCCCGCTCACCGATGCGCAATGGGAGCACGTCGCGCGCACCAACGGAACGCAACGCGGCGACGGCCGCTGGGGCGTCGGCTACGACCCGCGCATCGCGGTACCGTTTCGCGGCCAGCCCGCCCCGCCCGACCTGTGGCCGCAGTGGGATGCGATTCGCTGTCCGACACTGGTGCTGCGCGGTGCCGACTCCGACCTGCTCTCGCCGGCGACAGCGCGGCAGATGAGCGAGCGCGGTCCCCGCGCGCGGGTGATCGAGTTTGCCGGCGTTGGCCATGCGCCGATGCTCCTCGATTCCGTCCAGACCGAACCCGTCGCCGAATTCCTGCGCAACGTATAATCCTCGCCGCCAAGACTCCCCCGATCGCCACGCACGATGCCGCTCGCCTTACGTCTGCCGCCGCTTGCTGCACGCGCACCGCAGAACCTCGAGTTGCGTCCGTCTCGCGTGGCGACCTGGCTCGCGCAGATCGCGAACGGCGATGCCGTTGAAGCGGCGCGTGCCGCAGGTGAAGCGCTCGCGCTCACCAACCGCGCGCCGCTCGGGTCCGCGCGGCGGCTTGAGCTCTGCGAGCAGTACTGGCGCGCCGCGGCGATGCTGTGGCCGCGTCTCGAACAGCAGGTTGCCTCCGCAGCGCATCCGCTCGCCGGCGCCGATCTCGATGCAGCGCGCTCGGCACTCAACCTCGCGAGCGAGCTCGCGATCGGTTACAAGCGGCTGCTCGTCGCCGAGGCCTCGCGGCGCTTCTCGTGGGGGGGACCGCGCCGCACGGTGGCGCTGATCCGCCGCACGTTTCAGGCGACGCTTCGCGTGCTGATCAACAGCTATCTGTCCTAC
>Ga0157370_10006752_pt1 | contig 12587 bp, 3 predicted proteins | sample C35metaG_FD_113463 | JGI IMG/M metagenome (GOLD analysis project Ga0157370, IMG submission 113463) | Corn rhizosphere microbial communities from Kellogg Biological Station, Michigan, USA - C3-5 metaG | ecosystem: Host-associated > Plants > Roots > Rhizosphere > Soil | place: USA: Michigan...
GCTATTTTTGTAGCCATCCTCTTGAACTACAAGGTGATATTATATTGTTGTTCTGCTTTTGGCACCTTTCAACAGATACAACCGGTCTGGCACTTTTTTTAGCGAAGGACCTGTTAAAAGCCTACTGTGATATCTCAGTTTTTTGCAACTCAATTAAAAGAATGAATTAATAACCTAAACGATTAAATATGATGAACAAGTACTTTTTTATGTTGCTTTCATTCATTTTGAGTGTCAGCTTCTCTGCACGATCCCAAACCTTCGTGCATCCGGGTATCCCGCTATCAGCTTCCGATCTGAATACGCTGAAGGCCCATGTGCAGGCCGGCGATTATCCCTGGAAACAGGCTTATGACGTTATGGCTGCCGATGGCAAGGCGCAACTGACCTACACATATCAGGCTTTTGCTACGGTTACCCGTAGTCCTGATTTAAACCTTTATCGTTGGAGAAACGATATGACTGCTGCCTTTTATTTATCACTAATGTGGTATTTTACGGAAAATGAGGCTTATGCTGCGAAAGCCAGAGATATTTTAATCGCCTGGGCCACTACCCAAACAGAGTTTGGAGGTCAGCTGGGAAACCTTGACTTAGGGGATTACGCATATGCCTACGGTGGTGCGGCCTCTATTCTTCGCGGAACCTGGAGCGGCTGGACGACTGCGAACACAGCTGCCGTAAAAAACCTCTTTAACAATGTATACTGGCCGGCTTCAGGCTGCTCTTTTTATGCTATAGGTCCATCCAATAAAGGTAACCTGAGTATGTCTGCAGGAGCGGTGATTGCCGCATTTTCCGATGATCCCGCCAAAATCGCGCATATCGTCTATCTGGCGAGAAATATCGCCTCTTGCGGGATTAAAAATACCTTGCCAAATGGTCAGAACGGAGAAAGTTTAAGAGACCAGGGACACGCCCACGGGACATTTAACAACCTGGCCTTCGTTGCAGAAGTGCTCTATAAACAGGGTATCGATATTTATTCCGACCTGGAAGACCGAATTATGGCCAATGCCGAATATTTTTCCAGAAAAAATTTAAGTTTATCTATCCCTTATGTACCTTTTGGCACTATTGATGCCTATTATTTAAATGACGTGACAACTCCCTGGGACATGGGAAGGTTTGGCCCGACTATAGCTCACGGGGCCTATATAGTCCGTAAAAAGCAAAGTTCGGTTTACCTGAACAAACTGCTTAATGCCATTCCAAGGCGCTTTGATCCGGTAATCACCTGGTTCTATAAGTCGGAAGACAACTCCACAGCTACTGTTCCGACCCAAACAGAAATTGTTCCTGGGCCTACAAAAGTTGGAACAGGGGGCTTAACTTCTGTTGATATAGGCACGGTATCGGCTGCCGGAAGCAGTTCGTTCGCTAACAATGTGTGGACGGTAAAAGGAAAAGGGGATATATGGACACATGGAGCGGATGCTTTGCACTTTGTATATAAAGAAGTGACCGGAAATTGTTCCCTCATTGCTAAAGTGGAATCAGTTGAGGGTACTACTTCCAGTGCTAAAGCGGGAGTAATGCTTCGTTCTGATCTGACCCCTAATGCAGCGCAAAGGGCATGGATAGCGGTAACTCCGGAGGTGAAAGCTGAGGCGTTTATGCATGGATGGTCTGAACTAAGGGGCGGCTCTAATTATGAGAAAGCGTCAAGACCAATAACTAACATTCCTTATTGGGTGAAAGTTGAACGTGTAGGGGAGATGATTGCCGTTTATTATTCTCCTGATGGTGTAAGTTGGGCAGCCTCACATGAGGGCAGGTACACGGGCTTTACCGGCAAGGCCTACATTGGTTTGGCGGTATGTTCATCTGGTACTGGTGCTTTAAACACTTCTACTTTTAGTAATGTAAGTATTATCGGAGGGCAGGGAGGAGTGGTTACCACACCCGAAGCACCGCTTTCGGTATATGCCTATCCCGGAGATAAAGAGATGCGGGTAAGGTGGTTATCTTCCTTTGGTGCCGTTAGCTATACGCTTAAACGGGCCTCATCTCTGAACGGGGCCTATTCTACCGTTGCTACAGGCCTTTCAGGAAATACATTTTTAGATAATAATTTATCAAACGGTCAGACCTATTACTATAAGGTTTGTGCAGTAAATTCTGCTGGCACCAGCCCGGATTCACCGGGAGATGGAGGTACTCCCGAAGCCCCACCGGTTCCACAGGTATTAAATTCAGATAGTTTTAGCGGAGTGTACCGGATTATAGCCATTCACAGCAATAAAGCCGTGGAGGTTAAAAACGGTTCAATAACCGAAGGAGCCTTATTAGGACAAAATACCTATTCTTCTTCAAGCAACCAACATTGGAGAATAACGCCTGTATCAGGTACCGATTATAAGATCATTAACCTGCGGAGTGGAAAAGCAATGGATGTGGTGGGCAATGCCATAACCAATAATGCACTTATCGAGCAGCGGAGTTACTCGGCTACAGATTCAGCCCAGATCTGGTCTATTAAAGATAAAGAAAACGGAACCTTCAATATTGTGGGAAAACAGAGTCAGAAAGCGCTTGAGGTTGCCAGTTCAAGTACTTTAAACGGTGCCGCAATGAACCTGAACAGATGGCTTGATAATCCTAACCAGATTTATAGGATAGAACCGGTTACGCAATCAGATATGTCTTCCGCTTACCTTAAAATACTGGCTGATGCAATAAAATTACGCGATACCACCCAAACGAGTACAACAGTTGAGGGAGGTAAATTTCCGGTGGCGGCCAAGGTACAGTTGAACGATAGCATCACCCATGTGCAGTCCTTGTACAATCCTCAGTCAACAGTTTTTCAGATGAGTGATTACGTTACAATATTGGAGAATGCCATGGAAAGGTATAAGGCCTCTATGTATTACTATACGAATACACTTGCTGACGGGAATTACTATCTTAAACCTCTTGAAAGCGATTCGCTATGGACGAGGAACGAGACGAACAAGCCTTTATTTGATGTGTCGAATCCTAATCCCTTAGTGCAAATGTGGAATGTGAAAAAGCAGGGAAACGGCAGGTATAAAATTACTTGTCTGAGCGCACCGCCTGCAGCATTTAGTAATTATATTTATGAGGACGCATTATTTGGCCGTAATGTTATTGCCTACTCAGACGCTTACAATTCTTTTAATATTTACGGTAATGGTACCTCTCATGCAGTTCAACGAGCACAAAATGCTGGAAACGGGTACTGGTATAAAAGTGGCAATCAGATACTTGCTGTACTTGGAAATGATAACGACCCGGTTCCCTATAACTTTCCGTTTCGTTTTGTTCCCGTTGGAACTGTTCCGATAAGCCTGACTGCAGCTGCTGTAGATGGTAAAAATATCCTGGAATGGGACCCAATTGCGAACTTAACATATACTATCAAACGTTCAACAACACCAGGTGGGCCTTATACCGATATTGCCACAGTGAATACAACAGCGTTCACCGATACCGCTGTTGTAAATGGAACACCTTATTATTACATAGTTGCTTCGCCTGATGGTGTCGCATCCAGTCTGGAAGTTTCAGCCTCACGAAATGTAGGAATGGTTTATCTGAAGTTTGACGAAAGCAGCGGAAATCGTTGTGTTAGCAGCTGGGGAACTATTTATGGCACTTTGGCAGCTACAGCAACACGTGATGCAGGTAAAACAGGAAATGCACTTAAGCTGGACGGGGCAAGCACTTCTTATGTTACACTGCCCACCGGAATTGTTAGTAAGGTAACTGATTTTACCATTTCGGCCTGGGTAAAAATGGATGCCCTTACCAACTGGATGCGTGTATTTGATTTTGGTATCAGCCAAACCCAGTATATGTATTTTACTGTTCAGGGAGGAACGACTACAGCGAATGGAGTAACTTTATCAACAGTTAAATATGGCATTAAAAACGGAGGTACAGAGTTAAGCGTAACTGCTCCTTATGCCTTTCCATTGAATACCTGGGTACACCTGGCAATTACCCAATCCGGAAACACAGCCAAACTGTATATCAACGGAGTTCTGAAATCAACAAATACAGCACTTAGTATTAATCCTTCACAGCTTACCCCTACGGGGGCTACTACCGGCACAAATTTAAACTACCTTGGTAAATCGCAATTCAATGATCCGTTTTTTAAAGGCTCAATTGATGAGTTTAAGATTTACAGGCGGGCTTTAAGCGCTGCGGAAATTGTAGAGGGCATGAAGGTATTCCAAACAATTACATTCAATACCATTACACCAAAACTGGTAGGCAGTGGTGATTTTGATCCAGAAGCAGTTGCTTCTTCAGGGCTTCCGATAGAATACACCAGTTCGAACCCAGCAGTTGCAACGATAATGGAAGGAAATGTTCATATCGTATCTGCCGGAACAACAATCATTACTGCTTCACAGGCCGGAGATGAAGTGTATGGGCCAATATCACAATCAAGAACATTGTCTGTTGCTATTACCAATAATACACAGCTTACTACTCTAATGGGTAGGCCATTTAGCTATGCCATTACCGATAAACCGTTCAGTAATTTTACGGCAACAGGTTTGCCTGCCGGCCTAAGTGTAAATGCTACAACGGGTGTAATATCAGGGACGCCTACCGAATATGGTACTTTTCCTGTAATTATAGGCGCTGTTAAAGACAGCATTACCAATACCCAAACCATCACCTTAACGGTAAATAATAATGTGGTAGGTAATGTTATTGTTGCTTCAGGGGATGCAAAAAATGTGCTGGAATGGGATGCTATTCAGAATTTTACCTATAACGTTAAGCGTTCAACCTCATTAGGAGGTCCTTATATTGCGGTGGGTAATACAAGTACCCCTAAGTTCACCGATACCGGTGTAAGCAATGGAAGTACTTATTACTATGTGATTGCAGCAATTGATAGCATAGGAGAATTGCCTCCGGGCACAGCGGTAACAGCTAAACCTGCTGCTGGCCAACATACTTACCTTAAGTTCGATGAGGCCAGCGGAACCAGAGTTATCGACAGCTGGGGAGCTACTCACGGAACATTGGCAGCAACAGCAACCCGTGCAGCCGGGAAAGATGGAACTTCGCTTAAATTGGACGGAACAAGCACTTCTTATGCTACCTTGCCAACAGGGATTGTAAAAACATTATCTGATTTTACCATCTCCGCCTGGGTAAAGATGGATGCATTATCTACCTGGATGCGTATGTTTGATTTCGGTGTAAGCACCACACAATATATGTTCCTTACCGTTCAGCAGGGAACGCCTACCGTAAACGGTGTAAAGCTATCAACGGTTCGTTATGCCGTTAAAAATGGGGGTACAGAGTTAAACGTAAGTGCTAACTTTGCCTTTCCGCTGGATACCTGGACACACTTGGCGGTAACCCAGTCAGGAAATACGGCAAAGTTGTATATCAACGGTGCTTTGGCGGCAACCAATGCCAACCTTACCATTAAACCTTCGCAGCTCACCGCTTCAGGCACTATTACGGGCACTACGTTGAATTACCTGGGTAAATCACAGTTCAATGATCCCCTTTTAAAAGGTTCTATTGATGAGTTTAAGATCTATAGTAGGGCATTAAGTGATGCGGAGATCGCCGAAAGTACAACAGATGCACAGAGCATTACCTTTAATGCTTTGTCAGCAAAAACGGTTACCGATACGAGCTTTAACGCTGGTGCAGTTTCCAGTTCGGGTTTGGCAATCAGTTATGCCAGTTCAGATACCACAGTAGCAACAATTGTCAACAATATGGTTCAGGTTAAAGGAGCAGGTGTTACAACCATTACGGCCACTCAGACGGGCAATACAAAATATGCAGCTGCTGTACCTGTAAGCCAGGTCTTAACCGTTAATAAACTTGCACAGACTATTAGTTTTGCCAGCTTATCTGCCAAAAGGATAGGAGATGCCGATGTAACACTAGGGGCTACAACAAATGCTAATTTACCGGTGAGCTATTCGAGTTCAGATACCACAGTTGCCAAGATCGTAAATGATAAACTGCAGGTAGTAGGTAAGGGAACTACCATGATTACGGCAAAACAGCAAGGCAACGGAACCTATGCTGCTGCCAATGTGACCCAGCCGTTTAATGTGATCCCTTTTAACATCCAGATACAATCTATGGATGGAGATGGTGGCCAGTTGACCAACAATGTAATCAGACCTAATTTCAGTCTGATTAACCAGGATTCGATTGGGATAAACTACAATGAGCTCACCATGCGTTACTGGTTTACAGCAGAAAATTATGCTGGGATAAATACCTGGATTGACTATGCGCAGATGGGAAACAGCAATGTTAAAATGAAGTATGTACAAATACCCAATCCTGCTTCAGGAGCCTTAGGTTACATGGAATATAGTTTTCTACCTTCTGGAAAGTTAAATGCAAACAGCAACAGTGGGGTGATCCGTACGAGGTTTGCCAATCAGGACTGGTCTGAATTCTCGGAAGCAGATGATTATTCTTACCAGGCCAATACTGCTAACTACGGAACAAACAACCGGATAACTTTATACCGCAACGGTAAATTGATATTTGGTGAAGAGCCGGCTCTGGTACCCGCTATTGTGAAACTGAATGTACTTTACCAAAATCAGAACCTTACCACAAACAGCAATGCCATAAGTGCTTTTGTAGCCATTAAAAATACAGGCAACAGTGCTATTGATTATAGTGATCTGACGGCTAGGTATTGGTTTAGCAAAGACGGAACAGCCGGATTAAATATGACGGTAGATTATGCCAAACTGGGGAATAACAAAATCAAAGGGCAATTTACAGAACTTAGTCCTTCGCTAAACGGGGCCGATAGCCACCTTGAATTATCGATTGATCAGGCAGCAGGTAAACTTTATCCTTTGAGTAGTACCGGAAATATCCAGTTCCGCATCAATAAAACCAACTGGTCAGCCTTTAATGAGTCGAACGATCATTCGTATTTGCCTAAAGCCGCAATGGACTCCAATGCACATATTACCGTGTATTACAAAGGGCAACTCGTTTACGGAACAGAACCCGCTGGTTCTGGCCAATCGGGCAATCTTTTAAATACGCAATCCCGTTCAACAGAATCCTTCGCCCCTGAGGCATCAAGCAGTAATATTGTTTATCCGAATCCGGTTAAAGAGCAGTCTTTCAAAGTGAGGCTTACACCGGATCTCCGAGATCAAAACATTAAGGTAACCATCAGAGACGTAGTGGGTAAGGTAATGCAAAGCGGAAGCCACTGTGCTTCAGACCGTGATCTGCAGGTAAGCCTTACTGGAAATTACCGCTTAGGTGTTTATTTCGTGTATCTGAATAACCTTACACCGATCAGGCTGATTGTAGATAAATAAATAAGAATATCACAAGACAAAAGGTTGTTCAAACAACCTTTTGTCTTAAATAACGTAGAAAATTTAGAAACAAATACTTTATCGAAGTTACCTTAACGTGGTTTTAGGGCTGAATTTCGTCATTGCGAACTGAAGGGGGCACCCGCGAAGCGAGCTTGAATACCATTAAAACAATAAGCTACAATGAAAAATCTTTTTTGATAATAGATTATTTCAGCTCGCTCATATCCCGCCTCGCAATGATTAAATATCTTTTAACTTGCTGATAATAACCTATAAAATCCAAAAATGGTGTTGAGTATATCGAGGATCTGCCTTCTGGTTCTATTTTTCCAGACATATTGTTTTCCCATAAGTTTAAAGATAAGGCTGCTTCATAAACAATAGCCGCTGGGTAATGAACCTGAAAAGCAATGCTTGTTTTATAGAAGCAAAGAACTATTGTGATGAGTTACAGTGTTAAAACTGTGATAGCAGCGTACAGGAGGTAAACTTTGCTAATTTTAAGAACCTGTTTAAAAATTAAATAAAATTATTTTGTATGTCAGTCTAAGCGTAGTCGAAGACCATTTCAACGCATTAATAAAGCAATCGACTACGCTCAGTGTAACAGCAACAGGCAATTTATATTTGTTATAAAAATTTAAACAGGCTCTAAATAATCCAATTGTTAAAGGACAGTTTGATTTTTTAGTCCCGTAACAATTGGATTAACTTATACTTGTTGACGTTTTAGGTACAAGCTATCTTAATACAGATGCCATTCCCAGATTCCAGCCACACCATTTAGTATTTTTATCCGAAGGTAACGGCATTTTATTGCCAGTTGATCTACATGTGGTGATTGAACCTTAACGTCGCTATGGCCTCCGCTTTTTTGCCAGGATTTTCCATCTGTTGATGTCTCCAGTAGGTAAGCATGGCCTGCAGCCGGGCGAATAAAATAAACTTCGCTTAAACTTACTGATTTTACTTTTCCTAAATCTGCCACTATCCAGCTTGAGGTATCACCCTCTTTTGCCATCCAGCGCGAGCCATTTGAACCATCAAAGGCAAATCTGGGATCGAAGAACTCTTCCCGCTTAAATGATGGATCGCTGATCGGTTTAATTTTCATCGAATCGGCCGTACTTGAAGCAAAAGTATTGCCAATCTGCAATAGCTTGCGGTGCTTTATTTTTGCAAGTTCACCAACACCATCAAGGCTTACATTTACAGGATTAATGGTTCCATCGCTTTCAAATGTTAATGGGCTAACATAAGTTTGGCGGTTAGTGCTGCCCCTGCCAAATTCTAAAAAGGCAAAATAGTATTTATCTGTTCCTTCCAGGTTGAAAACAGAACCGTGCCCTGGTCCAAATAAACCTTTTTCATAATTGGTTGTCGAAATGATATCATTTTTAGGAAAGGTATAAGGTCCTAAAGGCGAAACTTTGCTCATAATGTAAGCATACAGGTACTTCTCGTTGCCGCCTATGGTATACAAATAGTAATAAATGCCTTTCCTTTTAAAGAAGATCGGTCCTTCAGAGTATTGCGTTCTTGGTGTCGAAATTACCTGTACCGCAGAATCTACAGTAATCATATCAGGCATCAATTTAGCTGCATGCCTGGTGTTCCAGAATACATAGGCCTGCTTGTCATCGTCAACAAATATTTCTGCATCAATACCATTTGGCTTTTTGGTTTGCAATAAGGTTGATGGCGTAAAAGGTTTAAACCATTCATCCTTGCCGCGCGCAAGTTTGAATGGCCCTTCCGGCCGATCGGCCACTGCAGGGTACATGTAACCATTAACCGTAGGGTAGATATAGAATTTACCATTTGCCGGAACAACCTTACTTGGTGCCCAATATAATTCTTTAACAGCAGATGGAAAATAAGTGCCTTTAAAGCTCCAGTTAACGAAATCTGTTGATTTCCAGAGTATAGGAGGGCCTGAAGATTTGAGGCCTTTGCCATAGCCATCTGTAGTGGCATAACAATAAAATGTTCCATTGATCTGTTGGATACTGGCATCAGCGATCATATCAGGAACTAGCGGCTTGCCAAATGGGTTTCTGTTCTGGGCCTTTATTGAAGTTAATGTGCCCAGTAAGAAAAAAAAGGATAACATTGCTTTAGTCATTGGTATTTATTTGGGTGTTTATAGTTTAGAAACATTTGCTTGTTGACAATATTTGGCAACACTTATACTCTTTTAGAGTATCAATAGATGTTTTCTTGTCATTCCGCAAAAGAAAACTGTTTAAGCGGTTTACAATAATGTACAAACTTTCATTTTATAATGTTTAAGAAACAAATTTTTCAAGTAGTTATCATGGTGGCAATAGCGCTGTCATCCAAGTCCCAAACCCTCCGTCAGCATAAAGGAGGCATCGGTGCCTCGTTTTCATACAGCCCCTGGCTCAGACATCTTGCTTCAGGCATGAGTATTTCATTGCTTACAGGCTACTACAGATTGAATGAACACAATACGGTTTCGGCATCATTGAGGTATTTTTCAATCGGTAATATTGTGAAGTTTGGTATACAGGTAAATTTTAGCAAGATTAGATAGAAAAGCCGATAAATTGGGTATTTATGAATAAGTGCTCTTGTTCTCATAGCGTATCGGTTTTTTTAGAAAAGTACGTTGGCAAATAAGTGTTAGGTAAACCTGCTGGCCAAGTATATTACAAAGGAAAAAGCAATGTTAGCAGGATTAATCTTTTCCGTAAACTATTGATTTCGGGGTGCAAAATCTTCAATGATCCGGGCCTCCGTACTGTGGGAATACCCTCAATCCAAGCCCCTGTTGCATCAATATCTCATGAGATCACATCAGATGCAATATTTTGAATAAAGACCTCCTTCAATATCCTTAGGTGTGACGATACGTGGCAGTTTTTCGGTAATTCCTGAAAGCTTCGATCAATGCCTTCGCCTTTACAATTATTGCTCAGGGTAGTTTTAGGAAATATTTATTTTTTTTTAAATAAATAGAGTATTAAATCTGGAAGGCAGTGTCTAATGGTAAATAGTTTAAAAAACTATAGATGAGTTGTTGAAGAACTTTTATCTTCTCCCTTACGACCGGATATATTATAGAATGAAAATTTAAAAGTTTCATGGTGCTGTAAATAGCATTTGCAATAGCAAATTAAACCATAGGGAAACGAATAAAGACCGATCAAAATTGAGCGTAGACTAATTCAGGACAATTCATTGCAAGGAGGATTAACTTGCCTCCAAACAAACAAACTAACCAATATAGACCAGTTAAATCTAAAATGCTCATCAATATTTTTAGAACTAACAGTCCTAAGAACATTTATTATCAACCAACAAACTATGCGTATTATTGTTGTCTTGTGTGTTTTTTTGTTGAAGTTTTTGAGCCCAGCAATTGCATTTCAAAAAGTTCAATCTGATCCACTTTCGAATGAGAAGCCTTTAGAAGATACCTCGAAAGTCTTGATCAAAAAGCAACCAACTAAGTCAAAAGGGCTTCAGAGCATTCTGGTGCCTATAAAGTCTAACTTTCCTGCCAGCAGCATACAACAATATCTAAAAGGAAATGTTTCAGGATTATTTGCTACCGAGGCCAGTGGTGAGCCAGGTACCTATCAGTATATGTTTATTCGTGGCACGTCAACCCCTTTGATCACCCAAGAAGACGTTTTAAAGACCCAACCATTGGTGGTTATTGATGGATTGCCTGTTCTTTCAAACGAAAACCCATTTGTTTATGATATACAACGTCCTGATTATAGTTTTAATAGAATTGGCCCTTCAACCAATCTACTTGCAGGGCTCAATATTGCTGATATAGAGTCAGTAGAAGTATTAAAAGATTTGTCTAAAACGGCAATCTACGGTCCCCGAGGAGCGAATGGTGTAATTTATATCCGAACAAGGGCTGGGTCGACAACATCAAATATGAGTTTTAACTCTTCTTTTGGTGTTGCTGCAAAACCATCAATTACTACATTAAACGGGGGCTATGAAGATAGTTTCAGGCAACGCTTTTATACCAGATATGCTACTCCTGTACAGTTACAGTCTTATCCTGGTTTTTTACGGGATTCAATTACAACCAAATATTATGGCGAGTCATCCTGGGCAGATGCTTATTATAAAAATGCATTAATATATAATGCTGATGCGCTGATGTCTGGAGGGTCCAAAAGAGCCACCTTTAAATTCAATGTGGGAACACAGAAAAGCTCTGGTAACGCAGACGAAACATCTTTAAATAAGTATTACACTTCTATTGACCTGAATATTATACCAAGAAGCTGGATAGTGGTGAGTGCAAATATAAAAGGAACAAGGTTAGATCGAAACCGGAATAGAGATAACAGGGACCGCCTTGCAGAGGTGGGATATTTACCAGACTTGGCAGAGGCTCCTGCACCAAATATTGACAGTTATAATTCGTTCATCAATGAGTTCAATAAAGGATTTGATAAGAACTATAACAATATTGCGAATGGTTTTTTAAATGTGGCTATTAAACTGCCGTTAGAGATCAACTATAATACCCGTTTTGGGGTTAGCTATAATGAAGGGGGGAGAGACCTGTTTTATCCGAGTACCTTATTAGATAATTCGAATTATGCATCCAACTATTTTGGTCTTAGTCAGCGCTTGGTTTATGATAATTCACTCAACTACAAAATTGCCCTGAAGTCGAAGCACTCCTTTGATTTTTCAGTAGGTAGTTCTATACAATGGGATAAAGATAGATACAGTTATTCTTACGCCTATAAGGGAGTTAGCGACTATTTAAAGGTGAATTTGCTTAAGGCGGGTAGTTTTAGCTCTAATGGTGCTTTTAAAGACCAGCTAACCTTTAAGTTCCTTGACCAAACTGCTACAAACCTTTTATCTTTTTATACCGTTACAACCTATAAGTTTAAAGATTTTTACAGTGCAAGTTTATTGCTCAGAACTGATGGTGCATCCAATATGCAACCGGTTCACCGTTGGTTCTTTTCTCCGGTTCTTTCAGGAGCCTGGGACATCAAAAACCACAAACTCTCAAAGTCTCCGATCATTTCAGCTTTAACGCTTAAAGCCAGCGTGGGGCGCATTGGTATCGCTCAACTGACCGATCGTATCTCATTGGGAACCCAATATGCATCAGAAGCTGGTTGGACAAATGATCCCAGAATTCCTTCTTACCTGAATACTGCAACGTTGATGAGATCTTATTTATATGGATACCTGGGTTATGACATACCATGGAGTTATAACGAGCAGTTAAGTGCCGGAGCA
>Ga0157370_10006753_pt1 | contig 12587 bp, 14 predicted proteins | sample C35metaG_FD_113463 | JGI IMG/M metagenome (GOLD analysis project Ga0157370, IMG submission 113463) | Corn rhizosphere microbial communities from Kellogg Biological Station, Michigan, USA - C3-5 metaG | ecosystem: Host-associated > Plants > Roots > Rhizosphere > Soil | place: USA: Michigan...
AGATGCCGTGCTAGTGTGTGGCCTTGTTGGCGGGCGAGCCGCCGGTGCTGGTCGACTGGCTGCCCTGGAACCACACCTTCGGCGGCAACCACAACGTGGGCATCGTGCTGGACAACGGCGGCACGCTCTACATCGACGACGGCAAGCCCACGCCCGCGGGCATGGCCGAGACGCTGCGCAACCTGCGCGAGATCGCGCCCACCATCTACTTCAATGTGCCCACCGGCTTCGAGGCGATCGCGAACGCCATGGAAAGCGATGCGGTGCTGCGCCGCAACCTGCTGTCGCGCGTGAAGATGTTCTTCTACTCGGGCGCCGCGCTCTCTCAGCCGATCTGGGACAGCCTGCACAGGACCCAGGAAGCCGAGGTCGGCGAGCGCATCGTGATGGGCACGGGCCTTGGCATGACCGAGTCGGGCCCGTTCGCGCTCTACGTCACCGGACCCGAGGTGAAGTCGGGCGACGTCGGCCTGCCCGCAGCCGGCATCGAGCTCAAGCTGATCGAGGTCGACGGCAAGACCGAGGTGCGCTATCGCGGTCCCAACATCACGCCCGGCTACTGGCGCGCGCCCGACGCCACGGCCGAGGCCTTCGACGAAGAGGGCTTCTTCTCGACCGGCGACGCGGTGAAGTGGATCGATGACGCGAACATCCACCGCGGCCTGCGCTTCGACGGCCGCATCGCCGAAGACTTCAAGCTCGCCACCGGCACCTTCGTGAGCGTGGGCCCGCTGCGCGCGAAGATCATCGCGGCCGGCGCGCCCTACGTGCAGGACGCGGTGCTGACCGGCATCAACCTGAAGGAAGTCGGCGCGCTGATCTTCCCGACGCAGAAGGTGCGCCAGCTCGCAGGCCTGGCCGCCGACGCCACGATGCAGCAGGTGCTCGAAAGCGCCCCGGTGCAGGCGCACTTCCAGCAGGTGGCGAACGATCTGGCCGCCATGGGCACCGGCAGCGCGAACCGCATCGCACGGCTGCACCTGATGGCCGAGGCGCCCTCCATCGACAAGGGCGAAGTGACCGACAAGGGCTCGATCAACCAGCGCGCCGTGCTCAAGCACCGCGCCGCACTCGCCGAAGCGATGCATGCAGGCACGCTGCCCTTCACGCTGACGCCCCGCTAACTTCTTCCAGGAGACAACACACATGAAGATCGAAGGACAAGCCGCACTCGTCACCGGCGGCGCATCGGGCCTCGGCGAAGCCACTGCGCGCGAACTCGCACGCCTGGGCGCAAAGGTCGCCGTGCTCGACCGCAACGCCGCGCTCGCCGAGAAGGTGGCCGCGGAGATCGGCGGCGTCGCCTGCGCCTGCGCCTGCGACATCACCGACACAGACAGCGTCACCGCCGCACTCGACAAGGCTGCCGCAGCGCATGGCCCCGCACGCATCCTGATGAACGTCGCAGGCATCGGCAGCGCCAAGCGCATCGTCGGCAAGGACGGCAACCCGGCGCCGCTGGAAGACTTCGTGCGCGTGGTCAACATCAACCTCATCGGCGGCTACAACATGGCGCGCCTCTTCGCGGCACGCTGCGCGAAACTCGACGCGCTCGACAACGGCGAGAAAGGCGTGATGCTCTTCACAGCCTCCGTCGCGGCCTTCGACGGGCAGGTCGGCCAGCAGGCCTACAGCGCCTCGAAGGGCGGACTCGTCGGCATGACGCTGCCGATGGCGCGCGACCTCGCGCAGCACGCCATCCGCGTGTGCACCGTCGCGCCCGGCCTCTTCGCCACGCCGCTGCTGCTGGAACTGCCCGAGGCGGTGCAGCACTCGCTGGCCGCATCGATCCCGTTTCCGCCGCGCCTTGGCCAGCCCTCGGAATTCGCCGAATTGGCCTGCCACATCGTGACGAACGGCCACCTCAACGGCGAGGTGATTCGCCTCGACGGCGCCCTTCGAATGGCACCGCGTTGATTCCAGCCCCGCAGCAAAACCAGGAGACAAAACCATGACCACCCGACGCCAGTTCGTGAACATGCTCGGCGGCACAGCCGCCATAGGCACCCTGCATCCTCTCGCCGCGCTCGCGCAGGCGGTGCAGCAGCAGGTGAAGATCTACTACGGCTTCCCGGCCGGCAGCGCGGGCGACAGCGTGGCGCGCCGCGTGGCCGACAAGCTCGGCGAAACGCCGTTCACCAAGACGAACCCGGTGGTCGAGAACAAGCCCGGCGCGGGCGGCCGCATCGCGCTCGACACGCTCAAGACCTCGCCGGCCGACGGCTCGGTGCTGTGCCTCGCGCAGGCCTCGGCGCTGTCGATCTATCCGCACATCTACACCAAGCTGGCCTACGCCATTCCCGATTTCGCGCCGATCTCCATCGGCGCCGTGATGACGCACGGCCTGGCCGTCGGCCCGATGGTGCCGGCCAGCGTGAAGACGCTGAAGGACTACATCGCCTGGGCCAAGGCCAACCCCGGCCAGGCCAGCTACGGCTCGCCGGGTGCGGGCTCCACGCCGCATTTCCTGGGCGCGCTGCTGGGCCTGAGCACCGGCGCCGACCTGCGCCACGTGCCCTACCGCGGCTCGCTGCCCGGCATCAACGACGTGGTGGGCGGCCAGATCGCCTCGTGCCTGACACCCGCCGGCGATTGCCTGCCGTTCGCCAAGGCCGGCAAGCTGCGCGTGCTGGCCACCTCGGGCGCGCAGCGTCCGGCCTACCTGCCCGATGTGCCCACCTTCACCGAGCAGGGCTTCCCGGAGATCGTCGCCGACGAATGGTTCGGCTTCTTCGCGCCGGCGAAGACGCCCGCGCCCGTCGTCAACGCCGCGAGCACCGCGATCCAGGCCGCGCTCAAGGACAAGGCCGTGGCCGACGGCCTGCTGTCGGTCGGGCTGATCGCGCATGGCTCCTCGCCCGAGGACATGAAGAAATCGCTGCAGGCGGAATACGAACGCTGGGGTCCGCTGGTCAAGAAGATCGGCTTCACCGCCGAGTCCTGACGCACCCGATGGATTACCGGCCTCGCCCCGAAGACGTCCGCTTTCTCCTGAACGTGGTGCTCGATGCGCCTGCGCGGCTGCAGGCGCTCGCGCCCTTCGCGGAGGTCGACCAGGCGCTGCAATCGCAGGTGCTCGACGAGGCCGCGCGCTTCGTCGGCGAGGTGGTGGCGCCCGTCAACCGCGCAGGCGACGAAGTCGGCTGCCGCTTCGACAAGGGCGAAGTCATTTCGCCGCCGGGATTTCGCGAGGCGTACCAGGCCTTCGTCGACGGCGGCTGGCCCGCGCTCTCCGCCGCAACGGAAGACGGTGGCCAGGGGCTGCCTTCGGTGCTCGAGGCCGTGCTCTACGAATGGCTCAGCGCCGCGAACCACGGGCTCACGATGGCGCCGGGCTTGCTGCACGGCGCCTACGCCTGCCTCAAGCACCACGGCAGCGACGCGCTGAAGACCCGCTACCTGCAGAAGATCGCGACCGGTGAATGGCTCGCCACCATGTGCCTCACCGAAGCGCATGCGGGGAGCGACCTCGGGCAGGTGCGTACGCGCGCCGTGCCGCAGGCCGATGGCAGCTTTCGGGTGAGCGGCAGCAAGATCTTCATCTCGGGCGGCGAGCACGACCTGACGCCGAACATCGTTCACCTCGTGCTGTGCCGCCTGCCCGATGCGCCGGCCGGGCCCAAGGGCCTGTCGCTGGTGCTCGTGCCCAAGCTGCTGCAGGGCGGTACGCGCAACGCGGTGCATTGCGAGCGCATCGAGGAAAAGATGGGCCTGCACGGCAGCCCCACCTGCTCGATGCGCTTCGACGACGCCACCGGCTGGCTGGTCGGCGAAGCGGGCCGCGGCCTCGCCGCGATGTTCGTGATGATGAATTCGGCGCGCCTGCACGTGGCGCTGCAGGGCATCGGCCTGCTCGACGCCGCCTGGCAGAAGGCCGATGCCTATGCGGCCGAACGCCGCCAGATGCGCGCACCCGGCGCCGTGCCCGCGAGCCGAGGCACGGAAGCAGCCGACCTGATCGCCGAGCACCCCGCCGTGCGCCGCATCCTCGACACGCAGCGCGCCTGGATCGACGGCGCGCGCACGCTCGCCTATCGCAGCGCGCTGATGCTCGACGTGGCCGCGCACGACGCCGACCCCAAGGCCCGCGAGCGTGCGCAGCGCTGGTGCTCGCTCGTCACGCCGGTGCTCAAGGCTGCCTGCACGCAGCAGGCCTTTCACGGCGCGAGCGAATGCCTGCAGGTGTTCGGCGGCCATGGCTATGTGCGCGAGTGGGGCATCGAGCAAGTGGTGCGCGACGCGCGTGTGACGATGATCTACGAGGGCACCAACGAGATCCAGGCCATCGACCTCCTGGTGCGCAAGGTGCTCCCCGACGGCGGGGCCGCGATGTCGGCCGTGCTGCTCGAGTTGCGCGACGCGCTCGATGCATCGCGCGAGGCCGACGCCGACGTGCAACGCCGGCTCGCGCAACTGCGCTACCTGGGCACCACCATCGCGATGTCCGCGCATGCCAACCCGGTGCTGCCCTTCGAGGTCGCAGACGACTACCTGCGGGTGGTGATGCTCACGATGATGGCCTGGGCCTGGGCACGCATCGAGGCCGCCGGCAGCACCGATGACGATGCCGGCAGAGCGCGCGCGGCAGCGGCCTTCCGCCGCTGGGTGCTGCCCGAGTTCGAGATGCGGCTGGGCATCATCAAGCGCGCCTGCGAGAACCTGGCCCTCTCGCATGCAGCGGCGGCGGAAGGTGTCGCGCGGTAGGTTCCCGGCACCGCCACGGGCGGTTACGCTCGGGGCCATGCCTGCACCCGCGAAAAAAACCTCCCCCAAGAACGAGCCCCTCGCGGCTGCATCGACCCGCTCGGAGCGGCTCGATGCCCGCGTGCTCGAAACCCTGGTCGGCTACAACGCCCGCCGCGCCTGGCTGATCATCAGCGGCGTGTTTTCGGAGCGCATGGCGCCCTACGGGCTCAAGCAGATCGATTTCTCGGTGCTCTCGCTGCTGGCGCACAACCCGGGCGCCACCTCGCGGCAGCTGTGCACCACGCTCGACATCCTGCCGCCCAACCTCGTGAGCCTGGTGGCGACGCTGGACAGCCGGGGGCTCATCGAGCGCCGGCCGCATCCGCACGACGGCCGCGCGGTGGGGCTGCATCTCACCTCCGCCGGGGAGGCGCTGGTGCGGGAGGCCGAGCAGACGGTGGTGCAGCTGGAATCCGATGCCAGCGCCAATCTCACAATGCGCGAGCGCGAGACGCTGATCAAGCTGCTGCAGAAGATCTATCTCTGATCAAGAAGACCGTTCGGGCTGAGCCTGTCGAAGCCTTGCGCAGCGCTTCGACAAGCTCAGCGTGAACGGATTTCCTAAAGGCCCCGCTCCACCATGTCGATGAGCCGCTGCCCCAGCGCATGCGTGGTCTCTGCATCGAGCGTGCGCAGCGGCCCGTGGATGATGAGCAGCGCCAGCCCGTGCACCGCCGACCACGCGAGGTATTCGGCATTCGGGCGCCGCGCCGCATCGAGCACGCCGGCGTCCACCAGCCGGTCGATTGCCGCCCCCAATAACTGGAACGGGCCCATGCCGCTCGCCCCTGCAGCCGCGGCGCCCACTTCGCCCTCGCCCTCCTCCGTCACCACGAACGCCGTGCGAAAGAGGCCCGGCTCGGCCTGCGCAAACCGCAGGTAGGCCGTGCCGATGGCGCGCACCTGTGCGCGGGCGAAATCGGCGGGCGGCTGGTCGAAATGCAGCACGGCCAGCTCCGACTCCATCGCCTTGGCGGCGGCCGAGAGCGCTTCGCCGCGAACCGCCAACAGCAGTTCCTGCCGGCTGCCGAAATGCCGATACGCCGCGTTGGGCACCACGCCCACGCGCCGCGTGGCCTCGCGCAGCACCACGGCATCCGGTCCGCCGTCGCGCGCCAGTTCGACACCCGCCTCCAGCAGCGCACGGCGCAGGTCGCCGTGGCGGTAAGTGCTGCGCGCGGGCGGCAGGCTTTCGGGGACGTTGTTCAGCTTCATTGCAATTTCCATGTGGACACTGTCCATTATCCCTGTTATTCTTTGTGGACGGTGTACACAAAGTAGTTCCATCGTATTCGCGCAGAAGCCGCTGCGCATCCTTGAAACCTTTATCAGCCCAAAGGAAATGCCATGAAAGTCCAGTCTTACCTGTCCTTCGAAGGCCGTTGCGATGAAGCGATCGCTTTCTACAAGAAGGCGCTCGGCGCCGAAGTCGTGCAACTCATGCGCTACAGCGACGCACCGGCCGACGCGTTCGAAGGCAACACCGACGCCAGCTGCGCCGGCGCCATGCCCGGCCCCGACAAGGTGATGCATTCGGTGCTGCGCCTCGGCGACACCGAGCTCATGCTCTCCGACGGCCAGTGCTCCGGCAAGGCGGAGTTCAAGGGAGTCATGCTGTCGATCACCGCGTCCACCGATGCCGATGCGCGCAAGTGGTTCGACGCACTGGCCGATGGCGGCCAGGTCATGCAGCCGCTCACGCAAACCTTCTTCACCAGCAGCTTCGGCATGCTGGCCGACCGCTTCGGCGTGGGCTGGATGCTGGTGGTGGACGCCGCCAAGTAACCCATTGCCGCCCCCCCCCCGCCCGCCCCCGTCCTGGAGCCCTTCATGTTCAAGAAAATCGTCCTCGCCATCGTCTTGCTGATCGCGATCGTCCTCATCTATGCGGCCACCCGGCCCGACACCTTCCGCGTGGAGCGCACGGCGCGCATCGCAGCACCGGCCGAGAAGATCTTTCCGCTGATCAACGACTTCCATCGCTGGGGCGAGTGGTCGCCCTACGAGAAGCTGGACCCGGCCATGAAGCGCAGCTTCGGCGGCGCGCCCGCCGGACAGGGTGCCACCTACGCCTGGGAAGGCAACGACAAGGCGGGCGCGGGCAAGATGGAAATCGCCGAGTCGACGCCTTCCTCGAAGGTCGCGATCAAGCTCGACTTCATCAAGCCCTTCGAAGGCCACAACATGGCCGAGTTCACGCTCGCGCCGCAGGGCGACGCCACGCAGGTCACCTGGGCCATGTCCGGCCCGAGCCCCTACATCGCCAAGCTCATGGGCATCTTCTTCAACATGGACCAGATGATCGGCAAGGACTTCGAAACCGGACTTGCCAACCTCAAGACGGCCACCGAAAAGTAACCACCTCAACGCACTGCAAGGAAACCATCATGTCTCCCATCCACGCCTACCTCACCTTCGACGGCAACGCGCAAGAAGCCATGCGCTTCTACGAAAAGACGTTGCGCGGCACCATCCAGATGATGATGACCATCGGCGAAGCGCCGGACACCGAGCAGATGCCGGCCGACGCCAAGAAGCGGATCATGCATGCCTCACTCGCCTACGGCGACGGCATGCTCATGGCCTCCGACACCATGCCCGGCCAGACCTACGAAGGCATGAAGGGCTTCGGCGTTGCGCTGACGCTGGACACCGTCGCCGAAGCGCGCCGCGTGTTCGATGCCTTCGCCGAAGGCGGCACCGTGTCCATGCCCTTCGAGAAGACCTTCTGGGTCGAAGGCTTCGGCATGGTGACCGACCGCTTCGGCACCCCCTGGCTCATCAACGGCGGCAAGCCGCTGGTCTAAGAAAACAGACAGAACGCCGCATCGGCGGCTTTTTCAGGAACCCACTCCATGACCGACACACTCGACAACCGGAAGCGCTGGCTCGCATTGATGGTGCTCTGCCTCGGCGTCCTGATGATCGTGCTCGACACCACCATCGTGAACGTGGCATTGCCCTCGATCCGCACCGACCTCGGGTTCACCGAGACCTCGCTCGTGTGGGTGGTGAATGCCTACATGCTGACCTTCGGCGGCTTCCTGCTGCTGGGTGGCCGGCTCGGCGACCTGTACGGCCACCGCAAGCTCTTCCTGATCGGCCTCGTGCTCTTCACCGTCGCCTCGCTGGCCTGCGGCCTTGCCAACTCGCAGGTGCTGCTGGTGGCGGCGCGCGCGGTGCAGGGGCTGGGCGGTGCGGTGGTCTCGGCCGTCTCGCTCTCGCTGATCATGAATCTCTTCACCGAACCGGCCGACCGCGCGAAGGCGATGGGTGTCTACGGCTTCGTCTGCGCGGGCGGCGGCAGCATCGGCGTGCTGTTGGGCGGCCTGCTCACGAGCTCGCTGAGCTGGCACTGGATCTTCCTGGTGAACCTGCCGATCGGCGTGGCGGTGTATGCGCTCTGCCTTGCGCTGCTGCCCAATGCGCGCGGCCACGCGCATGGCGAAAAACTCGACGTGGCCGGCGCGGTCACCGTCACCCTCTCGCTCATGCTCGCGGTGTACGGCGTGGTCAACGGCAACGAAGCCGGCTGGGGCTCCACGCAGACGCTGGGCCTGCTCGGCGCGGCCGTGGTGCTGCTGGCCATCTTCATCGCCATCGAGGCGCGCGTGCAGCATCCGCTGATGCCGCCGGGCCTCTTTCGCCTGCGCAGCGTGTCGGTTGCCAACGTGGTCGGCGTGCTGTGGGCGGCGGCGATGTTCGCGTGGTTCTTCATCTCGGCGCTCTACATGCAGCTGGTGCTGAACTACACGCCGATGCAGATCGGCCTGGCCTTCCTGCCGGCCAACATCATCATGGCGGTGTTCTCGCTCGGCCTCTCGGCCAGGCTGGTGATGCGCTTCGGCATCCGCAAGCCGCTCGCGGCCGGGTTGTGGCTCGCGGCCATCGGCCTGGCGCTGTTCGCGCGCGCACCGGTCAACGGCAGCTTCGTCACCGACGTACTGCCCGGGATGATGCTGCTCGGCCTGGGCGCGGGCATGGCGTTCAACCCGGTGCTGCTGGCGGCCATGAGCGAGGTCGATCCGGCCGATTCGGGCCTCGCCTCGGGCGTGGTCAACACCGCCTTCATGATGGGCGGCGCCTTGGGCCTTGCCGTGCTGGCCAGCGCCGCAGCAGCGCGCACCGGTTCGATGGAAGCGGCCGGCGCGCAGATGCCGCTCGCGCTCACCGGTGGCTACAACCTTGCATTTCTCGTCGGTGCCGTGTTCGCGGCACTGGCGGGCTTGATCGGGGCCTTGCTGCTTCGCACCGCACCGCCGGCGCAAACGCAGAACAACGAAGAGGCAGCAGCAGCACCCCGCGGAGCGGCGAGCGAATCGACGTCGTGATGAGAACGACGCCATGCAGCCGCCGCTGTTTTTCCTTCAACGGTTCTATCTTTCATTCAGGAGATCTCCCATGGCCCGCTATGTAGACGGTTTCATCGTTGCCATTCCCACCAAGAACGTCGAGGCCTATCGCAAGCTCGCACGCAAGGCCGGCAAGGTCTGGATGGAGTACGGCGCGCTCGAATACGTGGAGTGCATCGCCGACGACGTGAAGCCGGGCAAGCTCACCTCGTTTCCGCAGAGCGTGAAGCTCAAGGCCGACGAGACCGTGGCCTTCTCGTGGATCGTCTACAAGTCGCGCAAGCACCGCGACACGATCAACGCGAAGGTGATGGCCGACCCGCGCATCGCGGCGATGGACCCCAAGACCATGCCGTTCGACGGCAAGCGAATGATCTTCGGCGGCTTCAAGAGCATCGTGGAACTTTGAGCTCGCCCCCAGGCTACGCGCACTTCGTGTCGCTTCTCCTACCCCCTACCGGGGGCAACACCTGAGGCCCGGCAAAGCCGGTTCCTCGGTGTTTCACGAAGGGGCCTGGCCTGCGGCCGGCCTCAGCCAATGAATCCGTCGTAGACCAGTTTCAGGCCTGTGAGCAGCATGCCCAGGTATACGAAGCGATAGAACCACGTCGCGTCGATGCGCCTTGCGATGCGGATGCCCACCCACACGCCCAGCGGCGCGAGCGGCATCAGCGCCACCGAGGTGGCCAGCGTGCGGAAGTCGATGAGGCCGAGCCACGCGTAGGGAATCCACTTGCTGAGATTCACCACGAAGAAGAAGTACGCCATCGTCGCCGTGAACACCACCGGCTTGAGCCTGAGCGGAATCACGTAGGCGTTGATCGGCGGGCCGCCCGCATGGGCGATGAAGCTCGTGAAGCCCGACACCACCGTGAGCACCGCGCCCACGCCGCGCGAGGGCAGCGGATCGTCGGGCTTGGGCGGAAACACGAGCCGCTGCGCGAGAAACAGCAGCGTGAACACGCCGACGATGCCCGCCACCGTGTGCGCCGACAGCACGCGGAACAGCAGCGTGCCGACCACCGTGCCGATCAACCCGAACGGAATCAGGAACTTGAGCAGCGACCGGTCGAAGTCGCGCCGGAACGCGGCGAGCCCCAGCACGTCCATCAGCAGCAACAGCGGCATGAGAATCGCCGCGGCCTGCGGCACCGTGACCGCGAGCGCCATCAGGGGCACCGCGAGCGAACCGAAGCCGGCGCCGAAACCGCTCTTGCTGATGCCGAGCAGAAGCACGGCGGGGACGGCGACCGCATAGAAATGCGGATCGGTGATGAGGGGGAAAGCCATGGGGTGTGACGGAGCGCAGAAAAAAGCCTGCCGTCGGGGGCAGGCTTTGCGAGCGTAGCAGGCCCGGGCCGATGCTTCAGGCGGGCTGCTCTGTCGGACTCGGCGACTTCATCGGATTCAGCACGAAGTCGAAATCCAGGCGCCAGCGGCCGTCGGCCTGCTGCTTCCAGGGCGCCACCAGCGACTGGCGCACCGCGAACACCGCGTCGGAATCGAGCCACTGGTCGCCCTCGCGGAACACGTGCGTGATGAGGTTTTCATAACCGGGCGCCTCGATCTTGAAATGCAGATGCGCGGGCCGCCACGGATGGCGTTTCGTCGCACGCAGCAGGTCGCCCACGGGGCCATCGACCGGGATCGGATAGGCCTCGGCCAGCACGCTCCTGAAATGCAGTGCGCCATCGGGTCCGGTGCGCAGGCGGCCGCGGTTCTCGGCGTGATCGAGCCCTTCCTGCTGCACGTCGTAGTGGCCGCCCTCGTCGGCCTGCCACACATCGACGATCGCACCGGCCACCGGCTCGCCGTCGAGCCCCCGCACCGTGGCGTACACGTCGCAGGGCGCGCCCGCGGCGCCGTTGGCCACGTCGTCGCCGTGCGCGTACTCCGGCGCGCCTTCGACATAGAAGGGCCCGAACACCGTCGCCTCGGTGCAGCCGGCGGGCTTGCCGTTGTTCATGGCGATGGTGAGCATGGAGAGGCCCAGCACGTCCGACAGCAGGATGAACTCCTGGCGCTTGTCGTCGCACATCTGGCCGGTGGCCGTGAGGTACTGGATGCCCTGGAACCACTCGGCCTCGGTGAGCTTCACCTCGCGCGCGAAGGCATGCAGGTGCTGCACCAGGCTGGTCAGGATCTCGTGCAGCCGCGGATCGGGCGTGTCGGCCAGGCGCGCGAGCACGGCCTGGGTGATGTTGTCTTGATTGAGGTTGCGCATCGTGGCTGTCTCCTTGTTCCTGCCGTAGCCGTGTCTGCCGTGTCCGGCTTTTCGAGGGTGCTGCGGACTGTAGGCCGCACGCCGCGCACCCGAAAGCGCCACGGCGCAAATGATTTTTCCGCCCAGCGGAACGGTCGCGGCATCGGTGGGCGCGTGTCGCCGCTCAATGCCGCTGGCGTTCCGAAAAAAAAGTCCCCCACGTTACGTAACAAACGACGAAAGCAGCTCGCTGCATGGCCCGGAGCCGGCCTCTCCAGGCACCGAAAAGTCTTTTGAAATCAACCACATAACCCGCTTGCAGCGAATGCGCCAGAGGCCGGGTGCGCGGGCGGCACGCATGTTGCGCTTTGTGCCTCCTTATTCCTCGAGGAGGTCGCCATGATCACAACCACCCAAGCCCCCGTCGGCTCGATCCCGGCAGCTGCCGACAACGGTGCGGCCCCCGTGGTCCTTGCCCAGGCCAGCGTCACGCCGATTGCGCCCATGGGTGCGGCCGCGACGACGGCGGCGCCCTCCGTGCCCCCGAGCCTCGGTTCGTTGTCCAACGCCACGCCCGGCACGGTGGTCGTGCGCGACGGCGTGCGGATTCCGGTGGACGGCAGCCAGAGCCTGATGGCCGGTGACCGCGTGATCGTTCCCGACGGCGGCCACGCCAACGTGCTGTTCCCCGGCTCCACGACCAACAAAGCGCCGCTCGCGGGCGTGTTCGAAGGCGGCACCGACGCCACCATCGGCTCGACCAAGCTCCCCGGCGGCCTGGAGCAGGTGAATGTGGATGTGGCTGCCGGCAACCTGGAGGTCACGCCGGCCGACAGCGATGCCGACGCCGCCGCCGTGGCGGTGACCAAGAAGGCCGCGGGCGGCAGCGGCATCGGGCTGGGCGAATTCGCGCTCGGCGCGCTGGGCGCGGTTGCCCTCGGCGCTGCATTGAGCGGCGGAGGCGACGGCGGCGGCGGTGTTTCCTTCCTCGCTCCGGGCATCGGCGAAGGCGACGCGGACGCCGATGCGGATGCGGATGCCGACGCGGATGCGGACGGAGATGCGGATGCGGATGCGGATGCGGATGCGGACGCAGGGCGGAAGAAGACGCCGACGACACCCCGCTCACCTACGCCAACGACCCCGCCAATACACCGGTGACGATCTTCGGCAGTGGCGACGTCGACACGGCCGGCTTCCGCCAGGCCGTGCAGCGTGCCTACGAGGATCCGCTGCAGAGCCCGACCCGCCAGGTGACCCATTGGGAGCGCACCCGGCAGGACGCG
>Ga0157370_10006755_pt1 | contig 12584 bp, 13 predicted proteins | sample C35metaG_FD_113463 | JGI IMG/M metagenome (GOLD analysis project Ga0157370, IMG submission 113463) | Corn rhizosphere microbial communities from Kellogg Biological Station, Michigan, USA - C3-5 metaG | ecosystem: Host-associated > Plants > Roots > Rhizosphere > Soil | place: USA: Michigan...
AGCATCCTGTAATATTTCTATTTCTGGCTTCGGCGCTATGCTCAGTGAATTGGGAGCGTTTATAGGTTCAAAATCTTTAGATAGTGTCCCTCTCCTTTTAGCGAAACAAAGAGAGAACTCAAGGAACAATCTTTTATATATGAATAGTTTAACAGAGATTCAACCTTTAGGCTTGGCGCAATCTAGCCCCAATTTTTGGATATACACTATATTATTAAAGAATAGAGATTTCTTCATTGAAAAATTGAGGAAAAGTGGTATTTATGCTTCAAAAGTTCATCTAAGAAATGATAATTATACAGTTTTTGGTAGCTTTCAAAAGAATTTAATAGGAGTCGAAAAATTTAGTAATGAATCACTTTCCATTCCCAGCGGATGGTGGATTGATGGTTAAAATCGTTCGCTATGGAAAGTATTAGAATTATCAGACATAAGTCCATTAATCAACAAGAATTGCAAAAGATTTGTGAGATAAAGGCTAAATCATGGCAATACGATTTTGATAGTCAACAGAGATGGATTAATAATAATATAAGTGGAAATGATATTCATGTTATTTTGGAAAATAATGAAACGCCGTTAGCTTACTTAAATTTGGTTAGCATATATGTGATTATAAATGACGTACCGATTGAAGCGTTTGGAGTAGGAAACGTTTGTTCAGTAGAGAAAGGGGTGGGCTATGGGTCCAACTTATTGTTAAGGGTGAACGAATATATTTTAAAAGAAAGCAAAATTGGAGTATTATTTTGCAATAAAAAACTATTGCCTTTTTACAAGAAGTTAAATTGGAGATGTATAGATAAAAAATATTTTTTATTTAATAAAGAGAAAGTTGATTTTGAAATAATGGTGTTTAATATCAAAGCAAAAATTGATAAACTCTCCTATAATGGAAAATATTTTTAAAAGGGAAAACTAAGATATGAAAGAAAAGGTAACAATAGTTATAGGGACATTTAACCAAAATAGAGAAAAACTTAAAAAAACTATTGAAGGATTTTTATCACAAGACTTTAGAAACTTCAAGATTTTTATAGTTGATGATAACCATCCTACTAGTAAATCTATTATAAAAGACATCCAAGACTATTTAGCCTCTTTAAATGATAGTAGGATTAACTACATTAAAAATGAGGTTAATATTGGTGTGCCTGATGTCTTTAGAAAATGGATTAATTTGATTGACACTTCATATTTTATGATATATGGAGAAGGTGACTATTTATTAGATGGCGCATTGAAAAAAATGGTTATTTTTTTAGATAATCATTCTTCTATTCCTGCTGTTCACGGTTTAGAGATTGATGAAAATGGAGGAGAGGGAGAGTCACTTTTTGAAGAGACCGGGCTTATTAGTTCTAATATTTATTTGGATTCTAAATTTTTAAATGGAAATTTAGGCTGGTCGCAAGCATCGGCGATGTACCGAACAGAATTTTTTAAAATAAAAAATATTAAAATTATTCATGATTGGTACTGGGACTTCTATTTTCACTGTTCTCTTTTGCTATTTTCAGACAAAATTGGATATATCAATGAGCATTTAGCTTCTAGAGGGTTTGATGGGGTAGACTACGCGGAAAGTCTAAAAAAGAATTATTTTAGGGTACATACCGAGAGGATTTATCTTGCATTGAGTTTTATTGAGGAGCATGAGTTTTATATGATAAATAGAGGTTTGAACGTTCAGAACTATAAATTTAATTTAGCAAAAAGGTTGTTAGCCACAGCTTTTAGAGAAAGAAATAAATTGAAAATAAGTTTTGCTCTAAGAAACTCAATTCCCTTATTATTCGAACCTATTTTTATTTTATTTTTTAGGCTACTAGTGTTTGTACCTCGCCTATTTGTGAAGAATAAATTTTAGCATGGCCTTTATAAAAAACACTGTCTTTTATGCTGTTGGCAATCTTTTGCCCAAAGTTTCTACCTTCTTTTTGCTCCCCTTATACACTGCCTATATGGGTCCCAAAGAATATGGTATATCGGAGTCTATGGTTATAATATCTTCGATTTTATCTGTATTGTTTTCATTAGGCATACATAATTCTGTTTATAGGTTGTACTATGACTATAAAACAAATGATGAGAGGGCTAAGTTCTTTGGAACAGTCAACATAGGTATTACTACGCTTTCTATTATTGGAACAATCATTGTCTTAGTTTTACATAAATATGTATCATTAATTTTTAAAGATATTCCTTTTTTTCCGTATTTTTTACTTGCAATTCTATTTACTTTAATAAACAATTTTGGGGAGGTTCCAAAAGCTTTCCTAATGATAAAAGAAAAAGCTTTAACCTATGTTTTAATAGGTCTTTTCCAATTTATAGTTACCACATCTTTCGTAATATGGTTTGTGATTTTTAAAGGAGCCGGGGCTATTGGGATGTTAAAGGCTCAAGTATTGGGAAGCTTATTGTTACTTCCTTATTTGTTATTTCTTAGTTATCAGAATTTTGTTTTCAAATTTGATATGTCTATGATGACAAACATTCTTAGGTATTCTTTGCCATCTATTCCAACCATTATTTCAGCATGGATTCTTAATCTGTCGGACCGAATTTTTATAGAGCGATATTTGTCTTCGACTGATGTTGGAGTTTATTCATTAGGCTATAAAATCGCTGGAGTGGTTGGAATCATATTCGTTGCTTTTGATATGACATATATGCCCTATTTTTTTAAATTGGCAAATTCTGTTAAGCAGGAATCGATTGAAAAGATAAGGGTAATTAATAATTTATACATATACTTTTTACTTTTTGTCACGTTTAGTGTCTCATTATTCTCAAAAGAAATCATTGAAACCTTTTTCACTGCATCTTACTTTAACGCTTATATTATAATTATGATTATTTCATATGTGTTTTTCTTCACTCAGGCTGGATCAATTTTAGGGAAAAATCTTGCTCAAAGCAAGAAAGTTAAACAAGGGATGTTTATAGATATAATGTGTGCATTTATTAATATAGTTTTTAATTTCCTATTAATTCCTATAATAGGGATCTATGGTGCAGCTTGGGCAACATTAATAAGTTTCATATTTTCGTCCATAGTGTACTTTATATATTCTTCTAGAAATACATTTTATGTGCCACTTAAAATCGTTACCATTTCGATTTTATTTACTAGTAGTATTATGATACTACTAGTATTCAATTTTTATTTAAAATTGAATTATATACATTCTATTTTTGCAAAATCCAGTATAATTGTTATAATTTTTATCGCGATGTTTTTTTTCTACTCAAAGAATAAGAAACAGTTAAGTCAAACTTTTTTTCAGAATTAATTCCAGTCAGTAATATGATTACTAAAGTTGTTAAATCCTACAAAAACATATTTATTTGTACAGCATATAATGACTTAAAGTACATTCTATTTTTAATAAGTAAAGTTTCTGACGAAGAGAATCTAATAATTGTTTCTAATGTTGAGAGCTTATATGAATTTGTATTAACTATAAGAGATGAGACTTACGATGTTATCTCCATTAAAAGCAAAGTAAAATCTATTTACAACCCTTTACAATGGTGTGAAGAATTTTGCGAGTTAGCTAATCTAAGGGCATTTTCTAAACGTCAAAATAATGCAAAAATTTACACTATATCTATGTATTTTGATATTACTTCCTTATTTCTGTCTTGTCATCTCCATAAGGAAAATCAGCTTTTATTGATAACTTCGGATTGTTTATATGGAGAGTTTGCTCCTATCCCTCACACGCTCTATACTTTGTTTTGTAAAGCATTTTATAATATACCTTTAAGGAATTTCTCAACAAGTACTATTACAGCAATTGGTTTGGATGAAAGATTTGTAAGAAAAAATGTAGCCAACTATTTTATAAATAATGAAGAAGACATCTCCAATGCTATTCAAAACAAAATAAGCATACCCTGCGAAAACAGCTTTATTTTATTTATAATATCTAAATATGAAGAAAATATTTTAGATCCGCTCTTATTAAAAGGATTAATACAATTTTTTGAGATAAAATATTCGAATTCATCAATAGTTATAAAGGGACATCCAAGAGAAGGGGAAGCTGAGGTTTTTAAAGATTTCGAAGTCATAAGAATTGATGCAAAAGTACCTGTTGAATTTATAGATACAACTCTATGTGAAGCTATAATTGGAGTCTCATCAGTTGCACTTGCCTATTTTGCAAATCAAAATATTAAAGTTTATTCATTTGTAGAGGGAATTAATGATAAATCTACTGTTGAACTTTATAAAAAGTACCTAATTGAACACAGTCGGAATATTAATTTTTTAATTAAATCAGAGATTGATACCAGCAGCATGCAATTCAACAACTTTTTTTAAAAAAAATATTTTGTGGCTTACACTTGAAATGTCATTACATTTGCTAATTAAAAAAGACGTTACTTTAATAGCTTAATATCTAAAATGGTAGAATATATTAAACAGGATGACCTTAACTTGGCGATCATTATCAGGGCGGGATTTTCTAAACAAGGGATAGAGTTTTTTACTGACGATAATTCTTCTCAACAACTTGGCTATATGAATAGGCCAAAAGATTATTTAATCGCCCCACATCGTCATAACTTGGTGCCTAGAAATGTACATTTCACACAGGAAGTTTTGTTTATCAAGAGTGGAAAAGTACGTGTTGATTTTTATGATGATAATCAGCATTACATTGTGAGTTCTATTCTTTTCTCAGGTGACGTAATTTTATTAGCAGATGGTGGACATGGATTTAAAATGTTGGAAATGTCGGAGATTATAGAGGTAAAACAAGGTCCTTATTGTGGAGAGCAAGATAAAGTTCGCTTTGAACCAATTGATGACCATCTAATTAAATTCAATTAGATGGAAAATTTTCAATTATATGGCAGATATTATGATTTGTTGTATAAAGATAAAGACTACGAAAGTGACTATGTTGCAAAATCGTTACTAACACATCAACCTCGTACAAAGTCGATTTTAGAGCTGGGATGTGGTAGTGGTTCTCACGCATATTTTTTATCTAAAAACGGCTTTGAAGTAACACGAATAGAGTAAATTGCTAATATGGTAAATGTTGCGCTGGAAAAGTGTATCATGAGGTTTAGAGCTATTCATGCAGATATTACAGATTTTAATTTGTCTGAAAGGTTCGATGCTACTATGTCATTATTAACGTTATTGATTATTTAACTGAGAATAGCGATTTTATCAAGTGATTTTCTTTAACTAATAAGCATTTAAAGGAAGATGCTGTTTTCCTGTTTGATATTTGGTATTCGCCAGCTGTTTTTACTCAAAAAGCCCGAAACCCGGGGCAAACGTATGGAGGATAAAGCTGTGTAGATAACGAGGATTGCGGAATTTATTTTATTCACAGAAACTAATGTTGTAGAAATTAATTTTGAGGTTATAATAAATGATAAGCGAATCGGTAAAATTGAAACACTAGTTGAGAATCACCCGATGGGTCATTTTTCGATTCCTGAAATTAAATTGCTAGCGAATCAGACAGGCTTTGAGTTAATTCAGGTAGAGAGTTTTAAGTAAGGAGAAACCGAGTAGTAAAACTTGGGGAGTTTGTTGTGTTTTAAAAAAAACTAAAATATATGAGTAGGAATATACCAGTAAATACGCCACTACTTTCTGGGAATGAATTAAAATATTTAACAGAATGTATTGAAACCGGATGGATATCTAGCGAAGGGCCATATGTAGAAAAATTTGAAAAAGATTTTTCTACATATGTCGACCGAAAGTATGGTGTTGCGGTATCTAATGGTTCCGCTGCACTGGACATTGCTTTAGAGGCTTTAGGTTTAGATAAGGGAGATGAGGTTATAATGCCCACCTTTACAATCATTTCACCTGCATTTTCGGTGTTAAGAGCTGGTGCAACCCCGGTTTTAATAGATAGCGATCCAACTACTTTTAACATGGATGTTTCATCTATTGAGGGTAAGATTACTACAAAAACTAGGGCTATAATAGTAGTCCATATTTATGGTTTTCCTGTGGATATGGATCCTGTTTTAGCCTTATGTAGGAAATATAATCTATTTCTTATTGAAGATGCTGCGGAAATGCATGGGCAAACCTATAAAGGGCGCAAATGCGGCTCATTTGGAGATATGAGTATATTCAGTTTCTATCCTAATAAACATATTACAACGGGTGAGGGCGGAATGATCGTTTCAAACAATAAGAATTTAGTTGAAAAGTGCAGAAAACTTCGTAATCTTTCTTTTGATCCTGATAAGCCGAGGTTTGTGCATGAAGAAATGGGTTGGAATTATAGGATGACAAATCTTCAAGCCGCAATTGGTGTGGCGCAGTTCGAGCAAATTGCCATTCATATTGAAAAGAAAAGGGAGATTGGAAGGATGTATCAAAATGGACTAGCAAGGCTTAATGGATTTCAATTACCGCTGGAAAAGACAACTTATGCCGAGAATATTTATTGGGTATTTCCTTTAGTGGGCACAACAAAAGAGCAAACGATGAAACTGATAGCACAATTGAAAGATAACGGTATAGGTACACGTCCTTTTTTTTGGTGCATGCATGAGCAACCAGTATTTCAAAAAATGGGACTATTTCAAAACGAGAAATATCCTGTGGCGGAAAATATAGCCAGAAATGGATTTTATATACCTTCTGGACTGGGAATTAGTACTGAGGAGGTTAACGGAGTGATAGATATTATTCTAAAATTTAATTAAGTATCTTGAGAAAAAAAATAGCTTTATATCTTTCGGCGGAGCCCAGTGATGGTGGAAAGTACCAATATACATTATCTGTATTAAAGGCTATTGAAAATGCTGATTTAAACATGTATAATTTATATGCTGTTTATCTTCAAAAGCATTGGGAAGAAAAGTTGTCTCCAGGTTTTGAAAAAGCACAATTAAGGCCTAATAACATTATAGTTAAAATATTTAAAAAACTGCTTTTCACACTTCTTCCTAATTTAGGAAGAGACCTATGGAGAATACTTGGAAAATATATTGATTCGAATCACAAAACATTTTTTGATATAAAACCTGATTTAATTGTTTATCCAGGGAAGGATCCGTTTATACACGAGATAGATTTGCCTGGTATTATCCCTATATTTGATTTAATGCATCGTTATGAAAACTTCCCAGAACTCAACGAAGGTAATATATATAGTGATAGAGAAACCTATTATAAAAGACTTTGTAAATATGCTAAGGCGATAATTGTTGATTCAAATGTTGGGAAAGAGCATGTGTTAGAATGTTACAAAGCTGATGGGAATAAAATATTTGTACTTCCTTACTGTGTACCTCCATCTGTTGCTAATTTGGAAATAAAAAGTAATACAACACTTAGAAATTTAACAGAAAAATTTATATTTTATCCCGCCCAATTCTGGCAACATAAAAATCATTTAGGACTCCTTGAGGCTTTACATATACTTAACAAACAGGATATTTTTATAAATTGTGTGTTTGTTGGATCCAAAAAGAACTATTTTAATCAAATAATTGCTAAAATTGAGGAATATAATCTTATTGAGCAGATACAAGTATTAGATTATGTTTCTGATGAAGAAATAGTTGAACTTTATACGAAAGCTGTAGCGTTGGTAATGCCCACCTTTTTAGGACCTACAAATATTCCACAACTAGAGGCATTTGCTTTTGGATGTCCGGTATTAACATCTTCAATTTACGGAATACCAGAACAAGTAGGTAGTGCTGCGCTGCTATTTAATCCTAAAGATTCACATGATATTGCTGATAAAATAAATTTAGTTTATCATGATACTAATCTAAGAATGAGTTTAATAGCAGAAGGGAGCAGATTAAATATAAAATATAGCCAAGGTAATTTCAATTTAAAACTACTCGATATCATTAACCAGATTTTGTATATATAAATGTCCAAGCCCCTTATTACAGTTATTACTATCGTATATAACGATCTTGCAAATGTCGAAAAAACTATAATAAGTGTTCTTAGTCAAACGTATCAAAAAATTGAGTATATCGTTATTGATGGAGAATCGAATGATGGGACGACTGAGGTTGTAAATAGATATAAAGATAGAATTGATAAAATTATTTGCGAGAAAGATTTTGGAATTTATGATGCAATGAATAAGGGAATTAAAAAAGCCTCAGGAGAGTGGGTTATTTTTATGAATTCTAATGATACTTTTTTCTCCAATGATATTGTCGAGAATATTTTTAAAATAGATTATACAGGTTTTGATATAATCTATGGTAATATTTTTGTGAAATGCAAATTGAGTAAAATTGTTAAACCTAGGAATCTCAATGAGTTTTGGAAAGGAATGCCCTTTACTCATCAGGCATCATTTGTACGGACAGCTACCCATCTGAAATATCTTTTTGATTTAAAATATAAAGTAAGTTCTGTTTATAATTTATTTTACAAAATGTATACAGACGAGCTGAAATTTAAATATTTAGACCTAATTATCGCAAATTATGATTTGACAGGATTATCCCATTATTCGTTTTATTGGTTATGGGATTATTGGAGAATAAACTTAAAGTATTCAAAGGGCAAGTTACATTTAGTATTTTTTAAATCTTTTAGGTACTTTTTAAGTAGGGTCAGAACTAATATAAAAAGATTATAAAATAAAGTAATTTGGAAAATATCTTAGTAAGTATAATTATCCCAACTTATCAAAGGCCCGCTTTGGTTGAGAAAGCTGTCGAAAGTGTGTTAAACCAAACTCACAAAAATATAGAGATAATAATTGTAGATGATAATCATCCAGAATCTGTTTTTCGTAAGTCAACGGAATTATTATTCAGCAATTATCCCGATGAAAGAGTACATTATTATAAACACAGAAATAATGAAGGGGCCAATACCGCTAGGAATACAGGGTTTAAATATTCAAGCGGAGACTATATTGCCTTTTTAGATGATGACGACGAATATTATGTCAATAAAATTGAAATCCAACTTACTGTTGCAGAACAGAATAAAAGTAGGAAGGGAGTACTTGTCTTTGTAGGGGCAGAAATAATTAAAAATGAAGTTTCAAGGTTTTCTTTTTGGATTTTAAAAAAAGAAGGGACAATTTATTTTGCTGATAGGGAAGTTTTGTTTAGTAACTTTATTGGGTCAAATAGTTTTGTTTTAATTGATCGCTCATCTTTTGAAAAAGTTGGTGGGTATGATGAAACCCTGCCAAGTTGTCAAGATTGGGATTTGTGGATAAGACTTGCAAAAACTGGTGTTAATTTAATTGGTGTTGCTAAACCCTTAGTTAAATATTATGAGCGAGCTGAAATAAGCAGAATAACGAACGATGCTTCTAAAAAAGTGAGGGGGCATCTGGAAATTTTAAAAAAACACAAGGATTATTTATATACAAAAGATTCTGAAACGATTAAGTGTTTTTATAGATATTTATATTATCAGATTCTCCCTATAGATAAAGAAACAGCGTTTAAGATTTTAAAAATACAATTTAAAAAGGAAAACGGTAAGAATCTTACGTTGCTTTTTATAGATTTTAGTATGTTTTTTTTCGTGAGGTTCCCAAAACTATATGAGTTTTTTAGAGAAGTAAAACATAAACAATGGTTTTAAGTTACTTGATTTATCATCTTGCTTTTTTCCTATGTTTAACTTTTGCATTTATTTCAGAAAAAGTAACTTCTGTAAAATACTTAGCAATATTTATTTCATTGCTTTTCATTATTGGTCTATCTGGTTTGAGAAATAATGTAGGTACAGATTATGAAAGTTACGTTAGAATCTTTGATACAATCTCTATAGATGGGTTTACTACTGTGGAGCCAGGGTATTATGCCCTAAATAAATTTTTTAAAGAATCCAACAAAGGTTATTTATACGTTTTTTGCATTTGTTCTGCCATTACTTATCTGATTCTATATTTTACTCTGTTAAGGGAGAAAATTCTCACGCTTGGTTTGCTCTTTACATTTACATTTGGATTTGTCTTCTTATCAAACAATATCATAAGACAGGCATTAGTTATACCAGTTTTTTTTTACAGCATTGAGTTTATTTATAAAAGAAAAGTGTTATACTTCATATTGTCTATCTTACTTTGTTCTCTTTTTCATTTTTCAGCTCTACTTTTAATACCTTTCTATTGGGTTTATAAAATAAATTTTAAAAAAGCAATTTGGTTTTTTTTAATTTCTTTCAGCTTTATTCTCTCCTTTACTCAGATTTTTAATCTAGTCATAATCAAAATGATTTCATTTATACCAAAGTATGCAGGTTATTTGATGACTGGGGATGAAGATAATAAGGCTATAAAATCAGGCGCTACAATGATTCTTGTATATTTTTTCAGTCTTTTTATAGTAAGCGCAGGTAATTATATAAAAGAGAAAAAATACAAAATTTATTATAATCTTTATTTACTAGGAATTACAATTTCCTTTTTAACTATGAATATTTCTTTTCTGTTTAGATTTTCTTATTACTTAACATCTCTAATTATCATTGTTCTTCCTCTAATTATAAAAAGTATACAACTCCGGTATAAAAAATACATTTATAGTTTGTTTTTTATATTTATTTCTTTTTTATTTTGGTTCAAAGCTTTATGGTTTAACGATCACGGCTGTTTGCCTTATAATTTTTTCTTTTAAATGATGAAAATTATTCATCTATTTCCAGCTTATAAATTAGGAGGAGCTCCAGTATGTATATTGAGGTTTATTGAGAATACGAATAAAACGTATCAACATCATACTATTGCAAAAGTGGAGGACTTAGCTTTATTGAAATCTTTCCAAGCCATAAATAATGTCGTATGTCACGATCTAGATTTGACAAAATTTTCGGTTGAAAGAGTTTATAAGTTAAACAAAATAATTTCACAAGTGAAACCAGACATAGTACATGTTCATGGAAAGGGTGGGGCAGTTTATGGCCTGGCTATTGCAATAGTCACTTTTAAACCATTCAAACTATTTTATACTTTTCACGGGTTCTATAAGAAATGGGCAGGTTTTAAATGGAAATTATATATTTTGTTTGAAAATTTATTTTCAAATTTCTATGAGAAAAGTATCGCGGTTTCAGAATCAGAAAGACAATATATTCTTAAAACATTACGGTTAAATAAAAGTAAAGTAGTAACTGTTTATAACGGCGTTTATATTAACGCTAAAAATATGCCCAAACATATTGAGACGACACTGTCAAAACATCCTATTAATATTGTGACACTTTCGAGGTTTTCACATCAAAAAGATTTGGAGACGATGATAAAATCATTTTGCGAAATTAGAAAGGAGTACTCTGTTGGCCTACATATTTTTGGGGGCTTTTTAGCCAATGATGACATGTATAATAAAAAAATATTAAAGTTAATAAAGGAAATGGATTTTGAAAACGATATATATCTTTGGGGAGATTACAATGATGCATCGTCATTACTACATCATTTTGATATCTACTGGTCAACAGCTATATTTGAAGGACTGCCGACTGCGGTAATTGAAGCATTTTTAAGTGAGACCTTAGTTGTTGGAACAGATTGTCGTGGAAACATCGATTTAATTATCAATGAGCAAACTGGCCTCCTTTCAAAAACATCAAACGTAAAATCTAATGCTTCAGCAATTATACAAGCCATTGAAATGATTGAGAGAAACTCTCATACACACATTTTAAACACTGCCCTAAAAAAAGGGTTGTATTATTCAATTGAAAATAACATTAAAAATATTGAAGCCCTTTACTCTAACGGAGTTATACTATGAAAATACTTCAATTAGGTAAAGCATATCCCCCTGCAAATCTGGGAGGAGTTGAGGTTACTATTCAACTTATAACGGAAGGCTTACATAAGTTAGAGATTAGCTGTGATGTCTTAGGCGTTAACGACAAAAGACGTTCGGAAACTGAATCAAAAAAATTTGGGACGATTTATAGAGAAGCGCTAATTAAAAAAGCGTTTTCCACATTATTTTCAATTAAGCTGATTTATCGATTATCTTTAATAAAAGACAATTATGATATTATCCATATTCATCATCCCGATCCAATGTCAGCCTTAGCTCTTTGGCTTGTTAAGCCAAAATCTAAGATTATAGTGCATTGGCACAGTGATATTTTGCGACAGAAAAATTTATTAAAAATTTATAATCCGTTGCAAAATTGGTTACTGAACAGAAGTGATGCTATTATAGCAACATCTGAACCGTATGCAAAATATTCTAATAGTCTAGGTCCTTTTCTAGGCAAAGTCTCGATTATACCAATAGGAATTAATCACGACAATTTGAAAGTTGATCTTGACATAGTGAAGGATATCAAAAGTAATTTTTCAGGAAAGAAACTTGTTCTCGCTATCGGAAGAATGTCTTACTACAAAGGCTATTCTTATTTGATAAACGCCGTAAAGAGATTTGATGAGAACATTTCATTGGTAATAATAGGAAATGGAGAGCTAGAGGAAGAACTTAAAAAGCAGGTAGAAAGTAATGGTTTGTCAAGTAAAATCATATTTTTGGGCACAGTTAGCGATGTGGTTAGAAATAGTTATCTGTATGCCTCTGATATTTTCATTTTGAGCTCCGTGTTTAAAACGGAGGCTTTC
>Ga0157370_10006756_pt1 | contig 12583 bp, 10 predicted proteins | sample C35metaG_FD_113463 | JGI IMG/M metagenome (GOLD analysis project Ga0157370, IMG submission 113463) | Corn rhizosphere microbial communities from Kellogg Biological Station, Michigan, USA - C3-5 metaG | ecosystem: Host-associated > Plants > Roots > Rhizosphere > Soil | place: USA: Michigan...
ATACGTGAAGATCGCCACCTGGAACGTCAACGGCATCCGCGCGCGCGAAGCGCAATTGTGCGACTGGCTCGACCGTGACCGTCCCGACATCGTCTGCCTCCAGGAGCTGAAGGCCGAGCCCGGGCAGATTCCCGAGCGCTGCCGGCACGCCGACTACCACGTGTACTGGCATGGCATGCGCGGCTATTCCGGCGTGTCGCTGCACGTCAGCAAGGCCCTGCACGGCGGCGCACCGGAGTTCACGCATCCCGACTTCGACATGGAGTCGCGCATCGTGCAGGTGGCGCTCGGCAACCTCGTGCTCGCGTCCGTCTACGTTCCCAATGGCGGCAAGGACTATCCCGCCAAGATGCAGTTCCTGACGCGGCTCGTTGCATGGGCCGAGCAGGCGCATGCCGAGGGACGGGAGATCGTGCTGTGCGGCGATCTCAACGTCGCGCATGCCGATATCGACGTGCATCCGAAGGAGCGCAAGACCGGCGTGATCGGGCAACGGCCCGAGGAGCGCGAGCTCTTCGATCGTCTGCTCGGCGCGCATTTCGTCGACGTCGCGCGCGCGGCGCAACCCGATAACGAGGCGATGTTCACGTGGTGGCCTCCGTGGCGAAACATGCGCCAGCGCAACATCGGCTGGCGCATCGACTACATCCTCGCCTCGAAATCGATCGCCGAGCGTGTGGAGCAATGCGTCGTGCTCGCCGACATCGGCACGAGCGACCACGCGCCGGTGATGATGACCGCGCGGTAAACAGTTCGCCGGCCGTCCAATATCTGAAATCACTGCAGTGCGCTACACTCGCCGACCGAACGCGGGGATTCTCCCGGCGTTGCACAGGATCGGGAGGCAGCATGCGGATGTCGAACTTTTTGCGGTGCATCGTGCCCGCGGTGGTGTTCGCGCTGCCGTTCGCGGCAGCCGCGCAAGGCGAGCTCGTCGTCTACTGCACGGTGCAGGAGGAATGGTGCCGGCCGATGGTCGCCGCCTTCGAGAAGAAGACCGGCATCAAGGTGCTGATGACGCGCAAGAGCGCCGGCGAGTTCTACGCGCAGATCAAGGCCGAGGCGGCGAATCCCCGCGGCGACATCTGGTGGGGCGGCACCGGCGATCCGCATCTGCAGGCGGCCGAGGAAGGACTCACCGAGCCGTACAAGTCGCCGATGCTTTCGCAGTTGCAGGATTGGGCGGTGCGCCAGGCCGAGGAGTCGAAGTTCCGCACGGTGGGCATCTACGCCGGTGCGCTCGGCTACACCTATAACACCGAGCTCCTGAAGAAAAAGAACGTTCCCGAACCCAAATGCTGGGCCGATCTCGTCAAGCCGCAGTTCAGGGACGAAGTGCAGGTCGCCAATCCGAACTCGTCCGGCACGTCGTACAACATGCTCGCGACGCTTGTCCAGATCATGGGCGAGGACAAGGCGTTCGACTACCTGAAGGCGCTGCACAGGAACGTCAACCAGTACACGAAGTCCGGGGCGGCGCCGGCGCGCGCCGCCGCGACGGGCGAGACGATGGTCGGCATCGTGTTCCAGCACGATGCGCTCTACCAGATCCTCGGCGGCGCGCCGCTGAAGATCGTCTCGCCATGCGAAGGGACGGGCTACGAGATCGGCAGCATGAGCATCATCAAGGGCGCGAAGAACATGGACAACGCGAAGAAGTGGTACGACTGGGCGCTTACACCCGAAGCGCAGGCCGTCGGCCTCACGGCCAAGGTGTCCTATCAGATCCCGTCGAACAAGAGCGCGCCCGTGTCGCCGCTCGCGCCGAAGTTCTCGGACATCAAGCTCATCAATTACGACTTTGCCAAGTACGGCTCGTCGGCCGAGCGCACGCGCCTGCTCGCGCGCTGGGACAAGGAGGTATCGACGCTGCCGAAGTAGGCCGAAGCGAGTAAGCGGGGTCAGACTCGACTTTTCGGGAACGACCGGCTGAGCGTAATGGCGACGCCTCTACCCGCCGCCGCGCTTCGCGCACCGCATGCGCCTGGCGCGCCGCGGGATGTGCCGAGCGTGCTATGCGCAGCACTGGCGCTTGCCGCGCTGATGCTGCTGCCGTGGGGAATGGACGGCGGCGCCAGCGCGATGCGCCTCGCAGGCAGCGCGGTCTCCGCGTCTGCCAGGTGGCCGCACTACGCGGCGTCCGCGGCGCTCGTTCCCGTGCTGATTGGCGTCATCGCCACGCTCGCGTGCGCGTGGTTCGGCATTGCGCGATTCACGGCGATCTTCGCGGCGGCGGCACTCGCATGGACATTCGGGCAGGGCTTCGTTTCCGGCGTCAACGGTCCGCCGTTCGGCATCGGCGCGGCAATCGCGCTCGCCGCGCTCACGGTCTGCCTCGCGCGCGCCCTCGGGCGTGTGGGCCTGTTCACGGGGAACGCGACGATCGCGACAATCGTCGTCACGATCGGGCTTCTGCTCGTCCTCTTCATCTTCTATCCGATCGGCAGCGCCCTCACGGCCGCCGTGCAGGATGCGCGCGGGCATTTCGCGCCGCACCTTGTCGGCGAACGTCTGCTGACCAACGACATCTGGGGACTCGGATGCCTCGGCGGCGGCACGCGCTGCGGGGTCGCGATCAATTCGGCGCTGCTCGCGGCGATCGTCGGCGTGCTGTCGACGCTGCTGGGGCTAGCACTCGCGCTCGCCGTTCAGCGGGGTGGCCAGCGCTACGCGGGCGTGCTGAAGCTCATGTCGGTGCTGCCGGTCATCACGCCGCCGTTCGTCGTCGCCCTGGCACTCGTCGTGCTGTTCGGCCGTACCGGTCTCATCACGACCTGGCTCGAGGTCGTCGGCATTCCCCGCTCGCGCTGGATCTACGGCTTGCCGGGCGTGGCGATCGCGCAACTCGTCACGTTCACGCCGATCTCGTTCATGCTGCTGCACGGCGCGCTCTACGCGATCAGTCCTGCACTCGAGGAAGCGGCACAAACGCTGCGCGCATCGCGTGGCCGCGTCTTTCGCACCGTTACCTGGCCGCTGCTGCGCCCGGCGCTCGCAAATGCGTTCCTGCTCGCGTTCGTCGAAAGCCTCGCCGATTTCGGCAATCCGATCGTGCTGGCCGGCAATTTCGAGGTGCTGTCGACGAAGATCTTCTTCGCTGTCGCCGGCGCCCAATACGACGCCGGCCGCGCCGCGGTGCTCGCGATCGTGCTGCTTGCGCTCACCCTCCTCGCATTCGTGCTGCAGCAGCGCTGGGTCGGTCGTGCGTCGTACGTGACGGTCAGCGGCAAGGGCGACGGCGGTGCGCCCGCGGCGCTGCCGCGAAGGCTGTGGTTGGCCTGCTTCTGGATCGCCGCGGCGTTCATCGTGTTCACGCTGATGTGCTACGCGGTGATCCTGACCGGCGGCTTCGTGCGCGACATCGGCCGCGGCGACATGACGCCGTCGTTCCGGCATTTCCTCGACGGCTTCCGCCTCGAATGGGCGGCGCACGGCCTGCTCTTCAGCGGATCGGCATGGGACAGCCTGTTCACGACGATCGAGGTCGCGCTCGTGTCCGCACCGCTCACCGCACTGGTCGGCCTGTTGTCCGCTTATGTCATCACGCGCCATCGTTTCGCAGGGCGACGCATGTTCGAGTTCCTGACGCTGGTGAGTTTCGCGGTGCCGGGCACCGTGATCGGCGTGTCGTACATCGTCGCCTTCAACATCGCGCCACTCGAGCTGACCGGCGGCATGGCAATCCTCGTGCTGTGCTTCGTGTTTCGCAACATGCCGGTCGGCGTGCGCTCGGGCGTCGCATCGTTCGCGCAGATCGACCGCACGCTCGACGAGGCGTCGGCGACGCTGCGCGCATCCACGCTGCGCACGCTGACGCGCGTCGTGATGCCGCTGCTGCGTTCGGCGATTCTCGTCACGCTCGTGTTCAGCTTCACGCGCGCGATGACGGCGGTCTCCGCGGTGATCTTTCTCGCGACCGCGAAGTACAACCTGTCGACCGTCTACATCATCAACCGCGTCGAGGCCGGCGAATATCCGCTCGCCATCGTGTATTCGACGGTGCTGATGCTCTTCATGCTCGCGGTGCTGCTCGGCATGCAGAAGTTCGTCGGCGAGGCGCGCCTCGGCCGGCGTGTCGCCGCCGTCGTGGTCGCGCCGCAATGAGGATCATATGACCAGGACATCGGGTGGCGTCGTCTTCGACCACGTCACCAAGCGCTACAACGACGTGACGGCGGTCGCCGGCGTGTCGTTCGAGGTCCGGCCGGCCGAGCTCGTAACGCTCCTCGGCCCGTCCGGCTGCGGCAAGACAACGACGCTGCGAATGGTGGCGGGCCTCGAGCCGGTGACGAGCGGACGCATCCTGATCGGCGGCCACGACGTCACGCATCGCGCGGCGAACGAGCGCGACGTCAGCATGGTGTTCCAGTCGTACGCACTGTTTCCGCACATGAACGTTCTCGACAACGTGTGCTACGGCCCGTTGGCAATGGGTGCTACGAAGACGAAAGCCCGCGAAGCCGCGCATGCGAAGCTCGCGATGCTGGGCCTCGCGGGGCTCGAGCAGCGGCTGCCGTCGGAGCTCTCCGGCGGCCAGCAGCAGCGCGTCGCCGTCGCGCGCTCGCTGGTGCTCGAGCCCGCGGTGCTGCTGTTCGACGAGCCGCTGTCGAACCTCGACGCCAAATTGCGCCGGCGGGTGCGGCAGGAGATTCGCGAGCTTCAGCAGTCGCTTGCACTGACGGTGATTTACGTCACGCACGACCAGGAGGAAGCGCTCGCCGTCTCCGACCAGGTGATCGTGATGGATCGCGGATGCATCGCGCAGCAGGGAACGCCGTCGCAGCTTTACGATGCCCCGGCGAGCCGCTTCCTTGCCGATTTCATCGGCGACGCGAATCTCGTCGCAGGAGAGTTGATCCACGGACCGGAAGGCGCGTCGTTCCATGCGAACGCGGTAAGCGTCCGCGTGCGCGCCGATGGCGTCCCGGCCGGACCCGCGACACTCGCCGTGCGGCCGCATCGCCTGCGGCTCACGACCGCTGGCGACGGATTGCTGCCCGCCGAATGCCGCCGCGCCGCCTATCTCGGCAGCCGCATCGAATACGTGCTCGGCACGCCGTGGGGCGACCTGCTCCTGTTCGACGCGGGTGTCGACGCGCCGCTCGCGCGCGGCGCGCGCGCCGGCGTCGCCTTCACGCCGGAAGACGCCATCGTGCTCGCCGGCGTCGCCTGAACTTTCCGCCGATAGAGCGCTCTGTCGTCGATGGACGGCAACGCGGCGAAAGGAGCAGCGCCATGGAGCGGATGAAGGCCAGCGATTTTCCAACCGGCGTGCTCCGGCTTTTCGACGGCTACGTGCACGGCTTCATCGACCGGCGCCAGTTTCTCGACCGGGCCGCGAAGTTCGCCGTTGGCGGCATGACGGCCGCAGCGATGCTCGAGAGTCTGCGGCCCGATTACGCTCTCGCGCAACAGGTGGCGAAGGACGATCCGCGCATCCGCGCGGAATACCTGTCCTACCCGTCGCCGAAGGGGTCGGGCACGATGCGCGGCTACTTCGTGCGTCCGGCGAACGATGGCGGACAGCTGCCCGGCATCGTCGTCATCCACGAGAACCGCGGCCTCAATCCGTACATCGAGGATGTCGCGCGGCGCCTGGCGGCCGAGAATTACGTCGCGTTCGCGCCCGATGCGCTGACGCCGGTCGGCGGCTATCCCGGTGACGACGAGAAGGCGGCGAAACTCTTCGCGAGCCTCGATCCGGCGAAGCGCACCGAGGACCTGCTCGCTTCGGTTTCGTTTCTGAAGTCGCGGCCGGAATGCAATGGCCATATCGGCGCGGTCGGGTTCTGCTTCGGCGGCGGCGTCGTGAACACGATGGCCGTGCGCATTCCCGATCTTGCCGCGGCGGTGCCGTTTTATGGCGCGCAGCCGAGCGCCGAAGATACCGCGAAGATCAAGGCGGCGCTGCTCATCCATTACGCGGGACTTGACGATCGCATCAACGCCGGATGGCCGGCGTGGAAGGAGGCGCTCGACGGGAATCACATCAGGTATCAGGAGTACACGTATCCCGGCGTCAATCACGGCTTCCACAACGACACGACACCGCGCTACGACGAAGCGGCCGCGAAGCTCGCCTGGTCGCGCACGCTCGCGTTTTTCAACGAGCGTCTGGGCGGCTCATCGCGCGTTGCGACGCAAGCGCGTCGAGAAGCGCCCAGGTGATCGCACGCCGATCGCGTGCGGGCAACGCGCCGTTTTGCACGCGTTCCTGGTTGATCTCGAGCTCGATGCCCGCGTACGCGGCGTCGGCATGGCGCTTCCGCAGGTGCGACGTGAGGCCATCGCTGCGCCCGAGATAAGGGTAATTGCGGCGCACGATCCAGCCGGGCGCACGCGCTTCGAGCGCGCGCTGCCATCGAACGCAAAGGTCGCGCTCGCCCGCGCGCGCCGGATCGTACAGCAGACCGACATCGGCGCGGCGCACGTCGCCATCGAGCGAAGGCGTGAACGAATGCGACGAAATGTGCACGACGCGCGTTCCGGCGGCGATCGCTTTCGCGACCAGCGTCTCCACGTCGCGCCGATAAGGCTCGTAATAGCGCCGCCGCACGAACTCGCGCAGGTCGGGCGACGCGTCACGCATCACCGGCGAGTTCCGGAATTGCCGACCGGGCGAGCGATTCAGCTCGACCAGCAGACGGCTCACCGTCGAAGCGATGAGCACCGCGCCGAGCGCCTGCGCGAGCGCTCGCGCCACGTCGAGCGCGCCGGGATCGTAGCCGCGGTGCGAGTTGAGCAAACGCCGCTTCCCGCGGAACAGCGACGCGTAGACGGCCGGGATCCGGTTGCCGCCGTGCTCGCAGGTGACGACGTAGGCGACCTTCATTCGCCGAAGCCGCGGGTCGGGATTCCGGGATTCCGCGTGCGCGGGAATCACCGGAACATCCGACCGTCTTCGAGACACTGGCACAGCGCGCTGTAAACCGCATGAAGCCGCGCGCGATCGATGCTGCCGTCGAGGGCGCGCAGGATGCGCCGGGCGAGCGGACCTTCGCGCAGCATCAGGTCGATCGACGCTCGCCACCAGGTGCCGTTCGCGATGCCTTCGAGCAGCGCGGACCAGATCGCGCGCGCCGTGCATCGCGCCTTCGGCATGCCGAGCGCGTGCAGATATTCGACGTGCCCGATGACGGCTTCGTCGGCGTCGCGGATCGTCCTGAGCAGGATGTCGTGCAGCGTTTCGGTCGCGATCGCCTGCTGCGCGTCGAGCGGCGCGTAGCGCTCGTCGTAGAGCGCCTTCACCGCGGCCGATGTCGCGGCGGCGATCGCCGCGTCAGCCTGCGGACATTCCTGCACGTCGATGACGCGAATCTCGATCGCGTTGCGCTCGAAGCGTGCGATGGCGGCGCGCGAGTTGAGCCATTCGTGCCGCAACAGGCCGTCGGGATCATGAGGCGCAATCTCGTCGTACATCGGCGCCAGGATCTTCGCTTCGTACTCGGCGCGCGTTTCGACTGTTTCCGGGATGACGCGTCCGGCGACGGCGGGCGTGATCGCGCAGATCCTGCGATACGCGTCGAGCCGGAAATCGAGCTGGCCGGTCGCAACACTCCCGGCGATCGGCGAGCTCGCCGCGAGTGCCGGCAACAACGGCACGATCAGCCGGATCGCCGCGTGCAGCCGCGCGAATTGCGCGTCGTCGGCGAACGGCAGGTTGACGTGCATGCTTTGCAGGTTCGCCCAGCCATGCGCATTGCAGCCGTAGATCCGGTCGTACGTGCGATAGATCGGATCGTCCCAGAGGGCGGTTTCGGTAGCCGGGTTCATCCAGGGATGCATCGCGGTCGGCATGAGACGCGCCCCGCGCATCGCGAGCAGTCGATCGGCCGCTTGGATCTCGTCGTGGAAGCACCCGGGGAGCGGGGCGAGATCGACGCTCGGTGCGATGTTCTTGATTTCGACGACGTGGCGCACGAGCTCGTTCGACCAGCCGATTCCGGTGCGCCCGGGAACAAGTGTGTCCCGCCGCGAGAGATCCTCCAGCAGCTGGCTCGCAATGGGCCGGATCGCGAGCGATTCGGCATCGACGATCATGTACTCGAGTTCGATGCCATAGGCCGAGAATGCCGATAGCGGGAACTGTGCGCCGATCATCGGGCCCGTCGCTCGCCGCCGTCGCCGCTCACGATGCCGTCACACGCTTGCGCTCGTGAATGCGGCGCAGGAATACGCCCATCACTTCGCGGTAGAGGGCGTCCTTCAGCACGCCATCCTCGTTGTCCGCGTCGAGGTTCGGGTTGTCGTTCACCTCCATCACGTAGCACTGCTGGTCGTCCTGCTTGAGATCCACGCCGTAAAGTCCGTCGCCGATCAGGTTCGCGGCGCGTACCGCGGTGCGCACGACGATCTCTGGTGCTTCGCCCACGGACAGCGCTTGCGTCGAACCCTCGGTCGTGCGTCCCGATTCGCGCTTCACCACCTGCCAATGCCCGGGTGCCATGAAGTACTTGCAGACGTAGAGCGGTCGCCGGTCGAATACGCCGACGCGCCAGTCGAACGCCGTCGGCAGCCATGCCTGCGCGATCACGAGGTCCGATTCGACGAGCAGCCGATCGACGACGTCGTGCAATGCCTCCACGGTTTCGATTTTCGCCACACCGAGCGAGAACGCACTGTCCGGCTGCTTGACGATGCAGGGCAGTCCGAGCGCCGGAACGATCTGGTCGACGTTGTCGCGATGGACCATCAGCGTCTTCGGCACCGGCACGCGGTGGCGCGACAGAAGCTCGTTCAGATAGACCTTGTTCGTGCACTTGAGGATCGAATCGGGATCGTCGACGACGACGAGTCCGTCGGCGGCGGCGCGCCGCGCGAACTGGTAGGTGTAGTGATTCACGCCGGTCGTATCGCGAATGAAGAGGCCATCGAATTGCGGCAGGCGGTCGATGTCGTCCCGGCCGATGATCGAAGGGCGCATGCCGAGGGTGCGTGCTGCCGAGCATAACTTCTCGATCGCTTCCGGATTGGATGGCGGATCGGGCTCATCGTCGTTGTAGAGCAGCGCGATCGACGGTGTGCCGGGACTCGACTCGCGCACGCGCGGCCGGCTGCTGCGTGTCACGTAATCGCGTGCTGCCTCGGCAACGAGAGCCCGGCGCGCCGGCTCGATATCGGACACGCTCAGAACCTCGACGCAGCGCAGGCGCCAGCGCCGGCTCGAACGCTCGAAATGCGCGCGGAGCAGCGGAATGCGCAGCGCCGCGAACAGTTGCTGCGCGACGCCGTCGTTCCGCTTGTGCGGGTCGCGGCCGAAATACGCGTCCAGCGTGCAGGCGGAATCTCCGGCGGCCGGCAGCGCGCGCTGCAACTGGTCGCTCGCGCTTCCGTTCAGCAGCCGGTCGGGCTCGCCGGATTGCAGGTCGCCGAGCGTCTTGACCTCGGGCAGCGGCCGATGGCCGCGCGCCTCGGCGAGCAGCGATACGTAGTAGCCGCGACTCTGGTACCGGTCGGTGCGGCAGAGGTTGATGACGCGCGCCGACTGATTCTCGCTGTACGCGGGATCGGTCAGGTAATCGCGCGCAGTGACGATGCGCGTGCTCTCGATCTCGAACGGCCAGTCGCGCTGGTGATTGACGACGACAAGGATGCTCATGGCGCGGTGATGCGTGTTGCTTTCGGCGGATACACGACGAGCAGGTTCGCGTCGTGCGTGACGATGCCGAGCAGGATGGCCGCCAGGACGCGATCGATGCCGATCCAGTACTCGTGCGACGGTCCCCAGGGGTTCGGCTGGTACGGATCGACGACGAGAACGCGTCGATGCCGATCATCCCAGCCGGCGATGACGACGAAATGGCCAACCGGGTGCCCCCGGACATCGTCAGGCGTTCCGTCGGGCAATTCGCGCGCCGAGCGATAGAGGTACGTCGACGACAGTCCGGTCACGATCGGCAATCGGCAACGGAGGATTCCGCGTATCAGGTGCTGCGACAGATTGGCGAAGCGAAGCCGTCCGCCGTTCTTCAAAAACTCGAGATAGCCGTCGGTCGCATGCTGGCCGCGCCGCTCGTCTTTCAAATCGCGCTGGCGAGCGAGTCGCGCGGCGATGTCGACGTGCGGCTTCGTGAACCACGTCGGGTCGAACAAGGAGAGGTTGTACGTGTAAATGCGTGCGCGATAGCCCTTGGCCAGCGCGTCACAGCCGAGAAACACCGCGTACGTGCCCCCGTGCTCGAGCCGCCACATCCGGTCAATGACAGTGGTGAGCGGCTCACGGTCGCCCCAATACGTGTAGATCGCGTGCAGGCAGGTGGGCCCGCACGTCGTTTCGTCCGGCTGGGGAAGCGTTTCGACCGGAAGACGAAACGAAGGCGGCCGGGCCGGCGGAGCGTCGAGGCTCCGGGCATCGTTACCGCGATCGCGCAATGCGACGTTCCGGCCAACCTGCAAAATGGGTCACGTCTCGCCGGCCCCGCGTCGTACTGTCGGACGCGCCGGAAGATCATGCGTCAAGCACCGACGTCAATATCGACGCATTCGAATGCCGGCGAATCCGGCCGTCGGCTGAAATCCCTGTACGCGTCGGTCCGACGTCCGCGATCGCCGACAGGTCGCGATGAACGCTTGCTCAACGATCGACCGACCGGAAATCGGGCGCCATCAGTACCGTTAGAATAGGCAACGACGTTTTGCCGCTTGTCGATCGCGCGCTTCCCTTGTCATCCCCCGTCGAGCTTGCCGACCTGCGGCGCTTTGCGATTGCGCGAAGCCTTTTTTCCCGCACCGATTTGCGTGGCGCGCTCGACCGCCTCGGGTTCGTACAGGCCGATCCGATCCGCGCGCCGGCGCGTGCGCAGGACCTCGTGCTGCGGCATCGCGTCACCGGTTACCGCGCGGGCGATCTCGACCGGCGCTATCCGATGCTCGACATCGAGGAGGATTTTTTCGTCAACTATGGCTTCCTGCCGCGCGCGCACCATGCGCTCATGCACCCGCGCGTCGTGCGCACGCCGTGGAGCTTGGCGAAAAAGAAGCGAGCGCAGGCGGTGCTGGCATTCGTGCGCGAGCGCGGCGAAGTGCATCCCCGCGACGTCGACGAGCGCTTCGCGCACGGCGCCGTCGTCAACGCCTGGGGCGGATCGTCGAATGCGACGACCCATCTGCTCGACGCGATGCATTACCGCGGATGGCTACGCGTCGCGCGCCGCCGCGGCGGCATGCGCATCTATTCCGCGCGTTTGGAGCGAAGCGACGCTCCGGAACTGCCATCGCCGGCTTTGCGTCTGGATGCGCTGATCGACGTGGCGGTTCGCCAATACGCGCCGCTGCCCGCGGCGAGCCTCGGCCAGCTCGTGCGGCGATTGCGCTTCGGCGCGCCGCAACTGCAGCGCGGGCTGGATGCCGCGCTGGCGCGCACGAAGCGCCGGCTCGCGCATGCCCGCGTCGACGGCGCGGAATGGTATTGGCCCGACGGTGAGGCGCCGAAGGCGGCGCGCGAGGCGCTCGACGAGGTCCGCTTGCTGGCGCCGTTCGATCCCCTCGTGTGGGATCGCGCCCGCTTCGAGCGATTCTGGGACTGGGCCTATCGCTTCGAGGCCTACACTCCCGTCGCGAAGCGCAAGCTCGGCTACTATGCGTTGCCGATGTTATGGAGAGAACAGGTGATCGGGTGGGCGAATCTCGCGCTGAACGACGAGGCGCTGACGAGTGACGCAGGCTATGTCGCCGGACGGCCTCCGCGCGATCGGCATTTCCGATCGGCGCTGGAAGCGGAAATCGAGCGCATTCGCGTATTTCTGACCGCGCGCGAGCCGGCGCCGGCCGAAAGAACCTCATGAATAAAGCGCGAACGATCGGCAGCGGCAGCATCCGCGCGCTCGGATGGTTCGTCATCGTCTTCGCGCTGATGCTGTCCGGACCGTTGCTGACCCTCGCGTTCGGCAGCGCGTCGATGCACGGCGACTGGCGTACCGCCACGCACCGGCCCACGGGCCTCGCGCCGGATCCGCGCACGTATCCGGATGCCGTCGTGCAGGTGTACGCAAGCCGCACGTTCGGTTGGCGCGGCGCATTCGCCGTGCACACGTGGATTGCCGCGAAGCCTGCGCACGCCGATCGCTACACCCGCTACGAAGTCATCGGGTGGCATGCGCGCGGTGGCGGATCGGGACTCGCGATTTCCGATGACGAAGCACCCGATGCGGAGTGGTATGGCCGCGCACCGCGGCTCATCGGCGATGCGCGGGGTGCGAGCGCCGAGGCGGCCATCGCGAAGCTCGCGAAAGTCGCGGCCGATTACCGTTACACGACGTACCGTGCGTGGCCCGGCCCGAACAGCAACACGTTCATCGCGTATATCGGCCGCGCCATTCCCGAATTGCATCTCGCGATGCCTGCGCTTGCGATCGGCAAGGACTACCTGCCCATCGGGCAATGGGTTTCGCCAACGCCGAGCGGCACCGGCTACCAGCTATCCGTCGGTGGCGTCGTCGGCGTGACCGCCGCGCGCGACGAAGGGCTGGAGCTCAACCTGTTCGGGCTTGTCGCCGGCATCGATTTTCGGCATCCCGCGCTGAAGCTGCCCGGGATCGGGCGAATTCCCGGCGGCGCCCTGGGATGAAACATCCCCCCACGCTCG
>Ga0157370_10006757_pt1 | contig 12582 bp, 12 predicted proteins | sample C35metaG_FD_113463 | JGI IMG/M metagenome (GOLD analysis project Ga0157370, IMG submission 113463) | Corn rhizosphere microbial communities from Kellogg Biological Station, Michigan, USA - C3-5 metaG | ecosystem: Host-associated > Plants > Roots > Rhizosphere > Soil | place: USA: Michigan...
AAAAGCTACCGGTAGCACACCTGTGTTTTTGAGTGCTTTTGGAATAGTAATAGTCTGGGCCGTAAGCGGACCCATATTTGATTACTCCGAAACCTGGCAGCTGGTTATTAATACAGGTACTACAATTATTACCTTTTTAATGGTTTTCTTAATTCAGAAAAGCCAGAATAAAGATTCGCTTGCCATCCAGATAAAACTTAATGAGCTGGTAGCGTCGCACTATATGGCTAATAACCGCATTGTGGATATTGAGGATATTACCGAAGAAGAAATGGAAGTGCTTGAAAAGTATTATCAAAAATTAGCCGAACTGGCTTCAAAAAGCCAGCCAATTAAAGATTCTCATTCTATTAATGAAGCCCAGCTGCGCCATGAAATGAAACAATTAGAGGCAACTAAGGCTAAGCCTAAACCAAAATCGAAACCGGAAACTAAAGATTAAGCGATCAGTTCAAACGTAGCCAGTTCTTTTTCTTCACCATTAATAATAAGCGATACTTTATGCTCACCTACATGAAAAACCCGTGTGGTTATGGCTTTAAAGGATTGCTTTCTTATTATAGTAGCTTTATCACCGGGCTGATATATTTTTTCACTTATCTTAAATACCTTTCGGGCGAGGTGGCCTTTGGCTTTCATATAGTACAAGCCATATTCAAGACGCACTGTTTGTGGTTGTATGTCCTTATTTTCAATACTGAAAGTGAATTCTACGCTATCGCCCAGTTTTACTACAGGTGTAAGTACTTCAAAACCGGAGTGGTTAATGTGGGTAGCATCCAGTCCGTACAATTTTAAAATTTCGGGATGTCCTTGTTTTAGTAGTGTACGGCTGCCATGTTTTACAATAGCATCAGTGTCTTTACTAAATCCTTTCCATTTTTTGGCTATTGCCAATACGACATCAGGATGGTCTTTTGCAATATCGTTAATGTTATTGGCAACGCTTCGGCGCACAAAATCAGAGGGGTCATTCTTTAAATTTTCCAGTATAGGCAGTACCGCCGACGGATCTTTTTTAAGATGAGGTATTGCCATGGCCCATGGTAATCTGGGGCGTGCGCCTTCGCTTGCAAAACGGCGCACTTTATAGCTGTCGTGCAGTGACCAGGCCAGCATTTGTTGCATCATTTTCTCCGGATATTTTATAAGGAACGGGCGCACGGCAAATTCGCAGCTTGTAAACTGGGTAACATATTCCAGCGCTTTTATAGCATCGTCATAATGATCAAGGCCATATACTTCTATATAATCCGGCAGGAACATACCTGCCAGGCTATCTTCGCCAAAATTTGCTTTTCTTGAATTCTCTATTATTGTTTGTAATGCAGTTACTGCTTTACCGAAATCTTGTGGCATAAAGTGATGCAATACAACAGCGGTATGGCGCATCCTTGCTTTTAGCTCCTTGTCTTCAAAACCATCAGAGTTAATCAGTGTTATAAACTTTGTTTTGTCAAAACCGGGAAGCGATTCCGTTAGTATATCAGACAGCCTGTTGTAAAAGGCAGGAGAATATAAATTTTTAAGGGCACTCATAAAAAAATGTTTATACTACAAACATACAGTAATTAACAGATATAAAAAGCCCTCCACTTAGATAAGAGAGGGCTGTCATATATAAAAATATTAAAAAATCTTAGTGGCTTTTTTGCAATTTGCCGTAACTATGCTCTAAAGCATTTTTTAATTTATCTGTTGCGCCTTTGATGGCTTTATCTACAGTATCGGCATGGTTGGTTACAGCAACAGGCTTAAGTCCCTGTGCATGTGCTTCCATAGTGCAGCGTTTGTCTTCAGGTCCCGGTTTGTCTCCGTTTTCATCAGCCAGGTGTACATTGATTCCCGTTATCTTGTCGTCAAATTTTTTAAGGGTTTCTTTTATTACTGTTGTAAAATAATTTTCGATTCTTTCATGGCCTTCGTCGGCGCAATCTATACTAAACTGGATCTGCATACTCGTCATTTTTAATGATTATTGGTTTAGTAAATTTAGCAAATTTTTGTTGCACCCCGAAAGAAATTAGGTTAAGATTGGCATTTGTTTGTCTATATAGCTATAGAAAAAATAAATGGAGATTAGTTTGTTTAAATATACCGATTGGTATAATTTTGTAATGTGAAAAATGAATATGCGATGATGACCAAGGCAGAAAAGACAAAACAGTATATTATTGAGAAAATAGCACCTGTTTTTAACCGTAAAGGTTTTGCGGGCACATCTATTAATGATATGATTGAAGCAACCGGACTTACAAAAGGCAGTATATACGGCAATTTTGAAAATAAAGATGAGGTTGCACTAGCTGCTTTTGACTACAATTTTGGGATGGTATCATCTATGATAAGAACAAAAATGGCTGCCAAGCCGCATAGCATAGATAAATTGAAAGTATACATTACGGTATTTTCAGATTTTGTAAATTTACCTATGCTGCATGGAGGATGCCCTGTACTTAATACATCGGTAGAGTCTGACGATACCCATGGCCAGTTAAGGGCTAAGGCTGTTGGAGCCATTGAGAACTGGTACAAAAATATTGAAGATATCATTAAAGAAGGTATAGATAAAGGCCAGATAAAGCAAGGCACAAATGCCAAAGATTTTGCAGGTGCATTTATAGCATTGATAGAAGGAGGAATTATGCTGGCTAAGGTGACAGGAAAAATGCACGGACTTAAAGCTGCTGCAAAACATGGCGAAAAAATGTTAACAGACATAGCTACCTGATTTTTTTTAATCTTTAATATACCGTTTGGTATATTAGGTATCGCTAACTAATATGTTTTGATCTGTGTAAGGTAGACTTGTACTATAAAATATACCGATTGGTATAAAATAAAATAATTATGAAAGACGTATTTATTGTTTCGGCAAAAAGAACACCAATAGGAGGTTTTTTAGGAAGCCTTTCCGGATTTTCGGCGACAGAGTTAGGCAAGATAGCTATTGAGAATGCATTAGAGCAAACTTCTATTCCGCTTACTGAGATTGATTCGGTGTACATGGGTAATGTGCTATCGGCAAACCTTGGGCAGTCTCCGGCACGCCAGGCAGCAATATTTGCGGGTATAGATAATCATACCGATGCTACTACGGTAAACAAGGTATGTGCATCGGGCATGAAGGCGGTTATGATAGGAGCTCAGCAAATACAATTAGGTGTTGATAATGTTGTTGTTGCAGGTGGTATGGAAAGCATGAGCAACGTGCCACATTATATCAATCAGCGTGTAGGTAATAAGATGGGTAACAGTGTTTTGGTTGACGGTCTTTTAAAAGATGGCCTTACCGATGTTTACAATGATTTCCATATGGGTAATGCTGCCGAAATAACCGTGCGCAAATACAATATAACCCGCGAAGAGCAGGACACTTATGCATTAGAATCGTATGCAAGGGCAGCGAAAGCTTTTGAGGCAGGTAAATTTGATAAAGAAATCATCCCTATAGCTGTAAAGCAAAAGTCAGGCACTATCACTATCACACAGGATGAAGATGTGAATAAACTTATTGCCGAAAAAGTTCCTGCACTTAAACCCGTATTTGAAGAAGGCGGAACCATTACAGCTGCTAATGCCAGTAACCTTAACGATGGTGCGGCTGCATTGGTGTTGGTTTCTGCAGAGGCTGTCGAAAAATACAACCTGAAACCACTGGCAAAAATAATAGGCTATGCCGATGCTGCTCAGGCTCCGGAATGGTTTACAACATCGCCATCATTAGCTATACCAAAAGCATTACAGCAGGCTGGTTTGTCTCAGCATGATATCGATTATTTTGAAATCAACGAAGCCTATTCGGCAGTAATATTGGCAAATCAGCAAATACTGGGCATAGCTCCCGAAAAGATAAATGTATATGGCGGCGGAGTAGCTATGGGGCATCCTATAGGAGCATCCGGTGCAAGGATAATTGCAACGCTAACCTCTGTACTTTCACAGGAAGGCGGTAAATATGGTATAGCAGCTATATGTAATGGCGGCGGTGGTGCATCTGCCATAGTAATAGAAAATCTCCAAAACTAAAATATATGTTCTCAGACGCAGCACAATTTCTTAAAGACCGTATCGGCAAAGAAGTAACCGATTCTCCATCTCCTTTTATGAGCTGGCTTAAGCCTGTAATGATAGAAGTGACCGAAGGCAGCCTTACTTTTCAATATACAGTGCGCCACGAAATGACAAATCCTTTCGGTACGCTGCATGGCGGTATAATCGCCGCAATGATAGACGATGCTATTGGTGCAACGCTTATTTCCTATGGTGAGCCTAATTTTTATGTGTCGATTAATCTGGTTGTCGATTATCTGGCATCTGCCCGTGAAGGTGATATAATACTGGCACAGACAGCTATAACTAAAAAAGGGAATCAGGTAGTTAATGCACAATGTGAAATATGGAATGCAGACCGTTCAAAACTTATAGCCAAAGGTTACACAAACCTATTAAAAACAGAAATAAAGAAATAAGGCCATGAAAAGAGTTGCAGTAACAGGACTTGGTGCTATAACACCGCTGGGTAACACGGTAGCAGAATTTTGGAATAATATACTGGCCGGTAAAAGTGGTGCAGGACCAATAACAAAATTTGACACCTCTAAATTCAAAACCAATTTTGCCCATGAGGTAAAAGGTTTTGATATAGAACACTATGTAGACCGTAAAGAAGCGCGCAAGTACGACCTTTTTACACAATATGCCATTGCCGCTGCAGAAGAAGCGGTAAAAGATTCAGGGCTTGATTTTGCAGCGATGCCACAGGAAGACCGCTTTGAAGTGGGAGTGATATGGGCATCGGGTAATGGAGGTATAGGCACGTTTGAAGAACAGCTTAAAGAATTTCATGCCGGAGACGGCACGCCGCGTTTCAATCCGTTCTTTATCCCAAAGATGATTGTTGACATTGCCGCAGGAGTATTGTCTATCCGTTACGGGCTTCATGGGCCAAACTATGCAACAGTATCGGCATGTGCGTCTTCTAATACAGCTATTATTGCTGCGTTTGATACTATTCGCCTTGGTAAAGCTACCATAATAATTGCTGGTGGTAGCGAAGCGGCGTTAACACCGTCGTCTATAGGCGGGTTTAACGCATCGCAGGCATTATCTAAACGAAATGATAGTCCGCAAACCGCTTCCCGCCCTTTTGATGCCGACAGAGATGGCTTTGTGGCAGGAGAAGGAGCAGGGGCACTGATACTGGAAGACTGGGATCATGCTATTGCAAGGGGAGCTAACATTTATGCCGAGATTGTAGGTGGCGGTATGGCAGCAGATGCCTATCATTTAACCGGAACACCTGTCGACGGACTTGGAGCTGCCCTGGGTATGAAAAAAGCATTGGTAGATGCCAATCTAAAGCCTGAAGATATTGACTATATAAATGCTCACGCTACATCTACGCCTGTAGGCGATTTAAGTGAGCTTAATGCCATAAATACAGTTTTTAATGGTCAGGATGTTGCAGTTAGCGCTACAAAATCTATGACAGGGCACTTGTTGGGGGCAGCGGGTGCTATAGAAAGTATAATCAGCGTACTTGCGGTTAAGAACGATATTGTTCCGCCCACTATTAACCTCGAAAATCTTGATCCGGCTGTTCCACAAGGATTACACCTTGTTTTGAATTCACCGGAAAAAAGAACAATAAACTATGCCCTTAACAACACTTTTGGATTTGGCGGACACACAGCTACTTCCATATTTAAAAAAGCAAATTATTAATACATATATATTCTAAAACAATGAAAACAACAGCAAATACAATTTTAATTACCGGCGGTAGTGCAGGTATAGGTTTAGAAATGGCCCGCCAGTTTGTGGCTCTTGGCAACAAAGTAATCATTACGGGAAGGGATGAAGCAAGATTAAACAAAGCAGCTGCCGAATTAGGCAATGTAACAGCGATACCGTTTGACGTAAGCGATGCTAATAGTGTAGCAAGCCTGGTAAGCCGAATTAAAACAGAATTTCCTGATCTGAATGTATTGGTAAACAATGCAGGCCGTGCCGCTGTGCATAACCTTGCTGAAGGAAATAACGCTTATGATATTGCCGAAGCCGAGATACATACTAACTTTCTTTCAGTAATACGCCTTACAGAACTTTTATTGCCGGTACTAAAAGGCCAGCAGGCATCTGCTGTAATAAACGTATCGTCTATAGTTGCCTTTGTGCCGGGGCAAAGCCTGCCTACTTATTCGGCAAGTAAAGCAGCACTACATTCATACACAAAATCATTGCGTCTTGCTCTTAGGGATACAACAGTAAAAGTATTTGAACTTATGCCCCCATTAGTAAACACAGAGCTTTCTGCGGAAATAGGAGGCGAAAACGGTATTGCGCCATCAGTATTGGTTGATGACCTTATTGACGGATTTAGCACTGACAGGTTTGAAATACGTACAGGCCAGACAGAAGATATGTACCGTTTTTACTTATCAAGTCCTGAAAATGCCCTACTCGCAATGAACGGACTTTCATAAATGGCATCCCGGCTATTGCAGTCGTCTATATACATATCTATTCTGAAAAACAGTTCCGTAGCAATGCGGGACTGTTTTGTTTATTGTTAAGGTGATTTCTTCTTAAATTTTTGGCAGCAGCCTGAAACTATTGCCTAAACTTTTGCATCTTTGTAAGATAAGAATAATGCATCTATCATTATGAGGCTTCCGCTACTGTTATTCATCTGTTTGCTTACTTTCTCTGCATCGGCACAAATACTTGAGCCTAAGGTACGCGATACTATACAACAGGACAGTATAGTGCCTGTAGCCGACCCTAAATACAGGGAAGACCAGTTTTATACATCACTGGCTTATAATTTAGTGCAAAGCAAACCGGGAGACTATTCTCAGTACTCTTTTTCAACAGCTATAACATTAGGCTTTCTAAGAGATATGCCCATAAATAAAAAGCGTACCTATGCTATTGCAGCAGGGTTGGGTTATGCCTATAATAACATCAAACACAATCTAATCGTTCAGCCTATTGACAATGGTGTTAACAGCTATCAGGTTGTAAAAGAAGGTAGTTTTGATAAGAACAAGCTTGTGCTTCATTACCTTGAACTGCCTATAGAACTACGTTGGAGAAACAGCGACTCTATAGAACATAAATTCTGGAGGGTATATCTTGGTTTCAAAGTAAGTTACCTCTTTGGCGATAAAGCTACTTACAAACCGGGTGATAGTCCTGCTATCAAAGTAAAGAACGATAAGAATCTGAACGATTTCCTTTATGGTGCTTATATATCGGCAGGATGGAATACATGGAACTTTTATGCCTACTACGGGCTCACGCCAATATATAACAATGCACCCATCGTAGACAGCGACCAGAAGCTTACACTGAAATCCCTCAACTTTGGGCTCATCTTTTATATCCTCTGACGCAATGGAAACTGTGCTGAAGGAACATATAGAAAAAATTGTACCGCTGACTGATGATGAGTTTGATTTTGTACGGTCTCACTTTATCCCTAAAAAATATAAAAAACACCAGTTTCTTATACAGGAAGGAGAACCTGTACCTTATTCTTACTTTGTAGTTTCAGGGCTTTTAAAGTTAGTTCATACCGATGCTTCCGGTAAGGAGCACATCGTTTCTTTTGCTATGGAAGACTGGTGGGAAAGCGATTTTCAGGCTTTTCATAATAGTGCTAAGGCCACTATGTCGTTAATCTGCCTTGAAGATACAGAAGTATTTTGCCTTACGCTGGAAGGCTATAAACAACTTTGTGCCGGACTTCAAAAAATGGAACATTTTTTCCTTGAAAAAGCTAACAGAGGGCATATCGGATCGCAGCAGCGCATTTTATCATTGATAACGAGCAACGCCAAAGAACGCTATGAACAACTGCTGGAACGCTATCCTTCCCTATTTCAGAGAGTGCCAAAATCCATGCTTGCCTCTTACCTTGGTGTTTCCCGCGAAACGCTGAGCAGGCTGTCTAATTAGCGTGATAAACCTCACTTCATATCTGTGATGAATGTCATAGGTACAACATATCCATTCTTCGCAATTTTGCAGTGTACATATTCATTTAAATTATGAAAAACGCAGTAAAAATTTTAGCATTTACACTACTAACAATTGTGCCTGCAATGGCGCAGACTAAAATTGCAAAACAAATGGAAAAGAGAGAATTCAGTCCGTGGCAATGGCAGGACGAGCGCAGCTATGTTCAGGCTGTTGAGGTTAAAAATGTGCAGGGCACATTATATTGTGCAGGTCAGGCAGCGGTGCATGCCGATGGTAAGTCGAGCGATGCGGATATGAAAACCCAAATGCTTCTGGCGCTTGACAACCTTGAAAAAGTTATTAGTACGGCAGGATATGAGCCAAAGAATATCGTAAGGCTAAATGTCTACACAACATCAGAGGAAGAACTGTTTGCCAACTTTACTATTTTTCAGGAATGGATAGCCAAACACGGCGTTAAGCAGGCAACTACCGTATTTCAGGTGAAGAGCCTTTTTGAAACCCTGAAAGTTGAATTTGAGGCTACGGTTGTAAAATAATCGTTAGATGTAATGAAAAAGCCCTCGCTCCAAATGGAGTGAGGGCTTTTCGTGTAAAATAACCTTTTCTAAATATAGTATTGCTTAATTGCCGAAGAATTAATATTATCGTAGGCTTGCTAATAATTGTTAAAAATACGACAAACAGTAAACGTATAAAAATTGTGATAGTTAGCGCAATGTGTAAACAGGTAAATTCCTGTTAAATATATATTAAAATATCTCTTATGGTTGTGTTGTGTGGTTTTTGGGAGTGATTCGGGTTGTAAGATATTAACTTTTAATTAACACGAGTTGTTGTAAGATGTAAATGTAATGTTTTGATGAGCTATGTTACACTGATGGCAGTAACCATATAAACCATAATCCTACCTGAGGCACTACGCCTAAAAGACCTCCAAGAAGTACTTCGCTAAGGGTGTGTTTTTTGGTCTGAAGCCTTGAAGATGCAACAATACCGGTACACAATACAAAGAAGGCGATGAGGTAAAGAAATTTAATATGATAATATGCCGATATACTGATTATAAATACCGTAAAAGATGTCATAGCCATAGTATGCAGGCTAGCACTGTGCCCGCCCAGCAATAACGCTAATGTTATAACTGCACTGATAAGTACGCCTGTAAAGTAGTAATATAACTCAGGGATCACTACTATAGAAAGGCTGTATTTTATGAGTACAAGCAGTAGTAGCGAATAAATGGCTATAGGTATCCTGCGCTCTTTAGCATCGGGATGGTTTGACTTCATTTTGCCGAGTGAACGCAGCAGGTAAAATATAGAAAGGGGCAGCAATACGGTAAGTATTAATACCTGAATGAAGGCAAGATAAATTTCGTGGTCGTAAAAAAAGGTATTAGCCACCAGAAAATAAAACAGGGTTGCATATACCGGTACAAATAGCGGATGGAAAACATATGAAGAAAGGGCAAGAAGCTTTTTCATGCCGTTTAGATTTTCTTTCTCATCCTTGCTACAGGAATGTCCAGTTGTTCACGGTATTTAGCAATAGTACGCCTTGCAATAGGGAAGCCCTTGTCTTTTAGTATTTCGGCTAGTTTATCGTCCGGTAAAGGTTTACGTTTATCTTCTTCCTGTATAACGGTTTCCAGTATTTTTTTGATCTCTATGGTAGAAACATCTTCGCCCTGGTCGTTTTTCATGGCTTCAGAGAAGAATTCCTTGATCAGCTTGGTTCCGTAAGGTGTTTCCACATATTTGCTGTTGGCTACACGCGAAACGGTAGAAATATCAAGCCCTACCATATCTGCGATATCCTTTAGTATCATTGGTTTCAGTTTGGCTTCCTCGCCATCAAGAAAATATTCTTCCTGATAGTGCATAATAGCATTCATGGTAACAAATAATGTTTCCTGACGTTGGCGTATAGCATCGATAAACCATTTTGCCGAATCCAGTTTTTGTTTAATAAACTGTACCGCATCTTTTTGAGCGTTGTTCTTTTCGCGGCTGTCCTTATAGGTTTGCAGCATTTCCTGATAATCTTTAGAAACGTGCAGTTCAGGGGCATTTCTTCCGTTAAGCGAAAGTTCCAACTCTCCGTCTACTATGCGTATTGCAAAGTCGGGCACTACGTGTTCTACAGTACGGTTGCTGCTTTCGTAAGAGCCTCCCGGCTTTGGGTTAAGTCTTTCAATTTCATCAATGGCGCCACGAAGCTGCTCTTGTGAAATATCAAATTTTTGAAGCAGTTTATCATAATGCTTTTTAGTAAAGGCATCAAACTGATGTTCCAGTATGTTTATGGCAAGATCTACAGAACTTGATGGTGTTTTGTGTTTTAGCTGTAGCAACAGGCATTCCTGCAGGTCGCGTGCGCCTACACCTGCCGGTTCAAGCTCGTGAATAATATTTAGGATGCGCTCTAAAGTCTTTTCATCAGTATAAATACCCTGTGTAAAGGCCATATCGTCTACAATGTCAGGAATACTCCTGCGGATGTAACCCATATCATCTATACTGCCTACAAGGAATTCGGCAATTTCCCTCTCATCGTCGCTCAGTATAAAAGTATTAAGTTGGTCTATAAGGTTTTGGTGGAAGCTGATGGGTGCAGCAAAAGGCATACTTCTGTCCTCATCATCATCACTGTAGTTGTTCGATTGTGTCTTATATCCCGGTATCTCGTCGTCGCTAAGGTACTCGTCTATGTTTATCTCGTCGGTATCAATCCTTTCGTTATCATAGTCGTCATAGTCATCGAAATCTTCGCTGGTATCAAACTCATCTTTCTCGTATTCATCTTCCTTACCCGTCTCAAGGGCAGGGTTTTCTACCATTTCTTCTTTTAGTCGCTGCTCAAAAGCCTGCGTAGGAAGTTGTATCAGCTTCATCAGCTGAATTTGCTGCGGCGATAATTTCTGGGATAATTTTAATTGTAAGTTCTGCTTAAGCATAAGTAAACACAGTCATTTTTACAGTATAAAGTTACAAAAAACAGGCACAATTATTGATGCTTTTTTAGATAAAATTAATAAGCCTATTTTAAATTGCTAATTAAAGCCTCATATTTTACTGAATACGCTGGTGTTAGAGATTACTTATCATCTATTATAATAAGCAAAAAGCCTCGCATTACTGCAAGGCTTTCTCATTACTAATATCTCAATTCTCACTACTGAGAAAATTAAAATTCTGCGTTTTGTGGTGTCCTTGGGAAAGGAATTACGTCGCGTATGTTTGTCATACCTGTTACAAAAAGCACAAGTCTCTCGAAACCAAGTCCGAAACCTGCGTGTGTTGCTGTTCCGAATCGGCGGGTATCAAGATACCACCATAGCTCTTTTTCGTCGATGCCAAGCTCAGCGATCTTTTCAAGAAGCACATCAAGGCGCTCTTCTCTTTCAGACCCTCCAACGATCTCACCGATACCCGGGAACAAGATATCCATAGCACGTACGGTTTTCTTGTCTTCGTTAAGCCTCATATAGAATGCTTTAATTTTAGCAGGATAATCGTATAAAATTACCGGGCATTTAAAGTGTTTCTCTACTAAGAAACGCTCGTGCTCACTCTGTAAGTCGGCACCCCATTCTTCAATGATATAGTTGAATTTTTTATTCTTATTTGGTTTAGAATTCTTAAGGATATCGATAGCTTCTGTATAGCTAACACGCTTAAAGTTATTCTCCAGTACAAACTGAAGTTTTTCTAATAAGCCCATTTCGCTGCGCTCTGCCATTGGTTTCGTTTTTTCCTCATCCGTTAAACGCTGGTTAAGGAACGCAAGATCTTCTTTACATTTATCAAGCGCATATTTAATAACGTACTGGATAAAGTCTTCCGCAAGATCCATGTTGTCGTCAAGGTTGTTGAAGGCAACTTCAGGCTCTACCATCCAGAATTCTGCAAGGTGTCGCGATGTGTTAGAGTTTTCTGCACGGAAAGTCGGTCCAAATGTGTATATCTGGCCCAGTGCCATTGCAAATGTTTCCCCTTCAAGCTGACCTGATACGGTAAGGTTTGTTTCTTTACCGAAGAAATCCTGTTTGTAGTCTATTTTACCCTCTTCGTTTAAAGGTGGATTGCCTACAGGAAGTGATGTTACCTGAAACATTTCACCTGCACCTTCGGCATCAGATCCGGTGATGATAGGTGTGTTTACATATACAAAACCTCTTTCCTGAAAGTACTGGTGAATAGCAAATGACAGTACCGAACGTACCCTCATTACTGCACCAAATACATTAGTACGCACACGAAGGTGAGCGTTTTCCCTAAGGAATTCCAAAGAGTGTTTTTTAGGCTGCATTGGGAATTTTTCAGGATCTGAATCTCCCAGTATTTCAATGCTTTTAACCTGTACTTCATATTTTTGTCCTGCACCCTGGCTTTCGGTAAGGTTACCTTTTACAGCTACAGCAGCGCCGGTTGTAATGCGTTTTAGTGTTTCGGCAGGCGTATTTTCAAAATCAACAACACACTGAATATTATTTATAGTAGAACCGTCATTCAGGGCTATAAACTGATTATTCCTAAAAGTTCTTACCCATCCTTTTACTAATACATCATCAACAGGCTTCGCGCTGTT
>Ga0157370_10006759_pt1 | contig 12582 bp, 11 predicted proteins | sample C35metaG_FD_113463 | JGI IMG/M metagenome (GOLD analysis project Ga0157370, IMG submission 113463) | Corn rhizosphere microbial communities from Kellogg Biological Station, Michigan, USA - C3-5 metaG | ecosystem: Host-associated > Plants > Roots > Rhizosphere > Soil | place: USA: Michigan...
CCGCGATCCGCTCGCGCAACGGATTGGACATACCGATCCCAGCAAGTACACGCGCAGCCGTTCGCATAACAGCGCCGGAGACATGGCTTGCGAGCTGCTGGTACCGCCCACGTCGATGGACGTAAATCTCAACTTCGTTCACCGCTGCGAGATCATGCCCGGCGGTGGCGTGGGACATCATTTTCACAACACAAACGAAGAGATGTTCGTGATTTTTGATGGAGAGGCCGAATTCACCATCGACGGCCGAACCTCGGTGCTCAATGGTACGGTGGGCGCGCCCTGCCGGATGGGCCACTCTCACGCGATTTACAACCCGAGCGATCATCCAGTCGAATTCATGAACATCAACGTATCTTCCATCAAGGGCCATTACGACGCCTTCAATCTGGATGACGCGCGCACGGACGTGAAGCAGAAGGACCCGATCCCCACGTTTATGACCATGCGGATCGACAAATCGCTGCTGAAGCCGATTTCGAATTACCGCGGAGGGCAGGGGACAGTGCAGTACCGGCGCGCGCTCGACCAGGACGTATTTCTGACGAACTGGGCCTACATGGACCACCTGCTGATTCCTTCGGGCGCTACGGAAGGCCTGCACCGGCACGCGTATGTGGAAGAGGTTTATTACGTTCTGAATGGCAGCGGCCAGGTGACTGTCGATGGTGAGACCGCCCCGATTCAGAAAGGCGATGCGGTACCGATCCGGTTCAACGAAGCGCATTCCTTCGCAGGAGGAGCGAACGGCCTCGAGCTGATGATCATCGGGATCTCAAGCAGGAAAGATGTGATCGATACGGAACTGGGCGCGCGCGGACGCGGCGGTCGGTAGATCGGTTCCTGTTTCACTCCGCACAGCGCCCGCTCGAGTAGCCGGCTGTGCGCTGCTATCTGAGGTGACGAACGCGCGGAGCTCCGGCGCCGCTCCACATGAATTCGAAATGCGCGCCGGGCCGTACGTTGGTGACGAGTTTCGGCCGGAAGCAGGCTACGCACTCGCCGCCTTCATGACGGACGCTCCGATATACGACTCCGTTGGCGCGGTCTTCAAACAGTCGGCGAGCCAGCATCTGTGAAGCCTGATAAGAGTTGGGATCGTGAATGGCGCCGTTCATCGCTCGAACGTCGTGGAAATCGGCGTTGAAGTCAGCGAGATAGAGACGCATCTCGATACGCGTTTCGAGAACTCCTACTTCCGCCAGTTCCCTCCCGCGGTGGTATGCGATCTCTGCTTGTGCGGTTTCCAGTTTCCGGGCGGCGTACCACGCGCCGCGATCCGGGCCGTTGAAGCGGCCGCCGTTTGGGCGGGGATGGCAATAAGCCGCCATAACCACGGTCGCCTGCGGGCCTGTCACCCACTCGTTTTCTGACAGGCGATGGAGAATTGATAACTCGGCGGAAACGCGGTCATTTGTCCACGTCTCCAGCTCGAATATAAACGGCAAATCCTTCGCGTCCGCGATGCGGTCGAGAATGCCGGTAGAAGGATACCGGCTGGGTACGAGACGGCACGTATTTCGCCACCGAAAGCGAGCGAGCGGGGGAGTCAATTCCAACCGCCGCGGCGCGCGTCCAGCAGGCGTCGAACGTGATAGAGGCCGTCCATGCCGTCATCGATCATCAGGCGGAGCGCCGGCCCTCCACCGAAGAGAGGATTCGAATTCGGCAGATGAATCCAGCGGTCGGCCAATCCGTCGTCGGGATAAAGGATATGGAGATCTTTATAGATGCCGAGAAGCAGGGAAATCCGGATTAAAACGTCATAGGAAAGCGCGCCGACGCTGCCGGATTTGTATTTGAAAAACGTGGCGTCGGACAGCCATCCGAGCAGCGCAATCTGGTCGCGATTCGAGAGCGACCATGCATCAGCGATCTGAAAGAAGGCCCGAATCGCGGGCCCGGACATCTGTTTGCGCACTTTTGGATCGCGCCGGCGATCCGGTTCCACAGGAGGGATAGTGACCAGTTCACGGCGCGCTTTCTCCATATCTGGAGTATAGGCTCCAAATCTGGAGAGCGCAACAGGAATAGTCTCTGCGACGCAGCCACTCTGAATGGCATCCAAAGCGCTGTACCGTTTTTTTTCCGGCAAGAGCGACAGGAATGAATGCCTGATCAGGAACCAGACATAAATCCGTGGCTGATTGCGATCTCCGTAATGCTGGCCACGTTTATGGAAGTGATCGACACTTCAATCGCCAGCGTAGCCTTGCCGCATATCGCGGGCAGTCTCTCGGCCACAACTGATGAAGCGACCTGGGTTCTGACGAGCTACCTGGTCGCCAATGCCATTGTGCTGCCGGCGAGCAGCTGGATATCGCTGAGGTTCGGCCGCAAGCGCTTCCTGATTACGTGCATCGTGATTTTTACCTTCTCATCGTTCGCATGTGGCGCAGCGACGTCGATGTGGATGATTCTGGTGGCGCGGGCAGTGCAGGGCGCCGGCGGCGGAGCCTTACAACCGCTTTCTCAGGCCATTCTGCTCGAGAGCTTTCCGCCGGAAAAAAGAGGTCTCGGTATGGCGGTCTTCGGGCTCGGCGTGGTCGTGGCCCCGGTTCTGGGACCCACGCTCGGCGGCTGGCTCACCGACACCTATTCCTGGCGCTGGGCGTTCTACATCAATATCCCGGTTGGTGTGTTCGCTGTCCTGATGATTTCGCGGTTCGTGCACGACCCGCCTTATATAAGGAACGCGAAACCCGGCAAAATCGACACAATCGGTCTCGGCCTGCTCGCAATATGGTTGGGCGCCTTGCAGATCATCCTCGATAAAGGACAGGAGGACGACTGGCTGGGCGCGGTCTGGATCCGCTGGACGCTGCTGCTTCTTATCGCGACCTTCCTTGGCTTCCTGATTCGCGAACTGATGGCGCGCTCGCCGCTTGTGAATCTGAAGGTTTTTCTCGACCGAAATTTCGCGTTTGGATGTCTGTTAATCGGCCTGTTCGGGGGGGTGATTTACGGCATCGTGACCCTGCTGCCACTTTTCTACCAGACACTGCTTGGATATACCGCGTGGGCGGCCGGGTGGGCGGTGGCCCCGCGCGGCATTGGAGCGATTTGTATTATGCCCGTTATCGGGCTGCTGACAGGCCGGATCGATAATCGCTTCCTGATTATCTGCGGGTTCGTAATCTTCGCCTGGACGAGCCTGTGGATGGGAAATCTGACGCTCCAAATCTCGCCGAATTCACTTTTCTGGCCAATTGTGATCAGCGGCGTTGGGTCTGGCATGGTATTCGTGCCGCTTTCGACGATTTCGGTCGGGACGCTGCCAAATGAACAGATCGGCAATGCCACCGGTTTATTCAATCTCTTGCGCAATGTGGGTGGCGGCATCGGGATTTCCGTGGTGAACACGCTGGTCGCACGGCATACCCAGATCCATCGCGCGCTTATGGCGCAGAACCTTGCGCCGCAGAATCCGGCATTCCAGCAGGCGCTGCGAGGGAGTGAGGCGGTCACCTCTCAATACACCGGGCCAGGCTTATCGCGATTGCAGGCGTACGGGCTGATTCAGGGAACAGTCGATCAACAGGCGGCGGCATTTTCGTACGTGGACGTGTTTCGGTATCTGGCGCTCGCGTGTTTCGTCTGCGCCGCGATTGTGCTCTTTATGAAACGAGTGAGGGCACGGAAGGGCGCTGCCGCAATGGCGCACTAGGTTTCTGCTGGATTCGGTGAGCCATTGCGGTTCTCGATTTCGACTTTGAGCGGCGGCATGCCGACCACTTCGTACGTCCCGGACGCAATGCCGATCTTTTCGCGGCCGAGCCCTTCCAGAATGTCTCGTGAGATGCGATTTTTCGTGTCACGGATGCCGTGGTCCTCAACGACGAAACGAGCCGCCATCTCGATCCAGTTGTCAGTCAGCCGGATATAGATGGTGGGCTTGATTTCGCCCCGGCGTATAAAGTAGCGGCGCTCGAGCTCGCGGAGCGCCGGCTCGCTCAGCTCGGAGGTCTTGATGGTGTGCCGTTCGACCGATTCGAGGACGATCTGTTCAGCCTTGCGCCAGTCCGACGTGTACGAGATGGGAATGTGCATTTCCTCCCAGATGTAAGGGAAATCGCGGGTGAAATTGTAGACGGGCTGATCGAAGATCTTCGCGTTTGAAATGCTGACAATGCGGCCGGTGTACTGGCGCGCTTCGACCCACATGGCGGGATCAGCGGATTGGACGGCCGGTGGCTCCCCCATTTCCATAATGACGGTTTGGAGAAAGTTGAGCGACATGACGTCACCGCGGACTCCGCCCATGGTGATGCGGTCGCCGACGTTGAAAGTTTTCCCGCGAAGGATGACGAAGTATCCCGCGAGAGCCAGGACGACCTGCTGGAGCGCAAATGCGAGACCGGCGGTAAACAACCCTACGGCGGTTGTGAGCTGGGTCGGATTATTGAACCAGATCGAGAGCAGGCCGACGATGGTGAGTCCGGTGACGGCGATCGAAATTCCCTGGCGAGTCCAGAATGCAGTTCGAGCACTCTCCGACGGCGCGCCGCGCCGGACGATCCAGTGAAGAGCCCGGCCGATCAGAACGACGGCGGCAACAAAGATGATGGAAAATAGAACCTTTTTGCCTGTGATAAGGTTCAGGCCGACAAAGCGAACGCCGAAAACGGTCAGGCTGTTTTCTGGTCCGGTCAGCTCGAGGATTCCGTGCAAGGGCAGGTACCGATCACATGCTAACGGCCGGAGCCCAGCAGTGTGCAGACAGGCTGTGGGGAAGCACACACGATGCCGCCACCGGTGAGTTGGCCCGCAAACGCGTTATTTTACATAATATGCATTATCGGAAGTCGAACAGCCCGGCGCATGCCCGATAAATCAGGGCTGGTTCCCTGTGTTGGCGGGGGTGGCGCTGATCCCAAGTTGAAGTGGCAATACGGGCGCAGTTACTGTCGGACGAGTTTCTTCACGTTCTTCCCGTTGACCTCGCCCACATAAATGGTGCCACTGGAATCGACCGTGACTGCCGTGGCGTTGTTCAATCCTTCGATCTTCTCCAGAATCTTGCCGTCTTTAATGTTCGCAATGAGCAGGCAGTTATTGGCGGTGCCGTCGACGACATAGATTCGGTTGCCTTTGATGAAGAGACCCCACGGAGTGCCGAAGTTGGTCCACTGCGTGAGGAAGCGGCCCGCGGGATCAAAGATTTGAATGCGGTTGTTGGAGCGATCGGCCACATAGATGCGGCCCCTGGAATCCAACGCGATGCTATGCGGCACATTGAACTGGCCTGGGCCCGTGCCTTTGCCGCCCCACGACTGGATGAACTTCCCGTGCCTGCTGAAGCGCGCGACGCGCGTATTTGGGCCTTCGCCATCGGCGATCAGGATGTCGCCATTCGTCTCGATTGCGACATCGGCCATTCCGTTGAAGGCGTCCTTCGACTCGTTATCGCCGGTGATGCCCTTCTTGCCCAACGTCATAAGCAGCTTGCCTTGCGGGCTGAACGCGAATGCCTGCATATTGCCGCGATCGGTGACCCAGACATTGCCCGAACGGTCGACGCGGAGAAAATGCGTGGTCTTGAACATGTTCTGGCCCCAGCTCCGCAGGAACTTGCCGTTGCGATCGAAGACCATGATCGGCATCGTCTCATTCCGTTGGAGCACGTAAACGTTGTCGTGGCCGTCGACATCTACACCGGTAGCAGATCCCCAGTTAGTGATGCCGGGTGGAAATTGCGCCCAATGCTCGACCACGCGATAGTGCGTGTCTGCTGCCTGTCCTGCCGTGGCATGTAAGGCGAGTCCGACGGCGGCCACTACTGGCCAGGCAGAGAAAAATCGGTTCTTGCGTATCACGTGGGGACGATCCTATCAAACCCGTCAGCATGTCCGGTCGCGCGGGTCGGCAACCGCCTGTAGAAAATGCGAGCTGGCAGAAGTGGCCGGAAGAACCAAATGGGCTGTAAAGTTCAGCGCCTCTGAATCAGAGATGAGGCAGGGCTCGCAGGGCCGACCAGTATCCCCGGCGTGATGCGGCGCGCAATATCGTTGTAAAGCACGAACACCACAACCATCATGAGAAAAACAAAGCCGATTTTGAGCGCCGTTTCTTTCACGTTCAAGCTCAGGTCTCGACCCATAACCATCTCGATAATAAGGGTTAATATCATCGCCCCGTCAAGAATGGGAATGGGCAGCAGGTTGAAAATGGCAAGGTTAAGGCTAACCAGACTCATTAGCGCCAGGAACGCGACCGGGCCTTCAGCTGCGGCCTGAGTCGCCTCATGGGCTATACCGATCGGACCCTGAAGATTATTCGCCGGCACGCGCCGCTCGATGATGCCACGCAGCATCTCCACGATCAGCGTGGCGTATTTGGCGTTGGTGGAGATCGATTGCCGCAGGGCCTCCGGAAATGGCAGCCGCGTTTTCTGAATATCCAGTTTGACGTCGGACGCCAGGCCGATCATCCAGCGCTTTGAGCCGTCGAGAGTTTGATAAACCGGCTTCATTGTCACATTGTGGAGCACGCCATTACGTGAAAATTCGATCGTCACCGGGCTTCCGTTACTTTTCCGGATCACGTCCGAGAGGGTGAATCGCGAATGGATTGGCGTGCCATTCACCTTGAGCAGCAGATCGCCGATCTTAAGACCCGCCGCCGCGGCTGGCGCCCCGGGCGTAACTGCGCCTACCTGAACCTTGTTCTGCCCTTCCCACCCGGCAGAACCGCCGCCTTGCTTTTCATCAAAAACGGGAGTCACGGTCGTCGAGATCGAATGTCCATTACGCTCGAGCGTAACGGTCAGCGGCCTGCCCACGCCGCCCAGTTCCTTGAGCAGTATGTCTTCCCAATCCGGATTGTCCTGACCGTTCAGCCGGACAATTTTGTCGCCTTCGCGAATTCCGGCCTTCGCCGCCGGAGAACCTGGCATCACGTGCCCGACCACCGCGCCCCCGTTGTCCACGACCCTGTCGTAACTAACCATGTACAATCCGGTGAGAACCGCCACGGCCAGCACCACGTTCATGAAAGGCCCTGCTGCGGCAACGATCAGGCGCTGCCATCGCGGCTTTCGAAGCAGCGCACGCGGATCGTCCGTACCGGGGTCGCCAGGCTGATCGCCCATGAATTTGACATAACCACCAAACAGGATTGCGGAAAAGCGGTAGTCGGTATCCCCTCGCTTAAAACCGAAGAGCCTCGGACCAAAGCCGATGCTGAATACGTCCACTCGCACGTCGAACATCCGCGCTGCCCAGAAGTGACCCAGTTCATGCACAAGGATCATCACGCCGATCAGAACCAGCAGCCACCAGAAATTCAGAAGCAGAGATGCAATATTCATTGAAGTCAGAAATTAAGCCGGGACTGCGCTTCCCTTCTTGTTCTCCCTCTGCTCCTCTTCTTCAATCACGTCGGCTGCCACGCGCCGCGCCTCCCGATCCACTTCCAGCACTTCGTCGATGGTGAACAACTCACGGATCGCCATGCGGCTCAATGTTTCCTCGACCACTGCGGAGATTTCCGGAAACAAAATACGGCCGCCCAAAAATGCTTCCACCGCGATTTCATCGGCCGCGTTCAAAACACAGGTTGCCGAGCCCCCCACTTTAATGGATTCGTAAGCGAGGCCAAGGAGCGGAAATTTTTCCATATCGGGCGGTTCGAATCGCCAGTCCCGCGGGATCGACCAGTCCATCTTCGGGACCGGCGCCTCTGCACGATCCGGCCACGTGAGCGCATACTGGATCGGCATCCGCATGTCCGTCTGACAGATCTGGGCGATCACGCTGCCATCGTTGTACTCGACCATGGCATGTACTGTCGACTGCGGATGTACTACCACCTCCACAGAGTCCGGGGGAAAATCGAAGAGCCAGCACGCTTCGATCACTTCAAAACCCTTGTTCATCAGGGTGGCGGAATCGATCGTAATCCGATTCCCCATCTTCCACGTAGGATGCTTCAGCGCCTGGGCGGGCGTCACCTGGTCCAGCGCATCCCGGGGAGTGGTCCGAAACGGGCCACCTGAGGCTGTCAGGATGAGCTTTCTCGCGTCCTCCCGGCGTCCAGCGCGCAGACACTGATGGGCGCCGTTATGTTCCGAATCCACGGGAATCAGCTCGGCTCCGTATTTTCGCACCGCATCCATAACGATGCGTCCGGCTGAGACCAGCACTTCCTTGTTGGCAAGACCGATCCGTTTCCCGAGCCGGGCGGCTTCCCAGGTCGCCTCGAGACCCGCCACGCCGACTATAGACGACATGACAGTATCGACCTCAGCCGCTCTTACGGCCGAGAGACGGCCTGCGGGGCCGAATTGCAAATCCGGGATTTCGGAATTTGGAATCAGACGGCGCAGCCGATCGAGGTCGCGAGCATCTTCCACAACCGCCAGGACAGGGCTAAACTCTTGAATCTGCTGGGCTAGTAATTCGATATTCCGACCCGCGACCAGCGCGAACACCCGGAAGCGGTCACGATTGCGCCTGACGACATCCAGCGTGCTGACGCCTATTGATCCGGTAGATCCAAGAATGGTTAATGTTCGGGGAAGCATGCCTCGAAGTGCGGCTACAATTGTTTGAGCGCGTCAGGCCAAACCATTCCGATCATAACATGCCTGCTTTTATTGATTTCCGAAAGACCTGACCCTTGCGGGCGCCGGGGAGGTTGCTTCAGGGGTCTTTCAGTTTAGAGGTTAGTCTCGCTTTGGTGGGAGTTAATTTCCTCCCCGGCTTGATTCCAATATTAGTAGAAAGCCCTCTGCGGCGCAACAAAAATCTGTATACAGAATTTTGTAACAGGGTGATATTTCATACGTTTGATTTAACCTCGACTCCGGTGATGCCTTCGAGCACCTTTATCGTGGCCCCGATATCCTCTTCCCCATGCCCCTCCGCGATCGCCGCCTGGAAGAGTTGCCGGGCGACGGACGTCATCGGCAACGGCACATCCAACTCGGACGCGGAATCGAGCATCAGGCCCATATCCTTGTGCATCCACTTCACAGAGAAGGTTGTGGTGAAGTCCCGGCGGAAGACGGACGGCGCCTTGGAATCGATCAGACCGCTTTTCGCTGCGCTGTTGGAAAGGATGTCCAGCATCAGCTTCGGGTCGACACCCGCCTTCGTGCTGAGGACAAGCCCTTCATTGAATGCCTGAAGCAAGTTGGACAGCACCAGATTCTGGGTCAGCTTCGCGTGGAGCCCCATGCCGGGTCCACCGCAGAAATAGAGCTTCTTACCCATCGCTTCAAAATAAGGACGGACACGTTCGAAGACCTTCTCGTCGCCGCCGATCATAAATGTAAGGGTGCCGTTGATTGCGCCCGGCGTGGACCCGGTGCACGGCGCTCCCAGAAAATCGATTCCGGCCTTCTTGAGTTCCGCATCGACTTTTTTGCTGGACGCCGGGCTGACGGTACTCGCGTCCACCACGACAGCACCTTTCTTTGCGCCCTCACGGATGCCGTTCGGTCCCAAAATCACGTGCTCCGCCATTTCCGTGTTGCCGACACAGAGAAAAACGCATTCGGCATCGCGCGCTGCCTCCGCAGGGCTGGCGCACGGCTTCGCGCCGGCTTCGGCGGCGAGTTTCTCCGCTTTGCCCTTTGTATACGACCACACGGCCACTTCGTGTCCGGCCTTCAGAAGATTACGCGCCATCGGGTAGCCCATCAGGCCTAATCCCAGATATCCAAGTTTCGCCATGATGAGGATTGTACTGGAGGGGTCATGCCCGCTCGCGATACACTCAGCGCGATGCGAATTGCGACCACTTTGCTCGCCCTGCTGGCCCTGGTTGTTCCATCCGCTTTCGAGGCTTCCACAGAGGCGACGTCGCTCGATTCGCTCTATGCCGGACGGCGATGGACGGAGCTTTACAATGCCGTTCAATCGCGTCCGCGGCGTTGTAGCCTCGGTATTCGGCGATGATTTAACCGCCGAGGGCCTGCTTCGCTCCGTAATTGTTTCGTCTCCGCATTCGGAACAGGCATACGAGTCATTTGAATGGTTGACTCACATCTACTTTCGGAACGGCCGCTACCGTACCCTGATGGCCAACATGGAAGCGCGATGGGCGGCGTTTCCAAAGAAGCCGGGACTGAAGCAGGAACAAACCGCTCTGGCGGGATTTCGCGATCTGCCGGACCAGATGGCCAGTAAGCCAAAATACTCCGAACTGCGCCACGGACCCCGGCAGATTTTCATTCCGCTAAGGATCGACAGCGCTCCAGTCACGTACTTCTTCGATACCGGCGCGTGGTTGAACTGCATGAGCGAATCGGAAGCGAAGCGGTTGGGTCTCGCCATTCGGGAAGCCCCGGGCACTTTGGGCACGGCGACTGGCCAGCGCGTCGGTTTCCGAACCGCCGTCGCGCGTGACGTCGCAATTGGCGCGATGCATTTCTAACGTGTCATTCACAGTGTTCAACGACGATGAGGAACCCTGGAGGGATCTGGCGCCTGGACACCGCGGCCTGATCGGGATCCCGATCATTCTCGCCTTTCGAACACTACGCTGGAGCGCCGAGGGAACAGTGCAGATCGGGTCCAAAGGCAACAGACCAAACCCGGTTCGGGCCAATCTGTTCTTCGACGATGATCATCTGCTGACGAGCGCGCGTCTGGGCGACACGGAAGTACGAGCAACCCTCGACACGGGCGCGAAAACGACTGACCTCTATCTTCCATTCGCGACCCGCTTTCCTGCCCTCGTTCAGGGAGGCGCAAAAACGTCGACGGACATCCGCGGCGTCGGCAACAAACAAACTTTCGATTCGATCACGGTGCCCGAGGTTCGTTTCGAACTCGGAAGAGAAAACGTGATTCTCAAACCCGCGCATGTGTTTCTGAAGGACCTTGGCGCGAAGAACTGCATCGGCAATTTCGGCATCGATCTGCTGATGCAGGCGCATGCCTTTCAAATCGACTTCAGCGCCATGCGCCTCGATCTCGGGGCCCACTAATCAGAGGTGCGCAGGGAGCTTTGCGCTCCGGCGCTCGAGGTCAGGATTCTACTGCAGAGTGGAGTCCGCCTGCTGATGCACATTGCCTTGCATCTGTGCGTAGGTTGTTCCTTTTCGCAGTTTTCCGCAAATAAATTTTGGGCAAGCCATCCGTATGCTTGATACGTCTGCGCGAATGCAGCGACGAAACAATCATGGGCCGAAACAAACGCTCGCGGCGCATGTCGCCGCCGAAAACGGCCGCCACACTTCGCGGAAGAAGTCCTGGTTTTTTCGCGATTGAACCGCCTCGTGGAGCTGCGTCCATCCCCATCCGGCGTAAAGCGAATGAAGCGATGTCGCATCGGCGGAAGCGTTCGCGTCAGCTGACCTTGCGGAACAGAACGAACCGCGCCAGAGCATCCCGCCGGCCGAGTGAAAGTGAGCGCGCACGGCGCTTTCGGACCGCTCTGTCCTGCCGCGGGCACGCTCTGGTCCGCTGGTGTCGGTAATCCTCAGTCATATCAGGAGGGCGATGAAACGTAGTGCACACGCCTGACAAGTTCGGCGAAAAACCTTGAGTAGTCGACGGATCAGCACATACGCACATCGTTGGACAGTTCTGAATTGGCGAGCCTTATCCCTTCCAAAAGTGGGCTTATATCCAAGGCGTACCAGGCGGGGAATTATTGCCATAAGTCACAGCGCTGTTCTATGTTTTAGACGCGATGTTAAAGAATGAGAAATGGTCGCTGGCCTGTTTCCTGGTTGTACTCGCGTCAACTCCGCTTCGCGCCGGCTCGATCGGATATGAATTCACGACCGCGCCAGTGAGTTTCGATAGCCGGTTGAGCATTGGATTCGAATTCAGCACCCTCAGTAACGTGACGATAGATAGTCTCGGCTACTTCGACTGCGGAGGAGATGCCTTCCTTACGCCGCACACAGTAGGAATTTTCGATTCGAGTGGAAATCTGGTCACCTCAACGACGCTTGGTACCGGAACAAGCTCAACGCTCAACGGCCAGTTCCGTTACCAAAACATCGCGCCGGTAACCCTTCCAGGCGGGCAGAGCTGGACGCTCGCTGCTACAACAGGTGGCAATCAGGATGCATGGGCGTACGGCAATGCCTATTCAGCCGACGGTCCGGTAACCCTGGAAGGGATGAGCACGAATCCAGCGATTCTAATTCCTGAAAATGCGGCCCTGTTTGCCTATGAGAGCGATGACACGCTCCTCGACCCCACTAATCATGCTTCCAACTATACCCTCTATGCGGGCCCCAATTTCACTTTCTACACGGATACCGATTTACAGGCCGCGCCCGAGCCGAGCTACTCGGGCCTTCTCAGCGCGATTGCCGCTATTTTCGTTTGGATGGCCGTTCGTCGGGCGCGCACTTCCGTCCGGAGATAACTCTTCATTCGATCGCCGTTAACGAGCTGCGCTTCGAACCTGGAAGAGAGAGCGTAATTCTACATCTGCTGTCGTCTTTCTGAAGGACCTCGCGCGCGACCTTGCCGCGATGAATTGCGCGGCAACTTCGGCATCGACCTCCGGATGCAGGCGCATGCCTTTCGAATCGACTTCAGCGCGATGCGGCTTGCCGGCGAGGGCCGCTGACCGAACCCGGGCACTCGCGGTTTATACTGGCCGCCATGACAG
>Ga0157370_10006760_pt1 | contig 12581 bp, 11 predicted proteins | sample C35metaG_FD_113463 | JGI IMG/M metagenome (GOLD analysis project Ga0157370, IMG submission 113463) | Corn rhizosphere microbial communities from Kellogg Biological Station, Michigan, USA - C3-5 metaG | ecosystem: Host-associated > Plants > Roots > Rhizosphere > Soil | place: USA: Michigan...
CCCAAGCGTGCGCTCGACGTGCTGGAGGCTGTGCGGGCCACCGGCCCGTGGTATGCCGCGACCCTTCGCGACTCGCACTTCGACAGCCTCCGCAACGAGCCCCGCTTTCGCGCGCTCGCCTCGACGCAGGCGGGATCGTGAACGGCACGGACAAGCGCGACGAGGCGATCGAGCTGGCCGAAGCCCTTACCGCGGCGGTCGAGGGTCGCTACAACATCGCGGGCGTCGTCGGCTACGGGCGGTGGGGCCTCACTGTGCGGGCCCGCGACGTCTCGGGGCGCATCGTCGCGCTCAAGGTGGCCTGGAAGGACGAAGAGTCGCGCTCGCAGGTGCTGCGCGAGACCGAGCTCACGGCCAAGGTGGAGCACCCGAACGTGCTCGTGCCGCGCCGCGTCGACGTGCCCGAGCCGCTGCTCGCCGTCGAGACGACGTTCATGGCCGGGTCGCTCGGCGATGTGCTCGACGCCAAGAAGCCGGTGCCGTTCGAGCAGGTGCGGGACATGCTTCTCGCGATCGGCGAGGTGCTCGACAAGGCGCACTCGGTGGGCATCGTCCACGGTGGAATTCTGCCCGAGAAGATCTTCGTCGACGACAACGGTCGCTATTTCATCGGCGACTTCTCGCTGCGGCTTCCGCAAGCGGTGTTCGTGGAGGGCAACCGCCCGAGCGCAGTCGGATTCACGGCGTACACGCCGATGGAGCAGCGCCACGACCTTCCGTCGGCCGACGGGCGCATTGACGAGTTTTCGCTCGCCGTGTTGGCGTACGAGCTGCTTCGCGGCTCGCGCCGCTGGCGCTTCGGCGACGAGGGCGTGCTCGAGATCGACTCGATCGACATGGTGGTGAGCCGGCCGATTGCGCCCGGCGCGCCGCCGACCGCCAGCGCGGCGATTCGCCGCGCGACGGCGCGCGAGGCGGCCTTCCGCTACGGCAGCGTCGGGGAATTCGTTCGCTCGTTCGCCGGGTTGTCGCGCGGCGCGACGCCGTCGGAGCACATCTACCGCGCCGCCGCGGTGGTGGAGAAGCGGCGCTCCTGGCTCTGGCTGCTGCCCGTGGCCGCGGTCATTGCGTTAGCCGCGTGGTTCCGGCCGGCCGTGCGGCGTTCGGCCCTCGAGCTGTGGCACTCCGACTGGACGGCAGGAGAATTCTGGCACGGCAACGTCGAGATGTCGACCAAGCCGGCGACCGAAGTCGGCATGGGGCCCGCCACGTCGCAAAACGCCGAGACGCAGCGGTCGAACGGTGTGGGACGCACGCCAGAGACGCAGCGCGGCGACGGCCGGACGGTGGTCGGCGGACCGGTGAATCCCGGGCCAAGCATCGATCCCTATCCGCGCGTGCGGCCGCAGGGCACGACGCAGGTGGCCGATGGCTCGCCGCGCCGCTCGTCTGACGGTGGCGGCTCGCCGTCAGCGCCCAAGCGCAGCACGCCGATCTCGAGCGGCGGCGACGCGGCGAACGCCCTGCCGAAGCCGGCGCCTACAGCGGCCGCGGCTAAGCCGGCGGATGCGTCGACCGGATCGGTCGAGGTGAGTATCGACGGCGCCGGCGACGCCGAGGTGTACATCGACGGACGAAGCCGCGGACGCGCGCCGCTCACCTGGCAGGGCCCGGTGGGCAAGCACGTGGTGACGCTGCGGCCGGCGAGCACCTTCACGCCCACGCTGATCGAGGTGACGGTCGCGTCGGGGTCGACGGTGCGCGCCGTGTTCACCCCTCGTTGATCTCGCGGCCGCGCGGCCAGCGCGTTGCCGTGAGCCATCTGAGAATTGGTACGGAACGAGTCCGGCTCTACGGGGCCGGACTTTTTCTGATCGGCATGTCGCAGATGCGCTTCGTGCGCAGCGTGGGACACTTCTGGGATTGGCTCGACTTCTACATCGCCGGTGCCATGGCGGGCACGCACGCCCTGCTCGATCCGGCGACGCACGCCGCGTGGGGGGCGACGCATCACCTGCCGGTGACGGCGTTCGTCTACATGCCGGGCTTCGCGTGGGTGCTCGTGCCCGCGGCGCATCTGCCGCTGGCCGCGGGGTTCGCGCTCAACGCGGTCGTCATGTTCGCTTGCTGCGTGCTCGCCGCCCCCGTGGCGGCGCGGGCATATGGATTCTCGTGGCAGTTTTGTTTGTTGACGATTCTCGCATGGGCGCCGACCACGGCGGCGATCGTGACGGCGCAGAACAGTCCGGCCGGGGCACTGCTGTCGCTCGTGGCCGTGTTGGGCTTCGCCCGCGACGACGCGCTCTTGACCGGGCTTTCGGTGGGCGCGCTGATGTACAAGCCGACGTACGCGCTGCCGTTCATCCTCTTGCTCCTGGTATGGCGGCGGTGGAAGGCGTTCGGCGTGGTCTGCGCCTGCGGCGTCGCCTGGTATCTGCTCAGCGTGTCGGCCACGGGCGGCGATTGGCTCTGGCCGATCGCGTATCTGCGATCGCTCTCCGGCTACGTGGGTCCGGATTTCATGGGCAATCGCTTCAAGGCGATCAGCCTGCCCGGACTCTTGATGCTCGTTCGCACGCCGCACGCGCTGGCGTTCGTGGCGGGGCTCGCGGCGCTCGCGGCGGGGCTCGTCCGCATGGCGCGTGTGCCGGCGCTCGAGGCGGCGAGCATGGCTGGGCTCGTCGGTCTGGTGGCAAGCCCGCACGCATGGCCTTATGACGCCGCGGTGGCGCTGCCGGCGATTTTCTGGGTGATGCGCGCCGTTGCGGAACCGTGGCGGACGCGAATTATTGTCGGAGCGTTCGCGATCGCTCCGCTCTGGTTGGCGTCGAATGTAATTCGAGTGGATCTTCTGGCGTTCGTGATCATCGGCGGGGCCTTGTTTTGGTGGAGCGCTGGAACGATGGAACGGAGGACCGCATGAAGGGTGGAACGCGTGACCGGATGAACGCTGGCACGAAGCGACGTTCACGCCGCCGCGTTCACCAGCTCATCTCTTCCGCCGTTCCACCGTTTTTGGCTGCGCTGCTTTCCTCCGTCGCCGGCGCGCAGCGCATGTCGCCGCTGCCGCCGCCGTGCGCGGTGGGCGGCAAAGTGAGCGACCGGGCGTTGGCGCAGGCCGTGCGCCGGCCGATGTCGCTCGCGGTGCTGCCGCTCGCGGTGGGAGCAGGGGCGGGGGCGTATCTCTTTCTCAGCGACGGGTTGCCGAACGCGATCGCGGCGCGCATCGGCGGCGCGATCCCACGCATCTACGTGCCCGGTCGTCGCGCGCAGCGTGGACGGGCCGGCGGCGACGCGGCGGCGGTGCGCAAGCTGGCCGCGGAGCTCGGCGTCTCCTTTCTGCTCGGCGGCGACCTGTCGCGGTCGGGCTCCGATCTGCGCGTCACGTTCGGCCTGTACGACGCGGCGACCGGCCGCCGAGCCTGGACGCGCGCGTTCTTCTACGATTCGTCGGGCGCGCTGCCGATCGAGCAGGCGGTGGCAATCGAGGTCGCGTCGCGAATCGTCGGTTCGTTCACCGACGCCGAGGGGCAGGCGTTGCGGCGCGTCCCGAGCGCGCGGCACGCGGCGTACGAGTCGATGATGCGCGGCGACGTCTTCGCCGGCGAGTTGGCGCGCAGTCTGGCCGCCGAAGCTTATCGTCGCGCGCTGCGCATCGATCCGCGATTCGCCGCGGCGAGCGCCAAGCTCGCGCTGATCGACGCCGACGTGCTCGACGAGAACGACATCGAGCGCTCGGACCAGGCGCCGCGGCTCGCGCGCGAGGTGCGCATCGCCTCAGACCGCGCGATCGGTCTCGACCCGGACTTGGCGATCGCCTGGCTCGCGGGTGCGCGCGCTGACATGCTGGCGTCGAACCCACCGGCGGTGTGGTCGCAGGCGTTCGAGCACGCGCTGGCGCGCGACTCGACCGATCCGGCGATCCTCACCATGTACGGCAGGGCGCTCGAGCAAACCGATGACCGCCCGCGCGCCCGCACGGTGCTCGAGCGCGCGGCGCGCCTCGACCCGAGCAACGCCGAGCTGTGGACGGGACTCGCCGAGCTCGCATCGGCCGAGGGGCGCGACGCCGACGCGTGCGCGCTGCTCAACAAGGCCATCCTCGAGGACGCGCTGTACGCGCCGGCGTGGGCGCTCCGCGCGTTGGTGCGCGGACGTCACGACGACCTGCGCTTCGCCTGGGCCGACGCCGAGACGGCGGCGCGGCTGGGGAGCACCCTGCTGGGCGAGAGCGCCGCGGCGCTGATCGATCTCGCGGCGCGCGATACGGTGCGTGCGCAGGAGCGATTGACGATATTGTGGGAGGACGTGCGCGACCGGAAGTCGGTGAGCGCGCACGAAGGGCGCGCCGTCGCTGTCGCGCTGTTGGCCGCCGGACAGAAATCGCGCGCGCTCGACGTCCTGGAATCCGTTCGCCCGCTCGGCCCGCGCTATGCGGCGAGCTTGCGGGATCCGAGCTTCGATCGTCTGCGTAACGAGCCGCGCTTCCGGGCGCTCGTTTCAAACCGACCACGGTCATGATGGATCAGGCACGACAAACAAACGCACTGATCGAAGATCTCACACGCTCGCTCGAGGGACGGTACGTCGTCGGCGAGAGCATCGGGTTCGGCCGCGCCGGCGTCACGGTCAAGGCGCGCCGCGTGTCGTCGGGGCGCAACGTGGCGCTCAAGGTGGCGTGGGAAGACCGCGCGGCGCGCGCCCAGGTGCTGCGCGAGACGGCGATCACCGCCAAGGTCAAACACCCGAACGTTCTGCCGATGCGCAGCATCGACGCGCTCGATCGGCTGCTGGTGGTGGAGATGCCGCTGGCGGCCGGCACGGTCGACGATCTGCTCGAATCGGGCGATCCCGTTCCATTCGAGCGGGTGATGGAGATCGTGACCGGCGTGGCGGAAGCGCTCGACCTGGCGCACGGCGAAGGCATCGTCCACGGCGGGCTGCATCCGGCCAAGCTGCTGATCGACGACAAGAATACGTGCTTGGTGGCGGACTTCTCGCTGCGGGTGCCGCAGGTGTCGGCGCGCGACGTCGCGAAGCCGAGCACGCTGGGAACGCCCGCCTACACGCCGGTGGAGCAACGCCGCGACATGCGCGGCGTGGACGGACGAATAGACCAGTTCGCGCTGGCCGTGATCACCTACGAGCTGCTGCGCGGGCGGCGGACCTGGGGCGTGAACGAGGCGGGAGCGCTGGAGATCGAGCCGGTGGAAGTTCCGCAAGGCAGGCCGATCGCCGCCGGGGTACCGCTGAGCGCGAGCCTGGCGATCAAGCGGGCGACGTCTCGGGAACCGAACTTTCGGTACAAGAGTGTGGGAGAGTTCGTGCGCGGGTTGACGGACGCCTCGGCGTCGGCGCTGGCGAGCGAGCAGACCTATCGGGAAGAGCCGAAAGTGCGGGCGAAAAGGTCGCCGCTGTGGGTGATCGTGGTGATCGGAGCGTTGATTGCGGCGGGACTATGGATGCGTTGAGCGGACGGCTTTGAGGGCGCGACTGCAAGACGGCGCGGAGTGCCAAACGGGGTGAGGGGCGCTCGTCAGGGTTCAATGACGACGTCGTCGACGTAGCAATAAATCCAATCTTCGCCGCGCTCGATCGTCTGAATGAGAGGATGCTGCGTCGCGTGGAAATGCTTGGTGGCATGCTTGTTCTTCGAGGCGTCGCAGCAGCCGACGTGGCCACAGCTCAGGCAGGCACGAAGGTGAACCCAGGTGTCGCCGAGGGCGATGCATTCGTCGCAGACGCGTGATGTTGGCGCGACGCGTGTGACGGTGGCGAGATGGCGGCAGCCTCGAACGTTCCGCATCGGGCGAAGCTTATCGCGGTTGTAGGCGGGAGGCTACCGGAGTTGCTGAGCACGCCGGGGTGGTGGCCGTGCCGCCACGGTGTGGCCGCTCGAACGCCCGCGGTGTTTCCCGCCGAATCGGCTCCCAACGAGCGGCCCAAGAAAGTAAATTGTCGGGCATCGCCGCAACCGTTACTTCAACCATGATGGGGAGGTTCGTATGCACACGCGTTCGTGGGTCGTCCTTCCAACCACCGCCGCGGCCGCGCTGCTTCTCGTGAGCTGCGATGGGCCGGCGCGGATCGCCGAGCCGCCACGCCTCTCGGCCGTGACGGCGGCCCCCCAGTACTCCGCATCGCCCGACGAGCATCCGGTCGAGATGCTGGATCAGTGCGATCCGGCCACGTTCAACGCGGCCATCGGGCCGGGGACGTGTCTGTCGGCGCATCCGGGGTTTAGCTTTTCATCGTTCATAGACCAGCTTACCAGAATGCAGAACGCCCCCGCCTGGCGAAACGCGCCGTCGGCGCTCAGCCTGGCGTTCGGAACGACGTTGCGAGCGGTCAATCGGGGCGGGGAAGTGCACACGTTCACGCGCGTCGCCGCGTTCGGCGGCGGGGTCGTGCCGTTGCTGAACGCGCTCGCCGGAACACCCGTGCCGGCGCCCGAGTGTCTCGCCGCACCGCCGGACGAATTTCTGCCCCCGGGCGGCGTCGACGAAGACGTCGTCACGACGCACGGCACGGCTCTCTATCAGTGCTGCATCCACCCCTGGATGAGGACGACGGTGGCCGTTCGGTAGGGCAGAGCCGAGGGTACGGTATGGGCATGCCCGCGCAACAGACTGAAGACCGGAGATCGTCGCCGACGTACTCGACTGATGATCGGATCGCGAGCCCGCTCAAGCGTCGAGCGGATGCTCGACGCGCACGCCGCGGAAGCGCGCGAAATCGCGGTCGGTCGTGACCAGCGTGCAGCCTTGCTCGATCGCCAGCGCCGCCATCCATGCATCGCTCACGAGGTTGCCCCGGCAACGGGACTCGTTGCACAGCGCGGCAAAGACGCGCCAATGATCGGCGCCCGGGAGCACCGGAACGGCGGTCGGCGCGGCGCGGACCGCGTCCACGAAGGAAAAGGCCTGATCGGCGGTGAGCGGATTCTTCCAGACGCGCGGGTGGGTAGTGATCCGCACGACGGCGGCCAGGGATTCCGGCGCGATGCCGACCGCCTGGCCTCCGCCCAGGGCATCGGCGAGCCAGGCCTGGTACTCGTCGTGCCGCGTCGCGTCGCGTCGGCAGGCATACACGAGCACGTTCACGTCGACCAGGATCATTCGACGCCGTCCATGATGTCGAGCAGGGCGGAGGTGTCGTCGAGATCGGCGCCCGAGCGCACGCCGCCGCGGCCAAACGACGGCAGCTCGATCGGGGTCGTCGCGCCGCGCGCGGCGCCCGCGTCGGCGAGGTACGCCGCGAGCGCGCGCTCCATGACGGCGGTGAGCGTCAGGTCGTGCCGTCGCGCGTAGGCCTTGGCGCGCAGCAGCAATGCATCGTGGACGCGGAGGGTCGTGTGTTTTGGCATACCGTATGTCTAGCGGTAGTCGTCTGATATGTCAAGACATATGATCGCGCGCGGTGCCATTCCACTGCGTCGAGTTTCCGGGCGCCGCCCGCCGCGCCGACCGCGATTCGCCTGAACCCGCGCCACCCGCACCGGCCACCCCTGGCGCGATGGCCCCGGCGATGATACCGATTCAGCGATGACCAAGCCCGTGATTCTCGCCGTCGACGACGACCCCGAAGTCCTCAACGCCGTCGACCGCGACCTGCGCCAGCATTTCCGCGCCGACTACCGCATCATGAAGGTCGGCTCGGGCCGGCACGCCCTCGAGACCACGCAGCAGCTCAAGCAGCGCGGCAGCGCGGTCGCGCTCTTTCTCGTCGACGAGCGGATGCCCGAGATGACGGGGACGCAATTTCTCGTCGAGGCGATCAAGCTCTACCCCGACGCCCGGCGTGTGCTCCTCACCGCCTACGCCGACACCGAGACGGCGATCATGGCGATCAACCGCATCGGCCTCGATCACTATTTGCTCAAGCCCTGGGAACCGCCGGCCGATCGGCTCTATCCCGTGCTGGACGACCTGCTCACCGACTGGATCGCCAGGACGCGGCCGGCGTTCGACGGGTTGCGCGTCGCGGGGACCGCGCTGTCGGCGGCGAGCTTCGCGCTCAAGGATTTCCTCTCGGGCAACCAGGTGCCGTATCAGTGGGTCGACCTCGACGACGACGCGCCGGCGCGCGCACTCGTGACGGCGATGCCCGACGGCATGCAGCGGCTGCCCGTCGTGTTCCTTCCCGACGGCACGACGCTCGTGCAGCCGAGCCACCGCGAGATCGCCGAGCGCATCGGCATGCACACTCACGCCGCGCAGCCGTTCTACGATCTGGCGGTCGTGGGTGGCGGACCGGCGGGGCTCGCGGCCGCGGTGTACGGCGCATCGGAAGGGCTGCGGACGATCCTCATCGAGCGCTACGCCACAGGCGGGCAGGCGGGCACGAGCTCGCAGATCGAGAACTATCTCGGCTTCCCGAGCGGCGTGAGCGGTGCCGACCTCGCTCGTCGCGCCACCACGCAGGCCAAGCGCTTCGGCGCCGAGATTCTCACGGCGCAGGACGTCGTCGAGATCGCGCGCAACGATCCGTATCGCACGATCAAGCTGTCCGACGACTCGGCGGTCAGTTGCAAGGCGGTGTTGATCGCGGCCGGCATGGAGGTGCGCCGGCTCGACGTGCCGGGGGTCGAGGCGCTCGTGGGCTCGGGCGTGTTCTACGGCGCGGCGCTCAGCGAAGCGGCCACCTACCGCGACCGCGACGTGTTCGTCGTCGGGGGCGCGAACTCGGCGGGGCAGGGCGCGATGTTCTTCTCGCGCTACGCGCGCAAGGTCACGATGCTGATTCGCGGGCCCAAGCTCAGCGCCGGCATGTCGCAGTATCTCGTCGACCGCATCGCCGACACGAAGAACGTGGAGGTGATGACGAACAGCGTCGTCGCCGAGGTGCGGGGAACGGACCGGCTCGAGTCGATCACCATCGAGAACGTGGTGACGCACGAGCGCTGCGAGCTGCCCGCGTCGGCGATGTTCATCTTCATCGGCACGGCGCCGCGCACGGGGATCGTTGCCGGACTCGTCGAGCGCGATGCGCAGGGATTCATCCTGACCGGACGCGATCTCATGATCGACGGCCGGCCGCCGCGCGAGTGGCCGCTCGCGCGCGATCCGTTTCTGTTCGAGACGAGCGTGCCGGGCGTGTTCGCCGCGGGCGACGCGCGCAAAGGCTCGGGCAAACGTGTGGCGGCGGCGGTGGGCGAAGGATCGGCCACGGTGAGCATGATCCACGAGTATCTGGAGACCGTGTGATGCCGGTGACGATCGAGGTGCCGCGCGCCGAGCTGATGGAGCGACTGGCGGCGCACAAGACGATTGGCGGCGTGCCGCCCGAAGAGCACGAATGGCTGGCCGAGCATGGCCAGATGCGCGCGTACCATGTGGGCGAGATCGTCGTGCGGCCGACGGAGAACGTCGTCGAGATGATCGTTCTGCTGGAGGGGCACGCCGCGATCTACATCGCGCGCGGCGGCGGGCGGCGCAAAGTCATGGAGTGGCGAGGCGGCGACGTGACCGGGTTGCTTCCGTATTCTCGTCTGACCCATCCTCCGGGCGAGACGATGATCGAGGAGCCATCGCAGGGCCTCGTGGTGCATCGGGATCGCTTTCCAGAAATGGTGAACCGGTGTCCGACCGTGACGGGCATTCTGGTCCACATCATGATCGATCGCGCGCGGCAGTTCACGTCGACCGATTGGCAGGACGAGAAGATGATGTCGTTGGGCAAGCTGGCGGCCGGGCTGGCGCACGAGTTGAACAACCCGGCGTCGGCGGTCGCGCGGTCGTCCAAGCTGCTCTCGTCGGCGCTCATCGAGGCCGAGGAGGCGGCGCACGCGCTCGGGGCCGCGCATGTCTCCGACGAACAACGCGCCAGGATCGAAGCGCTGCGCGACGGCTCGCTCGTGCCGGCGACGACCGGCGTATTCTCGGCGATCGAGCGCTCGGATCGAGAGGACGACGTGACGTCGTGGCTCGAGGAGCATGGCGCGGACGTCGGGCCCGCGCAGGCGTTGGCCGAGAGCGGCATCGGCATCGACGGCCTCGACGCGCTCGCCGACGGACTCTCGCCGGACGCGCTCGACGTCGCGCTGCGCTCGATCGCCGCCGGCTACATGACACGCTCGCTCGCGTCGGACATCCAACGCGCCGCGACGCGCATCTACGATCTCGTATCGGCGGTCAAGCGCTTCACGTACATGGACCGCGCGACGGTCGCCGAGCCGGCGAGCATCGCCCAGGGCCTGATCGACACGGTGGCCGTGCTGGCGTCGAAGGCCAAGTCGAAGTCGGTCACGGTGCGCCTGGACGTTCCCGACAATCTGCCGCTCGTCCGCGCCTACGGCGGCGAGCTCAATCAGGTTTGGTCGAACCTGATCGAGAACGCGCTCGACGCGGTTCCGCCGTCGGGGCAGATCGTGGTGAGCGCGAAACAGGAGGGCCCGGGAGTGGTCGTGCGCATCGTCGACGACGGCCCGGGGATCCCGCCGGACGTCCAGCCACGCATCTTCGATCCGTTCTTCACGACGAAACCGGTTGGGCAGGGGACGGGGCTCGGGTTGGATATCAGCCGGCGCGTGGTGCAGCACCACGAAGGGCAGATCGAGGTCGAGTCGAGGCCGGGGCGAACGGAGTTCAGGGTGACGATCCCGGTCTAGAGCCTGACCGGCTGATCAAATGGGGTCAGACTCCATTTCCGGCTTTTCCGGGCGTTTGGCGATCGCTTCGCGTTTGGAGCAGTTCCTCTGCGCCTCGGTGCCTCCGCGGTGAGCTAGTTCAGCAGTTTCGTAGTTCTGCGGCGAACTGGAGTCTGACCCCATTTAGAGGCGGAGGCCGGTTGGTGGTATGATGGTTGCCTACCACACCCGGAGAGTAGGCGACAGACCCATTCTCCGAGGTGAAGCTCATGAACAAGACGATGTCGGCCCTGCTCGCGGTGGCGGCAATGCTCAGCGCCGGCGCATGCAAGGGCAATGAACAGTCGGCCGCCGACACCACGACCGTGCGCGCCGCTGATACGGTGGCCGGACGCGCGGTCCCGACCACCGACACGATCGTGAAGACCACGACCACGACGGTCGACACGCTTCAGGGTTCGGTCAACAGAGACAGCATAAAGACGCGGGCGGATTCGGCCAAGGCGAGAATCGACAGTGTCGCCGACGCCAAGAAGCACCGGATCGACAGCGTCGCCGCGGCAAAGAAGGCGAAGACCGACAGCATCGCCGACGCGAAGAAGAAAAAGCCGTAGACGGTAGCCTCCTTGCTCGGTGGACCCGTGGAACCGCTCGCGCGGAACCCGGCCGCCGATGACTCAGCCGTCAGCTGATCGCCCCAAGCGACAGTCTGACGGCTGAGTCGCTTTTCCCCCTCGCGAGGCGCCGGGTCAGGGAATGTGGGAGCCGGTACGAACCACCGGCCGTCCAGGCGCGCGAATTCGAACGCATTGAACCACTTGCGCGTACTAGATTCGTGGGTGAAATCGCAAGATCACCCATGCTCATGGTCGGTCGAGCCCGCCGCCACGCGCGCCTACGCGCGCCTATTCGTGCTCCCGTGTACCCAAACGTTGATTCGTCCCCGATGACCGGATTGCGACCACACGATCGTCGCGCATCGTTGCTGGCTTATGCTGCTGCGCTCCTCGTTCCGTTTGCCCTGACCGCCTGCTCGAAAAAGCAGGAGCGTCCTCCACGGCAGGCGGCCACCGTCGCCGTCGCCTCGGTTCGTCGCGCCGACGTTCCCTACATGATCGAAGCGAACGGCGTCGTCGCGCCCATGCAGAGCGTCGCCGTGACGCCCCAGGTCGACGGCATCATCCTCTCGGTCGACTTTCAGGAAGGCCAGGAAGTGCGTCAGGGCCAGGCGCTCTTTCACGTCGACCAGCGCCCGTACGAGAATGCGTACGAGCAGGCGCTTGCCGTGCTGGCGCGCGACAGCGCGACCTGGGCCAACGCCAAGGCGAACGCCGACCGCTACCGGAAGCTGCTCGACGCCAAGGTGATCACTCCGCAGGAAGGCGACGTGCAGCTCACCACCGCCGCGACGGCCGAAGCGACGCTTCGCTCCGACCGGGCCGCGGTGGCGCAGGCGAAGTTCAACCTCGAGAACACGGTCGTGCGGGCTCCGATCTCCGGCAAGACGGGCAGCCTGCTCGTCAAGCGGGGGAATCTCGTCCGCGCGGGCGGCACCGCGCCGCTCGTCGTGATCAATCAGGTGCGTCCGATCTACGTGCGGTTCTCGATTCCGTCGTCGCAATTGCCGCTGGTGTTGCAGTACGGCTCGCGTGGCGGCCTCGAGGTCGCGGCGGTGCCGGGCGGCGTTGCGCCACCGTCTCCGTCCATCGACTCGCTTGCCGCCGCGGCGACGGCCGATCCGATTCAGGATCGCCAGGGGCGATCGGGCACGGAGCGCGGCGGGCCGGCGGGCGGTGGGTCGGCCGGCGGCGGCATGGCGAGCGATGGCGTAGCGACGGATGGAGTGGCGGCCGATGGAGCCTCTACCGCGCCTGCATCCACGAGCGCGGCGCCTCGTGCGCCGATCGTCCAACAGAGCGGATCGGCCGCAGGCGACCGCATGTTCGGCAAGCTCTCCTTCATCGACAACGCGGTGGACACCGCGACGGGCACGGTACAGCTCAAGGCGACGTTCGACAACACGAACGGCCGGCTCTGGGCGGGCCAGTTCGCG
>Ga0157370_10006761_pt1 | contig 12580 bp, 16 predicted proteins | sample C35metaG_FD_113463 | JGI IMG/M metagenome (GOLD analysis project Ga0157370, IMG submission 113463) | Corn rhizosphere microbial communities from Kellogg Biological Station, Michigan, USA - C3-5 metaG | ecosystem: Host-associated > Plants > Roots > Rhizosphere > Soil | place: USA: Michigan...
ATCCTCTTCGTCAACCTGGACGACTCCACCGGCGGCTTCGCCCTGCTGGAGGCCCTGTACCGGGAATATCCCGAGACACTCATGGTCTTATTGACCGACAAATCGGCCAAAGAGGAAGAAATGCTGCAGGCGCTGGCCTCGGGGGTACGCGGCTGCCTGGACCATGAAGCCGCCCCCGCCTATTTCCTCAAGGCCGTGCGCGTGGTGGACCAGGGCGAAGTCTGGGTGACACGCAAAATGCTGGGCAGGATCATGGATACCGTCTCGCATCCTGACAAGAGAAGCGCTTGATATTGCTGGCGAGCTCATCGGAGGAACACCTCACGCGCTGGGAGGAAGCCGTGCGGGATCTTGCCCCCGTCTTCTGCGCAACCCATCTGGATTCGACCAGGGGAGAACTGGTGCGCATCAAACCGCAAGTCCTCCTGCTTGACTACGACCTGCCGCAACTGGATGGACCCCATGGAATCCCGGGCCTGATGAAACTGAGCCCGGCGACCCGCGTGATCATCCTGAGCCCGCCGCTGTCTGACGACATTGAATGGAGCCTGTTTCGGATCGGCATCCGGGGCTGCTGCCGGGCGGATATCGAGCCCGATCTGCTTACCACGGTTGTCGAGGCTGTCCAGCAGGGGGAATTGTGGATCCGGCGTGCGCTGAGCTGGCACCTTCTGGATGAACTGTGATTTCGCGAGCAGACCCGCTAGCGACCTGCTTGCGAAGCCGACCCGCCAAGAAAGTAAAATTGCGACGCTTGCTGGAAACGCCGAATCCAGCAAACAAATCAATATACTCCGCAAGACCCAATGAGCGATCATTGAGCGGCACTGCCGCGGAAAAATGCTACTCCTCCCCTTCCATTCCCTCTGCCTGGCATTGTTGCGGTTACGCCGTGAATAAACTCCACAGAGGAATTGCTCATGGACTCCTTTGAGTCTTGCATAGCCATTCACGCTTTTCAGCCGTGTTAGGCGAGTTTAATGTCGCCGCTTTGGGGTAAAATAGATTTTTTGCGGATTTCCCATGACTCGCATCACCATTGCTCTCTCCAAGGGTCGCATTTTCGACGATACAGCACCGCTGTTAAAAGCCGCGGGGGTTGTCGCGCTGGATGATCCCGAGACCTCGCGTAAACTGATCCTCGCCACCAACCACAGTGATGTACGACTTATTATCGTGCGGGCTTCGGATGTGCCGACGTATGTGCAATATGGCGCGGCAGATATGGGTATCGCTGGCAAGGATGTTTTACTGGAACATGGCGGTTCGGGGCTTTATCAGCCACTTGATTTGCATATCGCCTGCTGCCGCATGATGGTTGCGGTACGCGACGACTTTGATTACGAATCTGCTGTACGCCAGGGAGCAAGACTGCGCGTAGCGACCAAGTATTTGCACATGGCGCGCGAACACTTTGCCGAAAAAGGCATGCACGTGGATCTCATCAAGCTTTACGGCTCTATGGAGCTTGCCCCACTGGTAGGATTGGCGGACGCGATCGTTGATCTGGTTTCCAGCGGCAATACATTGAAGGCTAATCATCTCAAGGCGGTGGAAGAGATCGTGCCAATTTCGGCCCGGCTGGTCATCAACCAGGCGGCATTAAAATTGAAACGAGAAACGATACAGCCGATGCTGGACGCATTTTCGGCAGCCATCGGGCAATGCGAAGAAATAACGGCGCAAACATAATTCCTTCTTATGATTCAGATCAAGAAATTATCTTCCGCCGATGCCGGCTTCCATGCGGCGTTGGAGAAACTGCTGGCTTTTGAAGATGCACACGATGCGGCGGTAGACGCAACTGTCGCCGGCATTCTAACGAATATAAAAAAATGTGGCGATGAAGCGCTGCTGGAATACACACGCCGCTTCGACCATCTGGACGCAAGCTCGATGACGGAGCTTGAATTGCCCCGGCATCAGTTAAAACAGGTCCTGCGGACTTTACCTGTAGAACAACGCAATGCCCTGGAACAAGCCGCCGAACGGGTACGTACTTACCACGAAAAGCAGTTGGCACAATCCTGGAGCTATACGGAACCCGACGGCACGCTGCTGGGCCAGAAAATAACCCCTCTCAGCCGTATCGGATTATATGTTCCCGGCGGCAAAGCATCTTATCCGTCGTCGGTACTGATGAATGCAATTCCTGCCAAGGTAGCAGGCGTCAGCGAACTTATCATGGTGACGCCAACCCCCGGCGGAGAGAAGAATAACCTGGTACTGGCCGCGGCGGCGATCTGCGAAGTGGACCGGCTGTTCACGATAGGCGGCGCCCAAGCTGTCGGGGCACTGGCCTACGGCACCCAGACTGTGCCGCGAGTGGATAAGATCGTCGGACCTGGCAATGAATATGTGGCGGCAGCGAAGCGTCGCGTATTCGGTGTGGTAGGGATAGATATGGTAGCAGGACCTTCTGAAATCCTGGTGATCTGCGATGGCAAAACCGATCCTGACTGGATTGCAATGGATCTGTTCTCTCAAGCTGAACACGATGAGCTGGCCCAGGCAATCCTGCTTTCTCCCGATGCTGCTTTTATCGACGCGGTGGCAAAAAGTATTGAACGACAACTGGAAACGATGCCGCGCAAGACGGTTATACGCGCCTCGCTTGAAAACCGCGGCGCGCTAATTCAGGTATGTGATCTGGACGAAGCCTGTGCCATCGCCAACTCTATAGCACCGGAGCATCTAGAATTATCCGTCGAGCATCCTCAAAAATGGGTTGAAAGAATACATCATGCCGGCGCAATTTTTCTAGGACGCCATACCTCCGAAGCGCTCGGCGATTATTGCGCCGGTCCCAATCACGTGCTGCCCACATCCCGTACCGCGCGCTTCTCCTCGCCGTTGGGCGTGTACGATTTTCAGAAGCGCACCAGCCTCATCCAGGTGTCGGAACAAGGTGCGGCAAAACTCGGCGCAATTGCCTCAATCCTGGCCCATGGAGAGGGCCTGCACGCCCATGCGATGTCGGCGGAATATAGGTTCATGAGCAGGACTGACGTACAAGATTCATAAAATGTCCAGAATGCCTAATCAGATCATCCGTCCGGAAATTCTCGCGCTTTCCGCCTATCACGTACCGCCCGCAAGCGACATGGTAAAGCTGGATGCGATGGAAAATCCTTATTCCTTGCCATTGGAATTGCGCGATGAAATCGCGCAACTGGCGGGAGATGCACCGATCAACCGTTATCCCGACGCCGGCGCCGCTTCGCTTAAAACTGCACTACGGAAAGCACTCGCGATCCCGGATGGAATGGACATCATGCTGGGCAACGGTTCGGACGAAATCATCCAGATTATCGCCTTGGCCTTTGCCAAACCTGGAGCAATATTGATGAGTGTCGAGCCTGCATTCGTCATGTTCCGTATGATTGCTGCTTTTACAGGAATGGGTTACACAGGCGTGCCGCTAAGAGTCGATTTTTCGCTCGATGTGGACGCGATGCTCGCCGCCATTGCACAGCAACAGCCGGCGATAATTTTTATTGCCTATCCTAACAACCCCACCGGCAATTTGTTTGACGCCGACGCAGTCTCGCGTATTATTGAAGCCGCCCCTGGCGTGGTAGTAGTAGATGAAGCCTACCATGCTTTCGCCGATGCGAGCTTTATGGACAAACTGACCCAATATCCCAATCTGTTATTGATGCGTACGCTTTCCAAGCTGGGGCTTGCAGGCTTAAGACTGGGGCTCCTGGTTGGCAGGCCGGAATGGTTGAGTCAACTTGAAAAGCTGCGTTTGCCGTATAATGTGGGAATCTTCACCCAGCTGGTCGCGGAGAAAGTATTACAGCATCCCGATATTCTGCTGCATCAGGCCAAAGCGATCAAGATAGAGCGGACAATAATGAGTGAACGCCTGACGACACTGGATGGCGTCAGGGTTTTCCCGACAAATGCAAATTTTATTTTGTTCCGCGTGCCTCGGCCAAATGGCGCCAACCAAGTGTTTCAAGGACTAAAAAGCCGCGGCATATTGATCAAGAATCTTGATGGCTCACATCCATTACTCAAAAATTGCCTGCGTGTAACAGTTGGAACCCCCGTCGAAAATACGCTATTCCTGGAAGCACTACAAGTCTTGCTTGAGAATTAAGAAACCTACCGATTAAGCAATCCATCCCATGCGCGACGCACAAATCACCCGCAATACACTGGAAACCCAGATCAGCGTCAAAGTCGATCTGGATGGAGCCGGCAAGGCAGTGCTGGATACCGGCGTACCGTTTCTCGATCATATGCTGGATCAGGTAGCACGCCACGGCATGATAGATCTGGAGATTGCGGCCCGGGGAGATTTGCACATCGATGCCCATCATACCGTGGAAGATATCGGTATCACCCTTGGACAGGCATTCGCACAGGCAATCGGGGATAAGAAGGGATTGCGTCGTTACGGGCATTCCTATGTGCCGTTGGACGAAGCATTGTCACGTGTGGTGATAGACTTCTCGGGGCGTCCCGGGCTGGAACTTAACGTCGAGTTCGTACGAGCACGCATCGGCGAATTTGATGTCGATTTGGTCAATGAATTTTTCCAGGGTTTTGTCAACCATGCCATGGTGACATTGCATATTGACAACCTTTCCGGACGCAACGCTCATCACCAGGCAGAAACCGTATTCAAGGCGTTTGGCCGCGCATTGCGCATGGCGATGGAACCCGATCCTCGTGCGGCTGGAATAATCCCATCCACTAAAGGCTCTTTGTAACGTCCTTACTCCCTTTCATTTGCACAGCATGACTGATATTGCAATCGTTGATTACGGCATGGGTAATTTACGCTCGGTGTCCAAGGCGCTGGAGCATGTCGCACCAACTGCCTCTATTGCAGTCACGGGCGATCCCGATGTGGTACGTAAAGCTGGCCGCGTAGTGGTTCCAGGGCAAGGTGCGATGCCAGACTGCTTGCGTGAGCTTGACGCGCGCGGGTTACGCGGCGCGGTGCTGGATGCTGCCAGGAGCAAACCGTTTCTCGGTATCTGCATCGGCCTGCAAATGCTGTTCGAGACCAGCGAGGAAGGTAACGTAAAAGGCCTCGGTATCGTACCCGGCAAGGTTCTGCGTTTTCCCTCCACAGCGATGGCGGGGACAAACGGACAAAAAAAGATCAAAGTACCGCACATGGGCTGGAACGAGGTGCACCAGACAGTAACGCATCCTTTATGGAAGGATATCCCAAACGATGCACGCTTTTATTTTGTGCACAGTTATTATGTCGAAATCAGCAATCCGGAACCGGCAGCAGCCTATAGCCTTTATCCTTTTTCATTTACTTGCGCAGTGGCAAAGGATAATATTTTTGCTGTCCAGTTTCACCCGGAAAAGAGCCATGAAGCGGGGCTGACGCTGCTGCGTAATTTTGTGCAATGGAAACCTGTTTCCGGAAAAAAATAGTCAGGTTCGGATGTACATCTGCAAATCTCTCTTTCGAATTTCAAAACTTAATTCTAAATTCAATTTAGATTCAAAATGCTTATCATTCCTGCCATAGATTTGAAAGACGGTCAATGCGTACGTCTAAGACAAGGCGTGATGGAAAACGCCACGATATTTTCGGATAATCCCGACACCATGGCCAGGCATTGGCTGGATCAGGGCGCGCGGCGACTGCATCTCGTGGACCTCAATGGTGCATTTGCCGGCAGGCCGAAAAATGAGCCGGCTATTCGCGCCATCGTTGAAGCGATAGATGACGAAATTCCCATCCAGCTCGGCGGCGGCATACGCGATCTCGAAACGATCGAGCGTTATCTTGACGATGGCGTCACTTATATTATCATCGGTACCGCGGCAGTTAAGACGCCCGGATTCCTGCATGATGCCTGCAACGCCTTTCCGGGGCATATCATGGTGGGGCTAGATGCAAAGGATGGCAAGGTAGCCGTCAATGGCTGGTCTAAAGTGACCGGTCACGACGTGGTGGATCTCGCCAAAAAATTCGAGGACTACGGTGTAGAAGCGATCATCTATACCGATATTGGACGTGATGGAATGCTCAGCGGCGTCAATATCCAGGCTACGGTGGAGCTTGCCAGAGCACTTACCATTCCCGTTATCGCTAGCGGGGGTATTCTCAACCTCGGCGATGTAGAAGCGCTTTGCGGGATCGAACCGGAAGGAATCATGGGCGCCATCACAGGTCGCGCCATTTACGAGGGCACCCTGGATTTCAAATTGGCGCAAGCGCTGGCCGACGATCTCAGTACAAAGATGAAATCCGGAGATGCAACCCTTCCCTAAAGACGCTTTCAATAATTAATTGGGGAAACAGTAAGGCACCAGGGCAGGAAATTCTATTTTTCAATTTATTCCCTTTTGCTGAAGTTTCATTTGCCATTTTACGGTAAAGGTCTTTTGTCTATGGGCTTGGCAACAAGAATTATTCCGTGCCTTGATGTCACAAACGGACGCGTGGTCAAGGGCGTTAATTTTGTCGAGCTTCGGGATGCGGGAGATCCCGTGGAAATATCGCGTCGTTACGACGACCAAGGTGCGGATGAACTGACCTTTCTCGATATCACCGCCAGCTCGGACAATCGAGATCTGATTCTTCGTATTATTGAAGAAGTCGCAGCCCAGGTATTCATTCCGTTAACAGTAGGCGGGGGAGTTCGTGAAGTGGAGGATGTCCGCAGGTTATTGAATGCCGGGGCCGACAAGGTAAGCATCAACACCTCAGCGGTGCAGAATCCCCAACTGGTGGCGGAAGCCGCAGGCCGTTACGGCTCCCAATGCATTGTGGTCGCAATCGACGCAAAGCGAGTGATCGATAGCGACACAGATACCCCCCGATGGGAAGTCTTCACCCACGGCGGACGCAGGGCTACCGGGCTAAATGCGGTCGAGTGGGCGAAAAATATGCAATTGCTGGGTGCGGGCGAGATACTGCTGACCAGCATGGATAGGGATGGCACTCGCAATGGTTTTGATCTGGCGCTTGTCCGCGCAGTCTCGGATGCGGTAGAGGTGCCGGTAATCGCAAGCGGCGGCGTAGGGGATTTGCATCATCTGGTAGAAGGGGTCCTCCAGGGCCATGCCGACGCAGTATTAGCGGCGAGTATTTTTCACTATGGAGAGTACACCATACGCCAGGCCAAAGCGCATATGGCAGAGCACGGTATTGAAGTACGGCTGTAGTGGTAGAATGAAATTCAATAACCCGGCCCCAAGCCTATTCATGTCCGAAAATTGGCTCAACAAGGTAAACTGGTCCGAGGACGGACTGGTGCAGGTAGTGACGCAAGAAGCCTGTAGCGGCACGGTGCTGATGGTCGCCTGGATGAATCGGGAAGCCCTGAAACTCACCGCCGAAACCAACGAGGCGCATTACTGGTCGCGCTCCCGCAAGAAACTTTGGCATAAGGGCGAAGAATCAGGTCACATACAGATGGTAAAAGAAATCCGCCTGGATTGCGATGAGGATGTATTGTTGCTGACAGTGGAACAAGTTGGCGGCATAGCGTGTCACACCGGCAGGCATAATTGTTTTTTCAATAAACTGGAAAATAATCAGTGGGTCGTTTTCGCTCCAGTGATTAGAAGTCCGGAAGACATCTATAAGAAATGACTGATCCAGCTATTCTTTACCGTCTGGCTGCAACAATCGAAGCTCGCAAGAGCGCCGACCCCGCCGCCTCCTATGTAGCAAGGCTACTGTATGAAGGGGGAGACAAAATTCTCAGAAAGGTTTCGGAGGAAGCGACAGAGATTTTGTTGGCCTCGAAAGACGGTGATAAACAGCATATTGCACGTGAAACGGCAGATTTGTGGTTTCACTGCCTGGTATTATTGTCCTACCATGGGTTAGGGCCGGACGATGTGCTGAATGAATTGCTGCGCCGGGAAGGAACTTCCGGGATCGATGAAAAAGCATTACGAAAAACGGAATAATATGGAAAACTGTATTTTCTGCAAAATCGTACGAGAAGAAATTCCCAGCAAGAAAGTGTATGAGGACGCCGATGTTTTCGCGTTCCACGACATCCATCCCGCAGCACCGATACATTTTATGCTGGTACCCAAGCAGCACATCGACTCATTGGCGGATGTTGAAGACAAGCACAGCAGTTTGCTGGGCAAGATGATGCTGCTGATACCCAGGTTGGCGAAGAAGGAGGGATGCACGGACGGCTTCCGAACCATTATCAATACCGGGCGCGTAGGAGGGCAGGAAGTTTATCATTTGCATGTACATATCATAGGTGGCACGGAGCGCCTGCCTGTCATGATTCCCCACCCGAAATAAGGAGTATATGATGGGATCATTCAGTATTTGGCACTGGCTAGTCGTTCTGGTAATTGTCGTACTGGTGTTCGGAACCAGGAAACTTCGCAATCTCGGCAGTGATCTCGGCGGTGCAGTAAAGGGTTTCAAGGAAGGTATGAAAGACGCTGGTGGGGAGGTATCGCCCCCACCCCAGCAAAATGGCGACCAGGCCATCGAAGGCGAAGTCAGGGATAAAACGCATACCAAGTTATAATTGTAATGGACGATCGTAAATGCCGCTTCTATAAAACCGGCTGGAGAGTACCTTGCTGCTATTTGCCGCACCTCATCGGTAACGCTCGCAAAAAATGTTCGATATCAGTTTCACGGAAATTCTTGTTATAGCAGTTGTAGCCCTCGTCGTCCTCGGCCCCGAACGACTGCCTCGCGTGGCGCGTACCCTAGGACATCTGCTGGGGCGAGCGCAACGTTATGCCAATGATGTCAAGAACGATATTCAGCATGAAATGGAGCTGGAAGAGCTCAAGAAATTGAAAACTTCGATACAGGAGGCCTCCCATACCATCGAGAATACCGTACGCGCAGAAATAAATCAGTTCCAGGAACTGGCCGCGGAAACAAAATCCTTCACGGCATCTTCTCTCGAACCTCCACCCGGAATTGCAGGGGAAGCAGCTTCCTCATCCGATTCTCCCGCAACTTCAATCAAGCCGCCCAAACCGCTGATCCAATCAAAGCCGAGCCTTGATGACGCGACCGGAACGGAAATACATCATCAATGAGCTCTCCCGAAGCGCTCGAGCGGGTCCCTGGCAGAGAGAGTCTGCTTTGCCAAGGCAAATAACACATTCGGCTGAGCCGGCTCGGTATACTAGAATAGTTTAATTTACGGCCCCTTTTCGCAGCCCGCATGAGTGTCGACGAAACATTTATTTCTCATCTTGTGGAATTGCGCGCCAGATTGCTGCGTATATTTGGCGGGCTGGTACTCGGCTTTTTGCCGTGTGCCTATTACGCTCGAGAACTCTACTCATTACTGGCGCAACCATTATTGGAGAAACTTCCACAAGGTGGCCAGATGATTGCCACCGAAGTGGTCACGCCCTTTTTTGTACCCATGAAAGTGGCCATGATGGCGGCTTTTATCATTACCTTGCCGCACACGCTATACCAGGTCTGGGCGTTTGTTGCGCCAGGGTTGTATTCTCACGAAAAACGGCTGGTACTGCCGCTAGTGCTCGTCAGCAGCTTCCTATTCATTTGTGGTATGGCATTTGCCTATTTTGCGGCGCTGCCCCTGGTATTTGAATTTATCACCCACTTCGCGCCGGAGGGTGTGGCGGTGATGACTGATATCGGCAGGTATCTCGACTTTGTGCTGACCATGTTCATTGCTTTTGGCATGACTTTCGAAGTACCGATAGTTGTCGTGATACTGGTCCGAATGGGAATCGTCTCGATCGAGAAACTGAAGGAAGTACGCCGCTACGTTCTTGTTGGCGCATTCGTGGTCGGCGCAATATTCACGCCGCCCGATGTGATCTCACAATTCATGCTAGCTGTCCCGCTTTATTTACTCTACGAACTGGGCATATTGGTAGCAGGTTTCGTTAGCAGTCCCGTTCCTGCGCCGGCATTAGTTTATCAATCGCATGACAAAAACATGAAGCCAGAGTTAAACAAGACAGAAGCTAATGAAAAATCTGGCAAAAACAAAAGTATTTGAATCTTGAGTTTGCAAGGGTACGGCATGGAATGGGGCTGGCCGCCGAAGCAGGGAAACCCAGAATAAAAAGCCTATTCCTTTGAGGTGCGCCTGGTAAGGAAACTACTTTCAAGACGCCAAATGCATGCTATTGATCCAGTATCGCATTCTCCGCGTCAGCGGAGCTGAAGCCCCCTTTGGCGGCATGAGGCCTGTCAACCATAGGAAAATTCAAAATTTCTGGACCTAGTCCATCGCATCCGGATCTTGATACTGGTCCTGCGGCGATGGCTTGGGCCGCTTACCAACGTTAATCGTAAGAGACTTTTCGGTTTGGTTACGCATCACTATAACATTGGCGGCGTTTCCTGGGGGTAATGCCGCGATGAGGTCAAGCATTACGGATGAGTCAATGACTTCTTTGCCTTCCACAGCCAAAAGTATATCGCCGGGCTTCACGCCGGCCTGATCAGCAGGGCCGCCCTTGAGTACACCTGCGATAAGCGCACCATTGGTGTTGGGCCGCTTGAACGATTCCGCTAACTCGGGTGTCAAGTCTTGCACTTCCACGCCGATCCAGCCGCGTGTCACCCCGCCACTTTGAATGATCTGCTCCATTATCTGCTTGGCCACGCTCGCTGTAATAGCAAAACCAATACCCAGAGATCCGCCAGTGCGAGAAACAATCGCCGTATTGATGCCGATAAGATTGCCCGAGGTATCTACCAGTGCACCTCCAGAATTGCCCGGATTGATGGCGGCATCGGTTTGAATAAAATTTTCAAAGGTATTGATACCCATATGGGTCCGTCCTAGCGCGCTAACGATCCCCATGGTCACCGTCTGTCCTACACCAAAGGGATTACCGATGGCGAGCACGATATCGCCCACCTTGGCATGGTCGGAGCGGCCAAAAGTCATCGTAGGCAGCGCTTCCATATCCACTCGCACGACGGCAAGATCAGTCTCCGGATCAGAGCCGATTACACGCGCTTTCGCTTTCCTGCCATCAGCCAGCGCAATCTCAATTTCATCCGCAGCCTCTATGACATGATGGTTGGTAAGAATATAACCTTCCGGACTGACAATTACACCGGAGCCAAGGCTTGACGCCCGCCGGCTCTGCGACTCGAAGCGATCGCCAAAGAATCGGCGGAACCGGGGGTCTTCCAACAATGGATGAGGGGATACCTTGATCTCTTTGCTGGTAAAAACATTCACCACCGAAGGCATGGCTTTTTGAGCGGCATCGCTAAAGCTGCCAGGCTTGAACTCCCCCTTGGACGCCCCATCGGAGACCGCTTCCTTCACGGTTACGATGGCGCCCCCCCGCTGACTCCCGGGTAACAATTCGGGCTTCAGCGTGGAGACGACAAATAATGCCGCAAGGACTATCGTTGCCGTTTGTGCGAAAATCAACCAGAGTTTGTACATTTTTATTGGCTATGGATTTCGAGATAAGGATGATCATGATAACAACCCGGATAACAGATGCGACTGAATGAGCTCGAAACCTATTTGAACCAACTTCTGAATGTCGCCCACTTTCGTGATTATTGCCCAAATGGGCTGCAAGTGGAAGGCCGAAGTGAAGTGCGCGAACTGGTCACTGGCGTAACAGCGTCGCTTGATCTCCTGCAAGCTGCGGTAACTGCAGGTGCGGACGCGATCCTGGTACATCATGGTTATTTCTGGCGTGGTGAGGATCATTGCTTAGTCAATATGAAACGCCGCCGTATCGGACTGCTGATGGCGCATGACGTCAGTCTGTTCGCCTACCACTTGCCGCTGGACGCCCATGCTGAATTGGGCAACAATGCTCAATTTGCCCGCAGAATGGGTTTCGTTGAAACTGGCCGCTTCGGCGAGCAAGATATCGCGATGCAAGGTACGCTATTGTCACAGGTATCGACCCTGAAGGAGCTGCGAATTGATGTCGAACGCGTCCTGTCCCGCAAGCCCATGGTAATCGGTGATGATACGAAGCCGATACGGCGTGTAGCCTGGTGTACCGGCGGTGCCCAGGGTTATTTTGACGAGGCCATCCGCTTGGGAGTGGATGCGTTTGTCACAGGTGAAATTTCTGAACAGAACGTGCATGCTGCACGCGAATCCGGCGTGGCATTTATCTCGGCAGGACATCACGCCACGGAACGTTATGCCGTACAGGCATTAGGCGAACATATATCTCGCAAATTTAGTATTGCCCATCGATTCATTGATATCGACAACCCGGTATAAATGGATAGGACGTTCATATCGAGCCACGGAACGCATATACAATATACGTCCGCTTGCCGTTGCAGCCACACCAATCCATACCTCACGCACATGACCGTACCCTGAAGCTTCCTCACTGGTTGATTACCCGACAACAGAAACAAAAATAGGTGGTACCAGCAAGAGTCATAATACTGGCGCTACCCCTTTACCCCTACCGGCGATACATTATGATTGTGTTACGCTTTGCGCTACCGAAATCGGGATTGACAGCAAAACAATGGATAACGGAACAACAAATAATTACGGAAACCAAAGGAGAAGAGAGATGGCAGTGAAGCTTGGGGTGAGGCTGGTTACGCTGGCATGCGGGGTACTGCTTGCGGGGTCGGCATACGCGAACTTTCCCAGCG